>Ga0070665_100000312_pt1 | contig 75711 bp, 75 predicted proteins | sample KBSS13metaG_FD_65862 | JGI IMG/M metagenome (GOLD analysis project Ga0070665, IMG submission 65862) | Switchgrass rhizosphere microbial communities from Kellogg Biological Station, Michigan, USA - KBS S1-3 metaG | ecosystem: Host-associated > Plants > Roots > Rhizosphere > Soil ... | reverse complement strand
ATCCAGGCGAGCATCCCGTCGAGCTCGCGGCCCGACTCGGCGTGGCGCTCGGGCGCGTGGCCCGCCGCGCGGGCGGCGTCGAAGAACCCGGTGCCCGTGTCGTCGGTGAGCCCCGCGAGCTCGTCGGCCGTGATCGCGCCGAGCATCACGCGGCTGCCGAGCAGGCCGGAGTCGAAGCCGGAGCCCTCCTCCTCCAGGAACGAGAGGACGCGCAGCGGGAGATCGAGGTCCTGGTCGGCCGCCAGGCGAGCGACCTCCAGCGCGCAGACGACCCCGAGGGTGCCGTCGTAGGGCCCGCCGTTGCGGTTGGCGTCGCAGTGCGAGCCGATGCCCAGGCACGGCTCGCCGCGCCCGCGGTTCGACGCGACGAACGTCCCGACCGGGTCGTACCAGGTGGCGTAGCCCAGCTCCGCGAACGCCCGCTCGAACCAACCCAGGGTCCGCACGTACTCCGGGATCCAGGCGTGCCGGGTGATCCCGGATGGTGAGGCCGTGTAGTCCGGACCACTGAGCTCCGCGATCGCGTGCTCGATCCGTTCGCGGCTGCGCTCGAGCGTGCTCATGCGCGGCGGGATGATCCCAGATCGGCGATTGAAGGATGATGTCGGACATTCACACGACGGAGCGGAGGAGCGGATGGCGTCGTACGACTTTTCGATCGTGAACGCTGACGTCGTCCTGCCTGGCGGAGCGCCGGCGCGGGTGGACATCGGGGTACGCGACGGCCGCATCGCGGCGATCGCCGCGGGCGGGATCGAGGCCGAGCGGACGCTGGACGCAACCGGCCTGGTTGTCCTGCCCGGACTCGTCGACGAGCACTTCCACGTCTTCCGCGGCTACCCGTGGGAGACGTACGAGAACGCGACGCGGGCGGCGATCAAGGGCGGCGTGACCTCCGTGGTCGACATGCCGCTCGACAAGCCCCCGACGCTCACGGCGGAGCGCCTGCGCGACAAGCTCGAGGCGATCGCCGGCTCCTGTCACGTCGACTACGCCTGCTTCGGCGGCTACTTCGCCGAGGACCCGGACGAGGTGGCGCGGATGGCCGAGGCCGGCGCCTCGGCCTTCAAGCTCTTCACCGGCGGCGTCGCGCCCCCCGGCATGTATCCCGGCGTCGACGACGGCCAGCTGCTCGACGCGCTGCGCCGCGCCGCGGCGCTCGGCCGGCCGACGACGGTCCACTCCGAGAACCCGGACATGGTCGACTTCGAGACCGCGCGCATGCAGGCCGAGGGCCGTAACGACCTCGGGGCCTGGGACGACGCGCGGCCCTGGTTCAGCGAGACGGCCGCGGCGCAGACGGTCGCGCTCGCGGCCCGAGCGGCCGGTGCGCGCGTGGTCATCGCGCACGTGAGCTCGCCCGAGACGGTCGATGCGATCGACGACGCCCGGCGCCGTGGCGCGGACGTGTGGGCCGAGACCTGTCACCACTACCTGTGCACGACGCGCGAGGCGTGCGCGGACGATCTGCGGCAGAAGTGGAACCCGCCGACGCGTCGCGCGGCTTCGGTCGACCGGCTGTGGGAGCACGTGCGCGAGGGGCGCATCCACACGGTCGGCAGCGACCACGCGCCGCTGCCCAAGACGGACGCCGACACGGTGTGGGCGATGCCGCCGGGGTCCGGCAATGGCGCCGAGCTCATGTTCTCCGTGTTCGCCACGCAGGCGCTGCACGAGCGCGACATCCCGCTGGAGCGGATCGCCGAGCTCATGTCCACGACGCCGGCCCGCCTCTTCGGCCTCGCCCCGCGCAAGGGCGCCATCCGGATCGGCGCCGACGCGGACTTCGCGATCGTGGAGACCAACGGGCGCAAGGTGCTCGACGCCAACGATCTCGAGTACCACGACCAGGAGCCCTGGTCGCCGTTCGAGGGGATGGAGCTGCGCGTCTTCCCGGTCTACACGGTGCTCGGCGGGCGGGTCGTGTTCGCGGAGGGCGAGGTGCTCGGCGCGCCCGGCGACGGGAGGTTCCTGGGCTAGCCGATCGCCGCGCGTATCCGCGCGGCCACGTCCGCGGCCTCTTCGTCGGAGGCGTACGTCGTCCGCGGCCAGAAGAACCCGCGTAGCCCGTCCTTGCGGTTGCGCGGGACGACGTGGACGTGGAGGTGCGGGACGCTCTGGCTGACGACGTTGTTCACCGCGGTGAAGATCCCCGCGGACTCCATCGCCGCCTGCACGGCGCGGGCGACGTCCTGGGTGCGCTCGGCCAGCGGGCCGAGCATCTCGCGGGGCGCGTCCATGATCGTCACGACGTGCTCGCGCGGCACGAGCAGCACGTGGCCGGGGAAGAGCGGGCGGGCGTCGAGGAACGCGACGAAGCCCTCGTCCTCGAGCACGACGTGCGCGGGCAGCTCGCCGGCGATGATCCTGCAGAAGACGCAGCCGTCCGCCATCAGGCGACGACCTCGTACAGCGGCGCCCGGCCGCGCATGCCGGTGGCGGCGATGACCTCGACCGCCCGCAGGCAGTAGACGAAGCGCTGCGCGAGCACGAGGCCGCACCGCAGCGCCCGGGCGAGCTCGCGCGTCGTGAACGGCTCCTCGCGCAGCGACTCGGGCAGCAGCCCCAGCGCGTCGCCGGGCGACCGCAGCTCGACACTCTCGAGCACCGCCACGAGCCGCCGCTGGCCGGGGTCGCGCCGGCGGCGCCGCAGCACGACCGGCTCCGGCGCGCGGATGTGGTCCTCCCGGCAGAGGAGGACCTCGACGGTGAGGTGCGGGTGCGCGAGCAGCGACGGGAACGCGACGAGCTTGTCGAACACCGCGATCGCGCCCGGCATGCGGGGCGAGCGGCGCTCCCGCACGACCTCGCCGTCGTCGTCCACCCGCAGGATGCGGCGCTCGGCCGGCACCGGGTGCACGATGCGCATCCGGTGGCCGTCGAGCAGCGCGTCGAGCTTGGGGCCCAGGGGGCCGAATCCACCGGTCTGCACCTCGACGAGCTCGCCGTCGGCGCGGACCAGGTCGATCACCCAGCGCTCGATGCGCACCTCGGCGCGATCACCGGGGCGGGCGCACCAGTCCTTGATCGAGGCGTGCAGCGGCCCCTCGCGCAACACGCCGATCCCGGTCACGCGAGGGCACTCTAGATCTCAGCCCGGCGGGCGGATGAACGTGTCCGGGTCGGGCCCGGTCCGCTCGCCGACGTCGAGCGTCGCGATCGCCTCCATGTCGGCGTCGGTGAGGTGGAAGTCGAAGATGCCGAGGTTCTCCTCGATCCGCGACTGGGTCACCGACTTGGGGATGACGACATGGCCGAGCTGCACGTGCCAGCGCAGCACGACCTGGGCGGGCGTGCGCTCGCGCTCGGCCGCGATCTGCGTGATGACCGGGTCGCCGAGCACCTGGGCCTTCGCCAGCGGGCTCCAGGCCTCGAGGGGGACGTCGAGGTCGGCGAGCTCGCGGCGCAGGCCCGGCTGCTGGAGGCGCGGGTGCAGCTCCACCTGGTTGATCGCCGGCGTGACCCCGGTCTCGCGGATGATCCGCTCGAGGTGGGGCTGGTTGAAGTTCGAGACGCCGATCGCGCGCGCGAGGCCCTGCTTCTGCAGCTCGATGAGCGACTGCCAGGCCTGGACGTAGTGGTCGTGCGCGGGCACGGGCCAGTGGATGAGGTAGAGGTCGACGTGCTCCATCTCCAGCTGCCCCAGGCTGTGACGCAGTGCCTGGTCGGCCTGGAGGTGGTCGTCGTTGTGGAGCTTCGTCGTGATGAAGACCTCGTCACGGCTCAGGCCGGCGGCGTGCACGGCCTGCCCGACACCCGCCTCGTTGCGGTACCCGGCAGCGGTGTCGATGTGGCGGTAGCCGGCCAGCAGGGCCCGGGTCGTGACGTCCGCGGTGTCCTCGGGCGGGACCTGGAAGACGCCGAACCCGAGCTGCGGGATCTCGACTTCGCCGCGCAGGTGGATGCGAGGGATCGTGTTGGCTTCGGGCATCCGACAGACGCTAGCGGCAGGGGTACGCTGGACTCACACGGACGAAGGGAGCTGCCCCATGGCCGCTCACGTGATGGTGCTCGCCAACCGCACCGCCGCCGCGCCGGAGTTGATCGGCGCGCTTCTCCACCGCGCCGAGCGCGGTCCGATCTCCGTCACCCTCGTGATGCCTGCACCGGCGTCACAGGAGCGCCTCGCCGCGACCTTGGAGACCTGGCGCGCGGCGGGGATCGAGCGCTGCGACGGGATCATCTCCGCGTCTGGCCCGCTGGAGGCGCTCACCGATCTCTGGGACCCGATGCGCTACGACGAGGCCGTCGTCTGCACCCTGCCCGGCGAGAGCTCGCGCTGGATCCGCTCGGACCTGCCGCACCTGGTGGCGCGCTACACGGGCGTCTCGGTGCTGCACGTGGTCGCGCCCGACCCGGCTGCGGTCCATGCGGCGTCGCCGGCGCCGGTGCACGAGAAGGCAGCGCTCGGGCCGCTCAGCGTCCTCGCGTGGGGCGGCCGTCGCTGACCGGGCGCTACTTGAAGAACCGGTCCGACCGCTTCTCGAGCTCGGGATCGACCTTGCCGTCGCGGCCCGGGCGCCCGAAGCGCGACCGGCGCTCCTGGTCCTCGCTGAGCCCGACCTCCAGGAACGCGAGCGACACGACGAGCACCGCTGCGCCGCCGAGCAGCACGATGGCGGCGGCGCTGCGCACGATCGAGCCCTCCGACGTCGCCGCCATCACGGTGCCGCCGGCGACGAGCGCGAGCAGGACGACGGCCCAGAAGATGCGCTGCCGGCGGGCCTTGATGGCCTCGCGCTCACGGTCGCGCGCCCCCGGGCGGGGGTCGAGTCGCTCCGAGCCGCGAAGACGCTCGCTCATGGCACTCCGACGCTACCGGGCATGAGCCACCGTTCACAGGGGAACAACGAGGACATGGCCACCGCTGAACGACGGACCACCACCCCCGGCGTCTCGCTTGCGAAGGGTCCGGTCAGCATCATCGGGATGATCCTGCTCGCCTACGGCGTGACCGGGCTCATCTTCGGCGGCAACAACTTCGACTCGTCGCCGCTCGACGGGACCGTCAACGGCGACACGTGGCTCGGCATCGAGGGCAACGGCTGGTCGAACCTGCTGGCGATCGGCGCCGGCGGCGTCCTCATGTTCGGCGCCCAGTTGCACTGGGCCGCCAAGACGACGGCGATCCTCGTCGGGCTCGGCTTCGCCGCCGCGGCGGTCATCGCGCTCATCGACGGCGGCGACGACGTCCTCGGCATCTTCGCGTGCAACGACGCGACGATCCTCGCGTGGGCGATCACCGCCGCCGTGCTCGTGATCGTCGGCCTGCTGCCGCGGGTGGGCCGGAAGACGGAGGAGACGCCGGTCGTGGCGGCCACGGAGGCGCCGGCCGAGTCTCGCTTCGACCGCGAAACTGACCCTCAGCCTGAGCCTGAGACTCGAACCGCTGAGACGGTCGAGCGGCCCGTCAGGAGAGAGCCTCGATGAGCTCCTTCTTGCTCATCGAGGACCGTCCTGGCAGATCGCGCTCCTGCGCACGCTCGTAGAGCTCCTCGCGCGTCAGGCCACCGAGCTCGTCGTCGTTCTGCTTCGAGACGCCGCGCGCGGCGTCGAGGCTCTCGCGCAGCGCGGCCATGAGGTCGGGGACCGGTGAGGGCTCGTCGACCTGGTCGGGCACGGTGATCGTCTTGCCCTTGCGCTTCTGGTCGACCACGGCGAGCAGCCGGGCGCGGTACTCGTCCTCGTAGCTCGCCGGGTCCCACTCGACCGTCATCGCCTCGATGAGCCCGAGCGCGGTGTCGAGCTGCTTCTTGGGCGCCTTGCCCTTCGTCCCGCTGTCGATCCCCTTCGTCGCGCGCACCTCGTCGTGCATGAGCATCGTCGTCAGCGACAGCGCGCCATCGCGCGCGCGGACGATGGCCCGGTACTCCTTCGTGCGCATGACGAAGCGCCCGAGCGCGGCGCGGTCGGTCGTCCCCATGACGTCGAGGAGCAGCCGGTAGGCGCGCAGCGTCCCGTCGTCGTCGCCGGCGGGGATGAGCAGGTAGGGGTGGTCGAAGTGGATCGGGTCGACGTCGCCGAGGTCGACGAACGCGTCGATCTCGATCGTGCGCGTGCGCTCCGGCTCGAGCGACTCGAGCTCGTCGTCGGTGACGACGACGGTGTCCCCGTCGTCGAACTCGAAGAGGCGGGCGATCTCCTCGTACGGGACCTGCTGCTCCTCCTTCGTGCACCAGCGCTGGACCTCGATGGGCGTGAGGTCCTTCTCGCGCAGCTGGCGGAAGTGCAGGTCGAGGTCGCGGGCGCCGCTCACGAGGCGCACCGGCACGTTGACGAGACCGAAGCTCAGCGAGCCGGACCAGAGGGAGCGGGGCATCAGCTGTTCTTCAGGCTCGCCTCGAGGGCGGCGAGCAGGTCGTCAGAGGCCTCCGGCGGTTTGGCCGGCTTGGGCTTGGGCGCCTTGCCCTTGCGCTTCTTGTCGAGGTAGTCGAGCACGTGGTCGCGGTAGGAGTCGGTGAGCATCTCGGGATCGAAGTCGGTGTGCAGCGTGTCGATGAGCGTTCCCGCCATCTTGATCTCCCGCTCGGTCGGCTTGCGCTGCGGCGACGGGATGTCGAGCTCCTGGGGGTCGACGAGCTCGTCGTGGAAGCGCATCGTGTGCATCGCGAGGACGGGCCCGATCGACCGGATCGCGACGAGGTACTCGCGGTTGTGGAACACCCAGCGGGCGATCCCGGCGCGGCCCGTGCGGTCCAGCGCGTCGTGCAGCAGCCGATAGGCGTCGTCGGCGTCCCGCGACCCCAGGTAGTACGTGCGGTCGAAGACGACGGGGTCGATCTCGGTCGCGTCGACGAACTCCTCGATGTCGAGCAGGCGGCTGCGTTCGCCGGCCGCGGCGTCGACCTCCTCCTTCTCGAGCACCACGTACTCGCCCTCGGAGACCTCGTAGCCCTTGACGATGTCGTCGTAGGGCACCTCCTCGCCGTCGTGCGCGACGCGCTTGTGCTCGATGCGCGAGCCGTCGGGCTCGTGCACCTGCTTGAAGCGCACCGACTTGCTCTCGGTGGCCGAGTGCACCTTGATCGGGACGGCGATCGTGCCGAGGCTGATGGTCCCGTTCCAGATCGACCGTGGCGCCATGAGCGGACCGTACCCGCCGCGGCCACCGACCGATCAGGCGGCTGTGGCCTGCAGCTCCGAGCCCAGCTGCGTGAGCGGCTCGTCGGCCGACAGCGCGCGCGGATCGTTCGCGCGGCCGCGGGGCGGCAGCGGGACCGGACCCCGCAGGAGCGGGTCCCCGGTGTCCTCCATCCAGCGCGCCAGCCGCCTGCGTAGGTCGCGCGCGACGCCGGCGTAGGCCGGATCGTGGATGAGGTTGCGGCCCTCGCCGGGATCGAGGAGGAGGTCGTGCAGGCGCTCCTCCTCCGTCGCCCATCCGTCCCAGCCCAGCGCGACGAGCGCATCCTTCGTCGGGCCGTCGTCGGTGTTGGGGAGGACGGGTCCCTTGGCGGCGTCGAAGCGGCGGATGAGCTTGTAGCGGTCGGTCCGCACCGCGCGCTGGGGCTCGTAGGCGGCGTGGTAGGTGATCTCCGCGAAGAGCTCGTCGTGCAGGCGGTCGGTCTCCCCGTTCGCGAGCGGCAGGAGCGAGGAGCCCTGCAGGTACTCCGGGTGCGGGAGCCCTGCGAGGTCGCAGAGCGTGGGGAAGAGGTCGAGGTGGGAGACCATCGCGTCCTGCACCCGGCCGCCCAGGAACCCGCCGGGGCCGCGGAGGATGAGGCTCACGCCGAGACCGCGGTCGAACAGCGTCGCCTTCGCGCCCGGGAACGGCAACCCGTGATCGGTCGTGAGGATCACGAGCGTGCGCTCGTCCAGGCCCGTGCGCTCGAGCGCCGCGAGGACCTGCTGCACGCCGCCGTCGAGGGAGCGCGCGCTGGCCAGGAAGTGCGCCATGTCGCGGCGGACCTCGGGGAGGTCGGGGAGATGCTCCGGTGGCAGCGCGTAGCGCTCGTCGTGCGTCGAGGTCGGCTCGAAGAAGCGCCGGTGGGTCTCGAAGAAGCCGACGGAGAGGAAGAACGGCTCCGGCAGCCCGCCCTCGAGCGCGCCGACGGCCAGCGGCGCGACCGTCGCCACGTGGTTGGAGTCGATCGCGTGGAAGCGGTCGTACCCCAGGACGTCGGGCGTCGCCGAGACGTGCTGCTCGCCGATGAGCTCGGAGAAGTAGCCCGCGCGGCGCAGCGTGTGCACGAGGTGCTGCCGGGTGTCGTTGAGCTCCCACCCGCGGTGCGCGAGGCCGGTCATGCCGTTGACGTGCGGGTACTGGCCGGTGACGAGCGCTGCGCGGCTGCCCGAGCAGGTGGCCGCGGTCGCGAACGCGCGCCGGAAGAGCACGCCCTCCTCGGCGAGCCGCTGGATCGCGGGCGTCGGCACGGCGTGCCCGTAGGGCTGGACGTGACGTCCGGTGTCGTGCGAGTGCAGATAGATGACGTTCGGTCGGTCGGCCACGCTCACTCCTGGGACAGCGGGTGCGGTGTGTTGTGGGGACGCACGGCGATGCCGCGACGGTACGCCTCGGCCCACTCGTCGGAGATGCCATCCGACTGGCGCCGCAGCGGCGGATCGGTCTCGGCAGCGGCGGGCGCCGGCAGGCCCAGGTGCTGCAGCACCCGCGCGACGGCGCCGTGCACGTCGCGGGCGTAGTCCTCGTAGACGAGCTCCAGCGGCCGCAGCCCGCGGTCGGCGAAGAACGCGCCCCACGCCGCGTCCCCGTCTGCGAGCAGCGCGGTGAGGTGGGCGATCGCGGCGCGCGAGTAGACGGCCGTCGGCTGCGGTGCGCCCGCCTCGCGCCAGGTCTGCGTCTGCAGCGCCCGCCAGAGCGAGACCGCCTGGCGCAGGACGTCGCGGCGGCGGACCCAGACCCAGTGCGTCGGTGCGAGCACGGCGAGCGGATCGTCGTGGCGCCCGGAGAGCTCGGCGATGTCCGCGAGCTGGTTCCACATGACCTTCGCGCCGAAGACGCCGTTCGGCGTACGGCCGTCGCGCAGGGAGCGCGCGAGGTGCGCGTCCCAGTCCAGGCCGCCGAGCGCGGAGTACGGCGGGGCCGGCGGCGGCGGGGCGTCCGCGAGCAGCCCGGTGACGTACGGGTCGCCGATGTCGGCGAGGTAGTCGAGGGGCGCCGGCGGGATGCCGGTTGCGGGCCGCGCCTCGAAGAACTCCTCGGGGTACCCGGCGACGCCCGTCGTCTTGAGCGCCTCGCAGAGCAGCGTGCTGCCGCTGCGCTGCGTCGCGCAGACGAGGTACGCCGTCACAGCAGGTCGTGCTCGTCCAGCGCGCGCTCGAGCGCGGCGACGGCGTCCTCCAGCGGCGCCGTGCCGTCGAGGCGCAGCTCGGGGCCGACCGGCGCCTCGTAGGGATCGTCGATCCCCGTGAAGCCCTTGATCTCGCCCGCGCGGGCCTTCGCGTACAGGCCCTTGGGATCGCGCCGCTCGCACTCCTCGACCGGGGTGTCCACGTGGATCTCGAGGAACGGCAGCTCCTCGGCCTCGTGGCGTCGGCGCACGGCGTCGCGCGCCTCGATGTTCGGCGAGACGAGGGAGACGATCGACAGGGTGCCGGCGTCGGCGACGAGCACCGCGGCCTCGCCCGCGCGCCGCACGCTCTCCGCGCGGTCCTCGGCCGAGAAGCCGAGATCGCCGGTCAGGCCGTGGCGCAGCGTGTCGCCGTCCAGGACGTAGGCGGCGAGGCCGCGGCCGATGAGCAGCGCCTCGAGGGCCGAGGCGATCGTCGACTTGCCCGACGACGGCAGGCCGGTGAGCCACACGGTCCCGCCGCGGCGGCCGAGCGCAGCCCAGCGCTGCTCGCGCGTCACCGCGGCGATGTGGCGCACGACGTTCTCGCTGCGCGGTGCGGCATGCGGCTCGGTGGCCCTCACCGGCTCCACGACCATCCCGGCCGCCACCGTCGCGTTCGTGTGCTCGTCGATGAGGATGAACGCGCCCGTCGAGCGGTTCTCCGCGTACGGATCGAGTGCCACCGGCTCGGCGGTGCGCAGGCGCAGCCGCCCGATGTCGTTGAGCTCCAGCGAGGTCGCGGACGTGTCGCGCCCGAGCGTGTCGACGTCGATCACGTGCTGGAGCCCGGCGACCGTGGCGCGGGTGGTGCGCGTGGCCGCCTTCAGGACGTAGCGCCCGCCGGCCCGCAGCGGTCGGTCGTCGAACCAGCACACGTCGGCGACGAGCTCGCGCACGACCGCCGGGGGGTCGGTGGGGCTCGCGATGACCTGTCCGCGCGAGACGTCGAGGTCGTCGGCCAGGCGGACCGTCACGGACATCGCGGGGCCGGCCTCGTCGAGCGGACCGTCGAAGGTGTCGATGCCGGCCACCCGCGACCGCGCGCCGCTGGGCAGCACGACGACGTCCTCGCCGACCCGCAGCGTCCCGCCCGCCACGCGGCCCGCGTAGCCGCGGTAGTCGTGGTGGGCGTCGTCGTGCGGGCGCACGACGTACTGCACCGGCAGGCGCGCGTGGGCGTGCTCGTAGCGGTCGGCGGCGACGTCGACCTCCTCGAGGTAGCGCAGCAGCGGCGGCCCGTCGTACCAGTCCATCGCGGCCGACCGCTCGACGACGTTGTCGCCCAGCAGCGCGGAGAGCGGGATCGCGTCGACGTGGTCGGCACCCATGCGGCGCGCGAACGCGCGGAAGTCGTCGGCGATGCGCACGAACGTGTCCTCGTCGAAGTCGACGAGGTCCATCTTGTTGACGACCGCGACGATGCGCGGGACCCGCAGCAGCGAGGCGATGAACGCGTGGCGGCGCGACTGCTCGAGCACGCCCTGGCGCGCGTCGATGAGCACGAGTGCGAGGTCCGCGGTCGACGCGCCGGTGACCATGTTGCGCGTATAGCGGACGTGGCCCGGGGTGTCGGCGAGGATGAACGAGCGCCGCGAGGTCGCGAAGAAGCGGTAGGCGACGTCGATCGTGATGCCCTGCTCGCGCTCGGCGCGCAGCCCGTCGGTCAGCAGCGCGAGGTCCAGCCGGCCGTCGCCGCGCTCGACGCTCGTGCGCTGCACGGCCTCCAGCTGGTCCTCGAGGATCGCCTTGGAGTCGTGCAGCAGGCGACCGATGAGCGTGCTCTTGCCGTCGTCGACCGAGCCTGCGGTGGCCACCCGCAGGAGCTCGGGGGGCGCCTCGAGGGCGTGCGGCAGCGGCTCGCCGTGGGTGTCCTCGAGCGTGGCCACCTAGAAGTAGCCCTCGCGCTTGCGATCCTCCATCGCGGCGACCGACACGCGGTCGTCCGCGCGGGTCTCGCCGCGCTCGGTCACCCGTGTGGCCGCGATCTCGGCGACGACCGCCGGGAGCGTCGCGGCCTCGGAGGCCACGGCGCCGGTCACCGCGATGTCGCCGACGGTGCGGTAGCGCACCGACGTCACGAACGGCTCCTCGCCGGGCCGCTTGGGCACGAAGGGGTGGTCGGCCAGGAGCATCCCGTCACGGGCGATGACGCTGCGCTCATGAGCGAAGTAGATCGACGGGAGCTCGAGCTCCTCGGCCGCGATGTAGCGCCAGATGTCGAGCTCCGTCCAGTTCGACAGCGGGAAGACGCGGACGTGCTCGCCGCGGCCGACGCGGCCGTTGTAGAGGCTCCAGACCTCCGGGCGCTGCGCGGACGGGTCCCACTGGCCCAGCTCGTCGCGGAAGGACATGACGCGCTCCTTCGCGCGCGCCCGCTCCTCGTCGCGCCTGGCGCCGCCGAACGCAGCGTCGAAGCGGTGCTCGGCGATCGCGTCGAGCAGGGTCGTGGTCTGCAGCCGGTTGCGTGAGGAGCCAACGCCCGTCTCTTCCTGGACACGGCCGGCGTCGATCGACTCCTGCACGGAGGCGACGATGAGCCGGACGCCGAGCCCCGCGACGCGGCGGTCGCGGTAGTCGACGACCTCGGTGAAGTTGTGGCCCGTGTCGACGTGCATGACCGGGAACGGCATCCGCGCGGGGGCGAACGCCTTCTCGGCGATGCGCAGGAGCACGGCCGAGTCCTTGCCGCCGGAGAACAGCAGCACCGGGCGCTCGAGCTCGGCCGCGACCTCGCGGACGACGAAGATCGCCTCGGCCTCCAGCAGGCGCAGGTAGGACAGCTCGCGGCTCATGCGACGTGGATCCCGCACTCGGTCTTCGCGTCGCCGGCCCAGCGCCCGTCGCGCCCGGCCCCTGGCTTCGTGCAGTGCGTGCAGCCGATCGAGGAGTAGCCCTGGTCGTGGAGCGGGTTGTACGGCACGTCGTGCTCGACGATGTGGCGCCACACGTCGGCCTCGCTCCAGTCCGCGAGCGGGTTCGCCTTCCACAGCCCGTGCTTGGAGTCCCACGCCAGCTTGGGCGTGCTCGCGCGCGACGGCGACTGGTCGCGTCGCAGGCCGGAGATCCACGCGTCCATGCCCTCGAGCGCGCGGTTGAGCGGGTCCACCTTGCGGATGGCACAGCACGCGTCGGGATCGCGCTCCCACAGCTTGTCGCCGTGCAGCGCGGCCTGCCGGGCGATGCTCGGCCCCTGGAAGACCTGGACCTCGATCCCGTAGCGGTCCTCGACGCGCTTCCACGTGGCGTAGGTCTCCGGGAAGAGGACGTGCGTGTCGAGCGTGAAGACGCGGGCGTCCGGGGCGATCCGCAGGACGAGGTCGAGGATGACCGAGGCCTCCTTCTGGAACGAGCAGGCGACGGTCAGCCGGGGGTGGAAGCGATCCACCAGGTACTCGAGCACGCCCTCGGCGTCGAGCCCCTCCAGATCCTGCGGCGAGACGGTGGGATCTGCGTTCGTCGGCACCGCCGGGAGCTTAGCGGGCAAACCATGTAATTCCGATTCGGGTTCATGGTTTGCCTCGCGGCCGCACGGTTGCAATTTGCGCGCCAACGCACCACAAGTCACCATTTCGTCTGAAGTCCTCACGGAGGGGGAGAAGGAGACTGGATGTCGGACGAAGGACGCCCGGCCATCCCGGCGATGGAGGACCTCAGGATCCTCGTCGTCGACGACAGACCGGAGAACGCGCAGCTGCTCGAGCGGCTCCTACGTCGCTGGGGTCACAGGGCGGTCACGACGACGACGGAGTCCGCGGACGTCGCCGATCTCTGCGCGTCCTCCGACTACGACCTGCTGCTGCTCGACCTGCACATGCCGCAGCCCGACGGCTTCGCGGTCATGGAGCAGCTGAAGGAGCAGATCTCGGCCACGGTCTCCCTACCCGTCCTCGTCCTCACCGGCGATGCGACGGACGAGGTCAAGCGCCAGGCGCTCTCGGGTGGCGCGCGGGACTTCCTGACCAAGCCGTTCGACCAGCACGAGGTCCGCCTCCGCGTGCAGAACCTCCTCGAGATCCGGCGGCTGCAGCTCCGGCAGCGCCAGACCGAGCTCGAGCTCGAGCGGCGCGTCGCGATGCGCACGGCCGAGCTGGAGGAGGCGCGCCTCGAGGTGCTCGAGCGCCTCGCCACCGCCGGCGAGTTCCGCGACGACGAGACCGGCGAGCACGCGCGGCGCGTCGGCGCGACCGCCCAGCTGCTCGCCGACGCGGTCACGTCCGGGGACGACGCGCACGGCCGCATCGGGATCGCCGCCCCGCTGCACGACATCGGCAAGATCGCGATCCCCGACTCCCTCCTGCTGAAGGCCGGCCGCTTCACGCGCGACGAGCACCAGAAGATGCAGGCCCACACGTCGATCGGCGCCGACATGCTCGGCGGCACCTCCTCCGGCCTGCTGGCCCTCGCGCGCGACATCGCGCTGACGCACCACGAGCGCTGGGACGGCAGCGGCTACCCAGCCGGCCTCTCGGGCGAGTCCATCCCGCTGGCCGGCCGGATCGTCGCGCTCGCCGACGTCTTCGACGCGCTCACCCACGCCCGTCCCTACAAGCCGGCGTGGACCGTCTCCGACGCCGTCGATGAGATCAAGCAGGGCGGCGGCGCGCAGTTCGACCCGGAGCTCGTCGAGGCGTTCTCCGAGCTGGACCACGACGCGCTCGTGTAGACCACCGGGCGATGGCCCGGATCCATGTCGACCAGCACCTCCCCGGCGTCGCGCCCGCCCAGGTCGCCGCGCTCTGGTGGGACACCGACCGCTGGCCGAGCTTCGTCGACGGCTTCTCGCACGTGCACAAGCGCGAGGACGACTGGCCGGGACCGGGGGGCAGGCTGGTCTGGGACGCGCGCCCTGCGTCCGACCGCGGGCGGGTGATCGAGCGGGTCTCCGGGCGCGATCCCGACGGCGGCGGGGAGACGGAGATCGAGGACGCGCGCCTCACAGGGACGCAGGTGGTCCGCTTCGCCGCGACCGGGAGCGGCACCCTCGTGACGCTCGAGCTGCGCTACGCGTCCAAGGCGCCCGCGGCGCCGCTCGCCGACCTCGTCTACGTGCGCAGGCGCCTGCGCAAGGCGCTCGGGCGCAGCATGGAGCGCTTCGCGCGCGAGGTCGCGATGGAGCGCGAACTTGCCGCTGACGTGCAATAGCCTCCGCTGCATGCAGGTCGCCAGGGAACGCGTCGCCGGTCTCGTGCGCGACGCGGGCACGGTCGTCGCGCTGTCCGGCGCGGGCATCTCGGTCCCGTCCGGGATCCCGGACTTCCGCACGCCCGGCAGCGGGATCTGGAGTGACGTGAACCCGATGGAGGTCGCCCACATCGACGCGTGGCGCCGCGACCCCGCGCGCTTCTGGGCGTTCTACGACCATCGCTTCCAGGCCCTCGACGGCAAGGAGCCCAACGGCGCCCACCGCGCGCTCGTCGAGCTCGAGGAGCGCGGCGTCCTGGACGCGGTCGTCACGCAGAACATCGACCGCCTGCACCGCGTCGCGGGCACGCGCGAGCTCGTGGAGGTCCACGGGACGATCGCGACGTCCTCCTGTCTGGACTGCGGCTCCTCGGCCGATCTCGCCGAGGTCCGCCGGCGCGTCGCCGCGGCACCGGACGGCGTCCCGCGCTGCGCGGACTGCGCCGCGCCGCTGAAGCCCGACGTCGTGCTGTTCGGCGAGTGGCTGCCGGTCGACGCGATCGAGCGCGCGCAGGCGCTCTGCGCGAGCGCCGACGTCCTGCTCTGCATCGGCACGTCGCTCGAGGTGCACCCGGTCGCCGCGCTGCCCGAGCTCACCCAGGCGGCCGGCGGCGACGTCGTGCTCGTGACCATGGGCCCGACGCCGTGGGACGATCGCGCCAGCTGCAAGCTCGACGGCGACGTCGAGGAGGAGCTCGAGGCCCTGGTGGCCGCGATATGAGCGGCGCGGTCGTCCTCGGGGCGCGCAACCTCGGCGGCGCGATCGCCACGCATCTGCACGACGCGGGCTGGTCGGTCGCCGCCGTCGCCCGCACCGACGAGTCGCTGGCGGCCGTGCGCGAGCGGGGCATCACCGGCCTGAACGCCGACGCGACCGACGCGGGGGCGCTCGCCGCGGCGATCGAGCAGGCCGGCGACGTCGAGCTCCTCGTCAACGCGGTGTCCGCCGCGCGCCCGACCGGCGGCCCGTGGGGCGGCGGCCCGCTCGCCGACGCGGCGCCGGAGGCCTACGAGGCCTGGACCGGCGCCGTCTCCCGCCAGGCGTTCACGTTCCTGTCCGTCGGCGCGGCGGCGCTGCGCGCCCGCGGCGGCGGCACGCTCATCCAGGTGACCGGCGGCTCCGCGCGCAGGGCGATGCCCGGCCGTGGGCTCTGGGCCGCGGGCGCCGCGGCGACCCGGGCGCTCACCCACGCTGCCGCCCAGGAGCTGCGCACGGAGGGCATCCACGTCGCGCTGCTCATCGTGGACGCGACGATCGCCTCGCCGAAGACCGCCGAGCGCACGCGTGACGTGCCGGCCGACGCGCTCGCCGACCAGGCGGAGGTCGCGCGCGCTGTCGCCTACCTCGCCGGCCAGCATCCGACCGCCTACACCCACGAGCTCGTCGTCACGCCCGCCGGCGACCGCTGGCTGCCCTAGTGGCGACGGCAGCTCCGGTCTCGCGCCGCGGCGTGCTCGCCGCGTACGCGGGGATCATGCTCGCGACGCTGCTGGCCGCGCTGGACCAGACGATCGTCGCGACCGCGCTGCCGGGGATCGTGGCGGACCTCCGCGCGTTCGAGGACCTCTCGTGGATCGTCACCGCGTACCTCGTCGCCTCGACGGTGACGGTCCCGATCTACGGCAAGCTCGGCGACATCCACGGGCGGCGCAAGATGTTCGTCGTCGCCATCTCGATCTTCCTGCTCGGCTCGCTGCTGTGCGCGCTGGCGCAGAACGTCTCCCAGCTCGTCGGCGCCCGCGTCGTGCAGGGCCTGGGCGCGGGCGGGCTCCTGCCGTTGGCCCAGACCGCGATCGCCGACCTGTTCTCGCCGCGCGAGCGCGGCCGCTACCAGGGGCTCATCGGCGCGATGTGGGCGATCGCGGCGATCGCCGGGCCGCTCCTGGGCGGGACGCTGACCGATGCGGCGTCGTGGCGCTGGATCTTCTGGCTGAACCTGCCGCTCGGCGTCATCGCGCTGGTCGTCGTGATGAAGACGATGCCCGCGCACCATCAACGACGAGAACACACGGTGGACGTCGCGGGAGCCATCACGTTGAGCATCGCCGTCGTCTGCGTGCTCCTGGCCTGCTCGTGGGGCGGCTCGCGCTACCCGTGGCTCTCGCCGGAGGTCCTGGGCGTCGGCATCGTCGGGGTGCTCGCGTTCGTGGCGTTCCTGCGCATCGCCGGCCGCGTGCCCGAGCCGCTGCTGCCGCTGTCGCTGTTCAAGGGCAGGGTGTTCTCGGTCTCCAGCATGGCGTCGGTGACCTTCGGCGCGATGATGTTCGCGGTGACGATCTACGTGCCCCTCTACGTCCAGGGCGCGCAGGGGAGGTCGGCCACCGCCTCGGGCTTCGCGCTCATCCCGCTGCTGCTCACGTGGACCGTCATGAGCTTCGTCTGCGGGCAGATGATCGCCCGCACGGGGCGCTACCGCGCGTTCCCGATCGTCGGCAGCCTGTTCGTCATCCTCGGCGCGGTCCTCCTCTCGATGCTGGGTTCCGGCTCCTCCGCCGTCGATGTCGGGATCGCCGTCGCGGTGGTCGGCATCGGGATGGGGACGATGGTGCAGACGTACATCATCGCCACGCAGAACGCCGTCGACAGCTCGGTCGTCGGGACCGCCACCGCCGCGCTGCAGTTCTTCCGCTCGATGGGCGGCAGCCTGGCCGTGGCGGGCCTGGGCGCGCTGCTGGCCGCGCGCCTGTCGGCCGAGCTGAGCGCGCGGCTGGGCGACGCGGCGTCCGGGATCGACCAGGACCGCCTGCTCGAGGGCAGCGGCGCGATCCCGTCCGGGCTCGTCTCGGCGACGCAGGACGCGCTGGGCGCCGCGCTGCACTCGGTCTTCCTCGCCCTCATCCCCATCGCAGCGCTCGGGCTCGTGTTCGCCCTGCGCCTCGAGGAGCGCCACCTGCGGACGGCCGACGAGCCCGCCTAGGTCTTCGCCGCGTCGCGGCAGTCGCCGACCAGTGCCTGCAGGCGCGAGATCGCGCTCACGATGCTGCCGCTCGAGAACGCGTCGTCGATCGCGTCGATCGCCTTCTGCAGGCAGGCCTTGGCCGTCGCGCCGGCGTCCTTCGCACGCGTCAGCGCATCCTCGAGGGCGCTGCGCGCCTGCTCCGCCGCGGTCGTCTTGTCCTGCGCCTGCGCGGTGACCTTCTGCAGCGATGCCAGCTCCTGCTGGGCGTCGTCCTTGGCGCGCTCGGCGGTGATCGCCCACACGCCGAGCCCGACGGCGACCAGCAGCAGGACGATGGACAGCACGATCCAGAACGTCGGCCGCTCGGGTTGGGTCTCGCTCATCCGCTGTGCTCCTCGCTCACGACGCGGAGCATCTCACCGGCGAGCTGCACCTCGTCGCCCGGATGCAGCTGACGGCCGCGCCGTGCCTCGGGCTCGCCGTTGACGAGCACCGGCACGGACGCCAGCAGCGCCTTGGCCTCGCCGCCCGCGCCGACCACGCCGGCCAGCTTCAGCAGCTGGCCCAGGCGGATCATGTCGCCGCGGATGGGGACGTCGGTCAGCTCTCCTCCTGCGTGGGAGTCGACTCGATGACGCCGAGGATCTCCCGCACGCGGCACACCAGCAGCCGCTCGTCCTCGATCTCCACCCAGACGCCCGCGGAGCGCGGGAACACCACGTGGTCGCCCGGCCGCACCGGCATCTTGAAGTCGGGCAGGTCGGGCGGGCCGTCGCCGGCCGCGAGCACGATGCCCTCGTTCGGGGGCAGATCCTGCGTCCCCTGGGGTACGAGGAGGCCGGACTTGCGCATCCGGTCGGGCTCGAGCTCCTTGATCACCACCTGGTCGAAGAGCGGGCGCAGGGCTTCGGGCATGGCGGGGGACGATAGGACGCTCAGAGGCGCGTGACGACGAAGGCCTCGTCGTTGAACCACAGGCCGCCGTACTTCTGCAGGACATCCCGCGTCGCCTGGAGGTAGGAGCCGTCGGCGGTCACCGGGTCCAGGCGCTCGTCCTCGATCTGGTTGACGTAGATCACGGCGTTCCACGCCGCGAACGTCGTCGACGTCCCGATCCGGTCGCCGATCTCCGAGGGCAGCGTGTGCATCTCGTAGCGGAAGATCGCCCGGTCGTCGGAGGGATCGTCGAGGTCGAAGCTCGCGGCGTCGTCACCGAGCTCCTCGGTCAGCGCGGTGAGCAGGGCGTGGCGGTCGACCTGGAACGGGTTCTCCTGCGGCCACAGGGTCTGCACGACCTCGAGCGCCGGGTCGCGCCCGATGGACTGGATCGTCATCAGGCGGCCGCCGGGCGCGAGGCTGCGCGCGAGCGGGGCGAGGATCCGCTCCGCCTTGAACGTCGCGCTCATGCGCGCGCGCCACGGCTGTGAGGCGAGGATGAAGTCGTAGCGGCCCGCGTACTGGCGCGGGCGGGGGATCACGCCGTCGAGGACGAACTCGTGGTCCTGGCGGTAGAGGACGAGGACCGACGGGCGCACGTAGGTCGGGTTGCCGGTCGTGGGGTGCGGCGTCGTCTCCCACCCGTAGGCCAGCGTCCCCGTCAGCGCCTCGATCTGCTCCTCGAACTCCGCCGACGTCGAGCCCGCGAGGCGGACCTCCTGCCAGTTGAGCGCCGCAGCCTTCGCCGGCTCGGAGGGCAGGAGGTTCGGCGCGTCCTTGTAGCTGAGGTTCGTCACCACGAGCACCGTGTGCGGGTGCTCGAAGAAGCGGTCGGGCATCTTCTCGAGCCCGAGTCGCACGTCCTCGAGGCTGATCTCCTTCGCGACGGCCAGCAACGGGACGGTCGGGAAGGAGTGGTGGACGTGGCGCACGAGGCGGGTGAGCACCGTCGCATCGCCCATCCCGGCGTCGAACATCCGCAGCGCCGGCGGGCGGGGGAGCAGCGAGCCGAGCTCCTTGGAGGCCCGCGCGCCGACCACAGCCTTCTCGTTGCACGTGTTGACGAAGGCGAGGTACTTCTGCCGGTTGTCGAAGAAGCGGAACGGCTCCGACTGCGGGTCCGTCGTCGCCATGGGCGTCACCTGCCCGGCACGAGCTCGTCCAACGCGTCGGCGAGCCGGCTCACGTCGGCGAGCTCGCGCGTCGGCGCCTGGACGGGCTGCTCGCCGAGGCGGTTGATCCAGATGCTCGGGATCCCCAGCTCGGCTGCGGGCACGATGTCGTGGAACTGGCTCTGCGCGACGTGCACCTGGCCGGCGGGGTCCGCCCCCGTCCGTTCGAGGAACGCCTCCCAGTGACGGTGGGCGGGCTTGTAGGAGCCGATGTCCGAGGCCACGACGAGCGCGTCGAACGGCACGCCGATGACCTTCTCGGACGCCTCGATGAGGTCGCGGTCGCTGTTCGTCAGCGCTGCGAGCTTCCAACCGCGGCGCTTGCACTCCTCCAGACCCGCCCGCACGTCCGCGAACGCCGGCCACTCCGGCAGCGAGGCACCGAGGGCGTCGCGCTCGGACTCCGGCAGGTCGACGACCTGCTCGGCGGCCAGCGCGGCGAGCACCGCCGCCATGACCTCGCGGTAGCTCGCCCCGGGCCGCGCGCTCTGGACGAGCGGCTCGACCTCGTGGTACCGGCTCAGCAGCTCATCGCGCGAGCCGCCCAGCACGCGCTCGAGCTGTGCGCCGATGCCGGCGTTCCAGTCGATGAGCGTGCCGTAGCAGTCGAACGTCGCCCAGCGCTCCACGGCGCCAGCATAGGGTCAGCGGGCGTCGAGGGAGTACTTGGAGGGCTTCGCCGAGACGGTCGGGTTGTCGATGCTGCCGAGGCGCTCGATGAGCTTGGACCACTGTCCCGGCTTGAGGACCGAGTTGAGCTCCTTGGCGCTCTTCGAGTTCGCGTCGTACTCCGGCGCGAAGCCCACGTGGATGTGGTCGTAGTGGTCGGCCAGCGCGAGCGTGTTGTCCGCGTTGGGGTAGGTCATGAGGCTGATGATCTGGTGCGGCTTCATCGTGCCCTGGAGCGCGAGCAGCTTGCGGATCGTGGTGTCGGTGATCGAGCCCTCGCCCTGGTGGCCGACGATCGGCGTGCCGTTGATGGCCGCGATGTCGACGGCGCTGCCCGACGAGTGCTCGGAGACGTTGCCCGACGCGGTCATGTAGCCGTGGCCGCAGTGCAGGCTGGAGACGGTGGGCTGCAGGCCGTTGGCGGTGAGGAACACGAGCGTGGCGAGCACGCGGCGGTCGATGCCGCCCGCCTCGATGTCGCGCCGGCCGCACGAGTAGATCTTGATGCGGTCGTCGTTGAGGACGCGCTTCTGCAGTTCCTCCTTGCTCATGAGCAGGAGCTGGCCGACGGTGGGGTCATCGGTCGACGCCGCCTTGGCGAGCGGGCCGGTGTCGGGGGCGCGGTAGACCGCGGTGGACTCCAGCAGCTTCCACCCGTCCAGGATCGGCTTGGGGTCGATGCGCGGAGCGCCCTTGCCGGCCGGCCGGACCTCGAAGCGCACGTACGGGTCGTCGTCCTTCCCGAACGACCCGACGCGGCCGAGAATCGTGCCCGCGATGACCTTGCGGCCCTTGACGAGCGGCTTCAGGGTGACGTCGTTGCGGTCCAGGCCGTAGTCGACGGTGAAGTAGCGCGCCATCGTGGCGTCCTGCGGCAGCTCGGTGCCGGTGTCGGCCATCTGGGAGCGGCCACCCGCGGCCCAGGCGGCGGGCCGGCGCGGGTTGGCGAACAGGCGCTCCTTCTTGACCGACGCAGCCTTCGCGGTGGTCGTCTTGGCGCGCTGCCTCGTCTGGTGGCCGGCGGTCGCGGCACGGGTCGGCTTGGGGTCCTTCTTGGAGAGGCCGAGCTCGCGCTTGACGCTCGCCTCGCTCTGGCGCTTCTGCTTCGGGACCGGCACGACGCGGGAGACCTTCTTGAGGTGTCCGTACGTGTAGACGTTGCCGTAGGCGTCGCGGAGCTTGACGAAACGGCCGAGGCGGTCGTTGTGGCCGACCGAGACGATCTCGCCGTCGCCGACCGCGATGACCGCGGAGCCGGCGCGTGCGTGGACATCGATGCCCTTGCGGTTCTGGTTGGACACCACCGGGTTGGCGGCGTTCTCGCCCGTCGTGACCTTCTTGGCGTCGTGCGCGGTGACCTGGTCGTCGTACGTGGCGTGCGCCGCGACGGGGAAGTGCCCTTGGGTCAGCCCTGACAGCGAGGAGACGAGGTCGGTGGGGATGGCGGCGATGAGCTGGGCGCGCTCGAGGACGGAGTCGACGTACCAGTCGGCGTGGTTGTAGGCCCAGACGGCCTTGCGGACGTCCTGCTCGGCGCCGGCGGCCTTGAGGTAGCGCGCGGCGGCGAAGATCGCGTCGACCGGGTTGAAGGGGTCGCGCTTGCCGTCCTGGTTGGCATCCACGCCGTACTGCTGCCAGGTCGCGGGCATGAACTGCATCCACCCGAGCGCGCCGGCGGTGGAGACGTTGAGGTTGCGGCCGTAGTCGGTCTCGATCTCGTTGATCGCGGCCAGGACCTCCCAGCGCACGCCGTACTGGATGCCGGCGGCCTGGTAGATCGGCAGCAGGAACGGCGGGATGCGGAAGCGGTCGATGAAGAAGTTCGGCACGCCGACGGTGGTCGGGGAGAAGCCGTCGAGCGCGGTGGCGAGCGACGCGGTCTGATCGGTGGCGGGTGCGGCGGCGCCGGTGGGGGCCGGCGTCGCCGCCGGGGGCGGGCTGGTCGGCGTGGAAGTCTCGACCTGGGGCCGAGACTCGGTACCGGTCGTCTCCTGGCGGCCCTCGGAGGTCGCGGTCGGCGCGTCGGCGTCCGTGTGCTTCTCGTCGGCGGCCGGCTTGCCCTGCTTCGCGGCGAGGCGGTCGGCGGCCTCCTTCTGCGCACGCTTCTTCGCGGCGGATTTCTTGCCGGCCTTCTCGCGGGAGGTGGTCTGCTGCTTGGCGGGCGCCGGGATCGCGGCGGGAGCGGGAGCGGGGGCGGCCGGGGCAGGTGCGGCGGGCTGCTCCTGCGCGGGGGCGGGCGCGGGAGTCGAGGCGGTCGGCGCGGGCGCCGGCTGCGTCGGCGTCGACGTCGCGGGGTCCGCTGCAGGCTGGGTGGTCGTCGTCGCCGGGGCGGGGTCGGCGGCCGGGGCGGGAGCCGGGGCGGGAGCCGACACCTCCTGCACGGAGACGATCGGCTCGTCGATCCCGGGGATCTGGATGCCGTTCACGCTCGCGCCCGCGGGGAGGTCGACCGTGACCGTGCGCTGCGCGCCGCTCTGCAGCGTGACCAGGAGAACGCGCGGATCGGCGGATGCGGGGAGGACGGAGGCTCCGAAGCCGGCGGACAGGAATCCCGCGGTGGCCAGAGCGATGAGGAGCTTGCGCTTGTGCATGTAGACCAGGCGCCGCACAGCAGCCCCTGCAGGTCGGGGGACGCTAGCAACGACGTCTCGGGTTGAACGGAGGGAAGGGCGCATGGTTTCGCTGCCTGGTTGGTCGGTTGAACCCCGTGGTTCTTGAACGAACTCCCTTCCGGCTGGACGACTTGAGGGTCAACCTAACTCTCAACTTGAGCCTGAGATCTGGCGAGACGGGTTCTCCGCCGGGTAGCCTCCGGACGAATGACCGATGACAACGATGAGGGCGTCGACGAGCGCCAGGACCAGGGACTGCGCGATCGCATCGCGCGGTCGGGCGAGGACGCGCTCGGCAAGCTCGCGAGCGACCTGCTGGAGAGCCAGCTCGTCACGACGGCCATCGGTCGCGTCTTCGAGGCGCGCGAGAAGGCCACCCAGGCGCAGGCGGTCGCGTTCGGCGCGCTCAACCTGCCGTCGGCGGCCGACCTCGAGCGGCTGACCCGCCGGATCCGGTCGGTGTCGCAGCGTCTCGACGCGATCGAGGACGGCGTCGACAAGCTCGACCGCAGGCTCGGCTCGATGTCATCGCCCGCGAGCGACGACACCGTCCGCAGCGTCGAGACCGGTCTGGGGAAGCGCATCGGCTCGATCGAGGAGGCGCTCGCGGGACTGACGCGCGAGATCGCCGCGCTGCGCGAGGGGCTGCCCGACGCTCCGCGTGCCGTGCCGGCGAGCCAGGAGCGCCTGGAGGTCGACGCGCCGACCCCCGCCGAGAAGGCTCGGCGTCGCAAGCCGGACGCCGAGTCGTCCTAGCGTCCGCGAACCTCCCTTGCGCTTGACACCGTCCGCGCATCGGAGTACTTCTCGTCGTAGTACCTGAACACGGCAAAAGGCCGGAGAGTGGGCGGCTCGCGCCGCCTGCCAGGCGCCGACGTCAGCCTCTGTTGACGACGAGCTCCCCACGGCCGAGGCAGCGGGCCGCATTGCCCGCCTGGCGGCGGGGACCTTCGGGCCCCGCCGTCGTCATGCTTGGGGCATGGACTCGCTGACCGAGGACGAGGTCGCGCGCCGGGCCGGGGTCACGCCGGAGACGCTCCGGTCGTGGGTCGGCGACGGCCTGCTCCCGCGCTTCGGCGGCACGTGGACGCCCGAGGTCGCCGCGCAGGCCCGGCTCGTCGCGCGTCTGCAGGCGCGCGGGCACACCCCGTCCCAGATCCGCGACGCCGAGGAGCGAGGCGCGCTGGCCTTCGGCGGGATCGAGCACCTGCTCGGCACCCCTGGTCCCGAGATCTCCCTCGCCGCGGCCGCCGAGGAGGTCGGCCTCGAGCCCGGGTTCGCGGCCGACGCCCTCACGGCGATGGGCTTCCCCGCGAGCGGCGGGCGTGAGCCGCGGCTCGCGCCCGACGACGTCGTCCTGCTCGCCGACATCGCGCGCGCCGCCGAGGCCGGTCTCCCGCGCGTCGCGCTGCTGCAGCTGCTGCGGGTCTATGGCCACGCGCTCGCGCAGGTCGCCGACGCCGAGGTACGGCTCTTCCACCTCTACGTCCACGAGCCGCTCATGCAGGACGGCGTGCCCGGCGAGCGCATCGCGGAGGAGATGGAGGACCTCGTCCGGGGCGTGCTCCCGCTGGCCGCGCCGATCATGCACCGCGTGCACCGCCGGCACCTGCGGCGCTTCGTGGCCCAGGACGTCATCGGTCACATGGAGGAGGACGACGGCGACGGGAGCCCGCGCCTCCCGGGCCGGCTGCGCGTCGCGATCGCGTTCGCCGACCTCGCCGGCTACACGCGCATGACCGAGGAGCTGGGCGACGAGGAGGCCGTGCTCGCGGTCGAGCGCTTCATCGAGGAGGTCGAGCGGTCGCTGCCCGCGAGCGCGCGGGTCGTCAAGGAGATCGGCGACGAGGTCATGGTCGTCGGGTCGGACGTCGTCGCCCTCACCGCTTGGGCGGTCGCGTTCCAGGCCGGCCGCATCGGCCGGCGCCCGCAGTCGCGGATCGGGCTGCACGTCGGCGAGGTCCTCTACCGCGACGGCGAGTACTACGGGCGCGAGGTCAACCTGGCGGCCCGCGTGGCGGCGCGCGCCGCCGGCGGCGAGGTGCTCGTGACCCGCGCGGTCGACGAGGCGGCCGGCAGCGGCCTTGCGCGGGAGCGCATCGGCGAGGTCCGGCTCAAGGGCTTCGCGCAGGCGACCGAGCTCTTCCTGGCCTACCCACGGCGGTGAGCGACCTCGTCGACCGTGTCCGCGCCACCGGGCTCCTGCCGCCCGGCGCGGCGGTCGTCGTGCTGCTCAGCGGCGGGCGCGACTCGGTCTGCCTCCTCGACGTGGCGGCGCGCATCACCGGCCCGGACGGGGTCGTCGCGCTGCACGTCAACCACGGCCTGCGCGGCGAGGAGTCCGACGGCGACGAGGCGCACTGCCGCGCGCTGACCGCCGCGCTCGGCGTCGAGATCGTCGTCGAGCGGTCCGGGCCCGCCCCGCGCTCGGGCAATCTCCAGGCCTGGGCCCGCGACCACCGCCTCGGCGCGGCGGCCGGCCTCGCGACCGCGCGCGGTGCGCGGGTGGCGACCGGGCACACGATGAGCGACCAGGCCGAGACGGTCCTCTACCGGCTCGCGGCATCGCCCGGGCGCCGCGCGCTGCTCGGGATGAGCCCGCACGACGGCGTGCTGGTGCGGCCGCTGCTCGACGTGAGTCGCGAGGAGACCGCGGCGCACTGCCGCGAACGGGGGCTGGCGTGGCGCGAGGACTCGTCGAACACGTCCCCTGAGTACGCGCGCGCGCGTACGCGTGACGGCCTCGTCCCCGCCCTTCGCGCGCTGCATCCGGCCGCGGAGCGCAACGTCGCCCGGACCGCCCAGATCCTGCGCGAGGAGGCCGAGGTGCTCGACGGTCTCGTGGCGACGGTGCTCGACGGCCGCGACCACGTCGGCACCGAGCACCTCGCGATCCTGCCGCCGGCGCTCGCCAGGCTCGTCGTGCGGCGGCTGGCCGAGGACGCCGCGGGGCGCCTGTGCCCCCGTGCGCCCGGGCGTCTGACCGAGCTCCTGGCGTTGCACGACGGCGCCCTGGACGTGGGCGAGGGCGTCCGCGCGGTGGTCTCCGGCGGCGAGCTGCGCATGGAGCGGACGCCGCCGTTGGGCGGGCGGGATTCCGAATAGAATCCCGATGGATGCGTGACCCCGCCGTCGGCGAGATCCTGGTCCAGCCCGACGAGCTGGCGCGTCGCGTCCGTGAGCTGGGCGCGGAGATCTCGAGGGACTACGAGGGGCGCGAGCCGCTCCTCATCGGCGTGCTCAAGGGTGCGGTCTTCTTCCTGTCGGACCTCATGCGGTCGCTCGACGTGTCCTGCGAGGTCGACTTCATGGCGGTCGCCTCCTACGGCTCGGCGACGGAGTCCTCCGGCGTCGTCCGCATCCTCAAGGACCTCGACGCCGCGATCGAGGGACGCGACGTCCTCATCGTCGAGGACATCGTCGATTCCGGCCTCACGCTGCAATACCTGTTGCGGAATCTCGGCGCCCGCGGGCCCCGGTCGCTCGAGGTCTGCGCGCTGCTCACGAAGCCCGAGCGCCGCAGGGTGGAGCTCAGCCCGCGGTACGTGGGCTTCGAGATCCCCGACCGCTTCGTCGTCGGGTACGGCCTCGACTACGCCGAGCGGTATCGGAACCTGCCCTACGTGGCGGTCCTGAACACCTGAGGAGGGCCGCGTCGGCCCTTTGTCCACCTGCATTTCACGCAGGTCCCGACTGCTACGCTCAGACGTCCAATGAGCCGCTTCTTCAAGAGCGCCGCGTTCCCGATCCTGATCGTCGTGGTGCTCGCATTCTTCGCTCAGCGTCTGATCAGCCCGAGCGACGAGGCCAACAAGCCCACCTTCCGGGACTTCAACTCGCAGCTTGACGCCGGAGAGATCCGGAACGTCAACATGAAGAACAAGGACAACACCGTCGAGGTGACGCTCCGGAACGGTCAGAAGTACAAGGTGGGCTTCGCCGACGACTACGGCGGAACGCTCACGAACCGGCTCATCGCCGCGCAGGAGGCCGGGAAGCTCCAGGACTACAACATCACCGGCCGGCAGTCGAACGGGTGGCTCTCGCTGCTCACCTACGTCTTGCCGTTCCTGATCTTCATCGGGTTCTGGATCTTCCTCATGAACCAGGTACAGGGCGGCGGCTCGAAGGTGATGTCGTTCGGCAAGTCGCGTGCGAAGCGCATGTCGGTCGACTCGCCGAAGATCACGTTCCGCGACGTCGCGGGCGTGGACGAGGCCGTCGAGGAGCTCCACGAGATCAAGGAGTTCCTGGAGAACCCGAAGAAGTTCCAGGCGCTCGGCGCGCGGATCCCGAAGGGCGTGCTGCTCTACGGGCCTCCGGGTACCGGCAAGACCCTGCTCGCGCGTGCTGTCGCGGGGGAGGCGGGCGTCCCGTTCTTCTCGATCTCCGGCTCGGACTTCGTCGAGATGTTCGTCGGCGTCGGCGCATCCCGCGTGCGTGACCTCTTCGAGCAGGCCAAGCAGAACTCGCCCTGCATCATCTTCATGGACGAGATCGACGCCGTCGGTCGCCACCGCGGCGCCGGGCTGGGCGGCGGTCACGACGAGCGTGAGCAGACCCTGAACCAGCTGCTCGTCGAGATGGACGGCTTCGAGATGAAGGACAACATCATCCTCATCGCGGCCACCAACCGTCCCGACATCCTCGACCCTGCGCTCCTGCGCCCGGGCCGCTTCGACCGCCAGATCGTGGTCGACCGTCCCGACCGCAAGGGCCGCGCGAAGATCCTCGAGGTCCACACGCGCGGCAAGCCGCTGGCGAAGGCGATCAACATCGACGACCTGGCGGGCCAGACCCCTGGCTTCACCGGCGCCGACCTCTCCAACCTCGTCAACGAGGCGGCGCTGCTCGCAGCCCGCAACGGCAAGCGCGAGGTGACCCAGACGGAGCTGGAGGAGGGGATCATGCGCGTCATCGCCGGCCCGGAGAAGAAGACCCGGGTCATGAGCGAGAAGGAGCGCCTGATCACCGCGTACCACGAGATGGGTCACGCCCTCGTGGGGCACTTCCTCGAGCACTCCGACCCGGTCCACAAGATCTCGATCATCAGCCGCGGCCAGGCGCTCGGCTACACGATCTCCATGCCGCAGGAGGACAAGTTCCTCACCACGCGCGCGGAGCTCAACGACTCGATGGCGATGACCCTCGGCGGCCGTGCCGCGGAGGAGATCGTCTTCGGCGAGATCACGACGGGCGCGTCGAACGACATCGAGAAGGTGACGCAGACGGCCAAGGCGATGGTCATGCGCTACGGCATGAGCGACAAGCTCGGCCCGCGCGTCTTCGGCCACGACCACGGTCAGCCCTTCCTCGGCCGCGAGTTCAGCTCCGAGCCCGACTACTCCGACGAGATCGCGCGTGAGATCGACGACGAGATCCGCCGGGTGGTGGAGAGCGCCCACCAGCGGGCGATCGAGATCCTCATGGAGCATCGCGAGGGCCTGACGACGACGTCGGAGATCCTGCTCAAGCGCGAGACGATCGAGAAGGACGAGTTCATCGCCCTGCTCGACGGCAAGACCGAGGAGGACGTCTTCGGGCCCGACGAGCCGTCGACGCCCGAGCCCGCAACGTCGACCCCGGCCGACCGGACGCGCGAGACCCCGCGCCCGCTCCCGCGCCCCGGCCTCGCCGGCGGCGGCGTCGAGACCCGCGGACTGGAGTTGCCGGAGAAGCCCGAGCCGGCGTAGCCCGGCCTCGGCCTCTCGGTTCTGTGAGACGGGCGCCCCGGTGGCGCCCGTCGTCGTTTCGTGTGACCCGCAGCCACGAGGATCGCCGACGGTGGGAGGGGGCGGGCGCATCCGATTCGCCCCCAGCGGGGATAGCCTGCGCCCATGGACCTGGAGCTCGCGGGCAGGGTGGCGCTCGTCACCGGGGCGACCCGCGGCATCGGCCGTGCGATCGCCACGAAGCTGGCCGAGGAAGGCTGCTCCGTCGCGATCTGCGCCCGCGACGACGACGCCGTCGCCCGGGCCGTCGAGACGCTCGAGGCGCGGGGGGCCAAGGCGTTCGGCGCCGCCGTCGACATCACCGACGACGTCGCGCTCGAGGGCTTCGTCGACGCCGCCGCGCAGATCCTCGGCGGCCTGGATCTCGTCGTGGCCAACGCGGGCGGCAGCGCCGGCGAGAACCTCCTCGCGGACACGACCGGCGACGACTGGCGCCGGACGCTGGAGCTCAACGTCGTCCACGCCGCGGTGCTCATCCGCGCGGCGGTCCCCCACCTCAGGGCGCGCGGCGGCGGCGCCGCGCTCGTCATCGCCTCCATCTCCGGCTCGCGCCCCCAGCCGAAGGCCCAGTACGCAGCCGCCAAGGCCGCGGAGATCCACCTCGCGGTCTCGCTCGGCCGCGAGCTCGGCCCGGACCGCATCCGCGTCAACGCCCTGAGCCCCGGCTCCATCCTCTTCGAGGGCGGCTCCTGGGACCGGCGCCGCATCGACGACCCGGACACGTTCGCCGAGTTCGCGAGGACCGAGTTCCCCCACGAGCGCCTCGGCACGGTCGAGGAGATCGCGGACGCCGCCGCCTTCCTCCTGTCGCCCCGCGCGAGCTGGGTCAACGGCACCGAGCTCATCGTCGACGGCGGCCAGAACCAGCCCGGGATGGGTGGGTTTTGAGCCCGCTCACACGGGTTTCGGACCCGGTCGTCATGGGTGTCGTCAACGTGACGCCGGACTCGTTCTCCGACGGCGGCAAGTGGCTCGATCCGCAGAAGGCGATCGCGCACGCGCACAGGCTCGTGGCCGACGGCGCGGAGATCCTGGACATCGGCGGCGAGTCGACCCGTCCGGGCGCGGATCCGGTGGCCGCCGAGGAGCAGCTGCGGCGCATCGTGCCCGTGTTCGAGGGCCTGCAGGGCGTCGAGGCGCGTCTGTCGATCGACACGACGAAGGCGGCGGTGGCCCAGGCGGCGATCGACGCGGGCGCCGACATCGTCAACGACGTCACCGCGCTTCGCGACGACCCGGATCTCGCCGGCCTGTGCGCCGAGCGCGGCGTGAATGTCTGCCTCATGCACATGCTCGGCGAGCCGCGCACGATGCAGCACGACCCGCACTACGACGACGTCGTCGACGACATCAAGGCCTTCCTGACCGAGCGCCTGGAGCACGCGGTCGCCGCCGGCATCGCGGAGGACAGGGTCTGGCTGGATCCGGGGATCGGCTTCGGCAAGACCGTCGACCACAACCTCGCGCTGCTCGGGCGGCTGGACGAGCTGGTCGCGATCGGCCGCCCGATCGTCGTCGGCACGTCGCGCAAGGGCTTCATCGGCAGGATCAGCGGCGAGGAGATCGAGGGCCGGGTGCCGGGGACGATCGCCACGAACGTCATCGCGCTGGGCAACGGCGCCGAGGTGTTCCGGGTCCACGACGTGGCCGCGGTCGCCCAGGCGCTGGACGTTGCTGCTGCTACGTTCCGCGGCCAGTGGAACGGCGCGACGACGACATCGACGACATCGACGACGACGTAGACGAGGAGCCCGTCGAGGACCCCGAGGACGAGGACGACGACGTCCCCGACACCCCGGTCTCGATCGAGATCAGCGGCCTGTCGCTCTACACGCACCACGGCGTGAGCGAGGCCGAGCGCGAGGTCGGCCAGCGCCTCGTGCTCGACATCACGCTCGACATGCTCCGCAACGACGCGACGACGACGGACGACGTCGCCGACACCGTCGACTACGGCGAGGTCTGCCAGCTCGCGGCGCTCATCGCGCAGCAGCGCTCCTACCGGACGCTCGAGCGACTGGCCACGGCGATCGCCGACCGGCTCCTGGACGACTTCGATGTGCACTCGGTGGTGGTCAAGGCGTCCAAGCCGGAGCCGCCGATCCCGCTGCCGGTGGACGAGGCCTCGGTCACCGTCTGGCGGGAGATCGAGGAGTGACCGAGGGCGAGGGCGCCTTCGATCGCGCCATCGCCGTACGGCAGGACCGGGAGGGGCGGATGGCCGTCCTCCTCGACGCGACGTGGACCGCACCGGCCGGCCTCAACGGCGGGTACATCGCCGCGGTCGTCCTCAACGCGATGGTCGCGGTGGTCGGCGACCCGGCGCGGCACCCGCGCTCGATCACCCTGCAGTACCTCGCGTCGCCACAGCCGGGCCCGGCCGTCGTCGAGGTGGCCATCGAGCGCTCCGGGCGGACGCTGACCAGCACGAGCGCGCGCCTGGTGCAGGACGGGCGGACGTCCATCATCGCGCTCGGGGTGTTGGCCGGCGACTACGAGTCCGCCGTGCAGTTCGCCACGCCCCCGCCGCCGATGCCCGCCTCGGACGACGTCCCGGTCCTCGACTGGGGCACCGACCTCTTCCCGATCGCGACGATGTTCGACTACCGGCCGGCGATCGGCCCGGTCCCGCTGCGCGACGCCCCTGCGCCGGAGGCGGTCACCGGCGGCTGGCTGCGGCTCAAGGAGCCGCGGGCGCCCGACGCGCAGCTCCTGGCCCAGTACGTCGACGCCTGGTGGCCCGCGGCGTTCGTCCGCGTGTCGCGACCCGCAGCCGTCCCGACGATCGACCTCACGGTGCACTTCCGCGCCCCCACGACGGCGGCTGCGCTCGATCCTGCCGCGCCTGTCATGGTCCGCTTCACCTCACGCACCGCGAAGGACGGCTTCGTCGAGGAGGACGGCGAGGTGTGGGCACCGGACGGCACGCTGCTCGCGACCTCGCGCCAACTCGCCGTCGCGCGTCTCATGACATGACCATCGGCTACCTCGGACTCGGCTCCAACGTCGGCGACCGCCGCGCCCAGCTGCAGGCGGCGACCGACGCGCTGGGGGACGCGGGCGTCAGCGTCCTCGCGTCGTCGAGCACGTACGACACCGATCCGGTCGGCGAGATCCTCGACCAGCCGAGCTTCCTCAACGCGTGCCTGCGGATCGACACCGGCCTCGACCCCGAGGCGCTGCTGGACGCCTGCAAGGCGACCGAGCGCGAGATGGGCCGCGCGCAGCCCGGTGAGGGGTACGTCCGCCACGGGCCGCGCCCGATCGACGTCGACCTGCTCCTGCTGGGCGACACGACCTACACGTCCGAGCGCCTCACGCTGCCGCACCCGCAGGTGCTCGCCCGTCGCTTCGTCCTCATCCCGCTGCTCGAGCTGGACTTCGAGCTGTGCACGCCGGACGGCACGCGCTGCAGCGACGCGCTCGCGGCCCTGCCCGTCGAGGAGGGCGTGCGCCGCGAGGGGCCGCCCCTGACGGTGGGCGGGGAGGCGGTGACCTGATGCTGCTCGTCGTCGACGTCGGCAACACCCAGACGCACTTCGGTACGTGGGAGGCGGACCGGCTCGTCGAGCACTGGCGCTTCGCGACCGTGCGCACAGCGACCGCCGACGAGATCGGCGCGGTGCTCCTCAACCTGCTCGGCCTGCGCGGGCTGGGCTTCGCCGACCTCGACGCGTCGATCATCTCCAGCACCGTGCCGGTCCTGGAGCCGGAGTGGGTCGCGATGGCCGAGCGCTACCTCGACCACCGGATGCTCAGCGTCGGCCCCGGCCTGCGGACCGGTATGCCGATCCGCTACGACAACCCGCGCGAGATCGGCGCCGACCGCCTCGTGAACGCGGTGGCGATCCGCGAGCGCTTCGGGGGGCCGGCGATCTGCGTCGACTTCGGCACGGCGGTGAACTTCGACGTCGTCTCGCGGGCCGGCGAGTACCTCGGCGGCACGCTCGTGCCGGGGGTGGAGATCTCGCTCGACGCGCTCACCGAGCGCGGCGCGAAGCTGCCCAAGATCGACCTCGCGCCGCCCAAGAGCGTCATCGGCAAGTCGACCGTCGACGCGATCCGCGCGGGCGTCGTCTTCGGCTACGCCGCTGCGGTCGACGGCATCCTGCGTCGCATCCGGGCCGAGATGCGCGAGCCGGAGGCCGTCACGATCGCCACGGGTGGGTTGGCAGGCCACATCGTGCCGTTCTCCGAGGAGATCTCGGAGATCGACCAGATGCTCACGCTCACGGGGCTACGTTTGGTCTATGAGCGGAACGCGCCGCCTCACTGACAGCTGGCAGCTCGGACCGCACACGATCCGCAACCGGGTCGTGCTCGCGCCCCTGGCCGGGATCGGCAACTGGTTCGTGCGGCTGCAGGCCAAGCGCTACGGCGCCGGGCTCGCGTTCTCCGAGATGGTCTCGTCGCACGCGATCCACTACCGCAACGAGAAGACCTGCACGGAGCTCCTGCGCATCCACCCCGAGGAGCGCAGCGGCGGCCCCGTCGCCATCCAGCTGTTCGGGCAGGACCCGGAGATCATGCGCTCCGCGGCCGCCACCGTCGCGGAGGCGGGCGCGGACATCATCGACCTGAACATGGGCTGCCCGGTGCCGAAGGTGTGCAAGACGGGCGCCGGCGCCGCCCTGCTCGGCGACCACGACACCGCGGTGGCCGTCGCCGCCGCCGCGCGCGAAGGCAGCGGCCTGCCCGTGACCGTGAAGCTGCGCAGCGGCCGCAAGCGCGGCGAGACGGACGGCCTGGAGCTCGCGCACCGGCTCGTCGCCGAGGCGGGCGTCGCCGCGATCGGTTTCCACCCGCGCTCCGCCCAGGTGCAGCACAAGGGCGAGCCCGACCTCGACCTCGCGGCGGAGCTCGTCCGCACGCTGCCCGCGCCGGTGATCCTCTCCGGCGGGATGCGCGACCCGGCCTGGATCGCGGACGCGTTCGAGCGCACCGGCGCGACCGCCGTGATGCTCGCGCGCGGCGCACTCGGCGATCCGTGGCTCTTCGCACGGCTGCTCGATGCGGGCACGGCGGAGCCGAGCCACGAGGACGTCCTCGACGAGCTCGACTGGGTGCTGGCCTGCGCGGCGGAGCACCTCGGCGAGGAGCGGGCGGCCCGCTACCTGCGCAAGTTCTACCCCTGGTACGTCGACCGGCTCGGGGCGGATCGCGCGTTCAACGACGCGCTGCAGCGCACCGCGTCGCTCGCCGAGGCCCGCGAGGTGCTCGGCACGCTGCGGCGCCCCGTCGCAGCGGCCGCCTGAACCCTCAGAGAGCGCCCAAGGGGGCTGTTACACTGCCGCGCTCCCAACCCGCGGTCGGACGGTTCGGTCTATGCCCAAGGACGTCATCCTCACCCCTGAAGGCCTCGAGAAGCTCAAGCTCGAGCTCGTCGACCTGCAGACGAACAGGCGGCGCGAAGTCGCCGAGCGGATCAAGGAGGCTCGCGCGTTCGGCGACATCTCGGAGAACTCCGAGTACGACGACGCGAAGAACGAGCAGGCCATGCTCGAGCAGCGGATCGCCTCTGTGGAGGAGAAGCTGCGCTCGGCGACGGTCATCGACGCGAAGGACCTGACGACGGACATCGTGCAGGTCGGCTCCGTCGTGAAGGTCGCCGATCAGGAGAGCGGCAAGGACCAGACGTTCACGATCGTCGGCTCGGCCGAGGCCAAGCCGCCGGAGCGCCTGTCGAACGAGTCGCCTGTCGGCCGCGCCCTCATCGGCCGCAAGCGCGACGACGTCGTCGAGGTCCCGCTCCCCCGTGGTGGCGCGCGCAAGCTGCGCATCACCGCCATCGAAGTCGGCCTCTAGGAGGCCCCGGATGGCCGACGAGCTGCTCGCCGTCCGGCGGGAGAAGCTCGATCGCCTGCGCGCGGACGGCGTCGAGCCGTTCCCGCACGCCTACCCGGGGGTCAAGCCGATCGCGGACGTCCGCGTGGCCCACGAGGGCCTGGAGGCCGGTGAGGAGACCACGGTGCGCCACCGCGTCGCCGGGCGCCTCGCTGCGCGCCGCGGCCAGGGCAAGATGGCGTTCCTGGACCTCATCGACCGCAGCGGCCGCATCCAGCTGCAGGCGCGCGCCGACGTCCTCGGCGCCGAGTCGATGGAGACCCTGCTGAGCCTCGACCTGGGTGACCTCGTCGGCGTCGACGGCACCGCCTTCATGTCGCGTCGCGGCGAGCTGACGCTGCGCGTCGAGGACTGGGCGCTGCTCGCGAAGTCCCTGCGCCCGCCGCCGGAGAAGTTCCACGGCCTGCAGGACGTCGAGACGCGCTACCGCCGCCGCGAGCTCGACCTCATCTCCAACGAGGAGACCCGCGAGCTGTTCGCGGCGCGCGCCAGGATCGTCACGGCGATCCGCCGCTCGCTCGACGACGACGGCTTCCTCGAGGTCGAGACGCCCGTCCTGCAGCCGCTCTACGGCGGCGCGCTGGCACGCCCGTTCACGACGCACCACGACGCGCTGGACCAGACGATGTACCTGCGCATCGCGACCGAGCTCTACCTCAAGCGGCTCATCGTCGGCGGCCTCGAGCGCGTCTACGAGATCGGGAAGAACTTCCGCAACGAGGGGCTGTCGCCGAAGCACAACCCCGAGTTCACGATGCTCGAGTGGTACGAGGCCTACGCGGACTACGGCGACGCCGCCGCGCGCCTGGAGAAGGTCGTGGGCGCGGCCGCCGCGGCCGCCGGCTACGAGGGCGAGCTCGACTTCGCCTCCCCCTGGCGCCGTGTGACGTTCAGCGCGGCCATCCTCGAGGCGACGGGCGTCGACATCGACGCCAACCGCGACCGCGAGTCGCTCGTCGCGGCGGTCCGCACGGCCGGCGTCGAGATGGAGGGGCTCGAGCACCTGACGTGGCCGCAGCTGGTCGACGACCTGCTGTCCAAGCACGTCGAGCCGACGCTCGTGCAGCCCACGTTCGTCCTCGACCATCCGATCGAGATCTCGCCGTTCGCCAAGGCGCACCGCTCCAAGCCGGGTGCGACCGAGCGCTTCGAGGCGTACGCGAACGGCATGGAGATCGCCAACGCCTTCACCGAGCTCAACGACCCGGACGAGCAGCGCGCGCGCTTCGAGGCGCAGGCGCGGTACGCGGCGGACGGCGACGACGAGTCCCAGCCCTACGACGAGGCGTTCGTCCAAGCGCTCGAGCAGGGCATGCCGCCGACGGCCGGTCTCGGGCTCGGCATCGATCGCCTCGCGATGGTCCTCACGGGCCGCGACACGATCCGCGACGTCGTGCTCTTCCCCGCACTGCGCGGGAATTGACTTCGACCGGCCTGGGCGGCCGGGGCCCGTTGGTAGACTGCCTCATGCCCGCAATCGAACCCCGACCCTCATCTCATCGCGCTCCGGCGCCGATAGGAGGAGACAAGTCGGGTGCTTTGGTGACCCACGACACAGCCGGACCACGCACGAACCGAGGCTAAGGCCACGCCCAGCAGGAAGGATCAGCAGCACCATGTTCGAGCGATTCACTGAGCGAGCCAGACAAGTGGTCGTCCTCGCGCAGGAAGAGGCGCGGACGCTCAAGCACAACTACATCGGCACCGAGCACATTCTGCTCGGCCTTCTCCGCGAGGAGGAGGGGCTGGCTGCGCGCGTCCTCGAGAGCCTGGACATCACCGTCGAGCGGGTCCGCGCGCAGGTGGTGCGGATCGTCGGCTCCGGCGAAGAGGTGACGAGCGGGCAGATCCCGTTCACACCACGCGCCAAGAAGGTCCTGGAGCTCGCGCTGCGCGAGGCGCTGAGCCTGGGCCACAACTACATCGGCACCGAGCACATCCTGCTCGGCCTGGTCCGTGAGAACGAGGGCGTCGCCGCCCGCATCCTCCTGGACTTCGACGCCGACTCCGAGAAGATCCGCAACGAGGTCATCCGCATGCTCTCGGGTCCCGGCGGGCGCCGCTCCGGCGGCCAGGGACAGGGTGCGGGTGCGTCGGCCGCCGGTCCGCAGGGCGAGGGCAAGAAGTCCTCGAAGCTGCTCGACCAGTTCGGCCGCAACCTCACGAAGCTCGCCGCCGACGGCAAGCTCGACCCCGTGGTGGGCCGGGAGACCGAGATCGAGCGGATCATGCAGATCCTCTCGAGGCGGACGAAGAACAACCCCGTGCTCATCGGCGAGCCGGGCGTCGGCAAGACAGCCGTGGTCGAGGGCCTGGCCCAGCGGATCACGAACGCCGACGTGCCCGAGCTGCTCAAGGGCAAGCAGATCTACACGCTGGATCTGGCTGCCCTCGTCGCGGGCTCGAAGTACCGGGGCGAGTTCGAGGAGCGCCTGAAGAAGGTGATGAAGGAGATCACCCAGCGCGGCGACATCATCCTGTTCATCGACGAGCTCCACAACCTCGTCGGCGCAGGTGCCGCGGAGGGCGCGATCGACGCCGCCTCGATCCTCAAGCCGGCCCTCGCACGCGGGGAGCTGCAGACCATCGGCGCCACCACGCTCGACGAGTACCGCAAGTACCTCGAGCGCGACAGCGCCCTGGAGCGCCGCTTCCAGCAGATCCGCGTGGACCAGCCGTCGACGGACGAGACGGTGCAGATCCTCAAGGGCCTGCGCGACCGCTACGAGCAGCACCACAAGGTGCAGATCACCGACGAGGCCCTCGAGGCCGCGGCGGAGCTCGCCGACCGCTACATCTCCGACCGGTTCCTGCCCGACAAGGCCATCGACCTCATCGACGAGGCCGCGTCGCGCATGCGCATCAAGTCGATGACGTCCCCGCCCGTGTACCGGGAGCTCGAGGACGAGATCGAGGAGACGCGGCGTGCGAAGGAGGCCGCGATCGAGGCGCAGGAGTTCGAGAAGGCCGCGAACCTCCGCGACAAGGAGCGGCGGCTCACGAACCGCAAGCGCGAGCTCGAGGAGCAGTGGGAGGCCGGCGAGGGTGACTCCGAGCGGCCGTCCATCGGTGAGGAGGAGATCGCCGACATCGTCTCGATGTGGACCGGGATCCCCGTGTTCAAGCTCACCGAGGCGGAGACGGCGAAGCTCATGCGCATGGAGGAAGAGCTCCACAAGCGCGTCATCGGGCAGCACGCGGCCGTCGAGGTCATCTCGAAGGCGATCCGCCGGTCCCGCGCCGGTCTGAAGGACCCGAAGCGGCCCACGGGCTCCTTCGTGTTCCTCGGCCCGTCCGGTGTCGGCAAGACCGAGCTGGCCCGCACGCTCGCCGAGTTCCTGTTCGGGGACGAGGACGCGATGGTGCGCATCGACATGTCGGAGTACATGGAGAAGCACGCCGTGTCCCGGCTCGTCGGCTCGCCTCCGGGCTACATCGGCTACGACGAGGGCGGTCAGCTGACCGAGGCGGTCCGGCGCAAGCCGTACTGCGTGCTCCTCCTCGACGAGATCGAGAAGGCGCACCCGGATGTCTTCAACATCCTGCTCCAGATCCTGGAGGACGGCCGTCTGACCGACGCCCAGGGGCGCACGGTCGACTTCCGCCACGCCATCGTGATCATGACGTCGAACATCGGCGCGTCCGAGATCGCTCGGAACACGCCGCTGGGCTTCTCGGTCTCCGAGGACGAGACCGGGATCACCTACGACGACATGAAGACGCGGATCATGGGCGAGCTGAAGAAGGTGTTCCGCCCCGAGTTCCTGAACCGCATCGACGACGTCATCGTGTTCCACAAGCTGCAGAAGGACGAGATCAAGGAGATCGTCGAACTCCTGCTGCGGCGCATCCGCAAGTCCATGGCGGAGCGCGAGCTCCAGCTGGAGCTGTCGGAGGACGCGAAGGACTTCCTCGTCGAGAAGGGCTGGGACCCGGCGATGGGTGCCCGACCGCTGCGTCGCGCGATCCAGCGCTACATCGAGGACCCGCTGGCCGACTTCGTGCTCCGTTCGGAGCTCGAGGCGGGGGCGACGGTGCTCGTGGAGCACGATCCGCACGCGGGCCCGGGCGACGACGCCGAGGCCGAGGTCAAGCTGTCGATCATCAAGCCCGAGCGCAAGCCCGTCGGGGTGGGCGCCGAGGGCGAGCCCTCCGACGAGGGCGCCGAGCCGGCAGGCGACGAGCCGGCGGCGCAGGAGTAGGGCTCAACGACAAGCAGTCGTGACGCGGGGCGGCCTCAGGGCCGCCCCGTCGTCGTCGTCACCGCGGCCAGGCCGGTGATGAAGAGCTCCAGCGCGAAGGCGAAGCGCACCTCGCCCTCGTCCTCGCCGCCGCCGATCTCCTCCGCCAGCGCCGCGACGTGCGGGAAGCGGTCGGCGGGCATCGAGCCCCAGTACTCGTGGAGGCGCTCGAAGTAGTCCGGCTGCTCCTGGAGCCGGCGCGCGAAGAGGCTGCCCTCGTAGACGTCGTTGACGACGAGCTGAGGCAGCAGGTCGATGACCATCGCCGCGTGCCTGCGGTCGACGCCGCCCGCGAGCAGGACGGCGAGGAGCCGGTCGGCGAAGCGCATCGCGTGCTCGCCCGTGGGGATGTTCGCCAGCGCGGCGCCCGCGAGGTCGCGATGGGGGAGGAGCGCGTCGCGCATCGAGTGGGCGACCTCGCTGACCTGCTCCTGCCAGCGCTCGGGCTCGGGATCGGGGATGACGATGTCGGCGGCCGCGCGCTCGAGCAGCAGCATGAGCAGCTCGTCGCGGCCGGAGACGTGCGCGTAGAGCGATGCGGGCCCGGTGCCGAGGCGGTCGGCGAGGCGGCGCATGCTCAGGCCGTCCAAGCCCTCCTCGTCGACGATCGCCATCGCGGTGTCGACGATGAGGTCGCGGCTGAGCGCCCGGCGCTGCCGCGGCGCGCGCGCGGACGACCACGGTGGAGTCGGCAGGGACTCACTTGACACGAACACCATTCTAGCGCTAGAACAGTGTTCGTCATGTCGAACACTGTTCCAACATCTGCCGTCGCGAGCGTGCGTGCGTCCGCCGCCCCCGCGACCAACACCAACCGCTGGCTCGTCCTCGCCGTGATCCTCGCGGCCGAGTGCATGGACCTGCTGGACGGCACGATCGTCAACGTCGGCTCGCCGTCGATCCGCGCCGAGCTCGGCACGAGCCTCACCGACCTGCAGTGGATCGTCGGCGGCTACGCCCTGACCTTCGCCGTCTGCCTCGTCGTCGGCGGCCGCCTCGGCGACCTCTACGGCCGGCGCCGCCTCTTCCTCATCGGCATCGCCGGGTTCACCCTCGCCTCCGTGCTCTGCGGCGTGGCCGCCTCGGCCGGGGAGCTCATCGCCTTCCGGTTGGTGCAGGGCGGGTTCGCCGCGGTCATGATCCCGCAGGGCTTCGGGATCGTCCGCGCGTCGTTCCCGAAGGAGGAGATCGCCAAGGCCTTCGGGATGTTCGGCCCCGTCATCGGCGGTGCGGCGGTGCTCGGCCCGATCATCGGCGGCGCACTCGTCGACGGCGACCTGTTCGGACTGGGCTGGCGCGCGATCTTCCTCGTCAACGTGCCCGTCGGCATCGTCGCGTTCGTCGCCGCGCTGCGCCTGCTGCCCGAGTCGCGCCTGAAGGACGCGCCGTCGCTCGACGTGGTCGGCGCGATCCTCGTGACCGGCGCCTGCACGCTGCTCGTCCTGCCGCTCATCCAGGGCCGCGAGGCGGGCTGGCCGGCGTGGACGTTCGTGTCGATGGCGCTGAGCATCGTGGCCTTCGGGGCTTTCGCGTGGCATGGGGCGCGCCGCGAGCACAGCGGCCGCTCGCCGCTCGTGGAGACGAGCCTGCTGCGTACCCGCGCGTACTCCGTGGGCGTGGTCGTCGCGCTCGTGTTCTTCGCAGGGATGATCGGGCTCATGCTCACGATGTCGCTGTACCTGCAGCTCGGCCAGGGCTTCAGCGCGATCCACACCGGCCTGACGTTCGCGCCGTGGGCGATCGGGACCGCCATCGGCGCCGGTGTCGGCGCGGGCGCGCTGGGCCCGAGGATCGGGCGGCCCGTGCTGCACATCGGGCTCGTCGTCATGGCCGTCGGCGTCGCCGGGACGCTGCTCGTCGTGCACGCCGCGGGCGACGCCGGCGTCAGCTCCTGGGCGCTCGCGGGCCCGCAGCTCGTCGCGGGGATCGGCATGGGCGCGGTGCTGGCCCCGCTGTTCGGCTTCGTGCTGGCGGGCGTCCGCGACCACGAGGTCGGCTCGGCCTCGGGCGTGCTGAACGCCGTCCAGCAGCTCGCGGGCGCGCTCGGCATCGCCGTGATCGGGACGATCTTCTTCTCGGTCGCCACGAAGCACGGCATGACGGCGGCGTTCGGGGACGCGCTGTGGATCGAGCTCGGGCTCCTCGTCGTGGCCGCCGTGCTCGTCGCGGCGCTGCCCATGCGGATGCGCCCGGAGGAGGACCTGTACACCTGACCGGCGGTTGGTGTTCACTCTCGCTCGTGTGGAGCGCGTGACCACGACGGAGGACGTCAGCGAGGCGCTCGCGGGGCTGGGCGTCGAGGAGCTGCGCCGCCGCCAGGGCGAGGCGACCCGCCTCCTCGACCAGGACGGAGTCGTCTACCGGGAGGCGACCGGGCCCCGGGGTGGGCGGAGGCGATGGCGGCTGGACCCGATGCCCGTCGTGCTGGGCTCCCACGAGTGGGCGGAGATCGAGGGCGGGATCATCGAGCGCGCGGAGCTGCTCGACCTCGTCCTCACCGATCTCTACGGGCCGCGCGAGCTGCTGCGCCGGCGCCTCATCCCGCCCGAGGTCGTCCTCGGGCACCCCGGCTTCCTGCACGCGTGCGACGGCATCCGCCTGCCGGGCGAGCACCAGCTCTTCAACTACGCCGCCGACCTCGGGCGCTGCGAGGACGGCCGGCTCGTCGTCCTCGCGGACCGCACGCAGGCGCCCTCCGGCTCGGGCTACGCGATGGAGAACCGGCTCGTCTGCCAGCGCGTGCTGCCGACGCTCTACCGCGACGCCGGTGTGCACCGGCTCGCCCCGTTCTTCCGCTGGCTGCGCTCGGCCCTGCAGGCCGTCGCGCCCCCGGACGTCGAGGACCCGCGCATCGTCGTCCTCAGCCCCGGCCCGTACAACGAGACGGCGTTCGAGCACGCCGTGCTGGCCTCCACGCTGGGGTATCCGCTCGTCGAGGGCTCCGACCTCACCGTCCGCGGCGGGTCGGTCTGGATGCGCTCGCTCGGCCAGCGCGATCCCGTCCACGTGATCCTGCGCCGCGTCGACGACACCTACTGCGACCCGCTCGAGCTCAACCCGGAGTCCCAGCTCGGCGTCACCGGCCTCGTCCAGGCGACCCGTTCGGGAACCGTGTCGGTGGTCAACGCACTCGGCTCCGGCGTGCTGGAGAACCCGGCGTTGGCGGCCTTCGAGGATGCCGTCGCCCGTCACCTCCTCGGCCGCCCGCTGCGCCTGCCGGCGGTGCCGAGCTGGTGGTGCGGCGACCCGGTGGCGCGCGCGTACGTCCTCGAGCACCTGTCCGAGCTCGTCCTGCGCCCCACGTCGCCGATCGGGGGCAACGGGTCGGTGTTCGGCTGGGAGGCGTCCTCCGGCGAGCTGGAGGCGCTCCGCACACGCATCGAGGCCCGGCCGTCCGGCTGGGTCGGTCAGGCCTCCGCGACGACCGAGAGCGCGCCGACGCTGACGGGCGACGGCATCGAGCTGCGCCGCAGCGTGCTGCGCGCCTTCGCGATCCCGCGCGGGTCGTCGTACGTCGTCATGCCCGGCGGGTTGACGCGCGTGGCGCCCGACGGCGGCCGCGGGCGGATCTCGGCGACGGCCGGGGCGGTGAGCAAGGACACATGGGTCCTCGCGTCCGAACCCGAGCGCCCGACGGGCTTCTGGCTGCAGAGCGGGCCGGCCACCCCGGGGCTGGGCCCCGGCGCGCTCATCCCCTCGCGCGTCGCGGAGAACCTCTGGTGGCTCGGGCGCTACGCGGAGCGCGCGGAGGCGGTCACGCGGCTCCTGCGCGTCGTCCTGGACCGGCGCAACGAGTTCGAGGCGGCGACGAGCGAGGCCGGCGTGTCGGCGCTGCGCGTCCTGCTGTCGGCGACGACGCGCGTCACGGCGACGCAGCCCGGCTTCACCGGCGACGACGGCCCGATGCGCGTCGCTGCGCCCGGCGACGAGCTGCGCTCGCTCATCGTCGACGACGCGCGCCCCGGCACGCTGGCCCACGCCACGCGCGGGCTCGTCACCGCGGCGGAGGCCGTGCGCGACCAGCTCTCGCGCGACACGTGGCTCGTCGTGGGGAACCTCGACCGCGTGCTCGTCGGGGACCTCGGCGACCCGCAGGCCGCGCTCGCGGAGATCATGCAGAGCCTCCTGGCGCTGAGCGGCCTGTTCGGGGAGAGCATGGAGCGCGACCTCGGCTGGCGTCACATGGACGCCGGGCGCCGCCTGGAGCGCAGCCTGCAGGTGCTGGCGCTGCTGCGCGCGACGGTCGGCGAGGCGCACGACACGGCGACCGACAGCCTGCTGCTGGAATCCGTCCTCGTCGCGGCGGAGAGCATCATCACCTACCGCCGTCGCTACCGGTCCCAGGCACAGCTGGAGACGCTCCTGGACCTGCTGCTCGTCGACGAGGACAACCCCCGCTCGGTCGGGCACGGGCTCGCGCGCCTGGCCGACGACCTCGACGCGATGCCGCCCGGCGCCGACGGCCGGCTGCGCGAGGATCAGCGCGCCCTCCTCCGCGTCTCGACGGCGCTGCGGCTCTCCGAGACCGCCTCGCTCGCCGAGACCGACGGCCACGGCCGCCGCCCCGCGCTGGAGGCACTGCTCGCCGAACTCGCCGACGGTCTGCTCCAGACCGCGGAGGCGGTCGAGCGCGTCCACGTCATCCACCGGCTGCCGCAGCGCTCGCTGCCGACGACGTGACGACCTACCGCGTCACCCACCGGACGGAGTACGAGTACGAGGAGGACGTGGCGGCGAGCCACAGCCGCCTGCACCTCCTGCCGCGCGACGGCCCGGGCCAGACGTGCGTCAGCACGGAGATCGCCTCGCTGCCGCTCGCGGGCGACTACTCCGAGCACACCGACTTCTTCGGCAACCGCGTCGGCTACCTCGCCATCCACGAGATCCACCGCACGCTCGACATCACCGCCACGAGCGTCGTCGAGGTCGACGACGGCGCGCAGGAGCCGTCGCTCTTCGGCGAGCGGCCCTGGGAGGCGGTCCGCGATGCGGTGTGGCGCGACGGCCGCCCCGACGCGGTGGACGCGATGCCCTTCGCGTTGGACTCGCCGCTCGTCGCGGCGTCCGACGCGCTGCGCGCCTACGCCGCGCCGTCCTTCCCACCCGGCCGCGCGCTGCTCGACGCCGTCATCGACCTCTCGTCGCGCATCAACGCCGAGTTCGCCTACGAGCCGGGGGCGACCGAGGTCGGCACGGCGCTGGAGGACGTGCTCGTCGAGCGCAAGGGGGTCTGCCAGGACTTCGCGCACGTCGGCATCGGATGCCTGCGCTCGCTCGGCCTCCCCGCCCGCTACGTGAGCGGCTACCTGGAGACCGACCCGCCGCCGGGGCGTCCGAAGCTCGTCGGCAGGGATGTCTCCCACGCGTGGTTCTCGGTGCTCGTCCCCGAGGCGGGCTGGCTCGACGTCGACCCGACGAACGACCAGCTCGTCAACAGCCGCTACGTCGTCGCCGCATTCGGGCGCGACTACCGCGACGTGCCGCCGATCAGCGGCGTGATCTACACCGAGGGCTCGAGCAGCACGCTGACGGTGAAGGTCGACGTCTCCGTGGTATGACCGCGGGGTGCGCGCCTTCGTCTGTGACCACTGCGGCCTGCTGCTCTTCTTCGAGAACACGCTGTGCCTGCGCTGCGGGACTCCGCAGGGCTTCGTGCCCTCCCGGCTCGACCTCGCCACGCTCGAGCCGGGGTCGGACGACGCGCGCGAGCTCCGCCGTTGCGCCAACCAGCGGCTCGCGGAGTGCAACTGGATGCTCGAGCCCGGCGAGCCGGGGCCGCTCTGCCTGTCCTGCCGGCTGACGCGGACGCGTCCCAACGACGCCGACCCGGCCGGCCTGGCCGGCTTCGCGAAGACCGAGGGAGCCAAGCGGCGCGTCCTGGCCGTGCTCTTGGACATCGGGCTCCCGGTCCGCGAGGGAGAGCTCATCTTCGACCTGCTGTCGAGCAGCTGGGAGCCGGTCGTGACCGGCCACGCCGACGGCGTCATCACGATCGACCTCGCGGAGGCCGACGACGCGATCCGCGCCCAGCGACGCGCGGAGCTCGGCGAGCCGTATCGCACGATGGTCGGCCACATCCGCCACGAGCTCGGCCACTACTACGAGCCCATCCTGGTCGACGAGACCGGCGCGCGCGATGCGTTCCGCGCACTGTTCGGCGACGAGCGCGAGGACTACCAGGAGGCGATCGACCGCCACTACGCGCAGGGCCCGCCGCCCGACTGGGAGCAGGGCCACGTCAGCGCCTACGCGACGATGCACCCGTGGGAGGACTGGGCCGAGACGTTCTCGCACTACCTGCACATCCGGGCGACGAAAGGGACCGCGGGCGCCTTCGGCATCCTCGTCACCGGTCCGCCGGAGGCCAACGACCCCGGCCTCATGGCGGTGCCGCAGGAGGACCACGGCGACGCGTCCTTCGCCGAGATCATCGACAACTGGCTGCCGCTGACCTACGCGCTCAACGCCGTGAACCGCTCCATGGGCCTCCGGGACCTCTACCCCTTCATCCTCGGGCCGAAGGTCATCCAGAAGCTGTCGTTCATCCACGGCAGGGTCGCCGCGCTCTGATGCTGGTGCCGATGCGCCTGGCGCCGGGGATCGCCGACGGATCGGTGACCGTCCTGCTGCGGCGCTGGAAGCGCCGGCAGGCGATCGCGGGCCACCGCTACCGGACGACCGCGGGCATCCTCGAGGTCGACGAGGTGCAGCTCATCGACGTCGCCGACATCACCGAGGCGGACGCGCGGGCGGCGGGCGCGCCCGATCTCGCGACGGCGATCGGCGAGCTGCGCGGGACCGACGACCTGCCGGTGACGCGGGTGCGCTTCCACGTCGTCCACGACCCCGACCCGCGCGCCGTCCTCGCCGCCGCCGACGCGCTCACCGACGAGGACGTCGCGGACATCGGCCGGCGCCTCGAGCGGATGGACCGCGCCGCCGCGCACGGGCCGTGGACGCTCGCGGCGCTGCAGGCGATCGCGGCGCGCCCGGAGGTCCGGGCGGGCGACCTCGCCGAGGCGGCCGGCCGCGAGCGCCTGGAGTTCAAGCGCGACATCCGCAAGCTCAAGGCCCTCGGCCTCACGCTGAGCTTCCCGATCGGCTACCGGCTCTCCGCCCGCGGCGAGGCGTATCTCGCGAGGCGCGGATGACCGGCGCGGCCCTGGGCGTGGACGTCGGGGGGACGTTCACCGATCTCGCCGCGCTCGTCGACGGGCGCGTCGTCACCGCGAAGGTCCCGTCGACGCCCGAGGACCAGTCCGAGGGCGTCATGGCGGTCGTCGAGGCCGCCGACCTGGGGGAGATCGCGGCGTTCGCCCACGGGATGACCGTGGCGACGAACGCGCTCCTGGAGCGCCAGGGCGCGCGGACGGCGCTCGTCACGACGGAGGGCTTCCGCGACGTCCTGGAGATCGGCCGCCAGGCGCGGCCGCACCTCTACGACCTCGCGCGCCGCCGCCCGCCCGCGCTCGTCCCCCGCGACCTGCGCTTCTGCGTGCGCGAGCGGATGGGGCCCGACGGCGAGCTGGAGCCGCTCGACGAGGACTCGCTGGCCGAGGTCGTCCGAGCCCTGCAGGAGGCGGAGGTCGAGGCCGTGGCGGTCTGCCTCCTGTTCTCCTTCCTGCATCCGGGGCACGAGGAGCGCGTCGGCGAGGCGGTCCGCGAGGCGCTGCCCGACGCGCACGTCTCGCTGTCCAGCGCGGTGCTGCCGGAGATGCGCGAGTACGAGCGCATGAGCACGACGGTGGCCGACGCGTACCTCGCGCCGCGTCTGGCGTCCTACCTGCGCGCGCTCGCCGAGCGGACCGGCGACGCCGGGCTGCCCGCGCCGCGCGTCATGCAGTCCTCGGGCGGCGTGGTGGACCTCGAGGACGCCGCCGACCGCGCGGCGAGCTGCGTGCTGTCCGGGCCGGCGGGCGGCGTCGTCGGCGCCGCCTACGCGGGCGCCGCGAGCGGCTACGAGGACCTCCTGACCTTCGACATGGGTGGCACGAGCACCGACGTCGCTCCGATCGTCGGCGGCGAGGTGCAGACGACCACGGGGGCGGTCGTCGCCGGGGTGCCCATCCGCCACCCGACGGTCGACGTCCACACCGTGTCCGCCGGTGGCGGCTCGATCGCCTCGGCCGACAGCGGCGGCGCGCTGCGCGTCGGGCCGCGCTCCGCGGGCGCGGACCCCGGTCCTGCCGCGTACGGCAAGGGCGGCGAGGAGCCCACCGTCACCGATGCGAACCTCCTGCTCGGGTACCTGCGCGACGGCGCGGAGCTCGGCGGCGGGGAGGTCGTCCTCGACCGCGGGAAGGCGGAGGAGGCGCTCGGCGCGCTGGGCTCCGAGCTGGGGCTGGACGCGATGGGGACGGCGCTCGGCGTCGTGGAGGTCGCCAACGCGGAGATGGTGCGCGCGCTGCGCGTCATCAGCGTGGAGCGCGGCCTGGACCCGCGCGAGTTCGCGCTCGTCGCGTTCGGCGGCGCGGGCCCGCTGCACGCCTGCGCGCTCGCGGAGGAGCTCGCGATCCAGACCGTCCTCGTGCCGCGCGCCAGCGGCGTCCTCAGCGCCCTCGGGCTGGCGATCAGCGACATCCGCCGCGACCTCGTCGCGCCCCACCCGGCGGCGCTCGACGCCATCGACCGCGACGCCGTGGAGGAGACGTTCCGCGGCCTGGAGGAGCAGGCGCCGCAGAACGCGACGTGCACCCGGGCGGCGGACGTCCGCTACCGGCGCCAGTCGTTCGAGCTGACCGTGCCCGCCGGCGAGTGGGACCACCTCGCCGAGCGCTTCCACGACGACCACGAGCGCCGTCACGGCTACGCGATGCCCGACGAGCCCGTCGATGTCGTCTCGCTGCGCGTCACCGCGACGGTGGAGGTCGAGACGCCTGACCTGGAGGAGGAGCCCGGCAGCGGTGCGGAGCCGGGCGACGAGCGCGAGGCGCGCTTCGGCGAGGAGACCGCGACGGTGCCGGTCTACGACCGCGGCGAGCTCGGGGCGGGCGACGAGCTCGAGGGTCCGGCGATCGTCGAGCTGGCCGAGGCGACCTGCGTCGTGCGGCCCGGGTGGCAGGGGCGCATCGACGACACCGGGACGCTGGTGCTGACCCGGTGAGCGACATGGATCCCGTCACCCTGTCGGTCCTCTCCAGCGCGCTCAGCGGCATCGCGGAGGAGATGGGCGCGCTGCTCATCCGCGCGTCGTACTCGTCGAACATCAAGGAGCGGCGCGACTGCTCGGCCGCGCTGTTCGACGCCGACGGCCGGATGGTCGCCCAGGCCGAGCACATCCCGGTGCACCTCGGGGCGATGCCCGAGGCGGTCGAGGCCGTCCGCGAGCGCGATCCACGGCCGGGCGACGTCTTCATGCTCAACGACCCGTTCCGCGGCGGGACGCACCTCCCCGACATCACGCTCGTCTCGCCGCTCGAGGTCGAGGGCGAGATCATCGGGTTCGCGGTCACGCGCGCCCATCACTCCGACGTGGGCGGGATGAGCCCGGGCTCCATGCCGGCCGGGTCGACCTCGATCTACCAGGAGGGGATCGTGCTGCCGCCGGTGCGGCTCGTGCGCGAGGGCGAGGTCGTCGACGACGTCCTCGACCTCCTGCTGGCCAACGTGCGCACCCCGGACGTCCGGCGCGGAGACCTGCGCGCGCAGCTGGCGGCGAACGCCCGGGCGCAGGAGCGCCTGGACGAGCTGCTGGAGCGTCGCGGCCGCGACACGGTGCTCGCCGCGTTCGACGAGGTCCTTCGCCACGCCGAGCGCCGCGCGCGCGAGACGATCGCCGGGCTGCCCGACGGGACGTACGAGGCGAGCTCGGAGCTCGAGGGCGACGGCGTGACGGAGGACGACGTGCCGATCGTCGTCGCGGTCACGATCGACGGCGACGAGCTCGTCATCGACTTCGAGGGCACCTCGGCGGCGGTGGCCGGCAACGTGAACTGCCCGCTGGCCGTGACCCGATCGGCCTGCTACTTCGCGCTGCGCGTGCTGCTCGATCCCGACGTCCCGGCCAACGCCGGTGCCTACGCGCCGGTGCGCGTCCAGGCGCCCGAGGGATCGCTCGTCGACGCCCGCAGCCCCTCGGCCGTCGTCGCCGGCAACGTCGAGACGAGCCAGCGCCTCGCCGACACCGTCCTGCTCGCGCTCGCCCAGGCGGTCGACGACCTGCCCGCCCAGGGGCAGGGGACGATGAACAACGTCGTCATCGGCGGCGAGGGCTGGACGTACTACGAGACGATCGGCGGCGGTCAGGGCGCGTCGCCGGGCGACGACGGGGACTCCGGCGTGCACGTCGGGATGACGAACACGCTCAACACGCCGGTCGAGGCGCTCGAGCTCGAGTTCCCGATGCGGGTGGAGCGCTACGAGCTGGCCGCCGGCTCCGGCGGCGAGGGCGAGCACCGCGGCGGCGACGGGATCGTCCGCGCGATCCGCGTGCTCGAGCCCGCCACCGTCTCGCTGCTGACCGACCGCCGCGCCCACGCCCCGCAGGGCGCGGCCGGCGGCTCGGAGGGCGCCACCGGCGAGAACCGCATCGACGACGAGACCGTCCCGGCCAAGACCGGCCGGACGCTGGAGGCCCACAGCGTCGTCACCGTCGTGACGCCCGGCGGGGGCGGCTGGGGCGTCAGCGAAGCCTGATCGCGACCTCGCGGCCCGTCGCGGAGGCGAGGTTGCCGTCGGTGATCCGGACGTAGACGCGGTACGTGCCGCTGTGGCGCACGCGGACGCGCAGCTCGTAGCGCGACGAGCTCGGGCTGGCGTGCCGGGTGATCGAGCCCCCGACCGTGACCCAGCGGCTGCCCGAGCGGCGCTGCACGGCGAACTGCGCGCCGTCGCGGCCGGGCCGGACGTGGCCCGAGAACCGCGCGCTGCGCACGCCGCCGGCCTGGCGCTGCCCGACCTGCACGCTCGTGGAGACGCGCACGGCGACCGGCAGGGTGAGGATCGCGCTGGCGGTCCCGGGGCTCGTCGTGACGCGCGCCTGGTACTGCGTCGTGACGGCCGGCGGCGGGATCGGAAGCGCGAAGCCGCCCGCGGCGTTCGTCACGACCGGGGCCCCGATCGGCACGAAGCCGCCGGTGTAGGGGAAGGGGTTCTGGAAGATCTGCACCGGCCGGCCGCCGTTGCCCGTGCCGGTGAGGATCCCGGCGAGGGTCGCCGGGGAGCCGGCGGGGACGGGGTTCGGGGCGGAGTTCAGCGACAGGCCGAGCGGCGCGCGCTGGGTGCGGACGGTCCGCGGTCCGCCGCGGGTCGTGCCGTCGCTGCTGCGGGCCACGAGCCGGTAGCGGATGACGGTGTCGGCCGGGAGCCCCGCCGCGCTGCCCGCCGCGGTCACGGCGCTGCTGCCCGACCCGGCGCCCAGGGAGGTCGTGCGCGAGCCGTAGGAGGCCGTGAGGCCGTACTCGAACCAGTAGGTCGTCGGGTGGCCGTTGGGGTCGACGCTGCCGGTGAACGTCGCGGTGCTCGGCGTCACGGCGGCGCCGCCGGTGGAGACCGCGGGCGCGGCGGCCGAGGCGGCGGGCGCGGCGACGGCGAGGACCGCGAGGGCGGCCGCGAAGGTGAGTGCGTGCGTGCGCATCGCACAGTGAACCCCCAGGGCAGGCCACGGTTGCGGCCCGGATGGCTAGCGTCCTTGCGATGTCCAGAGACGGCCACCGTCCCGCCACCCGCGTCGTCCACGCCGGACAGCCGGCGGCGACCCCCGGGGAGCCGCTGCTGCCAGGCCCCGTGTTCGCGGCGCCGTTCCACCTGCCCGGCGACGTCGACAGCGCCCCGTACGGCTACGGCCGCTACGGCAACCCGACCTTCACGAACTACGAGGCGGCGATCGGCGAGCTGGAGCGTGGCACGGCGACGCTCTTCTCATCCGGCATGGCGGCTTCGGCGGCGGTGCTCGTCGCCCTCACCCGGCCCGGCGACGTCGTCGTGGTCCCCGCGGACTGCTACGGCGCCGTGCGCGTGCTGTGCGAGGAGCACCTGGCCTCGCGCGGCGTGGAGATCAGGCTCGTCCCGACCGACCAGATCCTGATGGAGGAGGCCGCGGAGGGCGCGCGCGTGGTCTGGGCCGAGACGCCCAGCAACCCGGCCCTCGACGTCCTCGACATCGAGGCCCTCGCCCGGGCGACGCGGCGGGCGGGCGCCCTGCTGGCCGTCGACTCGACGCTCGCGACGCCGCTCGCGCTGCGCCCGCTGGAGCTGGGCGCCGACCTCGTCGTCTGCAGCGACTCCAAGGCGATGACCGGGCACGGCGACCTCATCATGGGCCACGTCGCCGCCGCCGACCCGGACCTCGCGGGCGGCGTCCTGCGCTGGCGGACGCTCGCCGGCGCCGTGCCGGGCCCGATGGAGACGTGGCTCGCGCACCGCTCGCTCGCGACCCTGGATGTGCGCCTGCGGCGCCAGTCGGCCAACGCGCTGGCGATCGCCGGGCTGCTCGAGGGACGAGCGGACGTCTCGGGCGTGCGCTACCCGGGCCTCCCCGGCCACCCGGCCCACGAGCTCGCCGCGCGGCAGATGCACGGCCTGTTCGGGCCGGTCGTGTCGTTCGAGCTGGCCGGGGCCGCCGAGGCGCGGCGGTTCCTCGACGCGGCGTCGCTCGTCACCGAGGCCACGAGCTTCGGCGGCGTCCACACGCTGGCGGAGCGCCGCGCCCGATGGGGGATGGATGCGGTCTCCGAGGGCTTCATCCGCCTGAGCGCGGGCATCGAGGACCCCGACGACCTCCTCGCGGACATCGCAGGGGCGCTCGATGTGGCGGCGGGTGCCGCCTAGCTCGCGAGCTTGGAGCTGAGCGTGATCTCGTTCACGCCGGCCAGGGCGCGGGAGACGAGGCACGCCTCCTTGGCCTTCTTGGCGTAGTCGTCGAACGTCCCGGCGTCGATCCCCGGGACCTTGCCCTCGGTCGAGATCGCGATCTTCGTGATGGTCGGCACCTCGTCGACCATGTGCAGATCCACCTTCGCGGTCGTGTCCACGCTGTCGGGCGTGTGACCATCGCCGGCGAGCATGGCGCTGAGCTGCATGGAGTAGCAGGCGGCCTGCGCCGCGCCGATGAGCTCCTCGGGGTTGGTCCCCTCGCCCTCTTCGAAGCGCGACTTGAACGTGTACGGGCCCTCGTAGGACTTCTCTCCGACCTTCAGCGTGCCATCGCCGCTCTGGAGGTCCCCTCTCCACTGCGCACTGCCGGTTCGTGTGGGCATCTGTGTCCTCTCTGCGTCGTTCGTGTCGAGTCTGTTGTGTACCCGGGAGGAGACGTCCGATCCCGCCGGTGCCGGGGGTAGCTTGCCTCACCCATGGCGAGAGCGCACACCCGGCACATCTGCAGCGACTGCGGCCACGCGGAGGTCCGCTGGCACGGTCAGTGTCCGGGCTGCGGCGCGTGGAACACGCTCGTCGAGGAGGCGCTGCCCGCGGTCGCGCCGGGGCGGGGCGGGGCGGCGGCTGCGCGCCCGGTCCGGCTGGCGGACGTGCGCTCCGAGCGCCTGCCGCGGCTGCCCACGGGCATCGGGGAGTTCGACCGCGTGCTCGGGGGCGGGCTCGTCCCCGGGTCGCTCGTGCTGCTCGGCGGCTCGCCCGGGATCGGCAAGTCGACCCTCACCGGGATGGCGCTCGGCCACCTCGCGGGGGCGGGGCACTCGACGCTGTACGTGTCGGGCGAGGAGTCCCCGGCGCAGATCCGTCTGCGGGCCGAGCGCCTCGGCGAGGCCGCGCTGCAGGTGCCGGTCCTTGCGGAGACCGACCTCGCCACGGTCCTGGCGACGATGGAGGCCGAGCGGCCGGACGTCTGCGTCATCGACTCCGTGCAGACGCTGCACGCCGCCGAGCTCACGGGCGCTCCGGGCTCGGTGGGCCAGGTCCGCGAGGTCGCCTCCCGCATCATGGGCGTCGCGAAGGCGACCGGCACGGCCGTGCTGCTCGTCGGGCACGTCACGAAGGAGGGCGCCCTGGCGGGCCCGCGCGTCCTCGAGCACCTCGTCGACTGCGTCCTGCAGTTCGAGGGCGAGCGCGAGCGCACGTACCGGACGGTCCGCGCGCTGAAGAACCGGTTCGGCTCCACGAGCGAGACCGGGGTGTTCGAGATGCGCTCCGGCGGCCTGGTCGAGGTGCTCGACGCCAGCGCGCGCTTCGTGGGCGAGGCCACGGGCAAGCCCGGCTCGGTCGTGCTCGCCTCCATGGAGGGCACGCGGCCGCTGCTGGTGGAGGTGCAGGCGCTCGTGTCGCCGACGGAGCTGGTGCCGCCGCGCCGCGCCTGCACGGGGATCGATCGCAACCGCCTCGCCCTCGTGCTCGCCGTGCTCGGCCGGCATGCGGGCATCGGGGTCGGCACGGCGGACGTGTTCGTCAACGTCGCGGGCGGCATCCGGATCGACGAGCCGGGGGCGGACCTCGCGGTCGCCCTGGCGGTCGCGAGCGCGGCGAAGGGCGTTGCGCTGCAGGGCTCGCCGCGGGCCTGCTTCGGCGAGGTCGGGCTCACCGGCGAGCTGCGGACGGTCGCGCACGTCGAGCGCCGCCTGGAGGAGGCGACGAAGTTCGGCCTGCGCGACGTCATCACCCCGGAGCGTGCGCCGACGCTGCGGGAGGCCCTCCGGATGGCGCTGCGTCCGGCGGCGAAGGGTGACCGCGTCAAGGCCGCATGAGCACCACGCTCAGCGCCGGCCCGCGGTGCGCTCCCTGACCTGCAGCGGCCGGTCGGTGAGCGCGGCGACGCACGCGGCGTAGCCCGGGCCCGGCTCGAGATCGTGCAGGCGCACCTCGCGGGCCGACGCCTCCGGCCACTGCAGCACCTCGGGCGGCTCGTCCGGCGCGGACACGCGGAGCGCGTCCATGGCGGTCGTGAGGGCCTCGCCCGTCGCCTTCAGCACCGCCTCCTTGCGCGTCCAGCAGCGCAGGAAGGCCGGCGTCCGCCGGCCGGGCGGCAGGGCGGCGAGCGCATCGCGCTCGAGCGGATGCAGCACACCCGCACCGGGGTTCAGGAGATCGCTGAGCGGGATCTCGCGCTCGACGTCGAGCCCGACCTGCGCGCCCTCGGCGACCGCGACGCCCACGCACTCGCCCGCGTGGGCGATCGAGAGCCCGATCTCGGGCTGGCCGACGACCACCGGCTTGCCGTGCGCCCCACCGCAGACCGGGCAACGCGCGTGGAGGCTGACCTCCGACGGCTCGACCCCCAGGACGACGCCCACGGCGCGGTGCGCGAGCACGCGTCCCGCCGCGAACTGCGCCCGGTCCTCCGGGCGTCGCAACGTGGCCCAGCGATCGCGTTCGGCGTCGTCGAGGAGCTTGGGCGGCTCGCCGCGGTCGGCCAGCGGAGCCGACCACCAGACGCTGATCCGTAGGGCCGTCATCTCCAGTAAACAGAGGCTAAACCAGCCGCTAGAATGTAGGTGTGCCGCCGCGATCCGGGGATGAGCTGAAAGAGCTCGAACGTCAGGAGCCACGGCTCGTCAAGGCGCTGGAGATGGTCGCCCCGGGCACCGCCCTCCGCGAAGGTCTCGAGGACATCCTCCACGCCCGGACCGGCGGGATGATCGTCATCGCAGACCCCGACGAGCTCAGCTTCCTCTTCTCCGGTGGCATCAAGATCGATGTCGACTACACACCGCCGCTGCTCTACCAGGTGGCGAAGATGGACGGTGCGATCATCCTGAACGCCAACGCGACGAAGATCGCGATGGCGAACGTCCAGCTCACGCCGGATCCGACGATCCTGAGCCTGGAGACCGGCACGCGTCACCGCACCGCCGAGCGCGTCTCGAAGCAGACCGACGCGCTCGTCATCGCGATCTCGCAGCGCCGCCAGATCGTGTCGTTGTACGTCGACGGCTCGAAGTACATGCTCGAGGACATCCCCGTCGTCCTCGCGAAGGCCAACCAGGCGCTCGCGACGCTCGACAAGTACCGGACGCGTCTCGACCAGGTCTCCACCCGCCTCACCGCCCTGGAGTTCGAGGGCGGGGCGACGCTCCACGACGTCCTCACGGTCCTCCAGCGCTCCGAGCTCGTGACGCGCATGGCCGTCGAGATCGAGCGCTACATCGTCGAGCTCGGCACCGAGGGCCGGCTCATCGAGATGCAGCTCGAGGAGACGATGGTGGGCACCGCCTCCGACAAGGCGGCGCTCGTCCACGACTACCTCACCGACCACGCAGACGAGGCATTCGCCGGAGCGCTCGACCAGCTCGGTCGCCTCCCCCACCAGGACCTCCTCGACTTCGGTCGGCTCGCCGAGCTCCTCGGCTACGACCGCAAGCTCAACACGCTCGACTACCCCGTCTCCCCGCGGGGCTTCCGCATCCTCGGGCGTATTCCAAGACTTCCAAAGCTCGTCGTCAACCAGATCGTCCGCGAGTTCCGCGGATTGGACGAGATGCTCGCAGCGACCGACGCCGAGCTCGAGATGGTGGAGGGCGTCGGAGAGATCCGCGCGAAGGACATCCGCGAGGGCCTGCGCAGGCTGCAGGAGATCAATCTCGTGGACCGGTACTTGCAGACGTGACGTACGGGCGCCACTCACCACGGCTGCCCGTTGACAAGGAGGACAGGACCATCACTGACCAGATCGAAGAGCAGCTTCTCGAGGCACTCGAGGAGCGCGAGATCGAGAACATCGAGTTCGAGCTCGGCGACAATGTCGTCTACCCGCACCACGGCGCCGGCAAGGTCCTGAAGAAGGAGCGCAAGAAGATGTTCGGTGAGGAGCGGGAGTACCTCACCATCAAGATCCTGCACAACGACATGACCGTCATGGTCCCGTGCGAGAACGCGGGCAAGGCCGGTCTGCGGCGGGTCATCGACGAGGACACCGTGAAGAAGGTCCTCGCCGTGCTGCAGGACGAGGTCTCGGAGATGCCGAAGAACTGGAACCGCCGGTTCAAGCACAACCGCGACAAGATCAAGACCGGCGACATCTACGAGCTCGCCGAGGTCGTTCGCAACCTCGCCATCCGGGAGCACGAGAAGGGGCTCTCGACGGGCGAGAAGCAGATGTTCACCCGGGCGAAGAAGATCCTGGCGTCCGAGCTCATGTACGCGCTGGACAAGGACGAGGACGCCGCCGAGGCGTACCTGGACGAGCTCCTCGCGGACTCCGCCGCCGACAAGGCGGTCGCGGGCTAGGAGCCCCCTGGCCGTGGCGGTCGCGTTGCTCGTGGCCGCCGGCCGAGGCACGCGCCTTGGGTCGAGCGGGCCCAAGGCGCTGGTGGCGGTCGCAGGCCGCCCGATGCTCGACTGGTCGCTCGACGCCCTGCGCGCCGTCGAGGAGATCGATCAGATCGTCGTTGCGCTGCCGGAAGGCCTGGCCGCACCGGCCGGGACGGTCGGCGTGCCCGGCGGGGCCGAGCGGTCGCACTCCGTGCTGGCCGCACTGCGTGCGTCGCAGGGCGACCCGGTGGTCGTCCACGATGCTGCGCGCCCGCTCGTGACGCCCGAGATCGTCCGCGCGACGCTCGCGGCGCTGCACGAGCACGGCTGCGACGCGGCGATCGCCGCCGCGCCGGTGCACGACACGGTCAAGCACGCGGTCGACGGCGTCGTGCACGGCACGCTGGACCGCTCGGGGCTCTGGGCGGTGCAGACGCCGCAGGTCTTCCGCCGGGCCGCGCTCGAGGCCGCGCTGGCCGCCGGCGAGGACGTCCTCGCGCGAGCGACCGACGACGCGTCGCTCGTCGAGGCGCAGGGCGGCGTCGTCCGGGTCGTGCCGTCGCCGCCGGAGAACTTCAAGGTCACCACGCCGCACGACCTCCGGGTCGCCGAGCTCCTGCTTAGATCAGCGCCGTGCTGACCGACCTCCACGTCCATCTCCGCAAGGACGATCCGAACACCCCCGCCTCCGAGGCCTTCACGACCGCCAACGCCGACCGCTACCGCGAGGTCGCCGAGGAACGCGGGATCGCCGAGCTCGGCGTCTCCGAGCACATCTACCGGTTCAACCAGTCGCTCGCCGTCTGGGACCACCCGTTCTGGCGGGCCGAGGCACGCGACGACCTCGACGACTACATCGGCTTCCTCCGCGAGGACACCGACCTGCGCGTGGGGATCGAGGCGGACTTCGTCTTCGGCCGCGAGGATCGACTCGCGAATCTCCTGGAGAGCACCGATCTCGACTACGTCGTGGGTTCCGTGCACTTCCTGGGCGATCAGGCGGTCGACCACGACGGCTACGACATCTGGGAGACGAACGCGCACCGCCCCGACGACGTGTGGAAGCGGTACTTCGAGACGCTGGGGGAGGCCGCGGCGACCGGCATGTTCGACATCCTCGCCCACCCGGATCTCGTGAAGGTCTGGGGCCCCCAGCGCCCGTACCCCACCGGCGACCTGCGCCGGTTCTACGACCGGGCGATGGAGGGCATCGCGGAGACGCAGCCCGCCATCGAGGTCTCCACGGCCGGTCTGCGCAAGCCGGTCGGCGAGCTGTACCCCGCGGTGGCGTTCCTGGAGATGTGCCTCGACGCGGGATGCCCGATCACGCTGTCCAGCGACGCCCACGAGCCCGCGCACGTCGGATACGGCTACGAGAAGGCCCTGGAGGTGCTTGACTCCCTCGGAGTGCGCGAGCTAGCCGTGTTCGAGGGGCGGGAGCGACGCCTGGAGCCGATCGGCTGACCGTGGCGGTCACGACCGGAATCGGGTACGACGCGCATCGCCTCGCCCCGGGCCGCCCGTTCATCCTCGGCGGCGTCGACATCCCGTGGGACCGCGGACCCGACGGCCACTCCGACGCCGACGTCCTCACCCACGCGGTGATCGACGCGCTGCTCGGCGCGGCCGGCCTGGGAGACATCGGCGAGCACTTCCCCGACACCGACCCCGCCTACGAGGGCGCGGACTCGATCAGCCTGCTGCGCGACGTGGTCGCGCTGCTCGGCCGCCGCGAGATCCTCCACGTCGACACGACCGTCCTGCTCGAGCGACCGAAGATCGGCCCCTACCGCGAGTCGATCCGCGACTCGCTCGCCGGCGCGCTGCGCGTCGGACCCGACCGCGTCAACCTCAAGGCCACGACCGGAGAGGGCATGGGGTTCATCGGGCGCCAGGAGGGCGTCGCCGCGATGGCCGTGGCGACGCTCGGCTGCGACTAGCTAGCCGCGCCGCAGCGCGAGGCCCACGGCGCCGTCGACGAGCGTGAGCGACGCCAGCCCGGACCCGATGCCCCGGACCAGCCCCGGCGAGGACGATCGGTCCGCGATGCCGTGGAAGTAGGCGGCCTGGCCGAGGTTCAGCGCCGCGCGGCCGAACATCCACGGCCAGCGCGGCTCACCGCGCAGCAGACCGGGGACGAGGGCGAGGTCGGCGAGGCCGACGAGCCGCATGGGCGTCTCCTGACCCTCGAGCCCGAGCGGCTTCGTCGTGAACTCCGGCGCGGCGGCGAGGGCTGCGCCCACGGCAAGCGTGATGACGCCGACGACGGCCGGGAGGCGCTCGGTGAGGTCCATGCGTCGTGGTTCGTGGTGCGGCTGCCCGGTCCTCTCGCGCTCCGCGCGGTTCGCCCCGTCGGCCCCCCCGGGGGGCATCTTGCGAGCGCTAGCGGGTGGCTAGCACCGGTGCTAGCCACCTGCTAGCAGCTACGAGGGGACCTGCGGGGGCTCGGTATCGGAAACCGCACCCGCCCCGTCCGCCTGCGCGCCCGCGACCGAGCGGAGCGGAGCGCCCCCTACGACAGCCGCGCCTCCTCCAGGTCCAGATCGCGCTCCACCGTCCGGCGCACGTCGTCGGTGATGTCGCCGGCGTTGCGCATCGTCACGAGCGCGTCGCGCTCCGCCCCGATCACCTCGCGCATGAACTCCTGATAGCGGGCCGAGCGCTCGTCGATCGAGGAGTCGCCGTCCAGCCGCGCCTCGAAGCGCCGGCGGCGGAAGTCGCGCATCGCCCGGGTCCGCTCCGCCGTCTCGTCCGGCACCGTGCCCTCGTCGCGCAGCGCGTCGATCTTGGCGAGCCCGGCCTCCGACATGCGGATCCGGGCGAGCGTCTCCTCCTGCTCGTCCAGGCCGTCGCTGCGCAGCCGGAGCATGTCGACGAGGGGCCCGAGCGTCAGGCCCTGGAGCACGAGCGTCGCCAGGATCACGCAGTACGTCAGGAAGACGATGAGGTCGCGGTCGGGGAACGCGCTGCCACCATCGACCGTCTCCGGGATCGCGAGCGCCGCCGCCAGCGCCACGGCCCCGCGCATCGAGCTCCAGCCGATGACGAGCGTGATGCGCCAGGGCGGCGCACCGTCCTCCTCGTAGAGCCGCGGCAGCACCCGCGGCAGCAGGTCGGCGATGAGGAACACCCACGCGAGCCGCACGACGATCACGACCGCGCTCACCGCGGCAGCCCACAGCAGGAGCTCGCCGGTGGTCGGCCCCTCGAGATCGCGCACGAGTCCCGGGAACTGGAGCCCGACGAGGATGAACAGCACCGCGTTGATGAGGAAGACGAGCGTCGACCAGACGCCGGTGGTCTGCATCCGGGTCGTCGCCGTCGTGAGCTCGGCCGAGTGCCAGCCCATGTAGAGGCCGACCGTGACCGCTGCGATGACGCCGGAGAGCCCGAGCTCCTCGGCCGGGATGTACGCCGCGAACCCGCTGAAGATGGAGATCGTGATCTCGGTGGGCGGGTCGTCGAGCCGGCGGCGGACCCACCGCAGGCCGACCCCGACGAGCAGACCCACCGCGATTCCGCCGATGCCGGTGAGGATGAACTTCGGCGCCGCCCAGGCCCACGAGAACGAGCCGGTCACGACCGCCGTGATCCCGAAGCGGTACAGGGTGAGCGCGGTCCAGTCGTTCGTGAGGTTCTCGCCCTCGATGATCGTCACGACGCGGCGGGGCACGCCGTAGCGCCGGATGATCTGGGCGGGCGCGACGGCGTCCGTGGGGGAGACGACCGCGCCGAGCACGAACGCCACGCTCCACGGCAGCCCGATGAGCTCGTGCGCGATCACCGCGACCGCCGCGGTCGTGACGAAGACGAGGCCGACGGCCAGCCAGCCGATCGACCGCACGTTGGCCTTGAGCTCGCGCGGGTTGGAGAAGAACGCGGCGCCGTAGAGGAGCGGCGGCAGGAAGATCAGCAGGACGAGATCCGGGTCCAGGCTGATCGCGCCGATCCCGGGCACGAATCCGACGGCGAGACCGCCGACGACGAGCGCGATCGGGTACGGGACGTGGATCTTGCGGGCGAGGATCGACAGGCCGGCGATCGCCACCAGCAGACCGAGGATGGTGAGCTCGAGGTGATCCATCGCCTGGCCCGAGAGAGTAGAACCGTCGGGCCGCCCCGTACGCTGCGCGGCGATGTTGCGCGATCCACGACCACGCGTGCTCGTCCCCACCGTGCCCCGGACGGGGATCTGGTGGCCCGTGGTCGCATGCTTCGCGATCGCCGCGCTGACGCTGCTCGAGCCGTCCGCCCCGACCTACGACCCGTGGGCCTGGATCATCTGGGGACGCGAGATCATGCACCTCGATCTCGACACCGTCAGCGGCCCGTCGTGGAAGCCGCTGCCGGTGCTCTTCACGGCGCCGTTCTCGCTCCTGGGCGACTCCCTCGCGCCGTCGTTGTGGCTGCTCGTCGCGCGCGCAGGGTCGCTCGGTGCGCTGCTCGTGACGTTCCGCCTCGGCGCGCGCCTCGGCGGCATCGCGGGCGGCCTGCTCTCGGCCCTCTTCCTGCTCTGCTCGCCCTGGCTCGTGCGCAACGCGCTGCTGGGCAACTCCGAGGGGCTGCTGATCCTCTTCGTCGTCTGGTCGGTCGAGCGCCACATCGCCGGCCACCACGCGCAGGCGTTCGCGCTCGGGATCGCTGCAGGGATGCTGCGCCCCGAGGCGTGGCCGTTCATCCTCCTGTACGCGCTCTGGCTGCTCTGGACCGACCGCAGCCGCCTCCCGTGGGTCGCCGGCGGTCTGGTGCTGCTGCCGCTGTTCTGGCTCCTGCCGGAGTACTGGGGGTCGGGAGACTTCTGGCGCGCGTCGGAGCGCGCGAACACCCCGAACCCCAACAGCCCGGCGTTCGCCTCGCGCCCGAGCATCGCCGTGCTGGGCAACTGGCTCCTCCTGCTCACGCCCCCCGCGTGGGTCGGCCTCGCCGCCGCGCTCGTCCTCGGCGTGCGGGAGCGAGGCCGCCGGATCGGCCCGCTGGCCGGCATCACGCTCCTCGCGATCGCCTGGCTCGTGCTCGTGATGGTGATGACCGAGGCGGGCTACAGCGGCAACTCGCGCTACCTGCTGGCCCCGACCGCCCTGCTCTACGTCGTCGGCGGCGCCGGCATCGCCCGGCTGGCGGGGACCCTCACGATCGAACGGCCGGGGAGGATCGCAGCCGGCGCGCTCGCCGTGCTGGCCGTCGCGGGCTCGGTGATCTGGGCCGCCCAGCGCATGCCGTTCATGCTGCGCGACACCCGCTTCCAGGCCCATGTGGCGCACAACCTCGACGTCGCGGTCTCGCGGGTCGGCGGGCGTGAGGCGATCCTCGCCTGCGGGAGGCCGTTCACGAACAAGTTCCTCGTCCAGCTCGTGGCGTGGAAGCTGAACGTGCACGGCGAGCAGGTCCTGCTCGATCCGGCGCGCGGAGGCACCGTGATGCTCCGGGCCCGCCACGCGCTCAGGGCGCAGGCCGAACCACCGCTGGACTCCCTCGTCGGGCGCCCCACCCACCGTTTCGGGACCCGGACCGCGCTGTGGAGGATCGAGACAGCGTGCGGCGCCTGACTACCCTGGAGCCGACCATGGCCTCCGCGACCGCGCGATTCGGCGTTCTCCACCGCGTCCGCGCATCGTCGCTGGCGATCCCGGCAGGGATCGTCGCGCTCGCCCTGATCATCGGCCTGTCGCTGTACCTGCGCACGCGCGCACTGCTCGCCGGCTTCTGGATCGACGAGGGGCTCTCGGTCGGCATCGCGTCGCATCCGCTGACGGACATCCCGTCGGTCCTGCGCCTGGACGGCTCGCCGCCGCTGTACTACCTGATGCTGCACGTCTGGATGTCGATCTTCGGCAACGGCGAGGGCGAGACGCACGGCATGTCGGTCGCCTTGGCGCTGCTGACGATCCCCGCCGCGCTGTGGGCCGGACGCTCCCTGGCCGGATGGCGCGCGGGCTGGATGGCGGCGATCGTTGCGGCCCTGCACCCGTTCCTCACGTACTACGCGCAGGAGACGCGGATGTACGCGCTGGCGACGCTCCTGAGCCTGCTGGCGGTGACGTGCTTCGTGCACGCGTTCGTCCTGCGCGACCGCAGGTTCCTGGCGCCGTTCGCGATCCTCGCCGTGCTCCTCGCGTTCACGCACAACTGGGGGCTGTTCATCCTCTTCGCGACGGGCGTCGCGTTCCTCCTGCAGCTCGCCCGATCGCACGAGCGGCGCCGCCTCCTGCTCGATGCGCTCATGGCCTACGGGGCGCTCGTCGTCCTGTACGCCGCGTGGATCCCGACGCTGCTGTTCCAGTCCGCCCACACCGCGGCGCCGTGGTCGACGGCACCGGGCCTGGACAAGCTCATGTCCGCGCTGCTCACGGTGTTCGGCGGTCCGCGCACCGGCCCGCTCATCCTCCTCGTGGGCGGCATCAGCCTCGTCGCGCTGATCTTCGGCCGGCGGATCAGGCTCCCGGGCCTGGATCTCGCGCCGGAGCCCGGCCCCGAGGCCACGCGGCGGCGCCAGGCGGCCGAGGCGCTGCTGCTCATCGTGCTCGTCGGGCTGCTCACGGGTTGGCTCGCCTCGCAGGTCGCGCCGGCCTACACGACCCGCTACTTCGCCGTCATCGTCGGGCCCGCGATCGTGCTGACCGGCATCGCGCTGTCCAACGCGAGGGCACTGGGCATCGCGGCGCTGATCGTCTTCTCGATCATGTGGTGGAGCGACCGTGCCGGCGAGCTCAACGCGAAGAGCAACGTTCGCGGCGTCGCCGCCCGCACGCTGCTGCGGCCGGTCAACCCCGGCGATCTCGTGGTCTCCACGCACCCCGAGCAGGTCCCGGTGCTGCACTACTACCTCGGCAGCGGCTTCCGCTACGCCGACCCGATGGGCATGGTCTCCGACCCGACGGTCATGGACTGGCGCGACGCGCTGGACCGCCTCAAGGCCTCACGTCCGTCCCGGGTCGAGAACGAGCTCGTCGACCAGCTCCAACCGGGACAGGCGCTCATCCTCGTCCAGCCGATCCTGCGCGCCTACTACGCGTGGCGCGCACCATGGACGGCGCAGGTCAAGAAGCGGGCGATCCAGTGGGAGCGCGTGCTGCAGAAGGATCAGCGTCTACGGCGCGTCGACGCCTTCCCGCGCTTCGGCCTCAGCCAGCCGCCGCGCGGCGTCCGGGTCGTGCTCTACCGCCGCAAGTAGCACGTCGGGCGGCGGTTCCCTCGCGTCGTCAGCCCGTGTTAGGGATCGTTAGCAAGAACGAGGATTCGGGCGCGAAGCGGGCAAGTTGTCGGCATGAGCATCGTCGACGAGCCGCGGGCCCACCGCGGATCTGACTCCCCTGACAACGATCCCCACGTCGTCATCGGTGGCGGACCCGCCGGACTGACCGCCGGGTACCTGCTCGCCAAGGCAGGCCGCCGCGTGATCGTCCTCGAGGCCGAGGACCAGGTCGGTGGCCTGGCCAAGACGGTCGTCGATCCCGACGGCTACCGCTTCGATCTCGGCGGCCATCGCTTCTTCACGAAGAACAAGGAGGTCAACGACCTCTGGCTCGAGATCATGGGCGACGAGTTCCTCATGCGTCCCCGCATGTCGCGGATCTACTGGCGCAAGAAGTTCCTCGACTACCCCCTGAACGGGACCGACGTCATCAAGAAGCTCGGTCCGGTCGAGCTCGCTCGCTGCATGGCCTCCTACGCGGCCGCCGCGGTCAAGCCGAAGGGCAAGGAGGACAACCTCGAGCAGTGGGTGTCCAACCGCTTCGGCAAGCGGCTCTACGAGCACTTCTTCAAGTCCTACACCGAGAAGGTGTGGGGCGTCCCCGCCGACGAGATCGGCGCCGACTGGGCCGCCCAGCGCATCAAGGGCCTGTCGTTCTTCAGCGCCGCGAAGGCCGCCTTCCTCGGCAACAAGGGCAACAAGATCAAGTCGCTCATCGGCGAGTTCCAGTACCCGCGCTACGGCCCGGGGCAGATGTGGGAGCAGATGACCGACCGCATCGAGGAGCTCGGCGGCGAGGTCCGTCTGGAGACGCCGGTCGACCGCATCGAGGTCGACGACGACGGCGAGGTCCGGGCGATCCACGCCGGCGGCGAGGTCATCCGGCCCGCCTCCGTCATCTCGTCGCTGCCGCTGCGCACGACAGTGGCGATCGCCGACCCGGTCGCCCCGCAGGAGGTCCGCGACGCCGCGTTCGGCCTGCGCTACCGCGACTTCCTGACGGTCGCGCTCGTCCTCGAGGGCGAGGACATCTTCCCGGACAACTGGATCTACATCCACGAAGCGGACGTCAACGTCGGCCGCATCCAGAACTACCGCTCCTGGAGCCCGTGGATGGTCCCGGACCCCGACACCGCGTGCGTCGGCCTGGAGTACTTCGTCTTCGAGGGCGACGAGATGTGGACGTCCTCCGACGACGACCTCGTCGCGCTCGCGACGCACGAGCTCGAGCAGCTCGGGCTGGCGAAGGCGAGCCAGGTCCTGCGCGGGTACGTCGTCCGCGTCCCGAAGGCGTATCCGATGTACGACGCCGAGTACGCCGACCGCGTGTCGACGATCCGCACGTGGCTGGACGGCATGCCCGGTCTCCAGCAGGTCGGTCGCAACGGCCTGCACCGCTACAACAACTCCGACCACTCGATGCTCAGCGCGATGCGCGCGGTCGACAACGTCATCGACGATGCCGGCCACGACATCTGGGCGGTCAACGTGGAGAGCTCCTACCACGAGGAGCAGACCGACGCGGACACGCCGCAGCCCTACCGCAACGGCAACGCGCCGGTCACCGACGCGATGCGCGCCGAGGAGGACCGGCTGCACCGCCACTCGCGCGAACGCGAGCGCGAGGTCGTCTAGCCCCTAGCCGAGCACCTCTCCGCCCTCAGCCTCCGCCGGGAGGCTGAGGCGGAACCGCGCGCCGGGTGCGCCTGGACGCGATCGCAGCTCCAGGCTCCCGCCCTGGCGCTCGGCCAGCTCGCGGCCGATCGCGAGCCCGAGCCCGAAGCCGCCCTCGCCGCCGCTGCTGCGGCCGCGCTGGAAGCGCTCGAAGATGCGCTCCTCGTCGTCCGCCGGCACGCCGACGCCGACGTCGGAGATCTCGAGCGTCGCGAAGGACCCGTGATACGCGGGTTCGACCGCGACCTCGGTGCCGGGGGGCGCGAAGCGCAGCGCGTTGTCCAGGAGGATGCGGATCGTTCGCGCGACGGCACCCGGGTCGCCGCGGGCCCAGCAGGCGCCGGGCGGCGGCAGCACCTGGATGGCGACCTCGCGGGTGCGCGCGCGCTGTGCGAACTCCGCGGCGACGGCCCGCGCGATCTCCGTGAGCTCGGTCGGCTCGGCGCGCATCGGCGTCTCGGCGTCGAGGCGCGAGAGGTCCAGCAGGTCGGTCGCGAGGTGCGTGAGGCGGTCGACCTCGCCCTTGGCCAGCTCGATCTGTCCCAGCATGTCCTCGCGGTCGACGTTGCGGTCCGCGAGATCCTCGCCGAGCAGCTCCAGCGTCCCGCCCAGGGACGTCAGCGGCGTGCGCAGCTCGTGCGACGCCGTCGCGACGAAGGCACGACGCGCGCGCTCCTGGCGGTCGAGCGCGGCCTGCATCGTCGCCAGCGCGCGGGCGAGGTCCCCGACCTCGTCGCGGCGCTCGTCGCGCGGCGGGCGCGCACCTGGGCCTTCCCGCGCGATGCGCAGCGCCGCTGCCCGCAATCGCTCCAGGCGCGCCGTGAGCGTCCCGACGAGCGCGAGGCCGAGCAGGAGCGCGACGACGAGGCCGATGACGGCGGCGCGGATGAAGGCGGAGCGGACCTCGGAGACGATCGCGGCGACGTCGTCGGACGGGTTGCGGACGGCGAGCACCCAGTCGTCGCGGCTCGACTTGGGGTCGACCGTCAGCAGCGTGGCGACCCGGGTGTCGCCGTTGCGCGACGTGCTCGTCACCGTCTCGTTCGTCGCGAGTACCCGGAAGATGTCCCGCGGGCTGTCGGGCCCGGCACCGGTGTCGTAGGGGTACGGGTCGATCGTGGGCGTCGCATCGGTGAGGATCACGCGCGACCCCGTGCGCCGGTACAGCGCGAGCGCCAGCTCGAGGACCTCGCCGTTGAGCTGCCCGCGGCTCTTGCGCAGCGCGTCGTTGAGCTGCGGCCGCGCCGTGATGACCGCGGTGCGCAGGCTCTGCTCGGCCTGGCGCTCGAGGCGGTCCTGCAGCGGGGAGAGCAGCGCAAGGGCCGCCGCCCCGAGCGTCACCGCGGACGTCGCGATGAGCGCCAGCAGCAGGCGTGGCCGCAGTCCGAACCCGCGCCGCCCGCGGCGCGGCAGGCCGCCGTCAGCCCCCGCGGACCCGGTACCCGGCGCCCCGGACCGTGAGGATGAGCGCGGGCTGGTCCGGGCGCTCTTCGAGCTTCTCCCTGAGGTGGCGGATGTGGACGTCGATGGCACGTGGATCGCGATAGGCGCTGTCGCCCCAGATCGCCCGCAGCAGCTCCTGCCGGTTGAACAGGTGCCCTGGGCGCGACATGAGGCACTGAAGCAGCTCGTATTCCGAGAAGGTCAGCTTGACGGGCTCGCCACGTAGCTGCACCTCGCGGTCGCGCCGGTTCAGCAGGACATCCCCGTTCTGGACGACGTTCTCGTCCAGCAGACGACCGTGCGCGCGGCGCATGACGGCGCGGATCCGGCTGCGCAGCTCGCCCAGTCCGAACGGCTTGGTGACGTAGTCGTCGGCGCCCGCCTCGAGGCCCAGAACGATGTCCGCCTCGCTGTCGAGCGCGGTGAGCATGATGATCGGGACGACGTTGCGGCGGTTGCGCAGCTCGCGCGCGACGTCGTGGCCGGCCAGGCCGGGGCCGAGCGCGACGTCGAGCAGGATGATGTCGAAGGGCGCCGCGGCGGTCGCCTCGAGCGCGGCCTGGCCGTCCCCGACGGCGGTGACCGTGTGGCCCTCGCGGGTGAACGAGCGTGCGAGCATGTCGCGCAGCGGCGCGTCGTCGTCGACGACGAGGATGCTGAGGGCGGTGGTCGGGGTGCTCACAGCGAGTCGAGGACGACGATGACGCAGGCCGCCGCGCTGATGAGGGTGACGCCGATCCACAGGATGTGCGGCAGGGGCGAGCGCGGGAGGGGCTCGTCGTGGCGCATCGCGTGCTGTATCGCCTCGTAGTGGCCGTGGCTGGCGGCTGCCACGCCGAGCCCGAGCACCGTGAGCGGGATCGCCAGCGCCCAGCGCGCGCCCGGCAGGTCCTCGAGGAGCCGCGACGAGGCCAGCCCGCCGGCTATGAGCGCGATCGAGGTCCTGATCCACGCCAGGAGCGTCCGCTCGTTGGCGAGGGAGAAGCGGGCGTCGGGCTCCTCGCCGTCGTCTAGGCGGCGACCCATGCGCCGTCACGCCGGCCGAGCACGAGGGAGCGCTCGCCGGTGTCGGTGACCGCCCGGAAGACCGCCTGATCCTCTTCGGTACCGGGGTTGTCCACGACCTGCACGAGGTGCAGCTCGCGCAGCACCTCGTCGGCGTAGGTCTGGGCGAACGCCGCTCGCGCCGCCTCCTCGAGACGGCCGCGCTCCCAGCCCTTGTCCTCGGCGTGCGCCGTCGCGAGCGCGAGGTCGGCCTCGCGCAGCTGCACGTGCAGGTCCGCGGACCGCGACTCCGTGCGGCGCGTCGTGGCGACGTAGCCCCCGATGGCCAGCACGACCACCAGGATCACGGCCAGGACGATGATGACGGCGAGTGTGCTCAGGACGTCAATTCAACACGGTTCGCGTGACGAGGTGCGCTCCGACCTTGCGCTTCACCCGCTGCAGGGCGTTGTCGACCGCCTTGGGATCGCATGTGAGTCGCCCGGCGATCTCCTCGTAGGAGCGACCGTCCAGGTAGAGCGACAGGGCCCGGGACTCGAGCTCGGAGAGCGTCGTGGACAGGCACCCGACGAGTGCCTTGAGCTCCTCGGAGGAGATGACCTGCAGTGCAGGGTCGTGCACGGAGGGGCCGGGGATGACCTCCTCGAGGGTCGGCTCGCCCTCGGGCGCGCTCGCGGGCGTCTGCGAGAACGAGACGTAGCCGTTGAGCGGCGTGTGCTTGTTGCGCGTCGCCGTCTTGACCGCGGTGATGATCTGCCGCGTGATGCAGAGCTCCGCGAAGTTGCGGAAGGACGACTCGCGGTCGGAGCGGTAGTCGCGGACGGCCTTGTAGAGGCCGACGAGCCCCTCCTGGATGAGGTCCTCCCCGTCGCCGCCGGCGAGGAAGTACGACGACGCCTTCAGACGGACGAAGCCGTAGTACCGGCGCACGATCCGGTCGTACGCCGTCATGTCTCCCTGCTTTGCAAGGGCGATGAGATACATGTCATCGACCTCGACGTGAGCTGAAGCCGTCTGGGTGATGCGGGCCACGTGCAGTCCTCCTGGTCCGCAGCCGTGCGGACCCGGTCGTCAGCGACGTGGCGGACCCCTCCCAGGGCGCCAGCGTGCATATATGGGGATGGACCTCAAGCTCGAGTCGAGCCTGAGAAGCGTGAAGTTACGGAGCCTTCCTGCCGGTGTCAACCTGTTGGTCGCGTCCTTGCACCGCCGCGTAGAGCAACACGGCCGCCGTGGCGCTCACGTTGAGCGATTCGATGCGCCCGCGCAGCGGCAGGGACACGAGGCCGTCGCAGCTCGACGCGACCCGCGGCCGCAGCCCCCGGCCCTCGGCGCCGAGGACGAGCACGATCCCGCCGCGCCAGTCGACCTCGTCGTACTGCGTGCGCGCGCCGGCCTCCGCGCCGTAGACCCAGCAGCCGGCGTCGCGCGCCTCGCCGAGCGCGTCGGCGAGATTGCGCACGATGGCGATCGGCAGGTGCTCCACGGCGCCGGCCGACGCCTTGGCGACCGCCGGCGTGACGTGCGCGGCGCGGCGCTCGGGCAGCACGAGGCCGTTCGCGCCCGCAGCCTCGGCCGTCCGGCAGATCGCGCCGACGTTCTGCGGGTCCTGGACCTCGTCGAGGGCGACGAGCAGCGGCTCGGGCTGGGCGAGCAGGTCGCCGAGATCCGCGTAGGGGTACGGATCGACCTCCGCGACGACGCCCTGGTGGTCGCGTGACCCCGACCGCGCCTCGAGCTCCTCGCCCGTCGCGCGCTCGACCCGCTCGCCGGCGAGCCACGGCTCCTTCGCGGCGCCGGTCGTCGCCCAGACGTGGTGGACGCGGCGGCGCCTCGCGCGCAGCGCCTCGTGGACCGGGTTGCGGCCGTAGAGGATCTGCCGGCTCACGGGACGGGCACGAGCTCGGGCCCCGACGGCCCGTCGCGCACCTCGAAACCGCGGGACCGCAGCTCGTCGCGCAGGCGGTCGGCCTCGGCGAAGTCGCGCTCGGCGCGCGCCGTCTGGCGGCGCTCGAGCAGCTCCTGCTCCTCGGCGCCGACCGCAGCGACCTCGGTGTCCACCACCTGCGCGAGGCCGAGCACGTCGAGCATCTCCTTCAGGTGGGCGTTGCCGATCCGGTCGCCCGTCTTGTTGCTCTCGCGTACCCACTCGAAGAGATGGCGCAGGGCGGCGGCGGTGTTGAAGTCGTCGGCCAGCGCGTCGAAGAAGGCGTCTCGATGGGGTGCCATCTCGGGCGGGGAGTCCCCGTCGGTGAGATGACGGGCGGCTTCCCGCACGCGACGCACGCGTGCGGCCGCTTGGGCCATGTTGGCGTCGTCGAACGCGATCGGCTGTCGGTAGTGGCCACCGGCGAAGAACATGAGCAGGGCCTCGTTGCCCCACTGGTCGAGGACGGCGTGCAGCGCTGCGACGTTGCCGACGGACTTCGCCATCTTCTCCTCGCCGAGCTGCAGCATGCCGTTGTGCATCCAGATCTGTGCGAGCTCGGCGTCCCGCGCGCGCCGGGTCTGCGCCGCCTCGTTCTCGTGATGGGGGAACGCGAGGTCGTTGCCGCCGCCGTGGATCTCGAAGCCGACGCCGAGGAGGTCCTCGGCCATCGCCGAGCACTCGATGTGCCAACCGGGGCGGCCGCGGCCCCATGGCGCGTCCCACGACGTGTCCTCGCCCTCCTTCTGCGCCTTCCAGAGCGCGAAGTCGAGCGGGTCCTCCTTGCGGTCGGCCCCCTCGACGCCCTCGCCCTGCTCCATCTGGTCGGGCCGGCGCTTGCTCAGCGAGCCGTACTCCGGGTCCGACCGCACCCGGAAGTACACGTCGCCGTCGACGGCGTAGGCGGCGTCGCGCTCGATCAGCTCCGAGATGAGGCCGACGATCGAGTCGATCGTCTCGGTCGCGCGCGGCTCGGCGTCGGGGCGCCCGAGACCGAGGCGGCTCGTGTCCTCGACGTAGTGCGCCGTCATCTCCTCCGCGAGCGGGGCGGAGGGGACGCCCGCGGCGCCGGCGGCGCCGTAGATCTTGTCGTTGACGTCGGTGACGTTGATGACGAGCGTCGGCTCGTAGCCCTCGTGCGCGAGGAACCGCGCGAGCTGGCTGAACACGACGAACGGCCGGGCGTTGCCGACGTGGATCCGGGCGTACACGGTCGGTCCGCACGCATAGATGCCGACCTCGTCGCCGCGACGGGGCGTGAGGACCTTCAGCTCGCCGGAGCGGGTGTCGTGGAGGCGGACCTCGCGCATCTGCCAGACACTAGAGTCCCCGCGCGATGCCACGGAGGGCCGTCGACCGCCGCGCCTTCCTCGGGACGTCGGCGGGCGCCTTCATCTGCACGATCGGGGGGCGCGAGATAGCGGTGCGCTCCCCCGGGGACGCCACGAAGGCCGACGCTGCGGCCCGTGCTGTCGCGCGTCCCGCCCAGGCCGAGCCGACCGGGCCGTTCCCCACGCCGCAGCCCGCGCCCGGGGGCGCCCGGCGCGAGTACTGGATCCAGGCGCGCTCGCTGCGGTGGGACCCGATCCCCACGGGACGCGACGACTGGCAGGACGTCCCCGTCCGGGGCAGGCGGGCGTTCCGGGCGTTCACCTACCAGCTCATGACGGCCGGGTTCGCCCGTCCCGCCGGGCCCGCGTCGATGCCCGGGCCGGTGCTCACCGCCGAGGTCGGCGACCTGCTGGTCGTCCACTTCCGCAACGCCGACGAGGAGCTCGGCCAACCGGTGACGATGCACCCGCACGGGCTCCGCTACACCCCGGACTACGACGGCTCCTACGTCGGCGCCTACACGCGCCCCGGCGGCTTCGTGGAGCCCGGCGAGGAGTTCACGTACCTCTGGGAGGCGACGCCGGACAGCGTCGGCGTGTGGCCGTACCACGACCACGGGCCCAACCACATGCTCAACACGTTCCGCGGGCTCTTCGGCGCGATCGTCGTCCGCGAGCGCGGGGCGAAGGCCCCCGACGTCGAGCACGTGCTGGCGCTGCACGAGCTGGCGCCGCCGGTCACGGGGCTGCGCTCGTCGCTGCAGGCGATCAACGGCCGCGCGTACGCCGGCAACACGCCGACGATCCGCGCCCGCGTCGGGCAGGACGTCGCGCTGCACGTCATGGGCATGGACGACGCGTGGCACGACTTCCACGTCCATGGCCACCGCTGGCGCGACCCGAGCGGAGCGTTCGTCGACACGCCGAGCGTGGGGCCCAACGAGGTCATCACCGCCCGGTTCACCGAGGACAACCCCGGTCGCTGGCTCTACCACTGCCACGTCTTCTCCCACCAGCACGGCGGGATGGCCGGCTGGTACGTCGTCGATGCATAGCGTGCTCGCCGTCCTGGCGATCGTGTCCGGCGCGTACGACCCGGGCGCGGTGCCGCCCGCGTCCACGCCGGCGCCGTCACCGTCGGGGCGCGTCGTGCACGTCGGTCGCGGCGGCATCCAGGCCGCGGTCGACCGTGCCCGTCCGGGCGACACGATCCGCGTCCGGCGCGGCACCTACCGCGGGCGGGTGGAGATCCGCGGCGCGTCCAAGCGCGGGGTGAGGCTCATCGGCGACGGCGCGACGATCGACGGCGCGGTCGGCGTGCGCGACACGGCCGCGATCACGCTGCGAGGCGTCACGGTGACGCGCGGCGTCGCCGTCGACGACGTCGAGCGCTACGTGCTGGACCGCCTGCGCCTGCGCGGCGCGGGCGTCGTGGTGCGGCGCTCGTCCGGCGGCACGATCTCGCGCGTCCTCGTGCGGTCCGCCCCCGTCGGGATCTCGCTCGCCGACTCACCCGCCGGGGTGCGCGCGAACCGGACCTTCGTGCGCGACGTGACCGTGCAGGGCAACGGCACAGGGATCGCGATCGACGCCGTTCGCGCGGTCACCGTCAGCCGCGCGCGCGTGCTCGGCAACGCCACCGGCGTCGCGGCCACCGCCGTCCGCGAGGCCGTGCTGTCGGACTCCGACATCAGCGGATCGCGGGTCGGCGTCGCGGTGGCGGCCGGCAGCGAGCTCCTGCTCAGCGACAACCGCCTGCGGTCCAACCTGACCGACGTGAGCCCCGGGCGCTAGCTCTTCTTCGGGGTGACGCTGACGGCGTCGACGACGAACACGAGCGTCTCGTTCGCCCCGATCGTCGGCGGCTGCCCCTGGGCCCCGTAGGCGAGGTTCGGCGGGACCACGAGCAGCCGGCGGCCGCCCTTCTTCATGCCCACGAGCCCCTGGTCCCAGCCGGGGATGACGCTGCCGGCGCCGAGGGCGACGTCGAGCGTGTCGCCGCGGTCCCAGCTGGCGTCGAACTCCTGGCCGGTCGACCAGCCGAGACCGACGTACTTCACCTTCACCGTGTCGCCCGTCTTGGCCGCCGGGCCGGTGCCCTCGACGAGATCCACCTGCTCGAGCTTCTTGGGCGGCTTGCCGTCCGGCACCGCCACGGACGGCTTCTCCTTGAGGTTCGTCGGGTCCGCGACGTTGACGTCCTTGGCCGTGCGCTGCGGCCCACTGGCCGTGGTGGAGGTGTCGCCCGACGTCCCGTCGTCGTCGGAACCGCAGGCGACGAGGCCGGTGCCGAGGCAGCCGGCGAGCAGGAGGGCGGTGATGGCTCGTCGTGTCATTGCGGCGCCGAAGCGTACTCGGGGGCGGCGGGTCTGAGCGCGGAGCCAGACGGGTAGCTTGCCCCGCCATGGAGGACGGGATCACGTACGGCAGCCTCGACCACGGTGGAAGCGATCGCTTCCAGCGCCTTCGCGCCGAGCTCGGCGTCGGGACGTTCGGCCTGAACCTCATCCGCCTCGCTCCGCGCCAGCGCGGGCGCATCCACGCGCACGAGCGGCAGGAGGAGGTCTACGTGGTCCTCTCGGGAACGCTGACGCTCGGCCTGGCCGACGGCGAGCGCGAGCTCGGCCCCAACGAGTGCGTGCGCGTGGCGCCGGGCGTGCGCCGCCAGATCATGAATCGCGGGCGCGAGCGCTGCGTCCTGTTGGCGATCGGCGGCGCCGAGGCCCACCACGGACGCGACGGCATCGCCTTCGACGAGTGGGACTCCCCGGAGGGGCGCTCGCCGCAGGACGCCCCGATGCCTCCGGATCTCCCGGTGTAGGAGTAACGTCCGCCGCGCGTGGCGGGCCTGGGAGAGCTCGCCGCAACGAACGGGGAGAGGTTGCTGTGGCCGGAAGGACCACGGTCGGCTCGCGCGTGCTCGCGGTTGCCGCCCTCGCGTCGCTCACCGCCGCTGCCGCGGCGGAAGCCGACGAGCGCACCACCGTCTCGGCCGCCAGGGCGGTCGACCGCACGTGCCACGCGACGCAGACGCACGCCGGTGCGGCGGGCGTCGACGTCCAGCGCTACACCGCGGAGGCGACCGGCCTCGTGCAGGCGCGGCTGAGCGGAGGCGGGGACTGGGACCTCGGCGTCTTCGACGCGCGCACCGGCCGCAGCGTCGCCGGCTCCGCGGCGCTCCGGTCCAACGAACTCGCGGAGGGCTTCGTCCGCCGCGGCCAGCGCCTCGTCGTGCAGGCGTGTCGCGTGCGCGGCTCGGCGACCACGGCGCGGCTGCGCGTCGCAACGGTGGCGCTGCCGCAGGCCCGCACCGCCGCCGACGGTCCGACCCAGGTCGTCACCGTCCGCACGGACAGCCGCGGCATCGGCGAGCTGCAGGCGGCCGGGCTGGACGTCAGCGAGCACGCCGGCGCCGGAGGCGTCGACGTCGTGCTGCACGGCTCGCGCGACCGCGCCAGGCTGCGCGCGACGGGGATGGCGTTCGACGTGAAGGTCCGCGACGTCGAGGCCCGCGACCGTGCGCAGCGTCGTGCGGACAGGGCGTGGGCGCAGGCGCGCGACGAGTCGGCGCTGCCGAGCGGCAACACGGCCTACCGGCGGCTCCCGGACTTCGAGGCGGCGCTCAAGCAGCTCGCGATCGAGTACCCGGGGCTCGTGAAGCCGATCACGCTGTCGCATCGCTCGCTCGAGGGCCGCGACATCGTCGGCATCGAGATCACGCGCGACCCGCTCGCGCAGGACGGCAAACCGATCTTCCTGAACATCGGGACACATCACGCTCGCGAGTGGCCGTCGGCCGAGCATCCGCTCGAGTTCGCCTACGACCTGCTGCGCAACTACGGCTCCGACGCGCGTGCGACGCGCCTCGTCGACGAGGCCCGGACGATCATCGTCCCGATCGTGAACCCGGATGGCTTCAACGTCTCCCGCGAGGCGCAGAGCGTCCCGGCGGAGCAGAGCTACACGGACACCGACCTCGAGTACCGCCGCAAGAACTGCCGCGTCGCGCCGGGCGCCACGGCGCCCGTCGACTGCGCGACGCTGCCGCGCTCGACCGGCGTCGACCTCAACCGCAACTACGCGGGCTTCTGGGGTGGTCCGGGCGCGAGCCCGGACCCCGCGGACGACACGTACCGCGGCGAGGGCCCGGCCTCCGAGCCCGAGGTCCGGGCGGTCCGCGATCTCATCGCGACGCGACAGATCACGAACCTCATCACCAACCACACGTTCTCGAACCTCGTGCTGCGACCGCCCGGGGTGGCGGCGGTCGGCTTCCCGGTCGACGAGCCGCTGTACCGCGAGCTCGGCCGCAGGCTCGCGGACACGAACGGCTACGCGAACATCCCGTCGTTCCAGCTCTACGACACGACCGGCGCGACCGAGGACTGGTCGTACTGGAGCGCCGGCGGGCTGGGCTTCACGTTCGAGATCGGCGACCAGGACTTCCATCCGGAGTTCGCCGACGCGGTCGTGGGCGAGTACCTGGGCCGCGCGCCGGCCGCAGGGGCGGGCAAGGGCGGCAACCGCGAGGCGTACTACCGGATGCTCGAGGCGACGGTGGACGCCGCGAACCACTCCGTGATCCGGGGTGAGGCGCCGGAGGGCGCGACGCTCACGATCGGCAAGGCGTTCGAGACCGAGACCTCGCCGGTGCTGCAGTCGGCCGCCGACGGATCGTTGCAGCCGACCGCCGCGATCCGGTTCCCCGAGCGGCTGCAGAGCACGATGGTGACCGGTGGCGACGGCGCGTTCAGCTGGGCGGTGAACCCGTCGACGCGGCCGTACGTCGCCGGTCGCTACGGGCGCGAGCCGCTCGGCCCGGTCCCGCCGGGGGCGCCGCTGGTCAACCCCGCCGGCGTGCCGGCGGAGAACCAGGAGGGCAACATCCTCGACGGCGCGTACGAGGAGGCGACCTTCACGGTGCCCGCCCCGCCGGAGGGCGACGCCGGCCAGGCGATCATCGACGTGAGCTGGACGAACCCCGAGACCGACTGGGACGTCTACGTCTACGACGAGACCGGCGCGCAGGTCGCGTCGGCCGCGACCGGCGGGACGAACAGCGAGCGCGGGATCATCGCCCTCCCCGACCCGGGCACGTACACGGTCCGGTTCGTGAACTACGACCAGGTCGACGGGGCACCGGTCGACGACTGGACCGGCAGCGTGTCGTTCGCAGCCCCGACGCCGGCCGTGCCGGGGACGACGGAGGCCTGGACCCTGTCGTGCATCCGGCCCGACGGCGCTCCGACGACTCCCCACCAGGTCGAGGTCGCGCGCGGCGCGACGGCCGACGTGGGCGAGGCCTGCGCGACGGCGGCGCGCTGACGCTGACCTACACTCCGGCGGGTCCGCTCGCGGGCTCGCCGGAGTAGCTCAGCTGGTAGAGCAGCTGTCTTGTAAACAGCAGGTCGTCGGTTCGAATCCGA
>Ga0070665_100000311_pt1 | contig 75738 bp, 63 predicted proteins | sample KBSS13metaG_FD_65862 | JGI IMG/M metagenome (GOLD analysis project Ga0070665, IMG submission 65862) | Switchgrass rhizosphere microbial communities from Kellogg Biological Station, Michigan, USA - KBS S1-3 metaG | ecosystem: Host-associated > Plants > Roots > Rhizosphere > Soil ... | reverse complement strand
CCTGGTGATCCGGCCCAGCCAATGGCGGCTGCTGATCCCCCGCCCCTCGATCCTGAAGGCCCTCATCCTCAAGGGCCTGCCGATGGGCGCCCAGATGATCGTGATGAGCGTGGCCGGCGTGGCGATGATGCGGCTGGTCAACGGCTATGGCTCGCACACCGGCGCCGCCTACGGGGCGGCGATGCAGCTCTGGACCTATGTGCAGATGCCGGCGATGGCGCTGGGAGCGGCGGTGTCCTCGATGGCGGCGCAGAACGTCGGCGCGCGGCGCATGGACCGGGTGGAGCGCGTCGCCTGGATCGGGGCGGCCTGGGCTTTGGCGTTCACGCTTGGCCCGATTCTGCTGCTGCTGGCGATCGAGCGCTTCCTGCTGCTGGCCTTCCTGCCGGCCGGCAGCCCCTCCATCGCCATCGCCCAGCACATCAATCTCATCGCGCTGTGGGGCTTCATCCCGTTCGGCGTGGCCTTCTGCTTCTCGGGCGTGATCCGCGCCACAGGCGTCGTCTGGCCGCCGCTGATCGCCATGATCGTCGCCCTGTGGTTCGTGCGCGTGCCCTTCGCCGAGCTGATGCAACCCTACTGGGGCGCGGACGCCGTCTGGGCGAGCTTCCCGGTCGGCAGCCTGTCCCTCCTCGCCTTCGCCATGGCCTATTACCGGTTCGGCGGCTGGCGGAAGGCGCAACTCGTCGAGGTGGTCGCTCACGGCGAGACGCCGGATCCGGGCCATGGCCCATCGATCGGCGTCGAGGAGACCGAGGCCCTGGCGGAGGCGCTGGAGACCCTGCGCGGCGGCACAAGCCTGCTGCACGGCGCGAAAGAACTCCCTATAGGTACGCCGCGGGCCGGACCCCCCAAATGATGGAAGGAATTCGAGGCGTGAGTGGACAAATCGGCGGCCGGCGGCCGCTGATCCTGGGGATTGGCGGAACCATCCGCGCGGGATCGACGACTGAAACCGCGCTGATCTGCAGCCTCAAGGCCGCCGAGGCGTTGGGCGCCGAAACGCGTCTGTTCGGCGGCGAATTCCTGGCCAAGCTGCCGATCTTCGACCCTCGCCCCGGCGATCCCACCCCGGAGCAGATGGAACTGGTCGAGGCCGTGCGGCGCGCCGACGGGGTGATCATCGCCAGCCCCGGCTATCACGGCTCGATTTCGGGCGTGGTGAAGAACGCCCTCGACACCCTGGAGATCACCGCGAAGGACGCCGCGCCCTATTTCCACGGCCGCCCCGTCGGCACGGTGGTGACCGCGTATGGCTGGCAGGCGACCGGCAGCACCTTGTCCGCGCTGCGCGCGATCATACATGCCATGAGGGGTTGGCCGACGCCGTTCGGGGCTGCGCTCAACTCCACGGCGGGCTTGTTCGACGAGTCCGGCGCCTGTAAGGACCCCAAGGACGACTGGGCGCTCCGCACCGTCTCCGAACAGGTCGTGGAGTTCGCCAGCATGCGGACCGCCTCATGACTCGACCCCAGATCGTCACCACCCATCCCACGCGGCAGTCGGACGACGAGCTCAAGGCCGCGATCTCTCCGATCACCGACATCATCGAGGACGCCGTCAACGGCCGTCCCTACATCCTGGTCGACGCCGAGGATCGCGAGAACGAAGGCGACGTGATCATCCCGGCGCAGTTCGCCACGCCGGCCCAGATCAACTTCATGGCCAAGCACGCCCGCGGCCTGATCTGCCTGTCGATCTCCTCCGATCGCGCCAAGCAGCTTCGACTGCCGCCGATGGCCTGGGAGAACCAGTCTGGTCACGGCACCGCCTTCACCGTGTCCATCGAGGCGCGGGAAGGGGTCACGACGGGCATCTCCGCGCACGACCGCGCCCACACCATCGCCGTCGCCGTCGACCCGACGAAGGGACCAGAGGACATCGTCTCGCCGGGCCACGTCTTCCCGCTCGTCGCCCGCGAAGGCGGCGTGCTGGTCCGCGCCGGGCATACCGAGGCGGCGGTCGACATCTCGCGCCTGGCCGGTCTCAACCCCGCGGGCGTGATCTGCGAGATCATGAACGAGGACGGCAGCATGGCGCGTCTGCCGGATCTCGTCGCCTTCGCCCAGTTGCACGGGATGAAGATCGGCACCATCGCCGACCTGATCGCCCACCGCCGTCGCACCGAGCGTCAGGTCGAACGCGTGCTGGAGACGCCGTTCGAGAGCGTCTACGGCGGGAATTTCCGGATGGTCGTCTACCGCAACATCCTCGATCGAACGGAGCACGTCGCGCTGGTCAAGGGCAAGATCGACCCCGACAAGCCCACCCTGGTGCGAGTGCACAAGGCCGACATGCTCGTCGACATGCTGGGCCATGTCGAAGCGCGGCAGGAGCTGGTGCCTCGGGCCATGCACATGATTGCGGAGCACGACGGCCCCGGCGTGATCGTGTTCCTGCGCAGCGCCAGCCCCTCGGCGATCTCCGACAAGTTCGCCCAGGACGAGGCGGCGGCGGGCCATGCGCCCGACGCGCTCCGGGAGGTCGGCATCGGCGCGCAGATCCTGCTCGATCTGGGCGTCCGCGACATGATCGTGATGACGACCAGGACGGCGCCGACCCGCGCCGCCACCTCCGGCTACGGCCTGACGGTCGTGGAGCGCCGCACGCTCTAAGCACGTCGGCAACGCCGGCCGGACCTGCGCATTCCAGGGCGGCATGAGCGCGCTCAGGATCGGCTGTTCGGGCTGGGTCTACAAGGACTGGAGGGGCCCCTTTTATCCGCCCGAGGTCAAGGACCGGGCGCGGCTGGAGCATTACGCCGGCGTCTTCGACACCGCCGAAATCAACGCCAGCTTCTATCGCCTGCCCAGCGAGTCTGCGGTCGACGGCTGGCGCAGGCGGGTTCCGGAGGACTTCGTCTTCGCCTGGAAGGTCAGCCGCTTCATCACCCACAACAAGAAGCTGAAGAACTGCGCCGACTCGGTCGCCCTGGTGTTCGGCCGCATGCAGGGGCTTGGCGCGCGCTTCGGTCCCGCCCTGATCCAGCTGCCGCCGCAACTGCGGCGCGACGACGACCGCCTGGCCGCCTTTCTGGCCCTGCTTCCGCCAGGGGGCCGACACGCGGTCGAATTCCGGCACGACAGCTGGTACGCGCCGCCAGTCTTCCGCCTGCTCGCAAACTTCGATGCGGCGCTCTGCATCTCCGATCACCACTCGGCGCCCGCGCCTTGGGAGGTCACCGCCTCCTTCGTCTATGTGCGCGGCCACGGGCCCGGCGGGCGCTACGTCGGCCGCTATCCGGCCACCGAACTCGAGGACTGGGCGCGCCGCATCGCCGACTGGCGCCGTGAAGGGCGCGACGTCTACGCCTACTTCGACAACGACGTGAAGAGCGCCGCCCCGTTGGACGCCCTGGCGCTGAAGGCGCTCGCCGCGGACGACCGCTAACGCTGTGTTTTCAGCGTCCATTCATCCAACGTGAAGCATAGGAGGCTAGCTTCGTCCGGCAGCCTTGCGCGGCGCGGGTGCGAGCTGGCGTCGCGGGCGGCGCGGCGTTGACGCGACCGCCGGCGGTTCTGGAATATTGAACAGATCTAGCAGCTTGAGTGTGGACATGCCGTCTGGAGCCTCGCCCGACTTGCAGCCGCGCCTGGCGCACGCCGCGGACGCCTTCCAGCTCGATCCGCAAGCCTACCTGAACGCCGACGCGCGCGACACGACAGCGGCGAACGGCAAGGTGAGTTTCACCATCGAGCAGGCGGCGACCCAGCTGCTGCGGGGAGAGCCCGGCTGGGGCTCGATGGGCCAGCCCTTTACGGTCACCTACGCCTACCGCGCGAACGCGCCCCTCACCATGCCCACGGACACCGGCGGATTCTCGCGGTTCAACGCCGCGCAGATCAATCAGGCGGAGCTGGCGTTCACCGCCTGGTCCGACGTGGCTAACATCCGCTTCTCGCGGGTCGGATTCGGCAATTCGGGCGAGGGCGCCTATTCGAACAACGCCACCATCCTGCTCGGCGACTACGCCAGCGGCGTCGACGGCGCCTCGGCCTTCAGCTTCTATCCGGGCTCGACCAGCGTCACGTCCTCGGCGGGCGACGTCTGGGTCAACTCGACGTTCGCGTACAACACAAACCCGAGCGTCGGCGCCTACGGCGGCATGGTGCTGGTCCACGAGATCGGCCACACGATCGGGCTGGCCCATCCGTCCGACTACAACGCCGACGACAACGCCTCGCCCAATTACGCCACCGACGCCAGCTATTACGAAGACGACCGTCAGTACACGGTCATGAGCTACTTCTCGGAGACGAACACCGGTGCGACCTTCGGCGGCGTCTATTCCGCCGCCCCGCTGCTGGACGACATCGCCGCGGCGCAAATGGCCTATGGCGCGAACATGGCCACCCGCGCGGGCGACACCGTCTACGGCTTCGGCGCGACCGCCGATCGGCCTTGGTTCGTCGCCACGTCCAGCGCTTCCAAGCTTGTCTTCGCGGTGTGGGACGCCGGCGGCACGGACACCTTCAATTTCTCCGGCTACGGCTTCAACCAGCAGATCGACCTGCGCGCGGGCTTTTTCTCGAACGTCGGCGGACTGGTCGGCAACGTGGCGGTCGCGGCGAACGTCGTGATTGAGAACGCCGTCGGCGGGTTCGGCGCGGACGTGATCCACGGCAACGACGCCGGCAACACCATCGACGGCGGCCCGGGCAATGACTCGCTGGACGGGGGGGCAGGGGGCTCGAACCGGCTGTTCGGCGGCGACGGCAATGACGTCATCGTCGGCGGCGCGGACTTCGACGCGGTGAACGGCAACAAGGGCGAGGACATCATCGACGGCGGCGCCGGCGGGAACGATTGGCTGCTGGGCGGCCAGGGCGACGACCAGATCGTCGCGCACGCTGGCAATGTGATCCTGAACGGCAACATCGGCGCAGACGCCGTCTATGGCGGCGCGGGCGCCGACCTCGTGCGGGGCGGGCAGGGTAACGACTTGCTGAACGGGGGCGGCGGCGACGATCAGATCTTCGGCGATCTCGGCGACGACACCATGACCGGCGGCGCGGGCGCGGACATCTTCCACTTCGCCCTCGGGGGCGGGGTCGACGTGGTCACCGATTTCAACGCCGCCGAAGGAGACCGCATCCAGCTTGACGGCGCGCCGACCTACGCCGTGGCGCAGTCGGGGGCCAACACCGTGATCAGCGTCGGCGCCGGCGCGGACCAGCTCGTGCTCATCGGGGTGCAGGCGACGACGCTCGGACCGGGCTCGATCCTGCTGGCCTGAGGCCGGGCCGCACGAGAAGGCGGTTTCCACTCCCGCCAATCCGGCCTATAGACGAGGCATCAACCGCCCGGCCGAAAGGCCGGGCGCCTTCATTTCCGACAGCCGGAAAAGACCATGACCGACATCCTGATGCCCAAGGCGACCGCCGTCTGGCTGGTGGACAACACCTCGCTGACGTTCGAGCAGATCGCCGACTTCTGCGGCCTTCACCCGCTCGAGGTGAAGGGCATCGCCGACGGCGAGGTGGCGCGCGACATCCGCGGCGCCGACCCGATCGCCAACGGCCAGCTCTCCCGCGAGGAGCTGGACGCGGCGCAGAAGGATGCGAACTACCGCATGAAGGCGCAGAAGAGCCGCCACGCCGAGCTCCTGAAGCCGGTGAAGAAGGCGCCTCGCTACACGCCCGTCTCGCGCCGCCAGGACCGGCCGGACGCCATCGCCTGGTTCCTGCGCAACCACCCGGAAGTGCCTGACAGCCAGGTCGCGCGCCTGCTCGGCACGACCAAGGCGACCATCGATCAGGTGCGCAACCGCACGCACTGGAACTCGCCCAATATCAAGCCGGTGGACCCGGTGACCCTGGGCCTGGCCACCCAGCTCGAGCTGGACGCCGTGGTGCGCAAGGCGGCCGACAAGAAGGCCAAGGAGGATGCGCGCCGCGGCGGCGACGGCCCGACGCTGCGCCCGGCCTCGGAGGCCGGCCTCGAGGACGACTCCGCCGACCCCGATGCGGCCTTCGCCGACGAGGAGGCGTTCGAGGAGGCCCCCGAGGAATAGGCCGCGCAAAGGCCGGCTCGCCCCCTAGGTGGGGCGACCGGCGATCGCGGATCTCAAGATCAGATTTGGAAAGTTCCGTTCGCGCTCAGTGAGCGCGCGCGCGCAGGCTCTCCATCTCTTCCTTGAGCCTGAGCTTCTGTCGCTTGAGCTCCTTCAGTTTGAGATCGTCGGCTGCGGGCCTGCGCAGTTCGTCTTGAATCGCTAGTTCGAGAGACTGGTGGCGAGATCCGAGTTCACGGATCCGAGCTTCCACGGCCATGACGGTGTGTCTCCTCGCTGTTGGAACGTCGCCGAGTGAACACCCGCTTCCCCCGGCTGTCAGATCACATATGTTTGCAGCCGGTGGAGCTGTTTCGGCGCCGTCAATTGAGGCGTTTAGGGCCTTCTGAATGCTCACTGAGGACATCGCCCCGCTGGTTGTCGGCATCTCCGGGGCGTCAGGGGTCGCCTATGGGCTGCGAGCGCTGGACGCGTGCCGCGAGCTAGGGGTCGAGACCCACCTGGTGGTCAGCCGCTCCGCCGCCATGACGATCGCCCAGGAGACTACGCTTTCACTCGCCGAGGTCCACGAGCGCGCGACCGTCGCGCATCGGCCAGGCGATGTCGGAGCCTCGATCGCGTCCGGCTCCTTCCGCACGCGCGGCATGATCGTCGCGCCCTGCTCGGTGCGCACCATGAGCGAGATCGCCAGCGGCGTGACCTCGTCCCTGCTGACCCGCGCGGCGGACGTAACGCTCAAGGAGCGTCGGACCCTGGTGCTGATGGTGCGCGAGACGCCGCTGCATCTGGGCCACCTGCGCACCCTGGTGCGGCTGGCGGAGATGGGCGCGACCATCGCCCCGCCGTTGCCCGCCTTCTACGCCAAGCCGCAGAGCCTGGAGGAGATGGTCGATCAGTCGGTGGGACGCGCGCTCGACCTGTTCGGCCTTTCCTGGCGGCCCGTGCGGCGCTGGGGCGAGGACATCCCTCCGGTGCGCGGCGATGGCTGAACCGGTGTCCGGCGCCTGGGACTGGATGCTCGCCGCCTATGGCCGGCCGGGTGTGGCGGAGATCTGCCTGACCCTTCAGGACGCGCATGGCCAGAACGTGCCCTTCCTGCTCTGGGCGGCCTGGTCCGGCGCCGATGCGGGACCGCGGCTGGAGCGCGCGGCGCAGGCCGCGCATGCGTGGGACGACGCCGCGGTCTCTCCGCTGCGCGCGGTGCGGCGCGCGCTGAAGGCGCCGCGGCCGCCCGTGCCTGACGCCGCCAGGCAAGCCCTGCGCGCCGAGGTGAAGGTGGTCGAACTCGCCGCCGAGCGGGTGCTGGTCGAGACGCTGCAACGCCTGGGCGGCCCGCCTGAGGGATCGGTCTCGTACATGTCCGCCCTCACCGCGGCCTCTCGCGCTTGGGGCCGAACCGCGCCAAAGCAGGCGCTGGCTGCGCTCTCGGAGGCCTTGGCGTAATGTCCGATGTTATGGACGAGATTGACGAAGATGAGCTGAAGGCGAAGCTGATCGAGCTTCGCCAGGACCATGCCGACCTTGACGCCGCCGTGCAGGCCGTCGCGCTTTCTCCGCTCCCGGACATGATGCTGATCGGCCGCTTGAAGCGGAAGAAGCTGCTGTTGAAGGACGAGATCGGCCGTATCGAGGCCCTGCTGACCCCGGACATCATCGCTTAGATCCGTTGCTCCACCGCGAAGCGGGGGAGCTGTCGGCGAAGCCGACTAAGGGGGCGTTGTTGTCGTGAGCCCCGGGGCGACGCCCCCTCCGTCTCACGCCTGCGGCGCGATCCACCTCCCCCGCGGGCGCGGTGGAGGATCTTGGAGCTACCGCCGTGCGTGCTTGGCCGCGTACATCGCCGCGTCGGCGGCGGCGACGATGGATTCGGCGTCCATGTCCGGGCGGATCTCCGCGACGCCCCAGGAGAGCCGCAGCCGCACGCTGGGCGGCAGGCCCTTCACCGGCCGCCGGCAAAGCGCCGCCCCCAGCGCCTCGGCCTTGACCTCCGCCTGGAAGCCGTCGGCCTGCACCAGGATCACCGCGAATTCGTCGCCGCCGAGACGGCCGGCGATGTCGGAGGCGCGCACCTGGCTGAGGATCCGCTCGGCCACGGCTCTCAGCGCGGCGTCGCCGCCCGCGTGCCCGAATCGGTCGTTGATGTCCTTGAGCCCATCCAGGTCGAGGTAGACCAGGCTGGCCGGTCCGCCGTAGCGCGCCATGTAGGTGCGCGTGCGCTCCAGTTCGCGCATCAGGGCGCGGCGGTTGAGCAGCGGCGTCAGGCTGTCGCGGTCGGCCAGGCCTTCCACCTCGGCCAAGCGCGTGGAGAGCGCGGCCACCTGGGCGCGAAGCTCCGAATTCTCCCGCTGCAGAAGGTCGAGCGTATCCTCGGCCTCTAGCAGCTGGTCGTCGTTGGCGGCCTGGGTGCTCATGCGGTCAGGATGACGGGCCTTAGTCGAAGAATCGAGCCTAATGGCGGCTTCTGGGGAATCTAACCCAGTCGGTTGCAGCGGCAAAGCCGGCGCCTATACTCCGCGCCTTTCTCGCGCCGGGTCCCCGGGGGGTCTGTTAATATCATGAGCGCCGCGCCCGTCGCCATCATCATGGGAAGCCGGTCCGACTGGCCCATCCTGCGCCATGCGGCCGAGCTGCTGGACGAGCTGGGGGTCGCCTACGAGGCCAAGGTGGTTTCGGCGCATCGGACGCCCGAGCGCATGTACGACTTCGCCAAGGGCGCCAAGGCCGCGGGCGTGAAGGTGATCATCGCCGGCGCCGGCGGCGCAGCCCATCTTCCGGGCATGACCGCCTCGCTGACCGACCTTCCCGTCCTGGGCGTGCCGATCGAGTCCAAGGCGCTGAAGGGCATGGATTCGCTGCTTTCCATCGTGCAGATGCCGGCCGGCATTCCCGTGGGAACGCTGGCGATCGGCGAGGCCGGCGCCAAGAACGCCGCGATCCTGGCCGCCAAGATCCTGGCGCTCGGCGACCCCGCCGTCGCCGGGCAGGTCGCCGCCTTTGCGCAGCGGCAGACCGAGAGCATCCCGGAATCCGTCGAGGACGCCCAAGGCGCGTGATGGCCGACTTCCCGCTCCCGCCCGGATCGACCATCGGCGTGCTCGGCGGCGGCCAGCTCGGCCGCATGCTGGCCGAAGCCGCCTCGCGCCTGGGTTTCGACGTGGCGGTGCTGGAGCGCGACGCCGACTCCCCCGCCGGCCGGGTCGCCAAGACCCTGATCGTCGCGCCCTACGACGACGCCGAGGCCCTGAAGCGGCTCGCCGAGGCCGCCGATGTCGTCACATATGAGTTCGAGAACGTCCCCGCCGTGGCGCTGGAGACCCTCGCCGGGCTGGGCGTGGAGACGGCGCCCGGCCCGCGCGCCCTCGCCGTCGCCCAGGATCGGGCGGACGAGAAGGCGTTCCTCAACGCGCAAGACGTGCCGACCGTCGGCTTCGCCGCGGCCGCGGATCCCGCCGAGGCCGCCGAGGCGGTCGCCCGCATCGGCGTCCCCTGCCTGATGAAGACACGCCGCGAGGGCTACGACGGCAAGGGTCAGCGTTGGGTGGAGCACGTCGGCGACGCCGCGGCGGCCTTCGCCGCTCTGGGCGGCCGGCCGGTGATCGTCGAGGCGCCGGCGGATTTCGTGCGCGAGCTGTCGGTCATCGCCGCGCGCGGCCGCGACGGGGCCATCGTCTGCTATCCGCTGGCGGAGAACCACCACGAGGGGGGGATCCTGCGCCGCTCGCTGGCTCCGGTCGCCGCTTCCGCCCAGCTCGCCGAGCAGGCGGAACGGATCGCTGCCAAGATTCTCTCCGGCCTCAACTATGTGGGCGTGGTCGGCGTCGAGCTGTTCGAGCTCGCCGACGGCCGGCTGCTGGTCAACGAGATCGCGCCCAGGGTGCACAACACCGGCCACTGGACCCAGGACGGCTGCGAGGTCGATCAGTTCGAGCAGCACGTCCGCGCTGTCGCCGGCTGGCCGCTGGCCCCCGCCCGCGCCATCGCCCGGGTCGAGATGCTCAACCTGCTGGGCGAGGAGGTCGACGCCTGGCCGAAGTTCGCCGCCGAGCCGGAGACCCGCATCCACCTCTACGGCAAGCGGCAAGCCAAACCCGGCCGCAAGATGGGCCACGTCAACCGCGTGAAGCCGCTAAGGTAACGCATCGTTTTCGCGCCCTTCCTTTCCCGCTTGCCGGAAAGGGGGACCGCCAGCCGAAGAGCGGGTGGTCGAAAGGGCGAGTTGCGGGGCGCTGGGCTATCCGCCCCGAGACTCATTGCGAACCTTGCAAATCCTCTGGGCGGCCTTCCCTCTCCACCGCCCGCTCTTCGGCGGGCGGTCCCCCTTTCCCACCTCCGGCGGGAGAGGAAGGCGCGTCGCGCCTTCCATAGCGGATCCGTCCCAGCGTCGCGGCGACGGACGTCAGCATCGCCTGGGGCTTGAAGCCGTGTTTCGCCTTCCACGCCTCGAAGCGCATCACGTCGGCGATGCGGCGTTCGGTGAAGCGCACCGCCGCCCCGCGGCCGGAGCTCAGGCGGATCGCCAGCGCGCCGGAGAGGATGCCCGCCAGCAGGGCGCGCTTGGAATAGTGGTTCTCGTCCGTCGCGGTGTCGCCGGCCCAGCGCCAGAGCGCATCGGCGCTCTCCCAGGCTAGCCGACCCCCGATCGCGAAGTTGGGCGGCAGCGCGAGCCAGCCGCTGCAGCGGCGCAGCGCTCCCTCGTCGGCGCCGGCGGCGTCGATGCGGGCCTCGAGGACGCGGGCGATCCGCTCGCGAATCTTGAGCGCCGCCGGGTCGACGCCTGCGAGCGCCTGCAGGGTCCGCGCGTCGTGGCGGCGAAAGAGCAGGGCGGCGAGGTCGGCGGGGCCGCGCGGCAGCAGGAGCTCGGTCTCGCCTTCGGAAAAGCCCGCCTCGCGCCCCGCGCGCAGGACGAGGCGTTGCGTCCAGCCCTCGATCGGAGCCAGGCGGACGGCGGCCTCGAGGATCTTGTCCTCCGCGGCGGTGATCCAGTCGGCGTCGCTCATGATCGTAGTCTAGACCGTTCAATGGCCGCCGTCGCGGCGTGGACAGGGGGCGCCCGATCTGTTATTGCCGCGCCTTCGACCCGAGGGCCTGCCGGTCTGCGGGCTATGAGACATTCGTCAGATCCCATCGTTCGCTCGCCGCCGCCCCTGTAACGAGGAGGGAGGGGGCCGGGCGGTCTAGCGTTCCGCAGGAGAGAGAGCCCTGGTTCAGATTTTCGTCCGCGACAACAACGTCGATCAGGCCCTGAAGGCGCTGAAGAAGAAGATGCAGCGCGAGGGCTCGTTCCGCGAGATGAAGCGCCACGTGCATTATGAAAAGCCATCCGAGAAGCGCGCCCGCCAGAAGGCGGAAGCCGTGCGCCGGGCGCGCAAGCTGGCCCGCAAGCGCGCGCAACGCGAAGGCCTGATTGCGGCGCCGAAGAAGCCGACCCGCTAAGGCGACGCTGGTTTCAAGCGTTCGTTGTCTACATAGAAGGCCGCGCCGAAAGGCGCGGCTTTTTTCGTATCTACGGTCAAGGCGCGATCTTCCGTCGCGCATTCGGCCGACTTGCTTGGGAAACGCCGGTCGGCGTCCTATCTTCTAATGCTTGGGCCGCCGGTTGCGGTCCTGAAACCTTTCGAGCGGTGCCGATGAACCTGCGCAATCTCGTCATCTGGGGCGTCATCGTGGTCGTCCTGATCGGCCTCTACAGCATGATGACCGGAGGCGGCCGCGCGGCCGGCGCCAGCGAGATCACCTATTCGCAGCTGCTTTCGAAGGTGAACTCGAGCGAGGTCAAGCAGGCGATCATCCGCGGCGCCGCGGTCGAGGTGAAGGACCAGCAGGGCCGCACCTATACGGCGGTGACGCCCACCAACCAGGACGACCTGGTCAAGCGGCTTGAGGCCCAAGGCGCCGACATCTCCGTCAAGCCCGCCGGCGGCTTCACCCTGGTCGGCTTCATCCTCAACAGCCTGCCGATCCTGCTGCTGATCGGAGTCTGGATCTTCTTCATGCGGCAGATGCAGGGCGGGGCGCGGGGCGCCATGGGCTTTGGCAAGTCCAAGGCCCGCATGCTGACCGAGAACAAGAACCGCGTGACCTTCGAGGACGTGGCGGGCGTCGACGAGGCCAAGGAAGAACTGACCGAGATCGTCGACTTCCTGAAGGACCCGCAGAAGTTCCAGCGCCTGGGCGGCAAGATCCCCAAGGGCGCGCTGATGGTCGGCCCGCCCGGCACCGGCAAGACCCTGCTGGGCCGCGCCGTCGCGGGCGAGGCGGGCGTGCCCTTCTTCTACATCTCCGGCTCCGACTTCGTGGAGATGTTCGTCGGCGTCGGCGCCAGCCGTGTGCGCGACATGTTCGAGCAGGCCAAGAAGAACGCGCCCTGCATCATCTTCATCGACGAGATCGACGCCGTCGGCCGTCACCGTGGCGCGGGCCTGGGCGGCGGCAACGACGAGCGCGAGCAGACGCTGAACCAGCTGCTGGTCGAGATGGACGGCTTCGACCCCAACGAAGCGATCATCGTCATCGCCTCGACCAACCGGCCCGACGTGCTGGACCCGGCGCTGCTGCGCCCCGGCCGCTTCGATCGCCAGGTCGTGGTGCCCAACCCCGACATCAACGGCCGCGAGCGGATCCTGCGCGTGCACATGAAGAACGTGCCGCTGGCCGCCGACGTGGACGTCAAGGTGATCGCCCGCGGCACGCCCGGCTTCTCCGGCGCCGACCTGGCCAACCTGGTCAACGAGGCCGCCCTGATGGCCGCGCGGAAGAACCGCCGCATGGTCACCCAGCGCGACTTCGAGGACGCCAAGGACAAGGTCATGATGGGCGCCGAGCGCAAGTCGATGGTCATGACCGACGACGAGAAGAAGCTCACCGCCTATCACGAGGGCGGCCACGCCCTGGTGGCGCTGAGCGTCCCCGCCACCGACCCGGTGCACAAGGCCACCATCATCCCGCGCGGCCGCGCGCTCGGCATGGTCATGCAACTGCCCGAGCGGGACAAGTTCTCGATGAGCTACGAGCAGATGACCTCGCGTCTGGCCATCCTGTTCGGCGGCCGCGTCGCCGAGGAGCTGATCTTCGGCAAGGAGAAGGTCACCTCGGGCGCCTCCTCCGACATCGGCCAGGCGACCAAGCTCGCCCGCGCCATGGTCACCAAGTGGGGCTTCTCGGACCTGCTGGGCGCCGTCGAGTACGGCGAGAATCAGGAAGAGGTGTTCCTGGGCCACTCGGTGGCGCGCAACCAGAACGTCTCGGAAGAGACCGCCAAGCTGATCGACCAGGAGGTCAAGCGCCTGGTGAAGGCCGGCGAAGAGGAGGCCCGCCGCATCCTCACCGAGAAGATGGAAGAGCTGCACACCCTGGCCAAGGCCCTGCTCGAGTATGAGACCCTGACCGGCGACGAGATCGTCAACGCGCTGAAGGGCGTGCCGCCGGTCCGCGACGAGCCGGAAGCCAAGCGCCCCGCCGGCCCCGCGGTCTCGGTGCCGATCTCGCCAAGGCCCGATCCCGAGCCGGCCTAGGGGCGTAAAACGCTGAAATTGCAGAAAGGCGGTCGCGACGCGGCCGCCTTTTCTATTTTCGCGTTTTCTTCCGCCATCGCCGGGCTCGTCCGGGACACGACCGAGGTGGAGGAGGAGGGGCGTCGGGTGCGAAGGGGCGTCGTCTCCCCCGTTCACCGGATGGCGGGACGGCGTGCGGCGTGAGCCAGTGGCCTATGCGCGCAAGGAGGCTTGGAGGTGAAGCAGCCATCGGTTCCGTTCGAGGTGAAGCCGGACGTCTCCAGCCATTTCGCCTGGCTTCGGACCCAGCTCGGGCTGCAGAACACGCTGATGGCGGCGGTGCGCACCTCCATCTCGCTGATCGGGTTCGGCTTCACCGTCGCCCAGTTCTTCGAGAAGCTGATGGCGAACACGCCGGAAGGCTTTCAGCGGCTGTCCCCGGCCGCGCCGCGGAACTTCGGCCTGCTGTTGATCGCCGCCGGCGTGATCTCGCTGCTCGTCTTCACTTGGCAGTACCGCGCCGCCAGGGCCTATCTGTCGAGCGAACCGTACAAGCCGATCGCCGGCGTGGCCGAGCGGCCGATGGGAAGCTCGACCTACCTGACCGCCTTCGCGGTGATCCTGATCGGCTTCGCCGCCTTCGTGTCCATCCTGCTGCGCTTCTAGGTTGGACCGCCGAGAACTCCGTTGGGAATCCAACGGTCTGCAACCGCGACGGTTACCGTGGGTTTTGTATGCGGGGGCTCGTCCGCGAGGCCGAGGATGTCGCTCGAACGGGATCCCTGGCGTGGGATCGTCTACAATGGGTTTTCCCAATCGCCCGGCGGCGGCGCCGCCCCCGCGCCGCGGCGCGCCCGGCCGCGCCGTGGCTTGGCGATCGCCGGCGTCGTCGTCGCCGTACTGGGCGTCGCATTCACCATTGCCGCGTTCGCCTTTTCCGACCGGTTCCTGCCGCCGATTCCGCCAGCCGAACCGGTCGCAAGCGCTGCCGTCGCACCGGCGGCCCGGCCCGCGCCTGTGACCACGCCCGTCGTCCTGCCTTCGCCGCTGGCGGTCGCCGAGCTCAAAGGTGAACCCGCCCCGTCGCCGGCGCCGAGCGCGGCCGTCGCGCCGCCAACCGCAGCGCCGGCCAAGGGCGAGCCCAGGCTGCGCCCGCATCTTCAGAGGTCGCGGGCGCAGGCGGTCGCGGAGGCTAGGCGGCGAGGCGAGGCCGCGACGGCGAACGCGAACCTCGAGGCGGCCTATGCGCCGTCCTCGACCCTGACGCAGCAGGCCGCCGCTTCCGCCGAGGAGGCGCCCGCCGACGCCGAGCCGCGGCGCTGGTGAAGGCCCTCCCCTCGCTCTGGGCCGCGCAGCGGGGTTAGACTGGGCGTTTCGCGCCGGAGCCCCGCTTGACGTCCGCACCTTCCATTCCCGAGCGGCCGGTCCGGGTCATGGGGGTCGTCAATGTGACGCCGGACAGCTTCTCCGACGGCGGGCGCTTCCTGGACCAGGAAGCGGCGCTGGCGCACGCTCGGCGGTTGATCGCCGAGGGCGTCGACATGCTCGACGTCGGCGGCGAGTCCACGCGGCCTGGCGCCGAGCCCGTCGCCGCCGAGGAGGAGATCGCCCGCGTCGAGCCGCTGATCCGCGCGATCCGGGCGGAGAGCGCCATCCCGATCTCGGTCGACACGATGAAGCCGAAGGTCGCGCGCGCCGCTGTCGCCGCCGGGGCCTCGATGTGGAACGACGTGACCGCGCTGCGCCACGCGCCAGACAGCCTGGCTGCGGCGGCCGAGCTCGGCTGCGAGGTGGTGCTGATGCACATGCAGGGCGAGCCGCGCACCATGCAGGACGAGCCGCGCTACGACGACGTCGTGGCGGAGGTGGTCGAGTTCCTCCTGGCGCGGGCCGAGGCGGCGATGGCGGCGGGCGTTGCGCGCGAGCGGATCTGGCTGGACCCGGGCGTGGGCTTCGGCAAGCACATGCTGCGCCACAACCTGCCGCTGCTCGCCGGGCTCGACCGCATCGCGGCGCTCGGCTTTCCCGTGCTGTTGGGGGTCAGCCGCAAGCGCTTCATCTGCGCCCTGGACGGCGACGCGCCTGCGGACCAGCGGCTCGGCGGATCGATCGCCGCGGCGCTCGCCGGCGTCGCCCAGAACGTTGCGGCGGTGCGGGTCCACGACGTGCGCGAGACCGTCCAGGCGCTCCGCGTCTGGCAGGCGATCTGGGCCGCGCGCGCCTAGAGCGCGTTGCGCGAAAGTGGATCCCGGTTTTGCGGCTACAACGCGCTCAAACTCTTGAATCTAGAGCACGATGCGATCAGGGCGATTCCGCCTGATCGCATCGTGCTCTAGGCGTGCAATCGGTGGCGGACCGCGCTATCGGCTGGCGATGACGTCGCATCAAGGCCGCGTGCTGATCCTGGCCGGCTCCGATTCCGGAGGCGGGGCGGGCGTGCAGGCCGATATCAAGACGGTGACCGCGCTCGGCGGCTATGCGGCCACGGCGATCACGGCGATCACGGTGCAGAACACCCTGGGCGTGACCGGCGTGCACCCGATCCCGCCGGCGGTGGTGGAGGCTCAGGCCGCGGCCGTCCTCGACGACATTGGCGCCGACGCGCTCAAGACCGGCATGCTAGGCGATGTCGCCATGGTGGAAGCCGTCGCCCGAGTCCTCGACCGCGCCGCGGGCCTCCCGGTCGTCGTCGATCCGGTGATCACCGCCAAGGGCGGCGCGGCGCTGCTGGCCTCCGGGGCCGTGAGCGCAGTGCGCGCGCTGCTCATCCCCCGCGCGGCGCTGCTGACCCCCAACGCGCCGGAGACCGAGGCCCTGACGGGCGTCGCCGTCGCGACGACCGACGACCTGCGCCGCGCGGGCGAAGCTCTGCTGGAGGCCGGCGCGGCGGCGGTGCTGATGAAGGGCGGCCACGTGCCGGGCGAACGGGTCGTGGACGTGCTGATGACCGCGCGCGGCGAGAGCCTCTTCGAAGGCGAGCGGCTGCAGACGCGCCACACCCACGGCACCGGCTGCACGCTGGCTTCGGCTTGCGCCGTCGGCCTCGCGCAGGGCCTTCCGCTCGAGGCGGCGGTCACCCGCGCCTGGGACTATGTGCACGAGGCGATGCTGCGCGCCCCTGGCTTCGGCCAGGGCCACGGCCCGCTCGACCATGCCTGGCCGGTGAGGGGGCGTGGGTGAGCGAGGATCTGGAGGGCCGGCTGAAGGCCATTCTCCGGGGCTCGCCCAAGCTGACGCGGGTGCTGCGCCACGTTCGATCGCTCGCGCTTCCGGACTGGATGGTGTTCTCCGGCGCCGTCTACCAGCCGGTGCTGAACCACCTCACGGGACGACCCGTCGATCATGGGCTGAAGGATTTCGACGTCGGGTATTTCGATGCGAGCGACCTCTCCTACGAGGCGGAGGACGTGGTGATCCGCCGCGCGGCGGCGTTCGACCCGGACCTCGCCCCCATCGTCGAGGTGCGCAACCAGGCCAGGGTGCACCTGTGGTTCGCGCAGAAGTTCGGCGCGGAAGAGCCCTACGGTCCGTTGAGCTGCAGCGCCGAGGCTCTGACACGTTTCGTCAGCGCGACCTTCGCCGTCGCCGTCCGGCTTGAGGACGACGATGCGCTCACGGTCATGGCGCCGTTCGGGCTGAGCGATCTCTTCGCGCTGCGTCTACGGTCAAACCCGTGGCGGCCGAGCCACCTGTTCGCGCGCACCGCCGCCTCCGTGCGTGCGCGCTGGCCGGAGGTGCTGGTGGAGAACGGCTGAGCTCCCCGTCTGCGAGCTTGGCAACAGGAGCCGCGGGTGAGCGCGCTTGAACGCCCCCTCAGCCAGCTTCGCTGACAGCTCCCCCGCTTCGCGGTGGAGCAGCGATCCGGCTCCTCCACCGCGAAGCGGGGGAGGTGGATCGGCGCATCGTGCCGAGACGGAGGGGGCGTTTGCGGGGTGCTGCATACGAAAGCGCCCCCGGATCTCTCCGGGGGCGCTGACCTCGTACCGTCGCCTTCGACTACCTGCGCCAGTCGGAGCGTTCGCCGTAGCCGTAGCCGTAGCGGCGCCAGCCGCGGTCGTTCACCGCCTGCTCGATGCGGCTGACCGTGCGGTCGAGCCGCTGGACTTCCCAGGGGCGGGCGGCGCCCGTCTCGACGCGCCAGGCCAGCGGCTGGACCTCGCGGAATTCGCGGCGCAGCTCGCGCGCTTCGCCCCAGGAGATGCGACCGCTCCGGGCGGCGTTGTTGATCTTCCATTCCAGGCCGTCGACATAGGACGTGGTCAGCCGGCCGCCGCCGCGGTGCTCGTAGCCGCCATAGTCGCCGCGCCAGGGCTGGGCGGCGGCGGGAGCGGCGGCGGCGCCGAGCGCGGCGACGGCGGCGAGCGAAAGCAGGATCTTCTTCATCGGTGGTCTCCGAAACCTGGGCGCCGGGATCGGCGTCGTTAGGCGTGAGGAAACCACCTCGTGGCTGAAGGCCCGCTGAGGCGGCCGTTGTCTAGGGTTCAGCTTGGTGGAAAAGCGCTTAGGCCGCCGCGCCGGCGCTGGCGTCGCCGCCCACGGCGGCGGCGTTCAAGGCGTTGCTGATCGCTTCGTAGAGCTTGGCGATCTCGATCGGCTTGGCGACGTGCCCGTCCATGCCGGCGGCCATGTATTCCTCGACCTGGTGGCTCAGCGCATTGGCGGTCAGCGCCAGGATGGGCGTCCGCGGGCGGCCGCCGTCGCGCTCGGCGGCGCGGATCTCGCGGGACGCGGCGATGCCGTCCATCACCGGCATCTGGATATCCATCAGGATCAGATCGTACTCGCAGTCCTTCCAGGCCTCCACGGCCTGCTTGCCGTCCGGCACGATGTGGATCTCGATGCCGAGCGACTCCATGACCGCCGCCAGCACCTGCTGGTTGGTGGCGTTGTCCTCGGCGGCCAGCAGCCGCAGGCCGTCCTGCTCGGTCTGGATGGCGTCCGCCGCCGACGTCCCGATCGGTTCGCAGCGCGAAAGCGGCAGTTCGACCACAAAGACCGAACCGACGCCCTCGCGGCTCTCCACGTTGATCGCCCCGCCCATCATCTGGGTCAGCTCGCGGCAGATGGCGAGGCCGAGGCCCGTGCCGCCGAAGCGGCGGGTGGCCGAGTTGTCCGCCTGAGTGAACTTCTCGAACAGGCTGGGCAGCTTCTCCGGCGCGATGCCGACACCGGTGTCGCGAACGGTGAGCCGCAGCGCGCCATTGTCCTGGCGGACGTCAATCGTCGCCGAGACTTCGCCCTGCAGGGTGAACTTGACGGCGTTGGAGAGCAGGTTGCCGAGGATCTGGCGGAGGCGGTCGGAGTCGCCCTCCCACCAGCCGGCGGCGCTGTCGTCGACCTCGACCTTGAGCGCCAGGCCCTTGTTCTTGGCCATGACGTCGAAGCTTTCCGTGACCGAGGCGATCACCGGCTCCAGGTCGAACGGCTCGCTGATCAGCGTAAGCTTACCGGCCTCGATCTTCGACAGGTCGAGCACATCGTTCAGCACTGCGAGCAGCAGGCCGCCGGACTGGCGGATGATCTGCAGGCGCTCGCGCTGGACGGGCTCCAGGTCGCCCATCGCCATGACCTCGGCCATCGCCAGCACCCCGTTCAGCGGCGTGCGGATCTCGTGGCTCATGTTGGCCAGGAACTGGGTCTTCAGCACGTTGGCGGCGTTGGCGGCGTCGCGCGCCTGCTCCAGGTCGCGCATCGCACGCTTCAGGTCTTCTTCGCGCTCGGTGAGCTTGGCGAGCAGGTGATTGAAGCTGGCGGTGAGGCTGCGGAAGAGTTCGTCCTGGGCCTGCACCTCGACCGGCTTGAAGTCGCCGCCGGCGGCCACGTCGTTCATGGCCTCGGAGAGCTTCTGGATGGGCGCGATGATGCGGTGCGCCAGGCTGCGCGAGAGGAAGAGGGCGATGCCGACGCCGCTGAACAGCAGCACGAAGGTCAGCGCCAGGAACTTCGGAATCAGCGGACCCAGGCCGGGCAGTTCCGCCGTGATCACCAGGTTTCCGACCTGCTCGCCGTGGGTGACGATCGGCTCGCGGAGGGTTTCGACCAGTTCCGGCGAGTCCGCGGGCGCGGGCCGGGCGTACCGCGCCCGCTCGCGCCCTTGCGTGTCGGTGACGACGGCGCCAATGACCTCGGGCTCGGCTTTCAGTCCATCGCTCAGCGAGATCTGGACGCCGGCCCATTCGCCGTGCGCCGCCACGTGGGCCGTCGAGGTGGCCGTCAAGGCGGCCAAGGACTGGTGATGCCGGTGGGACTCCGCCCGGATGACCGCCCACTGTTGAGCCAGAAACACTGCGCAGGCAGCCGCCAGGACAACGACAGTCGTCGTCAGGCCGACGCCCGCGACGCGCGCGTGGAACGTCACAACGGACGCGCCGTCATCCTGACTCTTGGGTCTACCCATTGGCCTTCATCAAGCGGTCCAGCAGATTCACCCTTAGTCTCAATTTGCTAACGCTTCGCTTCCGATTCGCCAGCGGCGTTAAGTCTTTAGCGGTGCGAATGTAAGTTTTCCGCGCGTAGTTGCCGAATTACAATCCTGGGGTGATCTTTCCGGCGGCCGGCCAAATTAAGGCTTGCATCGCGGCGCAAACGCGGGCTTTTGCGCGCCGGGCCACGCCCTCCCAACGGGGCGCTGCCCATCTGCAAGGATGGGAGACATCGCTATGACCAACGCCAAGCCGGCTATGCGTCCGGCTCGTCCGCAATTTTCTTCCGGCCCCTGCGCCAAGCGCCCTGGCTGGACCCCTGAAAACCTATCCAGCGCGGTGCTGGGACGGTCACACCGTTCCAAGCTCGGCAAGGCGCGCCTGAAGGAAGCCATCGATCGCACCCGCGACGTGCTCGAGGTTCCCGACGACTACCTGATCGGCATCGTTCCGGGCTCCGACACCGGCGCGGTCGAGATGGCCATGTGGTCGATGCTTGGGCAAAGGCCGGTTCAGCTGCTGGCCTTCGAATCCTTCGGCAAGGACTGGGTCACCGACGTGACCAAGCAGTTGAAGATCGAAGCTGAGGTGTTGAGCGCGCCCTACGGCGAACTGCCGGACCTGACCAAGGTGCGCAAGGACGCCGACCTGGTGTTCACCTGGAACGGCACCACCTCCGGCGTGCGCGTGCCGAACGCCGACTTCATCGCCGCCGACCGCGAAGGCGTCGTCATCTGCGACGCGACCAGCGCGGCCTTCGCCCAGGATCTCGATTGGGCCAAGCTCGATGTCATCACCTTCTCCTGGCAGAAGGCGCTGGGCGGCGAAGGCGCGCACGGCGTGCTGATCCTGTCGCCGCGGGCGGTCGAGCGGCTGGAGAGCTACACGCCCCCGTGGCCGATGCCGAAGCTCTTCCGCATGACCAAGGGCGGCAAGCTGAGCGCGGACATCTTCGAGGGCGCGACGATCAACACGCCCTCCATGCTCTGCGTCGAGGACTGCCTCGACGCCCTCCGGTGGGCCTCCTCGATCGGTGGCCTGGCCGAGATGCGTCGGCGGGCCGACGCCAATCTGGCGGTGCTGGAGGCCTGGGTGGCGAAGACCCCCTGGGTCGCCTTCCTCGCCGAAGACAAGGCGATCCGCTCCAACACCTCGGTGTGCCTGAAAGTGGTCGATCCGCGGATCACCGGCCTTTCCAGCGACGCCCAGGCGGACTTCGCCAAGAAGCTCGCCGGAGCCTTGGAGAAGGAAGGCGCGGCGCTGGACGCCGCCGGCTATCGCGACGCCCCGCCCGGTCTTCGGATCTGGTGCGGCGCCACGATCGACGCCTCCGACCTGGAGGCGCTGACGCCGTGGCTCGACTGGGCCTTCGAAACCGCCGTTTCCGAACTCGCCGCGGCTTAAGGCCGAACGCCCCCTCCGCCTCGGCGCTGGCGCGCCGATCCACCTCCCCCCGCCTTGCGGTGGAGCGGGCGTTCCGCCGCCACCTATCAATTCGGCCAACAGGCCGACACTCATTTCAGCGCCGCCCGAGCGCGGCCACCAGGAGCAAACCGATATGCCCCGCGTGCTGATTGCAGACGAACTTTCGCCCGCCGCCGTCGCCATCTTCCGTGAGCGCGGTGTCGACGTCGACGTGCGGACCGGCCTGAAGAAGGAACAGCTGCTCGAGATCATCGGCGGCTACGAAGGCCTCGCGGTCCGTTCGGCCACCAAGGCCGACAAGGACGTCATCGCCGCCGCCGCCAACCTCAAGGTCGTGGGCCGGGCCGGCATCGGCGTCGACAACATCGACATTCCGGCCGCCACCGCCGCCGGGGTGGTGGTGATGAACACGCCTTTCGGCAATTCAATCACCACCGCCGAGCACGCCATCGCCATGATGTTCGCGCTCGCGCGCCAGCTGCCCGCCGCCGACGTCTCCACCCAGGCCGGCAAGTGGGAGAAGAACCGCTTCATGGGCGTCGAGCTCTACGGCAAGACGCTGGGCCTCATCGGCGCAGGGAACATCGGCTCGATCGTCGCCGACCGGGCCAACGGCCTGAAGATGCACGTCGTCGCCTACGACCCGTTCCTCTCGCCCGACCGCGCCGTCGAAATGGGCGTCGAGAAGGTCGAGCTGGACGACCTGCTGCGCCGCGCCGACGTGATCACCCTGCACACCCCGCTCACCGACAAGACTCGCAACATCCTGTCGGACGAGAACCTGGCGAAGACCAAGAGGGGCGTGCTGATCATCAACTGCGCCCGCGGCGGCCTCGTCGACGAGGCCGCCCTGCGCAAGCTGCTGGACAACGGCCACGTCGGCGGCGCGGCCTTCGACGTCTTCGTCACCGAGCCCGCCAAGGAGAACGTGCTGTTCGGCGCGCCCAACTTCATCGCCACCCCGCACCTGGGCGCCTCGACCAACGAGGCTCAGGAGAACGTGGCTCTGCAGGTGGCCGAGCAGATGAGCGACTACCTGCTCACCGGCGCGGTGACGAATGCGCTGAACAGCCCCTCGGTCACCGCCGAGGAAGCGCCGCGGCTGAAACCTTACGTGGCGCTGGCGGACAAGCTGGGCGCCTTCGCCGGCCAGATGGTCGACTTCGGCGTGAAGGCCATCGACATCGCCTTCGAGGGCGAGGTGGCGCGCCTCAACACCCGGCCGCTGACGGCTGCGGCGCTGGCCGGCGTCATGCGGCCCATGCTGGCGGAGATCAACATGGTCTCGGCGCCGGCGGTGGCGAAGGAGCGAGGCATCACCGTCTCGGAATCCAAGCAGGACGACTCGCCGATCTACGAGAGCCTGATCCGCATCACCATCACCACCGAGAAGGGCAAGCGCTCCTTCGCCGGCTCGGTGCTGGCGGGCGCGCCGCGGGTGATCGAGGTGAAGGGCATGGACCTTGACGCGCCGTTTGCGCCGCGCATGCTCTACGTCAACAACCTCGACAAGCCGGGCTTCATCGGCGCGCTGGGCGCCCTGTTGGCCGACGCCGGGGTCAATATCGCGACCTTCAACCTCGGCCGCGTCTCCGCGGGCGAGGACGCGATCGCCCTCGTTGGCGTCGACCAGGAGCCGCCGGTCGACCTGCTGGACAAGATCCAGAAGCTGCCGCACGTGAAGGAAGCGCGGGTTCTCAGCTTCGCCTGACGGTTGGAGATCACTTGGCCCCTGGCGCGTTTCTGGTTAACGGCTAAGCTGCGCCGTCGTGAAACGCGCCGCCGAGGGGATGGGATGACGGTCGCCGCTATCGAGGCTTGCCTTGCGGCGCTGGCGTGCGTTTGGGCGGGATTGGGCCTGGTCGTCTGGGCGGCGCACGCCTCGCGAGGTGTCGAGCCGCGTGAGGATCGGCGCTGGTTTCGCGACTATCTCGAGGACGAGACCGACCGACTGACGCTGGAGCGGCGCGCTTGCACCCGGGCGCGCCTGCGTGGGGAGCTCGCCGCCTGGATTGAGCGGGGCGGGCCGGTTTGGACGCCGGATCCCGCCCGCTCGCATTGAGCGGCGTCCGATCGGGGCCGAACGCCGCCCTGCCGCGTCACGCTGCGGCCTTGCCGGCCTGCATGGCGTGCACGTCTCGGGCGCTCAGGCCCTTGCCGCCGATCCCCCAGTCGCCCTGTTCGAACTCCTGGACCCGCACCCAGGTGACGGGGCGCAGGGCTTCGCCCTCCACGGCGATCAGCGCTTCCGTGACCTTCTCGATCAGCTCGCGCTTCTGGTTGGGGGTGAAAACGTCCTTGATCACGTCGATGGTGACGAGCGGCATTTGATGTCTCCGTGTCTCTGCTGCCTGTGTCCGATGTCTGCGGCCGGCGGCCGCGAACGAGAGGAACCTACGCGCCGCCCGGATCGCACGCTTGCAGAGCGCCTGGAGATTTCCTGGAGATTTCGCGGGGATGTATTCTGTCGGCCATGACCTACGCGTTCGCGGACTGTCGCCTCGATCTTGAGGCCTGCGAACTCACCCGCGGCGGCGTCCTGACGCCCATTGAGCCGCAGGTGTTCGCGCTGCTGCGCCTGCTGGTCGAGAACCGTGGCCGCCTGGTCAGCCGCGACGAGCTGATCGACCGCATCTGGGGCGGCAGGATCGTGTCGGATGCGGCGGTCTCCAGCCGCATCAAGTCCGCGCGCCAGGCGATCGGCGACGACGGCGAGGCCCAAAGACTGATCCGCACCCACCACGGCCTGGGCTACCGGTTCGTGGGCGAGGTGCAGGCGAGCGGCGCTGCGGCCATCCCGAGCTTCGCGCCGCCGCCGGTGATCGCCCACGACACGGCTCAGCCGTCCATCGCCATCCTGCCGTTTTCGGCGATCGGCCCGCCGGGATTGCAGGCCGGCGTCGCGGAGGGCCTGGCGCACGACCTGATCGTGGAGCTTTCCCGGCTGCGCTGGCTGTTCGTGATCGCCCGCGGCTCGTCCTTCCAGTTCGGCGAGGCCGACGTCTCCGCCGGTCGCGTCCGAGCCGCGCTTGGTGTGCGCTACGCCCTCTGCGGAACGTTGCAGATCGAGGGTGCGCGGCTGCGCGTTCGGGTGGAGCTCAGCGACGCGGCCGACCGCCGGGTGGTGTGGAGCGACGCCTACGTCGGCGACCTCGGCGCGATCCACGAGATCCGCGAGCGCATCGCCCGGGCGGTCGCGACCGCCGTGGAGCTGCAGATCCCGGTCGCCGAGGCGCAGCGCGCGCTGACGGCGCCGGAGAACCTCGACGCCTGGTCGGCCTATCATCTCGGTCTTCGGCAGATGTACCGGTTCGACCGCGACGGCGTGGCCCGCGCCGCGGCCCTGTTCCAGCAGGCGATCGCCCGCGAGCCCGGGTTCGCACGCGCGCATGCCGGGCTGTCCTTCGCCCATTTCGAAACCGCCTTCCTACGGTTCGCCGAGGACCGCGCCCGGGCGACGGACCAGGCCCGCCGCTGCGCCGAGACCGGGCTGGAGCTCGACCCGCTGGATCCCTTCTGCAATCTCGTGATGGGCCGCGCCGCCTGGCTGACCGGCGACCTGGAAGGCGCTCTGCCGTGGCTCGACCGGGCGGTGGAGCTCAACCCGAACTACGCACAGGGCAAGTATTCGAACGCTTGGACGCGAACCCTGCTGGGCGAAACCGGCCAGGCCCGCGACCTGGTGGACGCGGCCATGGGCCTGAGCCCCCTCGATCCGCTGCTCTACGGCATGCTGGGCGTGCGCGCGCTCTGGCACCTGTCGCAGGACGAACCGGAGGCGGCGGCCCTCTGGGGCGAGCGCGCCGCCCGCGCGCCGCGCGCCCACGCCCTGATCGAACTGATCGCCGGCGTGGGCCAGGTCATGGCCGGCGACCTGGAGCGGGCGCGCGCCTGGGCGTCGTCCGCGCTCGCCCGCCACCCGGGCCTGAACGCGTCGGACTTCCTCGAGGCCTTTCCGTTCCGCAACGACGCCGTCCGCGAGCGGAGCCGGCAGGCGCTGGGGCGCCTCGGGCTCTAGGCCGGACCGCCGACCGGGTGCTGCCGCCGGCCGGCCAGCAGCGCCAGAAGGGCGCTCAGCAGGGCGGAGACGCCGATGAAGGCGAAGGCGTAGCCGTACGCCTCCGGCGTGGGAACATGGACCTGGGTCTTCGGATCGGCGACGGCGGAGGACGACAGCAGCAGGGCGATCAGCTGTCCGCCCATGGCCACGGTCACCCAGCGGACCGTCTGGGCGAAGCCGGCGGCTTCGCTGCTGCGCTCAGGCGGGCTGCCTTCCAGCACCAGGACCGGGAGCGCGGTCATCAGGATGTTCGAGCCGAAGGCGCTGCAGACCCCCCAGAGCACCACCAGCCAGATGGTGTCGTGCGCCAGCGCCATGCCGGTCCAGGAAAGGGCGCCGATCAGACCTCCGGCGAACGCCGACCAGCGGGCGCCGTGCCGGCCCGCCATCCAACCCGCCAGCGGCGCCGCGACGATCGCGGAGATGTTCGACGGAATCTTCAGCACGCCGGCAAGCGTGGCGGAGACTCCCAGGCCGATGCCGGCCACGAGCGGATCCTGCTGCAGAATCATAAGGAAGACGAGCGGCAGGTTCATCATCCCCACGCCAGACAGACAGGTGCACAGGTTGCCGATCAGCACCTTGCGCCGGCGCAGCAGGCGTACGTCGAACAGGGGGCTTGGGTGTCGCGCCTCGTACCAGGCCCAGAAGGCGACCATCCCCACGCCCGCGCAGATCGTCGCCCAGGTCAGGTGTGAAGCCCAGCCCCACTGCCTCACCATGGTGACGCCAAAGAGGATGACGGCGATGCCCGGGGCGAACAGCAGGGCGCCCAGGATGTCGAGCTTGCCGTCGCCCTTCCGCGGGCTGGCCATTCGCGGAACGAACGCCATCAGGGGCGGGATGGCCAGGAGGGAGAGGGCGGCCGTGACGAAGAACAGCGCCGACCAGTTCCCCATGTCGGCGAACATTCCGCCGATGATGTAGCCGAAGATCGCCGAGAAGGCGTAGCCGCCGGTCAGCACGCCCATCCAGAAGGGCGCATTGGCGGCCGGAACGACAGCGCGCACGATGCCGTAGGAGAGCGGCAGGATCGCCCCCGAAAGACCCTGGACGACGCGGCCGAAAATGACCCCGCCGATCGACGGCGCCATTGCGCTGATCAGCGAGCCCAGCGCTGTGAAGGCTGCAACGATGATCAGCAACCGTCGGCGGCCGAAAAGGTCGCCCAGACGCCCGGCCACCGCGGCGGTCGCCGCGGCGGACAGGCCGTAAGCGGTGATCAGCCAGCCGGCGAGGCCGACATCCTTGTACTCCCTGGCGACGGCTGGAACGACCGCAACCACCATGCTGTTCTCGAGCGCGCCGACGATCTCGATCAGGGCCAGCGCGGCCATTACGCGATAAATCGAGCCCTGCGAGCTCTCCGCGGCGACTCCGGTGGATGCCGATACTGTCAACCAGCCCTCCCTGGGCCGCAGCGGTCATGCCGCCGTTCAACGCCCTCGCACCCCTTAGTCGACGAAAGCCGCAGGCGAATCCAGCGTGAACATGCGCAGGCGCCTCGCCGAAGCGCGTCTCCGGTCGTAGGCTGCGTGGCGGAACCGGGAGCGGCTCGCGACATGAGCATCAGGATCGGGGTCGGCGCTGGCTTGGGCGAGCCGATGCCCGTCGAGGCCTATTGGCGCTGGGTGGACCTGTGCGAGGCCCGGGGGATCGACAGCATCTGGCATTCGGACCAACTGCTGCGGCCCAGCCTGGAGCCCACGGTGATGCTCGCGGCCCTGGCGGCGCGGACCAAGACCGTGCGGTTCGGAACCAATGCCCTGGTCGTGGCCCACCGCGACCCGCTCGTGGTCGCCAAGGAATGCGCGACGATCGATTACCTGGCGCCTGGCCGCTTCATCCCGGTGTTCGGCGTCGGCAATGCGTCCGACCCGGTGTGGCGGGCGACCTCGAGCGACGCCAAGGGCAGGGGCGGGCGCGCGAACGAGGCCATCACCCTGATCCGCCGCTTGCTGACCGAGGACAGCGTCACCTTCGAGGGCGAGCATTTCCGCTACATCGACGCAGGTATCGCGCCCCGGCCGGCGCGGTCCGTGCCGATCTGGATCGGCGGCGAATCCGAGGCGGCGATCCGGCGCACGGCCGCCCTGGGCGACGGCTGGCTGGGCGGCCTCACCTCCCCCGAGACCGCGAGCCAGGTGATCGCCCGCATCAAGGCGGGGCTGAAGGAGACGGGCCGCCGCATCGATGACGACCACTACGGTGTAGTGGTCCCCTGCCGGATCGGCGAGGCCGACCATTCCGCGGTCGAGCGTTTCCACCGCGGGATCCGGGAACGGCGCGGCGAGTCTGCGTCGGAGTCGCCGCCGCGGGCGATCGCCGTCGGCGACGCGGAAGAGGTGGCCGCGCTCTTCAGGCGCTACGTCGAGGCGGGCGTCTCCAAGTTCGTCGCTATTCCGCTCGCCAGCGATCCCGAGGACCTCATCGAACAGACGGCGCGGCTGGCCGACGACATCCTGCCGCGGATCGAAGACCGCTGAACTTGCCGAGGTCGACCATGCGCATGCATCTCCTTTCCGGCGGCCGGCTCTCCACGCCGCGGACGGTCTACTTCGCGGAGGCTGGCCCGGAAGAGCGGATCGAGCTCCCCGTCTCCTGCGCCCTGTTCCGCCATCCCAAGGGCCTGGCGCTGTTCGACACCGGCTGCCACCCCGACGCGGCCGACGATGCGGAAGGCCGTTGGGGAAGGGCGGCTGAGGCCCGGCCATCTTCCGCCGCGACGAGGCGGTCGTCGGCCAGCTTCCCCACGCCGGGCTGACGGCGGACGACGTCGACCTGGTCATCTGCTCACACCGCATTTCGACCACTGCGGGTGCAACAGCTTCTTCAGCCGGGCGACGGTCATCTGTCACGGCAAGGAGCTGGCTGCGGCGACGGACGACGTCGAACGCCCGGGCTACCTGCGCCCTGAGTGGGACGTCGGCCTGACCATGCAGACGGTCGAAGGCGAGCACGACATCTTCGGCGACGGCCGCGTGACGCTGGTCCCGCTGCCAGGCCACACGCCGGGAACCATGGGCGTCCACGCGGTGCTGGACCGGTCCGGCGCCTTCCGCTGCCCTCCGACGCGGCCCCGCTGTCGGCGTGCCTCGGCGGGCGTACGGCGCCGCGGGGCGCCTGGGACGTGGATCTCTTTGTGAACTCGCTTGAGACGATCGCCCGCCATGCCGACAGCGGCGCCAAGGTGCTGTTCAGCCATGAGGACTTCCAATGGCGGAGCGTCAGGACCGGCGCGGCCTATTACGATTAGCGGCTCAGCCGCCGCTCAGCGCGCCGAAGATCATCAGCTCGTCGCCCGGCGCGAGCGGGCGGCGGAGGTCGCGGGTTTCGTCGCAGCCTACGAACAGCCGCATGTGGCGGCGCACGCGGTCCTGTTCGTCGATGACGCGGAACTTGAGCCCGGGATAGCGCCGGTCGAGGTCGTCGAGCGCCGCCTCGACCGTCGCGCCCTCGGCCTGCACGCGGGTCGCCCCGTCGGTGTAGGAGATCAGCTGGGAGGGGATCAGGACGGCGATCATGGAAGGGGCGCCGCCACGACCGAATAGATCTCCGGCAGGTGGGCGGCGATCTGGCGCCAGCTTTCGCCCTCGTCGCCGCTGGCCCAGAGCTCGCCGCCGGTGGTCCCGAGATAGAGGCCGCAGGGAGCGCCCGCGTCATTGCAGAAGGCCTGGCGCTTGACGGTGAACCAGCCCTGCTCGCGAGGAAAGCCTTGGTCCTGCCGCTCCCAGCTCGCACCTGCGTCGCGCGTGCGATAGACCGCAGGCCGCCCGCCCGGGCTGACGCGCGGCCAGACCTCGGTCCCGTCCATCGGGAACACCCAGGCGGTGTCGGTGCAGGTCGGGTGACCGAGGATGGTGAAGCCGATGTCCCCGATCTCCTGCGGCATGGCCTTGCCGATCCGCTCCCAGCGCTCGCCGGGCCGGTCGAGCCGGTAGATGCCGCAGTGGTTCTGCTGCCAGATCCGATCGGGGTTGGCGGGGGCGAAGTTGATGTAGTGGGCGTCCTGGCCGAACTCCGGATAGGGGTCCGGCAGGAAGTTGGCCTCGACGTTCTGGTTGAGCGGCCGCCAGCTCCGCGCCCGGTCGGCGCTCTCGAAGACGCCCGCCGTGGAGGTGGCGATATACATGTGGGCGGGGTCGCGCGGATCGACGCGGATCTGGTTCAGCAACGGCCCGTCGGGCGTGCCGGCCTCCGGCGGGACCCACGCCTTGTACATCGGGTTCTCGTTGAACCCGGCGACGCTTTCCCAGCTCATGCCGCCGTCGCGGCTTTCGAACAGGGCGGGAGGCGAGGTCCCGGCCCACCAGACGCCCGGCTCGGCCGCGTGCCCCGGCTCGAGCCAGAAGGTGTGGCTGACCGAGCGCGCCGTCTCCGCATCCTCGGCCTTGGGGAAGGCTGGCGGACGGCTCGCTTCCTTCCAGGTCCGGCCGTTGTCCTCGGATCGATAGATGGTCGGGCCGAGGTGGCCGGTGGACGCCGACATTAGGAGCACGCCCGGCTCGCGCGGGTCCGGCACGAGATGGTGGATGATGGCGCCCAGGAAGTGCGGGCCGTCGACCTGCCAGTCGCGGCGCTCGGCGTCGCTTCGGAAGATCCAGGCGCCCTTGCGGGTGCCGACGAGAAGCTGAACCGGTTGAGCCATGGGCGCTCCCCTTGAGCTGACGCAAATCCTAATCGAGGTTCCGCCGTCAGTGGAAATCCCGGCTGCGGATCAGCCGCCCGGACACCTTGGATCGCACCGCCGGCTCGCGGACCTCGCCTAAAGGACGCTCGGCCTCGCGCATTTCCGACAGGCGGTGGGACAGGTCGGTGAATTTTCGCGCCACCAGGTGGATCACCTCGCCCTCGCGCTGCAGCTGGCCGCTGACCAGCAGGAAGGCCGAGCCCATCACCAGCCGCCGGTTGGCCTCGAAGGCGTCGCGCCAGACGACGATGTTGGCGACGCCGGTCTCGTCCTCCAGCGTCAGGAACACCACCCCCTTGGCGGTGCCGGGCCGCTGGCGCACCAGCACCAGGCCGCCCACCGTCGTTCGCCTGCGGTCGCCCATGGTCTTCAGCGCCACGGCGGGGACCGCGCCCAGGGCGTCGAGCTCGCGGCGGAAGAAGCCCACGGGATGGGCCTTCAAGGACAGGCTGGTGGTGCGGTAGTCCTCGGCCACGTCCTGGGCCGGGCTCATGAACGGCAGCTCGACCTGGGTCTCCTTCGGGCGCGCGCCGATCAGCAGCGGCGCGTCCTTCCGTGCGCCGATCTCGCCGGCCAGCCCTTTCACCGCCCAAAGCGCCTGGCGGCGGTCCATCCTAAGTGACCGGAAGGCGTCGGCCTCGGCCAGCAGCTCCAGGGTCCGTCGCTGCACCCCCGAGCCCAGCGCGAACGCCTCGAAGGTCCGCGCGCCGGCCTGACGGGCGGCGACGATGAGCTTGGCCTCGTCCTCCTTGAGTCCGCGGATCTGCCGCAGGCCCAGGCGCAGGGGGCGATAGTGCTCGGGGCCGATCTCCAACCCCCCTTCAGTCGGCTCCGCCGACAGCTCCCCCGCAGGCGGGGGAGCAGCGACCCGCTCCTCCACCGCGTAGCGGGGGAGGTGGATCGGCGCTTCAGCGCCGAGACGGAGGGGGCGTTCGTTCTCGGCATCGCCACCGTCCAGCGTGCAGTCCCAGTCCGAAAACAGCACGTCGGGCGGGCGCACCTCCACCCCGTGCTCGCGGGCGTCGCGGACGAGCTGGGCGGGTTGGTAGAAGCCCATGGGCTGGCTGTTGAGCAGGGCGGCGCAGAAGACGTCGGGCCTGGCCCACTTCACCCAGGCCGAGGCGTAGACCAGCAGGGCGAAGCTGATCGCATGGCTCTCCGGGAAGCCGTAGGAGCCGAAGCCCTCGATCTGCTGGAAGCAGCGCTGGGCGAATTCCGGATCGTAGCCGCGGGCGATCATGCCCTCGACGAACTTCACCCCATAGACGCCGACGCTGCCGTAGTGGCGGAAGGTGGCCATGGAGCGGCGCAGGCCGTCGGCCTCGCCGGGCGTGAACTTGGCCGCCTCGATGGCGATGCGCATCGCCTGCTCCTGGAACAGCGGCACGCCCAGGGTCTTTTCGAGGATCTTCTTCAGTTCGTCCTGCGGCCCGTGATCCGGCGCCGGCGAGGGGTATTCCACCGGATCCTTCTTTTCCCGCCGGCGCAGGTAGGGGTGCACCATGTCGCCCTGGATCGGGCCTGGGCGGACGATCGCCACCTCGATGACCAGGTCGTAGAATTTGTGGGGCTTCATCCGAGGCAGCATCGACATCTGCGCCCGGCTCTCGACCTGGAAGACGCCCACGGAGTCCGCCCGTCCCAGCATCTCGTAGACCTTTGGGACCTCCTGCGGGATGTCGGCGATGTCGGCGATCCCCAGCATGTCGAGGCTCTTCTTCAGCGCCGTCAGCATGCCCAGCGCCAACACGTCGACCTTCATCAGGCCGAGCGCGTCGATGTCGTCCTTGTCCCACTCGATGAAGGTGCGGTCCTTCATGGCGGCGTTGCCGATCGGCACGGTCTCGTCGAGCCGGCGCTTCGTCAGCACGAAGCCGCCGACGTGTTGCGACAGGTGGCGGGGGAAGCCCAGCAGTTCCTGGGCGAGCGCCGTCGCCCGCCGGATCTCCGGCGCGTTGGGGTCGAGGCCGGTCTGGCGAACGTGCTCGTCCGGCACCCCGTCGCCATAGGAGCCCCAGACGGTGTTCGCCAGCGCCGCGGTGATGTCCTCGGTCAGCCCCAGCGCCTTGCCGACCTGGCGGATGGCCATGCGCGGGCGGTAGTGGATGACGGTGGCGACGATCGCCGCCCGGTGGCGGCCGTAGCGGTCGTAGACGTACTGCATGACCTCTTCGCGCCGTTCGTGCTCGAAATCGACGTCGATGTCCGGCGGCTCGTCGCGGCTTTCGGAGATGAAGCGCGAGAACAGCAGGCCCTGCCCGTTCTTGATGGGATCGACCGCCGTGACGCCCAGGCAGTAGCAGACCAGCGAATTGGCCGCCGAGCCGCGGCCCTGGCAGAGGATCCCGTGGTCGCGCGCCCAACGTACGATGTCGTGGACGGTGAGGAAGTAGTTGGGGAAGCCGAGATCCTCGATGATCTTGAGCTCGTCGCCGATGGTCGTCTTCACGCTGTCGGGCACGCCCTCCGGATAGCGCCAGGCCGCGCCCGCCCAGGCCAGGTCGTGCAGGTGCTGGATGGCGGTCTTGCCAGGCGGGACCGGCTCGTCGGGGTATTCGTAACGCAGCTGGCCAAGGTCGAATTGGATCCGCTCGGCGATCTCCAGGCTGCGCTCCACCGCGCCCGGGAACTTGGCGAACAGGCGCGCCATCTCCTCAGGCCCCTTCAGGTGGCGCTCGGCGTTGGCCTGAAGCCGGAGCCCGGCCTCGTGGATGGTGCAGTTTTCGCGGATGCAGGTCAGCACGTCCTGCAGCGGTCGCCGCTCGGGGCCGTGGTGGAGCACGTCGCCCACGGCGACCATCGGCGCGCCGCAGTCCTGCGCCAGCGCCGCTAGCCTGGACAGGCGGGCGAGGTCGCGGGCGCCGTAGCGCCGGGCGGCGGCCAGCCACAGCCGGCCGGGAAGCTCGCCCGCCAGCCGGCTCAGATCCTGTTCGAACGTCTCGTCCAGCTGCTCGGGCGGGACCGCCAGGCAGAGCTGGCCCTCGGCGTGGTCGAGGAAGTCGGCGAGGTGAAGCTCGCAGCCGCCTTTCTTGGCTTTAAGCTGACCGAACGTCAGCAGGCGGGTGAGCCGGCCGTAGGCCTCGCGGTCGGAGGGGTAGACGAGCAGTGAAGGCGTCCCATCGGCGAACTCCAGCCTGCAGCCGGTGAGCGCGCGGATGTGGGAGCCGGCCTCCTGCCGCTTCCTGGCCTCCGACCAGGCGCGCACAACGCCCGCCAGCGAGTTGCGGTCGCACACCCCCACCGCCTCCAGCCCCAAAACCTCGGCCGCCTGCACCAGCTCGCGCGGGTGCGAGGCGCCCCGCAGGAAGGAGAAGTTGCTGGCCGCCTGCAGCTCGGCGTAGCGGGTGGTCATCAGATCCTCCCGCCGGAACTGAAGCTCGGCTGGAACGCCCCCTCAGTCAGCTTCGCTGACAGCTCCCCCGCTACGCGGTGGAGCATCTTGCGTCTCCAGATCCTCCACCGCGTAGCGGGGGAGGTGGATCGGCGCGCCAGCGCCGAGACGGAGGGGGCGTTCGCGGGCGACGTCCTCACGTCAGGTCCATGTCCGGGTTCCAGGCGACTTCCCAGAGGTGGCCGTCGGGGTCGGCGAAGTAGCCGATGTAGCCGCCCCAGAAGGCGTCCTGCGGTTCCTTCACCGCCGTTGCGCCAGCGGCGATCGCCTCGGCGAACACTGCGTCGACGCCTTCCTTGGAAGGTTCGTTGTGGGCCAGCGAGACGCCTTTGAAACCGGAGCCTTCCGCGGAGAGGCCGGAGTCCTTGGCCAGGTCCTCATGGCCCCAGAGCGCGAGCCAGGTCCCCTCCAGCGGAAAGAAGGCCACCTCGTCGCCGCTCTTGTAGTTGGGCGCCGGCAGCTTTAGCCCGTCCCGATAGAAGGCGACAGACCGCGCGAGGTCGCGCACGCCGAGCGTGATGAGTCCGATCTTGGGTTTCATCCATAAGCTCCATGGTTGAAGGGTGTTTGGCGTCAGCCCGCTTCGCGGACAGCTCCCCCGCCAGCGGTGGAGCATCATCGGCCCAGATCCCCCACCGCGCAGCGGGGGAGGTGGATCGGCGCGTAAGCGCCGAGACGGAGGGGGCGTTCCTGGTCATTCATCCGAACACCCCGTGCAGCCACCACTTCGCCTGTTGCTGCGGCGCATAGAGGCCGGCGCGGAACAGCCAGAACCGGGCGCCGTCCTGGTCCTCCACCCGGTAGTAGTCGCGCACGTGGCAGACGCTGACGTCGGTGATGTCGGCCTTCCACCATTCCTCGGCGATGCGTTCGGGTCCCTCGGCCCGGCGCACGCGGCGCACCCGGCCGCGCCAGCGGAACTGGCTGGGCGGATCGTCCGGGGTGAGCGCGATCACCCCGTCGATCGGCTCGGGCCGACGGAACAGGCGCAGCGGCCTGGGCGTCTCGGCGGGCCAGAGGGGCGCCCCCGGCGCCTCCTTTTTTTCTTGCCGGGACGCCAGCGGCTTGCTGCGGACGGCGGCGAGTTCGGGCACGTGGCTCTGGGCCGGCTCGGCCCGCCAGACGCGCTCTTCCCCCAGCCGGTTGCTCAGCCGGTCGACCAGGGGGCCGAGACCGTCGCCGGCGCCCTGCGCGCGGTCGAGGTCCCCCTGGCGCGCCGCAATGGGTTCAACCTCGTGAGCGGCGAGCGTCACCACCTCGACGCCGAAGCCCGGGTCGATCGTCTCCAGCCTGGGGGCGAACAGCTTGCCCAGTCGTCCTGCGTCGCGCCCGGCGAGCGCCAGGCGGACCGTTGCTCCCAGCGCCGCGCCGTCGAGCCGGTGGTAGCAGAGCTCGAAGCGCCGCGCGCCCTGGCCGCGGGCCTCCAGCTGTGCGCAAAGCCGGGCCGAGACGTCGCTGGCGACGCGGGCCATGTCCTCCGGCGCGGTGATCGGCTCGGCGAAGGCGAGCCTGGCGAACCACGGCGTGGGGGGGCGGCTGAACCTCAAGGCTTCCGGAGCGCGGCCGAGCGCCTGGTCGAGGCGGGTCACGACCTCGGCCCCGAACCGCCGGCCAAGCGGCGCGCGGGGGATCTCCATGAGCTGCGAAATCCGCCTCAGCCCCAGCCGCTCGATCTGGGAGGCGGCCTCGGCGTCGAGCCTGAGCGCGGCGGGCGGAAGAGGGGCGAGCTGGGCGGCCTGACCGCACGGGGGTGCGATCGCGCCGTCCTCGCCGAAGTGCGCCAGCGCCCAGGCCGCGCCGGGGGTGTCGGCGACCGCCAGCCGGAAGGCGAGGCCGTTCGCGGCCAGCCGGCCGCGGAAGTCGGCGACCATCTCCGTTTCTCCGCCCCAGAGGTGGGCGCAGCCCTCGATGTCCAGGAAGAGGCCGTCGGGGGGATCGGCGGCCACGGCGGGCGAGAAGCGGACGCACCAGTGGACGAGCTCGGTAAGCGCCTGGGCGTCGGCGTCCGGCTCGGCCTCGGCCGTGGCGAGGTCCGGGACCAGCGCCAGGGCGTCGGTCGCCTTCTGCCCGGGATAGAGCCTGAGCCTAGCCGCCTCCAGGCTGACCGCGGCGATGCGCCGGGTCCCGCGGACGGTCTCCAGGAGGGCGAGGGGAGCAGGGGGTTTGAACGCCCCCTCAGCCCGCTTTGCGGACAGCTCCCCGGCTGCGCGGTGGAGCATCTTCGGCCCAGATCCTCCACCGCGAAGCGGGGGAGGTGGCCATCCCGCCGCTTTGCGGCGGGGCGATGCTTCAGTCGCCGGGTCGCCGCCTGGCGACCCGGTGGCGCGAAGCGCCGAGACGGAGGGGGCGTTTGCTTCCGCCGCTTCACGCGACGCGTCTGACGGGTTGCGGCGGCGCCAGTTGTCGATCGCCCAGGTCGGCGACCAGGCGCAGAGGATGCGTCCCATCCCAGGTCTCCCATGAAAAGGCGCTCCTCGCTTCGAAGAGCCAGGCGCCGGGCCTTCCGCCCCGGCAGCGTTCGAGGGTGGCGTTAAACCGCGGCGCGCCCAGGCCGAACTCGCCGGCCGGCGGCTCGGAGGGGGCGGAGCCGATCCGCCAGCGGGTGGCGGCCGAGGAGCCGGGGGCCTCGCGTTTCGCCTGTCCGCCGAACGGCCGTCGGCGGATCACGAAGCCGGTGGCGCCCTGCTTCTCACAGGCCAGCTGCAGCCGGCGCCCCGCCGTCAGGTCCACAGCCTCGACCTCGCCCAGCACGGCGGCCACCCCCTCGGTGGCGAGCGCGTCCTCCATCACTCCCAGGGCCTCGGCCTCGCAACGGGCGCAGACCTGGATCAGCCGCTCCGGCGGAAAGCCAAGCCCCTCCAGCCCGGGCGCCCAGAGGTCGCCCTGCCGAAGCACCCAGACCGCCCAGCCGCGGCGGGCGAGCGGGGCCGCCGTCAGGGCCGCGAAGGCGGCGGGCGCGGCGGCGGTCTCGATGTCCAGTCCCTCGCCGCCGATCTCATGCCAGCGGCCGAGCGCGAGCCCGCCGCCCAGCGCCGCGTCCACGGCGTCCGCGCCGAACGGCAGGCGCGCCAGCGCCGCCCGGCCGCCGGTCTCGAGGGCGGCGACCTTCGCCCGCACGGCGGCGAGCCGCCTGGATGCGCGCGGCTGAGACACGGTTTCGCGGACTCCTTTTGTTCCATATTTGTTCTGAAACTCGCGAGAGGGAGAGTCAAGTTCCAGGCGCCAGAAGCGACGGGAAAACCCGAGTCGCGTCAGGCGCTTAGACTCGGATCGGAATCCCACGCGGCTGCGTTTGGGGACTCTGGAGATTCCGGAGGGCGTCATGGCCACTCGTCCGACCTGGCAGGGCTATCTGCGGCTGAGCCTCGTGAGCTGCCCGGTGGCGCTCTACACGGCGACCTCGAGCACCAGCGAGGTGCGCTTCAACATGCTGCACGCCTCGACCCACAATCGCATCAAGATGGTGCCGACCGACCCCGAGACCGGGCCGGTGGACCGCTCCGAGATCGTCAAGGGCTACGAGATCGAGAAGGGCCGCTACGTCGTCGTCACCGAGGAGGAGATCAAGAACGTGCGGCTGGAGACGACGCGGACGATCGACATCGAGCGCTTCGTCGACGTGGGCGACATCGACCGCCTCTATTGGAACGACCCCTACTACCTCACCCCCGACGGCGATATGGCGGTCGAGGCCTACAGCGTCATCCGAGAGGCCATGCGCAAGACCGGACAGGTGGCGCTGGGCCGGCTGGTCATGCACCAGCGCGAGCGGCTGATGGCGCTCGAGCCGCGGGACAAGGGCATCGTCGCCTTCTCGCTGCGCGCCAACCGGGAGGTGAAGGCCGCGTCCGACTTCTTCGACCAGATCCCGGCCGCCAAGCCCAGCCCGCAGATGGTGGAGATCGCCACCAAGATCATCGAGCAGCAGGAAGGCCCGTTCGATCCCAGCCAGTTCAACGATCGCTACGAGGACGCGCTTCGGGCCCTGATCAAGGAGAAGGAGAAGGGCAAGACGATCGCCAAGCCCGCCGAGCCCAAGGAGGCGGAGGTCATCGACCTCATGGAGGCGCTCAAGCGCAGCCTGGGCCAGTCCTCGGGCGGGGGCGAGCGGCGCAAGGCCCCCGCCAAGAGCCCGGGCCGGGCGGCGTCCGCCGCCAAGAAGCCGGCGGCCCGCAAGGCGCCCGCCAAGAAGCGCGCTTAAGCTCGTTATTTCAGAACCTTAACTTCCGCCGGGCGGGCCATGGGCGTACCATGCAAGGGCTGGTCGGGGGACCGTAGAGTGGAGGGTCCCGCATGTCCGACTATCTGCAGTTGGACGAGTACATAGCCGCGCTGGACGAGGCGATCGGACTGATCGCCAAAAGCCCAAGGTCGGCTTCGCCCGAAGACGAACGGCTGGACGTCCTGCTGCACCGCATCGCCGAGTTTCCACCGGTTTATATCGGCTTAGCCGGAAACACGGCCGGCTCGGATTCGCGGACCCTGCTCGCCCAGCTGCGCGCCGACGTGGAGGCCTTCGTCCGCAAACGCGCCGAACGCAGCGCGACCAGGACCTTCCCCATTCGCGAGCACGGGGTGGGCCGGACGCTTTAGCCGGAACGCCCCCTCCGTCTCGGCGCTGGCGCGCCGATCCACCTCCCCCGCTTCGCAGTGGAGGATCTTGAGAGCCGGGATGCTCCACCGCGAAGCGGGGGAGCTGTCAGCGAAGCTGACTGAGGGGGCGTTTCAGCGCCTCTTCAGTTTCGCGATCGCGTCTTCCAGCGGCCGTTCGGCGTCGCAGTAGTCGGACCAGGCCTTGGTGCGCTTCAACAGCGCGGGCGCGGTGCGCACCGTGTATTTCTTTGGGTCAAGGCCCGTCTTCACCGCGCTCCAGTTCAGCGGGAAGGACACCGGCGCGAGCGCCCGCGCCCTGGGCGACAGCGGGGCCACCGCGGTCGAGAGGCGGTCGTTGCGCAGATAGTCGAGGAAGATCCGCCCCACCCGCTTGGCCTTGGCCATGTTGACCACGTAGCGGTCCGGCGCGTCGGCGGCGATGGCCAGGCAGACGTCCTGGGCGAAGGTCTTGGCGGTCGGCCAGTCCATCTTGCCCCCATTCCTGGTTTTCTGGCCATCGAGCAGCGGGGTGACGACATGCAGCCCCTTGCCGCCGGTGGTCTTGCAGAAGGCGGTCAGTCCGAGCGCTTCCAACCTTTCCTTCACCGCCAGCGCGCCCTCGATCACCCGCGTGAAGGGGATGTCCTCGTCGGGGTCCAGGTCGAACACCAGGCGGCCCGGGATCTCCGGCTGGAAGGGCTGGCAGTTCCAGGGGTGGAACTCGACCGCGGCCACCTGGGCGAGCGCGACCAGGGCCTCGACGCTGTCGGCTTGCAGGTAGGGCTTGTGGTCGCCGAACACCTTCACCTCGGTGAGCAGGGGCGAGGATCCCTTGCCCGCATGGCGCTGGAAGAAGCGCTCGTCGGCGAAGACGCCGTCCGGGGTGCGGACGATCGAGCAGGGGCGGCCCTTGACGTGCTCGATCATCCAGGGGCCGACCGCCTCCAGATAGCGCGCGAGGTCGAGCTTGGTGACCGGCTGGCCGTCGCCCCCGTCCGGCCAGAGCGCCTTGTCGGGATTGGAAAGGGTGACGCCCAGGACGACGTTGTCGACCTTGCGCGCGGCGGGCCTCGCCTTCGGAGCAGCGGGTTGCGGTTCGAGCACTTGCACCTCCTTCACCGGCGCAGCGGTCTCGGCGACCACTTCATCGGCCGGCTTGTCGCCGCGCAACCCCTTGAATGCGCCCTGGCGCACCTTGCCGTCGCCGGTGAAGCCGGCGAACTCGATCTCGGCGACCAACTCCGGGCGCGCCCAGTTGACCTCGGCGGTCTTGCGCGGCGCGCCCGCTCCGCTGAACGGGTTCTTGTCGGTCTTCAGCCGCTGCAGCCTGGGCAGCAGGGTGGCGAGCTTTTCGCGGCCGAACCCGGTCCCGACCTTGCCGAGGTAGACCAGCTTGCCGTCCTTGTTGGCGCCGACCAGCAGCGAGCGAAGCTGCCCCGCCTCGCCCAGCCAGCCGCCGATCACCACCTCGTGGCCAGCCCGGCACTTGGCCTTCAGCCAGGAGCCGCTGCGGTCGGAGCGATAAGGCGCGTCGAGCGCCTTCGACACTATGCCCTCCAGGCCCATCCGGCAGGCCGAGGCCAGCACCGCCTCGCCCGAACTGTCGAAGTGGTCGACATAGCGGATGCGCGGGCCGAGCCTCTTCCCCGCCTCGCCGAGCAGCGCCTCGAGCCGGTCCTTGCGCGCGTGAAGCGGCAGGCCGCGCAGGTCCTCGCCGCCGGCGAACAGCAAATCGAAGGCGAAGAAGACCAGGTCCTCGGACTTGCCTTCCGAGAGCGCCGCCTGCAGCGCCGCGAAGTCGGGCGCGCCGTTGGCGTCCAGCGCGCACGCCTCGCCATCGACCAGGCAGTCCGGCAGGATGCGGCCGTCCTGGGCGATCGCCTTGAACTTGGCGGTCCAGTCCAGCCCGGCGCGGGTCTTCAGCGTCGCGCGGCCGTCCTCGACGCGCAGTTGCAGCCGGTAGCCGTCGAACTTGATCTCATGCGCCCAGCCGGTGCCCGCGGGTGGGCGGTCGACCGACTTGGCGAGCTGCGGCGGGATGAAGCCCGGCAGGGCCGCAGGCTTCTTCAGCCTCGGCGGCGGAGCAGCCTTCAGCGGCGCGGGGGGCGGGGTCTCGTCGTGGTTTGATCGCCAGACCGCCTTGGCCGAGGCCCGCCGGCCGCCGCCGCTCATGAACGGCTTGGGTCCCTTGCCCTGGCCCGCCGCGATCTCGTCCATGCCGCGACCGGAGGCCACCGAGGTCTGCGCGTCGTCCACCAGCCGCTCGCCGTCGCCCTCCACGGCGTAACCGTCGTGGTGCTTGATGAGCAGCCAGTTGTCGCGCTTCTCGCGCTCGCGGCGCTTCATCCGCACCAGCACGTAGCCGCCCTTCAGCCGCTCGCCGTCGAGCACGATCTTCAGGTCGCCTTTGCGCAAGCCCTCGTGCGGATCGGTCCCCGGCTCCGGCTCCCAGTAGCCGCGGTCCCACAGCATCACCACGCCGCCGCCGTATTCGCCCTTGGGGATGGTGCCCTCGAAGTCGCCGTAGTCGAGCGGGTGGTCCTCGACCTCCACCGCGAGGCGGCGATCGTGCGGGTCGAGCGAGGGGCCTTTGGTCACCGCCCAGGACTTGAACACGCCGTCCAGCTCCAGCCGGAAATCATAGTGCAGCCGGGTCGCGGCGTGCTTCTGGACAACGAACCGTAACCGCCTGGACGGTTTGGAGTGCTCCGCGCCCTGCGGCTCGGCGGTCTTCGAGAAGTCGCGCTTGGCGCGGTATTTGGCGAGCTTCGGCTCAGGGGGCATGAACCAACCTTCAACTCGCCAGCTTCGCGGGCGTCGCCTGCACCTGCTCCAAGTCTGCGACGAAGGCGTCGCGCCAGGCGGTGACGTCCTCGCGCTGGACGTTGTCGAAGAGAGCGCGCCAGCGGCGGATTCGCTCCGGCAGCTCCATGGCGAGCGCCTGTTTGATCGCCTCGGCCAGCTCTTCAGGACTGTTGGGATTGACCAGCAGCGCCTCCTTCAGCTGTCGGGCGGCGCCCGCGAAGCGGGAGAGGATGAGGACGCCCGGGTTCTCCGGATCCTGGGCGGCGACGAACTCCTTGGCCACCAGGTTCATGCCGTCGCGCAGCGGGGTGACGAGGCCCACCCGCGCGGCGCGGTAGATGCCGGCCAGCTCGTCGCGGCGGTAGTTCTTGTTGACGTAGCGGAACGGCGCCCAGTCGATGTCGGAAAACTCGCCGTTGATGCGGCCCGAGAGCGCGTCGAGCCGGCTGCGGATCTCCTGGTAGGCCTCGACGCCCTCGCGGCTGACGGGCGCGATCTGCAGCATCAGGACCTCTCGCCGCAGGTCCGGATTGTCGGCGAGGAAGCGCTCGAAGGCCATGAAGCGCTCCTCCAGCCCCTTGGAGTAGTCGAGCCGATCGACGCCGACGATCAGGCGCCTGAAGACGGTGCAGGCGCCCATGATGTCGCGCATCCGGATCGCCTTGGCCGAGCGGACCAGCTTCTGGAAATCCTCCGCGTCGATGCCGATGGGATAGGCTCCGACGCGCACCGTCCGGCCGAAGGCCTTCCAGAGCCCCGGGCCGATCTGTTCGCCGTCGGCCTCGCTCAGCACATATTCCTCGAAGGCCTGCTGGTATTCGGCGGTGTGGAAGCCCACGAGGTCGTAGTCGAACAGCGCCTGCACCAGCTGCTTGTGCCCCGGCAGGGTGGTGACCAGCTGATGCGCAGGCCAGGGGACGTGCAGGAAGAAGCCTATGCGGTTCTTCACGCCCAGCTTGCGCAGCTCCCGCGCCATCGGGATCAGGTGGTAGTCGTGGATCCAGACGACGTCGTCCCGCTCGATCAGCGGGCGCAGGGTCTCGGCGAACCGGCGGTTCACCCGCTCATAGCCCTCGCCGTAGGCGCGGTCGTAGGCGGTCAGGTCCTGGCGGTAGTGGAACAGCGGCCAGAGCGTCTTGTTGGCGTAGCCGTTGTAGTATTCCTCGACGTCCGCCTCCTCGAGGTCGACGGTCGCCACGGTGACGCCGTCGATCTTCTGCATCGAGAGCTGGCCGGTGAACTCGGGCGTGGTCTTGCCGCTCCAGCCGAACCAGAGGCCAGAGTATTCCCGCAGCGCCGCGGCCAGCGCCATGGCCAGGCCGCCGACGCTCTCATCGCCCTTGCCGGAGGGCGGGTTCACCCGATTGGAGACGACGATCAGGCGGCTCATCCTTCCACGCTCCCGGCGGTCGCGACGAAGGATCGGAGGCGGACGTCCGAAGGCTTGGCGAGGGATGGTCTCATAGCGCGGCTTCGAGCCAGGCCAGGGCCTCGTCGACTCCCAGCAGACGGAACCGCGCCGCCGTCGGCCGCCCCGGGCCGATCAGCACGCCCATGCCGCCCAGGTCGCGCACGGCCTCGAAGCCGTGTTCGTCGGTGACGTCGTCGCCCACGAACACCGGACGCGCGCCGGCGAACGGCGGGCAGCGAAGAAATTCGGCGACGCTGTCGCCCTTGGTGGGACCGGGTGTTCGCAGCTCCTCGACCATGTCGCCGTGCTGCAGGGTGAGCCCGGTCGTGGCCGCGAGCTTGATCGCCTGGCGGCGGGCGTCGGCGGCGTGCCCGCCGGCCAGGCGGTAGTGCAGGGCGACGCTGAGGCCCTTTTCCTCCACGAACAGGCCGGAGTCGCGCTCGGCGAACGCACGGAGCCGGTCGGTGGCCTCGGCGAGCGCCGGGTGAGGCGCGTCCTCGCGGACTTCGCCGTCCGGACCGCGCATCACCAGCCCGTGGACCGCGGCGACGGCGGCCACGCGGCCTTCGAGAATACGGTCGACGTCGGCCAGGGTCCGGCCGCTCACCACGGCGAGCCGCCCGTCGAGCGCGCGGCCGAGCCGCTCCAGAAGCCCGGTTCGGCGGGGATCGGGGCGCACGTCCTGCGGGCGCGCGGCGATCGGCGCCAGCGTGCCGTCGAGGTCCAGGAACAACGCCGTACGCGACAGGTCCAGCGGCTTGGGCGCAGGCAGGCCGATGGTGACTTCCTCAAACGCCATGGAACTATTCGCCCCTCGAAAGCGGTCAAGAAACGCATGAGGCGCCGCGGTCGATCCCTGGACACAGCGAAGTTAACCGGCCAGGCCGCCTGTGGCTTGACGCCATGGCGGAGATGCGAGCATCCCCGCGTTCGGGATTGGCCCCCGCATTGTGGTCGGCAAGGTGCGAAAGGCTCAAGGCATGATCGAAACCTGGCGTGCGGACGCGATCGTCCTGTTCGGGGCCACAGGCGACCTCGCGCGGCGCATGCTGATCCCATCCCTGTATTATCTCGACGCCGACGGTTTCCTGCCCGACGGCTTCAGGGTCATGGCGACCGCGCGCACCCGGCATTCGCGCGAGGAGTTCGTGGCCGAGGTGAAGGCCCTGCTCTCAGCGCGGCCCGAGGGAATCGATCAGGCGGTGTGGGCGCGGTTCTCCGAACGGTTGGACTTCACGCCCGCCGACGCCACGACCGAGAAAGGCGCGGCCGAGCTAAAGCCCATGCTGGAACGGGCCCGAGCGCCGATCTTCTATCTGGCGCTGTCGCCTAGCCTCTATGGGCGCGTCTGCGCGGCCCTGGCCGCTTCCGGCCTGGCCGATGAAAGGACCCGCATCGTCCTCGAGAAGCCGATCGGCCGCGACCTGACGAGCTCGCGCGAGATCAATGACGCCGTGGGCGCGGTGTTCGCCGAGGCGCAGGTGTTCCGCATCGACCACTACCTGGGCAAGGAGACGGTGCAGAACCTGCTGGCGCTGCGCTTCGCCAACACCCTGTTCGAGCCGCTCTGGAACAACCTGACCATCGACCACGTGCAGATCACCGTGGCCGAGACCGAGGGCGTCGGCGACCGCTGGCCCTACTACGACGAGTACGGCGCGCTGCGCGACATGGTGCAGAACCACATGCTGCAGCTGCTCTGCCTGGTGGCCATGGAGCCGCCCAGCCACATGGAGCCGGACGCGGTCCGCAACGAGAAGGTCAAGGTGCTGCGCTCGCTGCGGCCGTTCACCCGGCACGAGGCCCAGCAGGCCAGCATCCGCGGCCAGTACACGCCGGGCGTGGTCGGGGGCGCCCAGGCGAAGGGCTACGAGGCCGAGCGCGGCCAGCCGAGCGGCGCCGAAACCTTCGTCGCTCTGCGCGCCGATATCGACAACTGGCGCTGGGCGGGCGTGCCCTTCTTCCTGCGTACGGGCAAGCGGCTGCCGGAGCGGCGCACCCAGATCGCCATCCAGTTCAAGCCGGTGCCGCATTCGATCTTCGACGGCGCGGCGCGCGAGGACATGGTCGCCAACCGGCTGGTGATCGATCTGCAGCCCGACGAGGACATCGAGCTGCTGTTGATGAACAAGGCTCCGGGGCTCACCACGGAGGGCATGCGGCTGCAGTCGTTGCCGCTCTCGCTGTCGCTGCTGCGCGCCTACGAGGGCCCAGGCGCGCGGCGCCGGATCGCCTACGAACGCCTGCTGCTCGACGTGATCAACGGCGTCTCGACCCTGTTCGTGCGGCGCGACGAGGTCGAGGAAGCCTGGCGCTGGGTCGACGGCGTGGCGGAGGCCTGGCGCGAGGCGGCGCTGGCGCCCAAGCCCTACGCGGCCGGCAGCTGGGGCCCCGCCGGCGCCTTCGCCCTCATCGAACGCTCCGACCGCGCCTGGCTGGACTGACGGGAACCCATCCATGCTGTGACGCGTCTGCATCAGAGCTCCCCCTGAGGCGGTGCGCCGCAACCGCCGATGGAAAAAATCGGTGACGGCCAAGCTTTGACGTGCTTCGATCCGGGCGGGGCGTGACGGTGAGAGCCGAAGTATGCCTCGTGCTGCCCACGGGCCCAGCGTTCCTCCCCTAGATCAACGTATCGGGCGCGCCCTGCTGGGCGGGCAGGACGACGAGGGCGTGGTGGCCATCGAGGCCGGGCGGGTCGTGGCGTGCACGCCCGTGGCCGCCGAGCTGCTCGGCGTGCGCGGCGAGCGGGCGGAGGGGCTGCCCGCCAACCAGTTCATCTCCATCCTCGACGGCGAACTCCTGCAGCTTCGGTTTCAGAGCGCCTTGCTCGACGAGACCGCGCTCGAGTTCGTGGCGGAGCGGCCTGGCCGCCGTGACGAGTGGATCGAGGCGCGCTGCCTGCCGCTGTCGCCGGGCGTCGCCTTCCTGCTGAAGGACGTGACCGACCGCGAGCGCAGCGAGCGCACGATCCGGCGCAAGGAGCAGCGCCTGCTCGCCGCCAACCGCAGTCTCCGCCTGGCGCATGCCGCGGCCCGCGCCGCGAGCTGGGAATGGCGGCCCGACCGCACCGTGCGCTGGCTCGACCTGCCCGCCGCCCGCGACCTCGAATGCCTGCCGCCTTCCTGGACCGAAGACGAGGAGATCGCCGACTGGCGCAGCATCCTGCCGCCGGACGGCCGCGAGGTGTTCGACGACGCCATGGACACGCTTTCGCTGAACGGCTCGGCGTCCTTCGAGCTCGAGGTCGTCGGCGCGGACGGCGACCGTCACCGCATGCGCATCGACTGCGCCGCCACCGAGCGCGATGCGGCGGGCGCGCTGGTGCGGGTCAGCGGCGTGGTGGTCGACATCACCGACGCCGCACGGGCCGCCCAGGCGCTGCGCGAAGAGGTGGTCAGCCGCAAGCAGTCGGAAAAGCGCCAGCAGCTGCTGGTCCACGAGCTGAACCACCGGGTCAAGAACATGCTCTCGACGGTGCAGTCGGTCGCCCGGCAAAGCCTGACGGCCACCGAGCTGACGGCGCCGGCGCACGAGTTCGAGGAGCGCCTGATGGCGCTCGCCTGGACTTACGACATCCTGACCCGGGAGCATTGGGAGGGCGCGTCGCTGCGCGAGGTGATCGAGCGGACGCTGGCGCCCCACGCCGGCCGCGGGCTGGATCGCGTGCGGCTGGACGGACCGGACCTGTGGCTCAGTCCCAACCGGGCGCTCTCCTTCGCCCTGGCCTTCCACGAGCTGGCGACCAATGCGGTCAAGTACGGCGCGCTCTCCAACGACGCCGGGCGGCTGAAGATCGACTGGCGCGTGGTGCAGGACGGGACCGGCCGGCGGTTGGAGCTGATCTGGACGGAAGAAGACGGCCCGCCGGTCAGGCCGCCGGCGCGTCGGGGCTTCGGGTCGCGCTTGATCGAGCGCAGCCTGGCGCGCGAGCTGGGCGGCCGCGCGACGCTGGAGTTCCGCCCCGAGGGATTGACTTGCGCAGTGACGGCGCGGCTATCGGCCGACGCCGATCGGGCGCGGTGAGAGGGCGGTGGGGAGACCGGTCGCTGAGCGCCCCCTCCGTCTCGCGCTGCGCGCGATCCACCTCCCCCGCTGCGCGGTGGCGAAGCGAAGGCTGCTCCCCCGCCTGCGGGGGAGCTGTCAGCGAAGCTGACTGAGGGGGCGTTCGGCCGCTGTCACGCCGCTTCCTTCACCGCCTCGGCTTCGCGCAGCAGGTAGCCGCGGCCCCAGACGGTCTCCAGCCGGTGGGCGCCGTTGCTGAACGCCGCGAGCTTCTTGCGCAGCTTGCAGATGAAGACGTCGATGATCTTCACCTCGGGCTCGTCCATGCCGCCGTACAGGTGGTTGAGGAACATTTCCTTGGTGACCATCACGCCCTGGCGCAGGCAGAGCAGCTCGAGGATCTGGTACTCCTTGCCGGTCAGGTGCACGCGCTCGCCGTTCACGCGCACCGACTTGGAGGTCAGGTCCAGCACCAGGTCGCCAATCGCCAGGACCGGGCGGGAGAAGCCATGGGCCCGCCGGACGATCGCATGGAGCCGGGCGACCAGCTCGTCGCGGTTGCAGGGCTTGGTGACATAGTCGTCGGCGCCGGCGGTGAGGGCGGCGACCTTGGTCTGGCCCTCGGTGGTCCCCGAGAGCACCAGGACCGGGGTCGGGTTCTTCCCGACCCGCAGCGAGCGCAGCACCTCCAGCCCGCCCATGTCGGCGAGGCTAAGGTCAAGCATCACCGCGTCGTAGTCGTACATCCGGGCGAGCTCGAGCCCTTCCTCCCCGGTGTCCGTCACATAGACGTTGAAGCCGCGCGACTGCAGGGTCGCGCGCAGGCTGGCGGCCAGGGCCCGATCGTCTTCGATGATCAGCACGCGCATAGTTCTTGCTCCACGGTTTGATGGGGTTCGACGGGTTCGGCCGCGCCGGCGTTCGCGGCGGGGCCTTCGAGCAGGCGCCGGGCGACGGCGACCAGGCGCTCGGCGGGAAACGGCTTGGGCAGCACGACGTCGGCGCCCAGATGGCTCGCCCAGTTCAGCACCACCTCGCTGGCGAGCTGGCCGCCGCCCGAGATGGCGACGATCTGGGGCGGCCGCGGCAAGGCCTTGAGCTGGATGATGGTGGCGATGCCTTCCTGGTCCGGCATGAGGATGTCGGTGACCACCACGTCGGGCGCCGCCGCTGCGGCGAGCTTCGCGCCGATCCGCCCCGAGCCGGCGGAGAAGGTGCGGAAGCCTGCGGCGTGGAAGGCGGCCGAGAGCTGCGCGAGCAGGCCGGCGTCGTCGTCGATCAGAAGGGCGGTGGGGCGCATCAGGCGGCCTCCGCCAGGGCCACAACGCGCGGCAGGTAGAGGCTGACCCGGCATCCTTGGCCGGGCGCGGAGGCGAGGCGCAGGGCGCCGCCGAAGCGTCGGGCGAAGGCCGCCACCGAGGCGAGGCCTAGGCCGCTGCCGTTCGGCTTGGTGGTGAAGCCGCCCCGCAGCGCGCGGGCGAGCAGCTCGGGCGAGAGGCCGGCGCCGGTGTCGCGCACCTCGAAACAGACGTAGTCGCGTGCCTCCAGACCCTCGGCCCAGGCTTGAGCGGGCGATACGCTCGCGGCCGACAGCGTCACCGCGCCGCCGGCCGTGCAGGCTTCGCCAGCGTTCTTGCAAAGGTTCATCAGCGCGGCGTCAAGCTCATCCCCATCGGCATGGCACGCCAGCAGCGGCTCGCAGGCCTGCACCGACAGGCTCACCTCTGTGGGCAGGGTGTGGATCGCCAGCCGCGCCGCGGTCTCCAGCGTCTCGACGCAGCCGGCGCCCTGCGGCGATCGCGGCGTCGGCGCATCCTCCGCCAGCAGGTCGCGGAGCAGGGCCGCGCCGCGCCTGGCCGCTTCCAGGCTGGCCTCGGCCAGCGCTCGCCGGTCGGCCCCGCCGTTCTCGGCGAGCGCCAGCGCCTCGGTCGCGCTGATCACCACCGTCATCAGGTTCTTCAGGTCATGAACCAGGCTGAGATCGCGCAGGGGGGAGGCGATGGCGGCGCTTGGCATGGCTAACTCCGGTTGAGCACGTCGCTCGCCTGGGGAAATGGATGATCCACAAGAAAATTCACACGCGCCGGTTGACGCACCCTGGAGATAACTCGCTCCACGAGAGTATAGTTAATGCGGTCTTGCGATCCGGGGGTCGGCCGCTCGACGGTTGCCGTGCGGCCGTTAACGGGCGGAAAACCGATATTATTCAGCGATTTTGGTAAGGATCTCCGCGCCGCAGCGCACCCGCCGCAAGAGGGTCGAGGGCGCAACTTTGGGCGCTGTTCGCCGTCTCAGGGCGCAATCCCTGCGACGATTTGGCTCATCGGCTTCGCCGCGAATCGGCCCGATTCGCTCGCGGCTTGCGCGAAAAATCCAAGGTTGAGCTTGTGACGCCCACGCCCCGGACCTAGCTAATCTGCGGCCGACCGGAGACCCGCCAGACATGTGATCGCGCCCCGCCCGCAACGCCGTTTTCGCCTTGCCCCGGGGATCTCATGTCTGCGCCATTTTCCATTGTTCTTAGCGACGTCGCCTGGTCCACGCCGGATGGGCGGCCGCTCATCTCCGACCTCTCGATCGGCTTCGGGCCGGAGCGGACCGGCCTCGTCGGCCGCAACGGCGTCGGCAAGACGACGCTGATCAAGCTGATCACGGGGGAACTGCAGCCGAAGGCGGGCGCGATCTCGATCTCCGCACGCCTGGGCGTGCTGCGCCAGACGCTGCAGGTCGATCCGCAAGCAACCGTCGGGAGCCTGTTCGGCGCGACCGAAGGCCTTCACCGGCTGGCGCGGGCCGAGGCCGGCCAGGCTACGGATGAGGACCTGGCCGCGGCCGACTGGACCTTGCCGGCCAGAATGGCGGGAGCGCTGGCGAGCGTCGGACTGGCGGCCGCGCCGGAGACGGCGCTCGCCGTGCTTTCGGGCGGGCAGCGGACGCGCGCGGCGCTGGCGGCCCTGGTGTTCGCAGAACCCGACCTGCTCATCCTCGACGAGCCGACCAACAACCTCGACGCCGAGGGCTGCGCCGCCGTGGCCGAGCTGCTCGCGGGCTGGCGCGGCGGCGCCGTTGTGGTGAGCCACGACCGGACGCTACTGGACGCCATGGACGCCATCGTCGAATTGACCGCGCTCGGCGCGCGTCGTTACGGCGGCGGCTGGCGCTTCTATCGGGAGCAGAAGGCGCTCGAGCTCGCCGCGGCTCGGGCCGAGGCGGCCGACGCCGAGAAACACCTCGACCTGCTGGCGCGCCGCGCCCGGGACGCGGCCGAACGCAAGGCCCGCAAGGACGCCGGCGGTCGGCGCAAGGCCGCCCGCGGCGACGCGCCGAAGATCCTGTTGGGGGCGATGAGGGACCGCAGCGAAGACACCGGCGGCGCCCAGTCCCGTCTGGCCGATCGCCGCCGCGAGGCGGCGATCGGCCAGGCGAGTGCGGCGCGGGGGCGCATCGAGGTGCTGCAGCCGCTGATGGTGTCGCTGCCCTCGACCAGGCTCGCCGCGGGTCGCGAGGTGCTCAGGCTCGAGGCCGTGACGGCTGGGTACACGGCGGGTGAGCCGCTTCTCCGCGACCTCGACCTGGTCATTCGCGGGCCGGAGCGGGTCGCCCTGACGGGGCGCAACGGCTCGGGCAAGACCACCCTGCTGGCGCTCGTCGCCGGAACCCTGGCTCCGTGGCGCGGGGAGGTGAAACGTCTCGCACCCCTGGCTCTGCTCGATCAGAGCGTGAGCCTGATGGATCCCGGCGAGTCGATCCGCGACAATTTCCGCAGGCTGAACCCGAAGGCCGGCGAGAACGCCTGCTGGGCCGCTCTGGCGCGCTTCCGGTTCCGGGCTGAGGCGGCGCTGCAGACGGCCGGCTCGCTGAGCGGCGGGGAGCTGCTGCGCTCGGGGCTAGCCTGCGTGTTGGGCGTGGATCCGCCGACGCTGCTCGCGCTCGACGAGCCGACCAATCACCTCGACCTCGATTCGATCGAGGCCGTCGAGGCGGGCCTGCGCGCCTACGACGGCGCGCTGCTGGTGGTCAGCCACGACGAGGCCTTCCTGGAGGCGATCGGCGTCACGCGGCGGGTGGAGTTGGGATAGTTCCCGCTGGCGTGGGAGAGGATGGTCACGCTGGCGTCGGCGTGACCTTCGGCGCGGGCGCGAGGCGATCGGCGAGCGCGAAGACGAAGGGATTGAGCACGATCGACAGCAGCGCGGCGGCCAGGATCAGGTCGTGGGTCTCGCGGCTGAGGATGTTCAGGCTGAGGCCCACCCCCGCCAGGATGAATGAGAATTCGCCGATCTGTGCGAGGCTGGCGGCGATGATCAGGCTGGAGCGGCGCTCGAGCTTGAAGATGCTGGTGATCACGACGGCCGCCAGCGCCTTGCCCAGGATGATGATGGCGAGGACCGAGGCGACGCCCAGTGGCTGTTCGACCAGGACGCGCGGGTCGAACAGCATGCCGACCGAGACGAAGAACAGCACGGCGAAGGCGTCGCGCAGCGGCAGCGAGCGCTCGGCGGCGTTGTGGCCAAGCGGCGTGCCGTTCAGCACCACGCCGGCGATGAAGGCGCCCAGCGCGAAGGAGGCGCCGAACACGGCGTAGGCGAGGTAGGCGATGCCCAGCGCGATCGCCAGCACGCCCAGGGTGAAGAGCTCGCGCGAGCGGGTGTGGGCGATCTTCACCAGCAGCCACGGTAGGACGCGACCCCCCACCACCAGCATCAGGGCGATGAATAGGGCCACGGAGACCAGCGCTCCGCCGACCTTGGCCGCCAGCGCGCCGGCGGAAAGCCCCGATCCTGTGCTGGCGAGCAGCGGCACGAGGACCAGGGCCACCACCATCACCACGTCCTCGACCACCAGCCAGCCGACCGCGATCCGGCCGGTCTCGCTCTTGACCGCCTTGCGCTCCTCGAGCGCCCGCAGCAGCACGACGGTGGAGGCGACCGACAGTGCAAAACCCATCAAGGCGGCTTCCGCGTCGCCCATCCCCAGGAGCCGCCCCACGCCCCAGCCGAGCGCGGTCGCCGCCGCGATCTGGAAGAGGGCGCCCGGGGCCGCGATCTTGCGAACCTGCATCAGTTCCTTGATGGAGAAATGCAGCCCCACCCCGAACATCAGCAGGATGACGCCGACCTCGGCCAATTGGGCCGCGAGGTTGCTGTCGGCTACGAGGCCCGGGGTGAACGGGCCGACGGCGACGCCTGCGAGGAGGTAGCCGACGATCGGCGAGAGGCGGAACCGCAGGGCCAGCATGCCGAAGACGAAGGCCAGCACGAAGCCGGCCGCCAGCATCATGATCAGCGCGTCTTCGTGCTTCATCGGCCCTCCCGTCCAAGGTCAAGCCGACTTGGGGCCGTGCGGGACTGCGATCAACCCGTAAAGCTCGGGATCACCCGGTATTGTCGCCTGATGCGACCGGCGTGGGCGCGCCGAAGCGGTGCGGATCGTCGCCGAGCGCCAGCCGAACCTTGGCGATCTCAGGCGCGGTCTCCAGCGTCTCGACGATGCGGTAGAAGGCGTCCGCCTCGTCGAACTCCTCTGGCTGCGACAGGCGGTCGGCGACGAGCTCTTCGATCCGGCTGATCAGGGCGTCGGCGGCGACCAGCGCCTCGCGCAACGTTCAGGGCTGGCGTGATCGATCATGGGGTGAGGACTCGGGGGGAGTGCGCTGGGTTCCGTCCGTATGAACGCCCCCTCAGTCAGCTTCGCTGACAGCTCCCCCGCTTCGCGGTGGAGCATCTTGCGTCTCCAGATCCTCCACCGCGAGGCGGGGGAGGTGGATCGGCGCGCAGCGCCGAGACGGAGGGGGCGTTCGTTCTAGCGCTACCGCACGCTGGACCAGGGCCGCGATAGGAGCGTCGCGCAGTTGATCAGGCCGACCAGCGAATAGGTCTGGGGGTAGTTGCCCCACAGCTCGTCGCCGCCGAAGGAGATGTCCTCCGAGAGCAGGCCCGCGGCCGTGCGGCGTCCGAGCATGTCTTCGAAGAGCTGGCGCGCCTCCTCGGTGCGACCGGAGAGGTGCAGCGCCTCGATCAGCCAGAAGGTGCAGAAATTGAACGCTGTCTTCGGCACGCCGAAATCGTCTGGGGCGGCGTAGCGCAGCATGTAGGAGCCGCGGCGCAGGCCTTCCTCGACCGCGCGCATGGTGGCCAACATGCGGGGATCGTCCGGCCGGCAGAAGCGGACGTCGACCAGCTGCAGCAGCGAGGCGTCCAGGCCGTCGCCGTCGAAGGTGGCCGCGTAGCGGCCGAGCTCGGCGTTCCAGGCCCGCCGCTCGATGGTCGCGCGGATCTGGCCGGCGCGGTCGGCCCAGTAGGCGGCGCGCTCGGAAAGCCCCAGCGCGGTCGCGGCGTTGCCCAGCCGGTCGCACGCCGCCCAGCACATGACCGAGGAATAGGTGTGCACCGCCTCGCGGCCGCGGAACTCCCATAGGCTGGCGTCAGGCTTGTCGTGCAGCTCGAAGGCGCGCTCGGCGATCGGCTCCAGGGCATGGAAGTCGTCCTCGGTCGCCGGGCGGAACAGCCGCTGGTCGAAGAAGGCCTGCACCGTCGAGAGCACGATCTGGCCGTAGACGTCGTGCTGCAGGTGCTCGTGCGCCTGGTTGCCGACCCGCACCGGACCCATGCCGCGGTAGCCCTGCAGGTGCGGCGCGATCCATTCCGTCAGCACCGGCTCGAGCCCTACGCCGTATACCGGCTGTATGTGGCCCGCCTTAGGCCGGCTCTGCGCTTCCTTTTCGACGCCGGAGCCAGCCGGCTGTTCGAGCGGCTTCTGGTCGCCCAGGCGCGCCTGGTCGACGAGATTGCGCAGGTAGACGAGATAGTTCTCCAGGAGGTCCGCCGCGCCCAGCCGGTTCAGCGCCTGCACCACGTAGTAGGCGTCCCGTAGCCAGCAGTAGCGATAGTCCCAGTTGCGGGCCTCGCCGCTGTCGTCGGCGTGTTCGGGGATCGAGGTGGTCAGCGCCGCCACGATTGCGCCGGTCTCCTCCACCGCGCAGAGCTTGAGGGTGATCGCCGCCCGGATCACCGCCTCCTGCCACTCGAGCGGAACCGAGAGGGTGCGGACCCAGGTGCGCCAGGCCTCGACCGTCTGGTCCAGCATCCGCTCGCAGACGTGGGCGACGTCCCCGTCGAAGCTCTCGTCGGGGCCCAGGAACATGGCGATCGGGTCCTCCAGCCGGAACGTCCGCTCGGCGTGGATGTGGCCGACCGGAGCGTCGGTGGTCAGCCGCAGGGTGACGCTCTGGGTCAGGTAGCGGATGTGGTTGGAGCCGACCGTGCGTCCGGCGACCGCGGCGCCGTATTGGTCGGTCGGCCTGAGCCGGATCTTGATCCTCGGCGCGCCCGACAGCGGCTTGATCATGCGGATGAAGGAGAGCGGCCGGTAGATTCGATTGTAATGCCGGTAACGGGGACAGAAATCGGTGATCTCGACCGCGGCGCCCCGGCTGGTGGTGATCACGGTCCGCAGGACCGGCGTGTTGCGCAGGTAGTCCTGCTCGACCCGCCCGGCGTCCTCCACCACTATGTCCCAGAGCCCCTGGGCGTCCGGGCCGGCGGCGTCCTCGCCGCCCAGCAGCGCCGAGAAGAAGGGGTCGCCGTCCACCCGGGGCGCGCAGGCCCAGACGAAGCGCGCCTCACGGTCGATAAGCGCGCTCGCCGAGCAGTTGCCGATCGGAAAAAGGTCAAGCGTCTGCTGCAAGGCGATATCCCGGCTCAGGCGTTGGTCCCGTGGGACGGAGGGCCGCCCCTTAGCCCGTCGTCCCGCTTTAAACGTGCGCAGCTAGGCTTGGCTCCGAAGCTGTGCGACAGGGGGCGGGCTTTCTTCCCAGCACACTCGAAACATTAACTTGCCGGTGGCGTGATCCATTCCGAAGCTCGTCCCGCCTTGCCGCGGGACCGTGACGGAATTTCGCCATCGGACGCCGCCAACGAGAGGTCGGATGATTCGTGCACGCCGCGCCCGCATCGTCGCCACCCTGGGTCCCGCCAGCCGGGCGCCCGAAACCGTCCGTCAGCTCGCCCAGGCTGGCGCGGACGTATTTCGGGTGAACTTCAGCCACGGTTCGCATGACGACCACGCCCGCACCATCAAGGCGGTGCGCGAGGCCGAGGCCGCGCTCGATCGTCCGCTGGCGGTGTTGGCTGACCTGCAGGGGCCCAAGCTTCGGCTCGGCAAGTTCGCCGGCGGCTCGGCCGAGCTGCACGCCGGCCAGGCCTTCCGCATCGACCTCGCCGCCGATCCCGGCGACGAGACGCGCGTGGGCGTGCCGCATCCCGAGGTGTTCGCCGCGCTGCGCAACGGCTCGCTGATCCTGCTGGACGACGGCAAGGTTCGGCTGCGCGTCACCGACAACGGCCCCGACTACGCCGAGACCGTGGTGGAAGCCGGCGACCGGCTCTCAAACCACAAGGGCCTCAACCTGCCGGGCAACGCCATCCCGATCCCGGCGCTCACCGACAAGGATCGCAAGGACCTGGCCTTCGCTCTGAACCAGGGCGTGGACTGGGTGGCGCTGTCCTTCGTCCAGCGCGCCGCCGACATGGCCGAGCTGCGCCAGCTGGTGCAGGGCCGCGCCGGCGTGCTCGCCAAGATCGAGAAGCCTGCGGCGCTGGAGGTGCTCGACGAAATCCTCGACCTCTCCGAAGCCGTGATGGTCGCGCGCGGCGACCTCGGCGTGGAGCTCGCGCCCGAAGAGGTGCCGGTGGTGCAGAAGGAGCTGATCCGCGCCGCGCGCGATCGCGGCATCCCGATCATCGTCGCCACCCAGATGCTGGAATCGATGATCTCGGCGCCCGCGCCCACGCGCGCCGAGGCCTCCGACGTCGCTGGCGCGGTCTACGAGGGCGCCGACGCCCTGATGCTGTCGGCCGAGACGGCGGCGGGCCAGTATCCCTTCGAGGCGGTCTCCATCATGGACCGCATCATCTCGCGCGTGGAGAAGGACCCGCGGTGGCCCGAGCTGATGGCCGCCGAGCACGGCGTCGAGGACGCCGACGCCCTGGTCTCCGCCGCCACCGACGCCGCCGACATCGCCCACGTCGCCTGCGTCGCCGCCTTCACCGCGACGGGGCAGACGGCGCTGCGGCTCTCGCGCGAACGGGGGATGACGCCGACCCTGGCGCTGACGCCGAACCTCCTGACCGCGCGCCGGCTGGCGCTGGCCTGGGGGGTCGAGCCGCGTGTGGTCCCCGACATCCTCGACCCGGAGGACATGCCGAAGCTGGCCGGCGAGGTGGCCCTGAAGACCGGCCTCGCCCAGCCGGGCGACCGGGTGATGATCCTCGCGGGCGTGCCCATGGGCTCGCCTGGCGCCGCCAACCTCCTGCGCATCACCCACGCGCCGCGGCGCTGAGGGGGGATCAACTGTTGCTCTCCCGGCCTCGCTGGGAGAGCAACTCGCGTCGGGCGTTTAGCCGCTGACGAGGCCGCCGATGATCGAAACCTTCCGCACCACTGAAGCCGCCGCCGAGGCGGCGGCCTTCGCCATCGGCCGGCTGTTGAGCGAGGCCTTGCGGAGGCGCGGGCGAGCGAGCCTGGTGGCGACGGGCGGGCGGTCGCCCGGGCCGGTGTTCGACCGCCTGCGCGAGCAGCCGCACATCGATTGGTCGCGGGTGGTCGTCACCCTTTCCGACGAGCGCTGCGTCGATCCCGCCGATTCCGACAGCAACGCCCAGGCTGTGCGCAAGCGCCTGCTTAAAGGCCAGGCGGCGAAAGCCCATCTGCTGCCGCTCTGGCCTGCGTCCGCGGACGCCGCTCTTTCCGCCCTGACGCCGTTCGATGCGGTGATGCTGGGCATGGGCGAGGACGGCCACATCGCCTCGCTCCTGCCCGGCGACCCGGGACTCGCCGCGGCGATGGATCCCGCCGCCGACCGGTTGACCGTTTCCGTGCCGGCGGGGATCGGCAAGCCGCCCGTCGCGCGCGTCAGCCTGACATTCGCCGCCCTGTCGCAGAGCCGCGCCATCTTCCTCTTGATCGCGGGGGAGGCGAAGCGCGAGGTGATCGCGCGCGCCCAGGCGGGCGCGGACCTGCCGGTCGCGGCGCTAATCTCGCAGGCGCGCGTTCCGGTCAGGATCCTCTGGTCTCCGGCACACGAGGCTTAAGCACATGCATCCCGTCACCGCCGCCGTCACGGAGCGCATCGTCGAGCGCAGCCGCGAGAGCCGGGCTGAGTATCTCGAGCACGTCGAGGCCGCCCGCCACGCCGGCCCCGGCCGGGCCAAGCTCTCCTGCGCCAACTGGGCGCACGCCTTCGCCGCCAGCCCCCAGGGCGACAAGACCCGGATGCGCGACCCCGCCGCGCCCAACGTGGCCATCGTCTCGGCCTACAACGACATGCTCTCGGCCCACCAGCCGCTGGAACGCTTCCCCGACATCATCCGCCGCGCAGCGCACGAGGTCGGGGCCACGGCCCAGTACGCCGGCGGCGTGCCCGCCATGTGCGACGGCGTCACCCAGGGGCGGCCCGGGATGGAGCTCTCGCTGTTCAGCCGCGACGTGATCGCCATGTCGACGGCGGTGGCGCTGACCCACGACGCCTTCGACGCGGCCCTGATGCTGGGCATCTGCGACAAGATCGTGCCCGGCCTGTTCATCGGCTCGGCCGCCTTCGGCCACCTGCCGGTGATCTTCGTGCCCGGCGGCCCGATGACCTCGGGGATCTCCAACGCCGAGAAGGCGCGGACCCGCGCGCTCTACGCCGAGGGCAAGGCGACGCGCGAGGAGCTGCTCGACTCCGAGATGAAGTCCTACCACGGGCCGGGCACCTGCACCTTCTACGGCACGGCCAACTCCAACCAGATGATGATGGAGATGATCGGCCTGCACCTCCCAGGCTCGGCCTTCGTCACGCCCAACACGCCTCTGCGCGACGCGCTGGTCGCCTTTGCACCGCGACGCGCGGTGGAGATCCGCGACCGCGCCAACGCCTACACCCCGTTCTCCGCGGTGGTGGACGAGAAGAGCATCGTCAACGCGCTCGCGGGCCTCCTCGCCACCGGCGGCTCGACCAACCACACCTTGCACCTGATCGCCATGGCGCGGGCGGCGGGGGTGCGGCTGACCTGGGAGGACTTCGACGACCTCTCCAAGGTCACGCCGCTGATCGCGCGGGTCTATCCGAACGGGACCGAGGACGTGAACGCCTTCCATGCGGCCGGCGGCATGGCCTTCGTGATCCGCCAACTGCTCGACGCCGGCCTGGCGCACGCCGACGTCACCACGGTGGCGGGGGCTGGCCTTCGCCTCTACCAGCAGGAGCCCTTCCTGGACGACGGCCGGCTGGTCTGGAAGGCGGGCGCGGCCGCGCCGCTCGACCGCGACATCCTGCGGCCAGTGGACGATCCCTTCCAGGCGGAGGGCGGCATCCGCCTGCTCACCGGCCCGCTGGGCCGGGCCGTGATCAAGACCTCGGCGGTCAAGCCGCAGCACCTGGTGATCGAGGCCCCGGCCCTGGTGTTCGATGACCAGGATGAGCTGCTCGCCGCCCACAAGGCGGGCCAGCTCAACCGCGACTTCATCGCCGTGGTCCGCTTCCAGGGGCCCCAGGCCAACGGCATGCCCGAGCTGCATTCGCTCACCCCCGCGCTCGGCGTCCAGCTCGACAAGGGCTTCAAGGTGGCGCTGGTCACCGACGGGCGGATGAGCGGGGCGTCCGGCAAGGTGCCCGCCGCCATCCACGTCACGCCCGAGGCCGCCGCGGGCGGCCCGCTCTGCCGCGTGCGCGACGGCGACCGCCTGCGCCTCGACGCGGTTTCCGGGCGTCTGGACATCCTGGTGGACGAGCGCGAATTCAACTCCCGCGCGCCTGCGGTGGCGAAGCCGGCCGGTTTCGGCTACGGGCGCGAGCTGTTTGGCTGGATGCGGCGTGTCGCTGGCCCCGCGGACGCGGGGGCCTGCACCCTTTTCGAGGCGGCCTGAATTTGAGAGCTCAGTTCGAAGGTCTGGTCGGCGACGTCGGCGGCACCAACGCCCGTTTCGCCTTGGTCGATCCGCAGGGTCACATCCGTCACCCGCGCAGCTTCCTGGCGAAGGACTACGCCAGCCTCGCCGACGTGATCGCCGAGTACCTGGAGCAGACGGCCGGCCGCAGGCGCCCGGCCCGGGCGGTGATCGCGGTGGCCGGGCCGGTGCTCGACGGCGAGATCGAGTTCACCAACCTCGACTGGCAGATCTCCGAGGGCGACCTCCTGGCCCACTTCGAGTTCGAGGCGGTCAAGCTGATCAACGACTTCGCCGCCCAGGCGCTGGCCTGTCCGCTGCTGGAGCCGGACGATTTGCGCGCGCTCGGGCCCGAGCTGCGCGGCGCCCTCGACGGCCCGCAGGTGGTGCTGGGCGCCGGCACGGGCTTCGGCGTGGCGGGCCTGGCGCGCGGCGAGCGCGGCGACCTGGCCGTCGCGACCGAGGGCGGCCATGCGGCCTTCGCACCCTCCGACGACGTCGAGATCGAGGTGCTGAAGCGGCTGCGGACGCGCCATAGCCGGGTGTCGATCGAGCGGCTGTTGTCTGGTCCTGGCCTGTACGACCTCTATCGCGCCCTGGCCGAGATCGAAGGCGCCAACGCCGAACTGCCCGACGACAAGAGCGTCGTCGCCGCCGCGAACGAGGGCGACCGGATGGCGGGCGCGGCGGCCGACCGCTTCTGCGCGATCATGGGTTCGGTGGCGGGCGACCTGGCGCTGACCTTCGGCGCCCGCGGCGGGGTGTTCGTCTCCGGGGGCCTGGCGCCCAGGCTGGCGGACCGGCTGGCGTCGGGGACGTTCCGCGCCCGCTTCGAGGACAAGGGCCGGCTGGCGCCCTACGTCGCCCAAATTCCCACGTCACTCGTACTGCATCCCTATCCGGCGATCGTCGGCGCCGCGCGCGCACTGGCCCAGATGGAGCGGCTATGAACATCGACGCGATCCTCGCCCGTTGCCCGGTCATTCCGGTGCTGATCATCGAGGATCCGGCCTCGGCCGCGCCGCTCGGCCGGGCGCTCGTCGCAGGCGGTCTCTCGGTTCTGGAGGTCACCCTGCGCACGCCGGCGGCCATGGAGTGCATCCGCCGCATGATCGCCGAGGTCGAGGGCGTGGTGGTGGGCGCAGGCACGGTGCTGGACGGGGCCGCCCGCAAGGCCTGCGCGGCGGCCGGCGCCGCCTTCTGCGTCAGCCCGGGCCTGATCCGCGATGAGCCGGCCGAGGGTCCGGCGCCGCTGCTCCCAGGCGTCGCCACCGCGACCGAGCTGATGGCGGGGCTGGCCCAGGGCTTCACGCGCTTCAAGCTGTTCCCGGCCAATGTCGCCGGCGGGATCGACGCCCTCAAGGCGTTCGCCAGCCCCTTCGCGGGCGTGAAGTTCTGCCCCACCGGCGGCGTCAGCGCGGCGAACGCCGCCGACTACCTGGCGCTGCCGAACGTCGCCTGCGTGGGCGGCAGTTGGGTCGCGCCGCCCGAGGCGGTGCGCGCCGGCGACTGGGACCGCATCACCGAACTCGCCCGCCAGGCCGCGGCGCTGCGTCGGCCGGGGGCTGCTGCAGAGGCCTGAGCATGCACAGCGACGATCCTGTCCACGAGCAGTTCCGCTGGACCGTCTCCGCCGACGCCCAGCCTGGCCGGCCCGGCGCGGCGACCGTCAGCGTCGTCGCGCGCAACGCCATGGGGCCGGAGCTGTCTTTCGATATGGTCGTCGACTGGCACGCCGGCGCCGAGGCCGCCGACGTCGAGGGCCGGGCGCTGGTCATCCTCGCCATGCTGGCCCGCGAGCTCGCCGCCGAATGTGAGCGCCTCGCCGGCGAGCGGTTCGACGAGGGCTGAGGGGGCGCCTCGCAGATCGCCCGCGAGACCCGCTTGCACAGGCCGGGCCGTATGAGTAGGTTCCGCGCCTCGCTCAGCAGGCCCCCGCTCCGGTGGCCTCGCGCCGGCTCGGAGAGGTGGCTGAGTGGTTGAAAGCACCGCACTCGAAATGCGGCGTACTCGCAAGGGTACCGAGGGTTCGAATCCCTCCCTCTCCGCCAACTAAGCATCAGAGATTACGACAAAAATCCCAATACTGACCTTGGCCTTGCTCGCGCTGACGTGAGTGGCTGGGGCACAAGTGGGGCACGGCGAGCGGCAGGAATGCAATCTTGGACGCCTTCAGCTGCGTCGTCTGAACGCCGCGACTCGAAACGCAACGGATAGGCGGTTGGCTCGTCTCGACTCATTGGACGGAACGTGCAGCGGTACCTTATGGGCTCGCCAATCCAATCATTTCGCTGTCCGCCCGATCTCGCTGAGCGAATTGACGCCCACCAGGTGCGGCTTTCCCTCTGCTCGCGCGGAGCAACCATTGTCGCGTTGTTGCGGGCTGGATTGGACCAAGCGGAGACGCAAAGCGCGCAGGCAAACGGTAGTGCGAGCACGGATCAGCGCCCCGGACGCCGCGGCTTAGTTTTCGGCACATGGCGATGAGGGATCCGCAAGTGCGTCCTGGACGCTGGTGTTGCCGAATTCGAGGCGGTTTTCCGATCCCCCGCCCAGAAATTTTCGCGGATCGCCATTGGGCTTGGCCGCTGTGCGGTTAGTCGCAGAACGTGGGCCGGCCGGGCCTAACGTCCCGCGTTTCGTGAAAGGGAATGGACTCAACGCCAGATTTCCCGATCCTGCCGCCAACCTTCATGCGCCCGTCGCCGACTTCGACTCACGATGTTCTTTGGGCTAAGACCCGCGCCGGTGCACGCGCGGGCCGCGGCTTCCGCTATCAAGATGCTGCGGGAGCATGGCTGGCCGCCGCCGCGTGGTCCGGCGAGCTACCCTGGACTGTCGTGATTCCGGAAGGACTCGACGACATCAGCCTGCATGGCGAGTCATTCGAGCTCCGCGCCCAGCTGAAGTCCCGACACGATGCACAGGCGACGTTCAGCCTGGTTGAGGTTGCCGACTACCTGGCCAAGATCGCCGCGGGTCTATCCGAGAATGATGAGCAGGTGGCGGTCGCCATCGTGCTTGAGCGCGGCGTCGATGGCCTGGAGCCCTCGGGTTGGTTGACGCCGCTCGCCGCGACGCGGCAGGACCTGGGTGCGCTAGCGAGGCTGCTAGGCCCTCGGCTAACCGCCAACTGCGCACCCGGCGCGCTGCTGGCGCGCACATACCTTATCGTCGAGCCCGCACCGCTTGAGCGGGCGATCGAGACTCTCGTGGCTCGGACTACACTTGCCCCTGCGCGAGCGCGATTGCTCGCGCACGGCCTGCGCCATCGCGCCGGCGAGGCTGCGGATGCCAACTTTTCTGCGACGGCAGAAGCCGCCGTCGGTCTGGATGTTGCGACCGTGCAAGACGAGATCGACGGCGTCCAAGCTGTGGTGGATCCCGTCGGATACGCCGAACTCACTGGGGGGCTCTGCGACCTCGCCGATTTCGATGCGCCCCTCGACACAGGAGGCTTTTATAGCGGCGTCGATGTCCAGCCCGGCCACGTGGGAGCTGGCCTCGTCTTCGATCGGCCGGAGACCACCGAGAGTGTCTTTGAGGCGCTCGCGGCTCAAAGATGCGCCCTGGTGGCCGGCCCGTCTGGTGCCGGAAAGTCGGCTATAGCTTGGATGAGCGCGTTTGCGATGCGTCATGTGGTGCGCTGGTATCGGGTGCGCGTGCTTCAGGCAGAGGACGTTGGAAAGCTTGCGCAACTCGCGCGCCTGCTGGAAGCGACGGCTGCGCGGCCCGTTGGCTTCGTGGTGGACGACGTGGGGCGGGATGCCACGGCCGGATGGGACGTACTTGTTCGGGAAGTGAAGGCGACGCCGGTCCTCCTCGCGATCGGCACCGTGCGAGAAGAGGATGTTCTCACCCTCGAGACGGGCGGACAGACGAGGGTCATTCGCCCTCGGCTGGACGAGACGCTAGCCGAGCGCATCTTCCGAGCGCTAGCCGCCGAGAATGAAATGCAGTTCTCGCACTGGCGCGAACCCCTTGAGCACAGCGGTGGGTTGCTTCTGGAATACACGCACCTGCTTACCGCTGGACAGCGGCTCGGCGAAACCTTGGGAGGTCAGGTGCGACGGCGCCTCGTCGAGAATCGCAGCGACGAGCTGCTGATCCTGGAAGTGGTGGCGCTTCTTTCAACGCACGGTGGGTCAGCGACGCCGAAGGGTTTGAGGAACGTGCTCGGAATTGGCGAGATCGCCTTCGCCCGCGCCCTGGCCCGACTCGTAGAAGAGCATGCTCTGCGTGTGCAGGCCGACGGCACTCTGCGGGGCTTGCATGAAATCCGTTCTCGTCATCTTGACGCCGCGATGCGCGAGATGCTCGCGCGGCCCATTGGTGAGCTCACCCGGCGGGCGCTCGCTTCCGCGCGAGCTGCCGACTTCCCGACGCTATTGCCGCGCCTTTTGCGTGCATGGCCGAATGCGGAAGAGGATGCCCTGGACATTCTTGGCGAGCGCATGCGCGGTGGCGACGTGGCGGAACACGTCGCGATCCTGCGAGGTCTCGGCCTTGCGACGGTGGACCGGATCGCCAAACGCTGGGTGGAGATCACCCGCGATGTCGGGATCGATGATCGGCTGAGCGCCATCTCGTTGGCGTTCGAGCTGGCCGAGAGCGACCTCGACCAGCCGATCTTCGAAAAGGTCAAGGCGGCCGCCGAATTGTTCCGAGCTGAGACGTTCGTCGATCTCAGGGTGCTCTTGCAGGGGCGCCTGTTGAATGGGCATCCGGTTGCGAACCTGGGGCTCGACGACGCTCACCGGCTCCTCAGCGCCAGCCTGCCCTTCCATGCTTGCAAGGAAGGGCCTCAAGTCGCCTACTTTGCTGACACGCCACTTGAGGAATTGCCGCTCCATCGGCTGCTTCCTTTCCTATTGACGACCCACTTAGCGGCGCCGGACCTGGGCCGGCGCGCCGTCGCGCGCGCAGGGGGAGTAGACCACCTTCTCGAGCGGATCTGGCGAGAGACCGACTGGGTCACGCGGCCGATTCGTAAGGACTACGAAGGCCAACCGGCTGTGGAGTCGAATATCCGGGTGACCGACGACACCCGGCAGACGGACTTGCATGGCGAAGCCGTGGCGCACTGTACGCGCCTAGCTGCCGCCGACCCCGACGCCGAGCGCCTCCTCTGCGCCATCGTGACCGCGGACGGCGAGCCGGCCGGCTTTGGAGGCTTCGAGGTCGCGACGAAGAAAATGGAGCGCCGATGGGCGATCGATCCGGAGCGCGTCGCCTGGAATCGCGCCCACTTGCGGGCAGTGGAGAGGATCGTCGCTGCGGACAATGAAACAGGGCGCGAAGCGGCCTTCGCATTGGCGGTGAATGAGCTCGAGGCCAAACTGCGCGAGGCGGGTGACTTCTATTGTCGAATGGAAGCTGCTCCGCCGAAATGGCGGCTCTTCATGCAGGTTAGGGCTCTGCTGACAAGCTTCGTCAAGCCGCCCTCAGTGCAGGATGTAGCGCCAGAGGGTCAGGGCGACGGTTTCAAGGGCGACGGCCTGCACGATCTGGTCGCCGGCTTGCAAACCCTGGCGACGGAGCTAGCGGATCCTATCGACAAGCCCCTTCTCGCCGCGCACCAGGCTGCGGAGCTAAGCAAGAAGGTCGAGGCGCTGCAGGATGCGCGTGCGTGGCGATGGACGGCAGAGCCTCCATTCTCTGCCCTGCAAAACATCCATGTTCACCTGTCGGATCTGACAGCGGTGCTTGAGGACACTCACGTGGACGCCGGCCGAAGGCGGGCCGCTGCGCTCCGCCTGCAAAAGTCGAGCCGCAAATACTCGGTCCTACATCGCGCCTCCGAGGAGGCGCGGCTACGAGCGGTCCAGGATCACGAGAAGATGCGCCGCAATGTGCTGGAGGCCTGCCAAGTCCGCGGATGGGAGGTGAAGGTAATCGCCCGGGAACCAGCGGACACGAAGTACGTCTGGCCTGGGGTAGAGTTTGGGATCTTCATATCCGTTTCGTCGGTCGCGGATTGGTTCCAAGTCCTGTCCGAGTTCCCTGCCATCGCCCAGACTCCGGGGCCTTACGTCCGGATGAGCTTTATCCTGGTGCGTGAAGACGTTGCCTTCCCAATCGGCTGCGACTGGCGCGGACAGCTTTTCCCAGCCGTTGATCCCGTAGGCCAGTGGCGCGATCATAGCCCAGTTCCCTTCCTTCAAGACGACATCGTGGGCAACTTCACGCGGGCCATCGAATGGCTGGTCCGGCTCTCGGCTATGACCGCGGGGCGCGACCGAAGTTTGAACAAGAGCGAAGAGGTCGATTACGAGCGCGGGATCGGCGAACTCGTACGGGCTGTGGAGCCGTTGCGCGATCTCCTTGAGAGCACAGGAGATTCAGATCTGATGGAGTGTGTCGAAGTCATCGGCGGGCTCATTCGGCGGCTGGACACGGAAGCCAAGGAGGCGCCGGAGGGGCCAGTCCTGGCGGCTGAGCTTCAGGCGATCACCCGCGGTGAGGTCAGTGAACTCAGTTGGTTGATTCTCGGTTGTCGTATGACGCTGATGGAGCGGGCGTTGCGCGAGCGTCGTCAGCTGGAGCTAGGTGTCCGCGAAGGTTAGTTGGCCAGCGCCAGATTCGGCTAGCTCGAACCCCGCTTCTGCCTCTAGGTCAACGCGCGCGGGCCGGGGAGGCCGTTGGCCAGCGCAGGCAGGATGGATGGCCGCGCCGCCGCGGTACTCTCTGCAACCCCCGCCTAGGCCCGCGGGCGGCTTAGCCTTTTGTCGTTGCTCTGTCCGGGGTACTGGCGGATCTCCTACGAGGGGACGCGGGCGCTGCGGCGTTGAGGCCCCGCACTTCCACCCGAATGGTTTGGACGCTGTTTCGGTCGATCTGCGCAGCGTCGGCCGCCAGAATGGCCATGACCTCATCAAAGGTCATCGGCGCCTTCGACTCCGGATCGCGCCAGAAGCGCGCCGCACGGTGGTTGGTGACCACGAACAGGCCGTGCCGCCGCTTCGGAACGCGCAGATAATCCCCGGCCAGTTGTTGGCTCAGCGCATGCCGAAGATCCGGAAGGGTCCAGCCCTTGTCGCCATGCTTCAGCTCTAACGCCACCTCCACCAGCGCGGCGGTCGCGGCGAGCGCGATGTCGGGGCGATTGTCATTGAGCACCTGCTTCTCGCGCGCGACGGTGCAGCGTCCGTGCGCGCGGAATTCCAGTTGCTCGGCGAGCCAATTCTGCACCGCGAATTCCGACTGCGCTGTCTCAAGAACTTCGCGCGAAGAGTAGTCGCCGTTCTGGAAGCGCAAGCTGATGTCGTCGATGGCATCGCACGCCAGGCCCAGAAGATCTTCGCCCGTATAGACCGGGGTGAGCGCCGTTTGCTCGAACTGCGGCACATCCCGCGGGCGCCACGACCAGGCGTCCGCCTCGCGTTCGGCAACCTCCCAGGCGATCTGCCGAAAGCGATGGGCGCGCGAGCCTACCAGATCATCGGCAATCATCCGTATCAGGGCGTCGTGTGCGGCTTGACCGCCCTTATTGATCAGCGCCGTCAGCACGCGGTTGCGGCCCGTCTGCGCCTCGTCGCGGCGCTCAGGCGTGAACGAACCGTCGCGCTCGATATCCAGCGCTGGCTGGACAAGCTGATAAGAGAGCCGCAGGAGCGCCTCCAGAGTCTCGATATCCGCGTCTTCCAGGCCGACGACGGCGTCGCCGCGCATGCCGAAGAGATCGCCCACAATCTCCTCGGCCCGCGCGCGTCGCCGGGACTTCGGTTCGTTCGCCACCACCTCCGGCAGTCGCCTGGCGGCCGTCGCGACATCAAGCTCGAAAAGCAGCGCCAGATAGGCCTTGCGCCAAGCCCAATTTGCGGACCCGCGCCGTCGCTTCAGTCGCGCGTCGATCAAGCTTGCATAGGTTTCCCGTTCCGTCGGCGTCAGCTGAGCACGTCGCAGGATCGTTCGGGCGGAGTGGACATGGCGAAGCCAGATCGGTTCGCGATCGACGAGCGCCAGCAGCCCACTGCGAAGGGCGGGGCCGAGCGTTAGGCTGCTCTCGGCGCGATTGAGGAATGGCGTGTAGGCTTGTTCCGCTATGCCCCATTCACGGACAATTTCGGCGAGGACTCCGGGGACACTCTCCGCAGGCCACGCCTGAAGCAAGTCATCCAGCCATTCCGGAATCGACTGATCGTCCTGACAGAGATGCTCCGCGACACGACTTGCCTGAAGACGGTCGAGCTGCTGCAGCCACTGGACTTCGGTGGACTCCAGATTAAGGCCGCCAATCGCGAGAACGATTGTGTTTTTGATCCTCCGACCATCGCCATCGATCTTGGGCCTCTCTGGCGGTGTCACGCGCCACATCTGCCTCATTCCGTTGGCGTAGGCTTCGGCAACCTCGTCGCCGAAGGCCCCCTTGAGCGCGTGCCACTCCGTCGGAGCCTTGGTCGTCTCGAGCCCCGAATGACGATGGAGCCAATAGGTGAGCTGCCAGAGGGGCAGAGGGCCCGGCCAGGAGGCCAGTCGGGTCGGATCGCTTAGAAATGTCGGATTCGCACGGAACTGGTCCCTGAGCTGCCGCCAAGTCGCGCTGTCCGCTTCGATGCGGGCGGCCTTTTCGCGCGCCGTGCGTTCGCGGCTTTCGCGCCACTTCCGCTCTAACGCTGATTCTTCGCGCGGAGCCCGATAGGCGGCGAGATCCTCCGCCAGCACGCCGTCATGGGCAATCCGTTGCGCAAGCCCGTCGAGGTCGGCGCTGTCGGGGAGCAGCTGATATACGGCGCTGAGCGCGGTGCGCCGCTCGGCCACGTCCGAGCGATTTAGGCTTTCATTCTCAAGCCAGGGCGCGTCGGTGGCGCTCAAGCCCCAGAGCTGCTGCTGCAATCCGACGCTCAGTCGCCAGATCTGCGGATGGTCGCGGTCCGAGGGATCCTCTGTGAACGCCTCCGCCACATCGGCCCAAAAGAGCGTCTGATTGATAGCGGTGCGCTGCCGCACAAGGGTGGCAAGCGACGGATCTTCGGATCCATAGGTGTCGAGGCTCGTCCGCTCGACAACCTGCAATAGCGCGATGAGGCCCGGCTGAACCCCGTCCTCATCGGACTTCAACACGGCCTGACGCGCAAGGTCCCCTACACGACGGCCTAACACGCCGTGACGCCTCGAGAGAACCTCATAGTCCTCGCGAGGCGGCTGACGACAGAGTTTGGCCACACCGCCTAGCAGGCTCTCTCGCTCACTCGCCGTTCTACAGGCGGCGTATAAGTCTGCGAGGACGAAACCGAAGCCTTCCACCTCGAAACGCTTTGCCGGCGGCGCCTTGTCAAGCAGACGCAGCAGCTGCTTCACGGTTAGGATGCGCGGGAACAGCGTCATCGCCAGCTGAGGCGCCAGCTTCGGTTCGAACGCTCCGGGTTTCGCTAGCATTTGGGCGGCCAGCTTCTTCAGCCCAGCAGTGTCGTCCACCGCGGCCATCGCGCGGGCGGCAACGATCCGATTGTACCGAGGGGCGTCCATGTCGAGGGCTTCGGCGGTAAGCAGGTCGATGCAGGCGGAGATCTTGCCCACTTCGATGAGGCGCAGGAGTTCAAACCTGAAGTCCGACTTCGAGTTTAGCGTCCACGCGTCCCGAATTGCGTCGGCCAATCGGACGTCCGCGAACATCCAGAGTGCATGTTGGTCCAAAAACTCGTGCGACACCTCGGCGGCGGCGTGCTTCGTCGCATAACTTCGCAGGAGATCGGCGCGCACCGAAATGGGCAGTCCCGAGGGGTCCCCGAAGGCGATGAGCGTGAGCGGGTCGTGGGTCTGCAGCAACGTCAGCAGGCCGTGGCAGTCCGCGGCGAGCCACGCTGCCGCTGGGCGCAACGAGGGCGGCACCGTTGTAATTCCGCACGCGGTGCGACGGAATACCTTCAGGATCGTGCCTTCGGACAAGCGGCCCTCGCTCTGGAGCCGTCGAAACCACGAGGCGGTCAGATATTCGAGCGCCGAGCGGTGGTGGAAGCGAATCCGGCCATAGGTTGCGGGTGCGAAGATTCCCCGCCGGAGGAGAGCCGCCCGTTGCTGCGCCGTGAGATCCGGCAGGACATCTGCCGGACTCACCGCATCTTCCGCCGGCGCCTCGTCGGACGGCGCCCGCGTCGTGAGCAGTTTGCCGAGCGACATCGCGGCGGCGACCCGTTCTGCGGCATGGCGCGCTTCGATGTCGGTAAGTACGTTGGCGTCCGCGCGCTTGTCGCGCTCGCGTAGTCGATCCGTGACGTGCGTTTCGACCATCTCGCGCAACGTGCCGAACGTGCCCGTCGATTTCCAAGCGTTGACGAGCATGTCGAGATCGCCCGGCCGCTCGGCCAACGGCCCCAGGCCGCGCAGGGTAATCGCCTGCTCGAACGCCTCGATGTCATCCACCTTTCGATCGACGAGAAAGGCGCGTTGCTGTGACGAGGTGAGGTTCGTCAAGCTGAAGACGAGGATCTCGGGTCGCGCCGTAGTGGCCGGCTTGGCCTTCGGTTCGTCGAGTACCGACAGCAAGACTTCGTCGGGGTCAGGGGCAGCAAAGGATGCTGCCTCGGCTATCGGCGGCAGCTGGTCCTGCACCACCTCGAAGTCGGCGACCGGATCCCAGTCCGTGCCGCGACAAGAGATGAAGATGCGTGCGCGTCCAGCAGCGTCGCCAAGCGCCTCGGCCACCTTCGCCAGCGCGGCGGTGAAGCTGTGGCGCTGAAGCTTCGCTTCGTCAACCGAGTCGAGGAACAGCCAGCCCGGCCGGCTCGAGCGGCGCCATGTTTCGAAAAGGTCCGCCTTCGCGGTCCCCAGCGTCCGCGCTAGCCCAAGCTCGGCGAGCTGCTCGATCGCGGCGAAGAAGGCGTCCTTATGATCTTCACGCAGCGCCGTCGCCCGTTCCCGGAATTCCTCGGTCTTGCCGCTCCCCGCTTCGGCGAGGATGATGACACGCCTATGCTCCAGGAGCTCCGGCCACGCGATCGACTGATAGCGACGCGCCAGCGCCGCAAGACCCTCTCCGCTGAGCGGATCGTTCCGGTTCACCGGCACAAATGTGCGGTTCAGATCGACGTACGCCATGTACGTTTCAATGCCCGAGTCGCATGGTGTGCACGACCATAGATCGGTCGGTAGACCCGCCCATCTCCACCAACAAGGGACTCTGCGATGATTCCGCAGCAAGCCCGGGGACTGCTGCGGCTATTCCGCCGCGGGAACCGCGGGCACGAGGTTGAGCGTGACGTTGTTCGGCTCGAGCACCATCCCCATGTTGCCCTGCCACCAGGCGCCTTTCTTTTCCACCCATGTGACCGTGGGCTGCGGGCCTCTCATCACATAGCCTTCCTTGGCCACCATGACCCTGAACCCCATGCGCTGAGGGACCGCCACGACACAGGGCGTAATGCAGCGGTAGACGCCCCCCTTTCGGTGATCGGGATCACGCTCCCACGGCGGGGCACGCTCAGCGGGCCGCAGGGACGAGACGATTCCGACATTCTGCGACTCCATTAGCTTGGCGAGAGCCGCGGTGTCCCACCGCGCTCGCGCGGCCTTGGGCGCCCGCGCGCGCCGCTCCCCTGGCGTCATTCGTACCGACGCTTTCGACCATGCCAACGCGCTGCTTGCCGATCGCCGGCACGGGAAATCCGAGCGAACGGGGCACTGCCCAGCATTTGAATCAACTGCGCAACGCCTGATTTGCGCGCCAAAGCCGATCGCAGGCTAGCGCTGGCGCGCCACGCAAGCGATACTCACGCCGTCGGTGGTTGGGTTTAGTCACTCGCTGCCGATGCGCGTCACGCGCCGAACACAGGTCCGCTCAGTCGGGCGGCCTGCTCAATAAAATACCCTCGGGGAATAGGCAGGACGTGCCTTCCCTGTGTTCGCACGTGACTAACCACCCGGCACCAGCCGGGGGCGACACAGGGGGCTGTTTAATGCGAACGCTTCTGATGGCGGTGGCGGCGACGCTGCTCGCACAACCGCTCAACCATACACATCTCGGATCTCGCAATCGCTGCTGCGCAGGCTGTGTCCGCTCAAAGCGTTGAGGCAGTTCCTACCCGCAGCACAGATCCTCGTGTGAGCAGCAGGCACATTCTGCAGGCGCGTCGGCGTCTGCTGACCTGGCCGCCGTCTTCGCCGCCCTGGCGCTGATGACGGTGCGTCTATGCTTTGGAGCCTAAGATTATGCAATTCAGTAACCTTCCCGACGACCCAAAGACGCGCCAGATCCGTCAGCGCAAGGGCGAGCGCGTGCTCTTTCTGATGGTGATCGCCTACCTCCTGGCCGTAGTGGGGGCCTTCATCTTCCGCTGATCACGCCCGAAGGCCTGCTGCGGCGGGCCTTCCCACGTATTCAGACCGGAGGAGGATGCACGATGCTACTGACGATCCTTGCCGCCGCCGCCGTGGCTGCGGTCCCACTTCCTGAAGGACGGGGAGGGCGCCCGACGCCGCTCGCCATCACGTCCGATGTACCAGGCGCCGAGGCCTTGGCCGCGTTCCGCGAGCGTGACGGCTCGCTGGGTCTCGCGCGCTGCTTCGCGCCCTGCACCCTTCAGATCCCCGCGAATTCCCCCCTGGTGGTGCGCGTGAAGGCGCCGGACGGGACGTTCCTCAAGACGCCCGAGCTACGGTGGAAGCCGGGGGGCCTGCTCAAGATCCCGTACAGCGAGGAGCTGAGCCCTTCCACCATCAACGCCACCCGCTGAACACGGGAAAGCTTGGCGCTGCGAGCTTCATCTGCGGCGCGAGCGATCTCGGCCGGAGTGAGCGCCGCAAGCGTACGTGATTGCAACACGGCTGACCTTGTGCAGGACCGCAAGGCGCGCCGGGAAGGGCGTGTCCGGCGTCAGCATCCCCTGGCCATATGGCCGTTTTGAGCAAGCTTCGCTCGCGTCGCCCGGTCGCGCGCAACAGGCTAGAGCCACAGCCACGACAGCGAGGGAGGCTTTACGGAGGTGCAAGGAGGATCCCCAGTGGCAGCCATCTCGCCAGTCTGGTGACCTAACCGCGAGCATGCTACGGTAGCGGTCGATGACAACTGCCCGCCATACGTTTGTTACGCTGAACCGACCTGGGTCGCCGGTCATGCGGAAACGCGCACGTATGGAGGGCTAGGGTCAGCGCATAGCGAGACCAACAAGCCTCTCCGGTCCGGTTCGGAGGGGCTTCCCATGGAAAGCTCAATCGGCTCGGGCCTCGATCTCAATTCGACCCGAACTTAGAGCCGCCCATGTACCTCTCAGTTGCGACCACTCACCGTCCGGCCACCGATCTTGGGTTCTTGCTGCACAAGCATCCCGGCCGGGTGCACGAGACGGAACTGCCGTTTGGCAAGGCGGTCGTATTCTACCCGGAGGCCACGGAAGAGAGGTGCGAAGCCGCGCTCATCCTTGACGTCGATCCGGTCGGGCTGGTGCGCGGCAAGGGCCGGTCCGACGGTCTGCTGGATCAGTATGTCAACGACCGCCCATACGCGGCCTCGTCATTCTTGTCGGTCGCCCTGAATCGCACGCTTCGCACCGCGATGACGGGCGCGTCGCGCGAACGGCCCGATCTCGCGGAGACCGACATCCCCCTTGAAGCGATCGTCACGCCGCTGCCCACGCGAGGCGGCGGTGAGCGGCTGGTGCGCGCGTTGTTCGAGCCGCTGGGCTGGGCTGTTGAGGTCGAGCGTATTGCAGGCGCCTCGTCGGCCTATGTCACTCTCAGGCTCTCTGGGCGCGCCCGCCTCCAGACGCTGCTCAACCACCTCTATGTCCTCATTCCGGTGCTCGATGACGACAAGCACTACTGGGTCGGCGAGGATGAGATCTCCAAGCTCATGCGGCGCGGCGACGGTTGGCTGGAAATCCATCCGTCGCGGGATCTCATCGTGCGCCGCTACCTCATCCACCGCGGTGCGCTCGCCCGCGCGGCGTTGGAGCGGCTGGCGCCCGAGACGCGCGAGGAAGCGCTTGCGCCGGCTGACCGCCCTTCGACCGAGGGCAACCTCGAGGAGCCGCTTCGTCTCAACGATCTGCGCCTTGGGGCGGTCGTCGAGGCGCTTCGTGCATCCGGCGCTCGTGCAATCGCCGACCTTGGTTGCGGCGAAGGCAAGCTCCTGCAGCAGCTGGTGCGCGAGCGTTGGGTCGAGCGGCTGATCGGGGTAGACGCCGCGGTGCGCGATCTCGAATGGGCCGCCAAGCGGCTCAAACTTAATCAGCCCGGCGGGCCGGCCGAGGGCCGTGTGCAGCTGCTCCACGGGTCGATCACCTATCGGGATCGCCGTTGGGAAGGCGTTGACGCCGCTGCGCTCGTCGAAGTGATCGAACATCTCGATCCTGATCGCCTGCCGACGCTTGAGAAGGTTGTGTTCGGCGCCGCGCGGCCCGGCACGGTCATCGTCACGACGCCGAACGCGGAGTTCAACGTGCGCTTCCCGAATTTGGCCGCCGGCGCGTTTCGGCACCCCGACCATCGGTTCGAGTGGACGAGAACCGAATTCCGCGCCTGGGCCGAGCGTGTGGCGGCGGCCCATGCCTATCGCGTCGAGTTCAGCGACGTGGGGCAATCGGAACCGCAGGTCGGCGCGCCCACCCAGATGGCCGTCTTTAGTCAAGGGGCGAGATCATGACTGATGCGCTTCGGATTTGGCTGAGCAGCTGGATTATCCAAGACGGAAATTACGGCGACTTTGCTGTGGGCGAGAAATGCCCGTTCGCGCTGGAATTTTGGCCCGTAGATTCTCTCGTGGTGCTCCAACCTGACGCCGCTTCCGCGCCGCTCTCAATGAGCTGGCAGCGGGATGCGACCTATTCGGTCAAAGGCCGGGTGTCCTTCGTCGCCGAGACTTGGTGGGTGCTCGACGCGGGTCTCCCGATGTACCGCGATCAGCGTACTCCGCCAGGTCCGGTCGGAACGCTCGTCGAGGGGCAGATCGGCATAGGGATCGATCATTTCAGCTATTTTGAGAGCTTGGCGGGGCGGCCTGGCGCGCCGGCGCTCATCTTCGATTGGCGGATTGACGCCATTGAGATGGACACCGCCCCGCTTGTGGAAACGAAGCCGCGCTTCGTCGAGCGGGATCGCAGCCGCCAGGGCTGGAAAGCTCTACCTCAAACCGACGCGTGGGAGGACGATGGCGGGCACGCGGACTACCTCCTGACGTGCTCGCGCGTCCAAGGCGAACCGAGGCGCCACCTGTGAGCCCGTTAGAAATTCCTGACTTTGCGCTTGTTGTGCTCATTGGCGCGACGGGCTCTGGCAAATCCAGCTTTGCGGCCAAGCACTTCAAGCCGACGGAAGTCATCTCTTCGGATCACTGCCGCGGGCTCGTCTCCGATGATGAGACCGATCAGGCCGTCTCGGCCGACGCGTTCGAACTCGTGCGCGCCATTGCGGAGAAGCGGCTCAAGCATCGCCGACTGACGGTGATCGACGCAACTAATGTGCGCCCTGCCGACCGTAAGGGCTGGATCGAACTGGCTCGGCGCTGGCATGCCTTGCCCGTAGCCATCGTGATCGATCCCGGCATCAAGGTCTGCATTGAGCGCAATAAGGAGAGGCCGGATCGCCCGTTCGGACCGCAGGTGGTCCAGCGCATGGCGTCCGAGATCCGCCGCGGTCTAGGCGGCTTGCAGCGGGAAGGCTTCCGCCAGGTGTGGAAGCTCACCAGCGAAGCTGAAATCGACGCGGCCACGGTCGCGCCAAAGCCACTCTGGACAGACCGCCGAGTGGATGTCGGGCCGTTCGACATCATCGGCGACATTCACGGCTGCGCCGCGGAGTTGCAGGAGCTTCTCGCTACCCTCGGCTACGTCGTCGAATGGTCTGAGGACCAAGGCGAGCGGACGGTCACCGTGTCGGCGCCGCATGGGCGCAAGGTCGTGTTCGTCGGGGACCTTGTCGATCGCGGACCCAACGCACCCGATGTGCTGCGCATCGCCATGAGGATGGTCGAGGACGGGAGCGCCTATGCGGTTCAGGGCAACCATGAGCGAAAGCTGGGGCGTTGGCTCGGCGGGCGGAAGGTAACCATCGCCCATGGCCTGCAAGACACCATCGACCAGCTGGCGAACGAGAGCCGGGGCTTGAAGGAAACGCTCCCCGCCTTCCTCGACGGACTGCGCAGCCACTACTGGCTGGACGGTGGACGGCTTGCTGTCGCCCACGCGGGGCTCAAGGAAGAGATGATCGGTAGGGGATCGCCTGCTGTCCGTGAGTTCGCGCTCTACGGAGAGACCACGGGTGAGATCGACGAGTACGGTCTGCCAGTCCGCGCCGATTGGGCGGCGGGCTATCGTGGCGACACGACGGTTGTCTACGGGCACACGCCCATGCCGGAAGCCGAATGGGTCAACAACACGCTGTGCATCGACACGGGCTGTGTGTTCGGCGGCAAGCTGACGGCGCTGCAATGGCCGGAGCGGGTTCTGGTCCAAGTCCCGGCGCATGAGGTTTGGTGCGAGCCTGTTCGCGCGCTTGGCGGCGGCGCGGACAATCGCGGCCTTCAGGCGACGGCGGACGATCTCCTCGACATGGAGGATGTGAGCGGCCGTCGTTGGATCGATACCGAACTTCGCGGTCGGGTCGTGGTCGCCGAGGAAAACGCATCCGCGGCGCTGGAGGTGATGAGTCGCTTCGCTTTGGCGCCCCAGTGGCTGGCCTATCTACCGCCCACCATGTCGCCATCGGAAACCTCAGCCGCTGAAGGTTGGCTGGAGCGGCCTGAGGAGGCGTTCGCCCACTTCCGCGAGCGGGGCGTGTCGCAGGTCATCTGCGAAGAGAAGCACATGGGCTCCCGCGCCGTCATTGCGATCTGCCGCGATGAGGCCAGCGCCGCGCGCCGGTTCGATGCAAGGGCAGGGGAGGCCGGCGCGATCTGGACGCGCACCGGCAGGTCCTTCTTCAGCGACCCGGAGATGACCACCGGGCTGTTGGATCGCCTGCGTCGGACCATGGACGCCGCAGGCTTCTGGGATGAACTCGCCACGGACTGGGCGCTGATCGATGCTGAGATCATGCCGTGGTCTGCAAAGGCCGGCGCTCTGATCGAAAGCCAGTACGCGCCCGTCGCGACCTCGGCGATTGCTGGCCTTGCTGCCGCCAACCACGCGCTGGCAAGGGCGGCGGCTAGCGGCGTGGATGTCGAAGAGCTAGCGCGACGCTTCGAGGCGCGCAGTTCACGGGCAGGTCTCTATGCCCGTGCGTGGGAGCCGTACGTCTGGCCGGTTGTGGCCGTCGATGACCTCAAGGTCGCGCCATTCCACGTGCTGGCGACGGAGGCCCACGTGCGGTTCGATCAGGACCACATTTGGCATATGGGCTGGGCGGACAGGCTCGCCGCCGCCGCCGATGACCTGGTGACGCCGACCCGCTGGCGGCTTGTCAATCTGACCGACGACGGAGCGTGCGCGGATGCGGCCTCATGGTGGGAAGCCCTCGTCGGCGCGGGTGGCGAAGGGATGGTGGTGAAGCCGCGCGAGTTCATCACCCGAGGACCCAAGGGCCTGATTCAGCCTGCGCTCAAGGTTCGTGGTCGCGAGTACCTGCGCATCATCT
>Ga0070665_100000310_pt1 | contig 75775 bp, 75 predicted proteins | sample KBSS13metaG_FD_65862 | JGI IMG/M metagenome (GOLD analysis project Ga0070665, IMG submission 65862) | Switchgrass rhizosphere microbial communities from Kellogg Biological Station, Michigan, USA - KBS S1-3 metaG | ecosystem: Host-associated > Plants > Roots > Rhizosphere > Soil ... | reverse complement strand
CATCTCGTCAGGTGTTCACCAAGGGGTCGTCGTCGCGACCACGCCCCGCCACCCGGTGCCGCGAGGATGGACACGCCCAGACGCACCACCAGCGACACCGCAACCCGGGCTCCCCGACACGCTCGGGGAGCCCGGTCTTTCTACGGAATCGGCTAGAGAGCCCGATACCGTCCGAGCATGGACCCGATCCGCAACCCGTACGCGCCCGGCGCCGGTCAGCGGCCGCCCGAGCTGGCCGGCCGGGGCGCCCAACTGGCGGCGTTCGACGTCGTCCTCGAGCGGGTCGGACACGGGCGTCCGGAGCGCAGCATCGTGCTGACGGGTCTCCGCGGCGTCGGCAAGACGGTGTTGCTGAACGCCCTGCGGTCGGCCGCCGTACGCCGCGGCTGGGGAACCGGCAAGCTCGAGGCGCGGCCCGACCAGGGGCTGCGTCGTCCGCTCTCGTCGGCCTTGCACCAGGCCGTCCGCGAGCTCGGCCATCCCGACCAGGACTCGGTCACCCACGTGCTCGGGGTCGTCCGATCGTTCGCCGAGCGCGATGCCGGGACGAACGCGAAGCTGCGTGACCGCTGGCACCCCGGCATCGACGCGCCGGCCGTCCGTGGTCGCGCGGACTCGGGCGACGTCGAGATCGACCTGGTGGAGCTGTTCACCGATCTCGGCGGGCTGGCCGCCGACCAGGGCCGGGGCGTCGCGGTGTTCATCGACGAGATGCAGGACGTCGGGCCGGATGACGTCTCCGCCCTCTGCGCCGCCTGCCACGAGATCAGCCAGTCGGGCCTGCCGGTGATCGTCGTCGGCGCCGGACTGCCGCACCTGCCGGCGGTGCTGTCGGCGGCGAAGTCGTACTCGGAGCGGCTGTTCTCCTACCAGCGGATCGACCGGCTCGACCGGGAGAACGCCGACCTCGCCCTGCGCGTCCCGGCGGAGGCCGAGGAGGCGGCGTACGACGACGACGCGCTGGCTGCGCTGTACGCCGCGACCGGCGGCTACCCCTACTTCATCCAGGCCTACGGCAAGACCGCCTGGGACCTCGCTCCGCGCTCGCCGATCACCGCCGCCGATGTCGCCGTCGCCGCGCCGGAGGCGGAGCGTGAGCTCGCCGTCGGCTTCTTCGGCTCACGCTTCGAGCGTGCGACGCCGGGGGAGAGGGAGTACCTCCATGCCATGGCCGACGCGGCCTCCGAGGGTCTGGAGTCCGTGCCGACCGCCGCCGTCGCCGCGGTCCTGGGCAAGAGGCCGCAGTCGCTGTCCCCCGCCCGCGACGCGCTGCTGAAGAAGGGGCTCATCTACTCCGGCGAGCGCGGCCGGATCGCGTTCACCGTCCCCCACTTCGGGGCGTTCCTGCGGTCGCGCTGAGCCGAGCTCAGCTCTTCGGCGTGGCGAGCAGGTGGACGACCCCGTTGTCGTACTGCTCCACAGTGGCCAGGTGGAAGCGGCCCTCGACCCCGTCGGGGAAGACCCGTGGTCCACCACCGCGGGTGACGGGGTAGAGGAACAGGTGCAGCTCGTCGGCCAGCCCGTCGGCGACCAGCCCGCGGACGAGGGTGCCGCTGCCACTGACGTAGAGGTCACCGACCTCGTCCTTGAGCGCCCTGATCCGCTCGGGCTCGTAGGCACCGATGATCTCGCTGTTGCGCCAGGTGGCCTCGGTGAGCGTGCCGGACACGACGTACTTCATCGTGTCGTTGAAGAACGGTGCCCCGGGGTCGTCCTCGGCGGTCCTCGTCGACCAGGCCGGCTCGAACATCTGGTACGTCGTGCGGCCGAGCAGGATGCCCTGGCAGGCGCCGGTCACAGCGGCCAGCTGCTCGCCCATCTTCGGGTCGAAGCCGAACTCGAAGGTCCACACAGGTGCGTCGATGACACCGTCGAGGCTCATGAACTCGTGCACGAGGATCTTGCCCATCTCACCCTCCTGGGGTTCGCGGTCGGGACCCGATCACCCTCGCAGAGCCGGTGAGGTGGGTCGAGCGCGTTGCGGCCCGGCCCCACCTCAGCGGCTCACGCGCGGAACGGCAGGCGCGGGGAGACGATGAAGAAGAGCTGCACCGTCGCGAGCGCGAGGATCGCCAGGACGGGATCCACGAACGTGAGCAGGGCGGCGACGGCGTAGAGGGCCTGCGCGAGCACCAGCCTCCGGGTGACCAACCCCATCGCCGGTCGATGCTGCGGCTCGACGAGACCGGGTCCGGCGTGGAGCACGACCCAGGCCAGTGTCGCGCCGAGGGCGGCCAGGTTGAGCCAGTACAAGGCCACCGCCAGTGGCAGGTGCACGTGGTCGGCCAGCACCGACGCGGTGAAGGGCAGCGTCGTCACGAAGAAGAGGAACCCCAGGACCGCCCACGCCAGCATCCGGTCGGATCGGTCGCACAGCTCCAGCACGGTGTGCAGAGCCAGCCAGAAGGTGCCCAGCATGGTGAAGCTCAGGACGTAGGCCGCCAGGTTCGGGCCGAGGTCCGTCAGCTGCGTCCAGAGCGCGCTGCTGTCCCGGGCCCCGACCGACGGGAGCCGTAGGTCGAGCACGAGGAGCGTCATCGCCACCGCGAAGACACCGTCGGCGAGGGCCTGGATCCGCTCCAGGCTACGTCCCGAGAACTGGTTGTAGACCGTGCTCACGCGCGAAGCCTAGGCAAAATCACCGTCGCGGGGCCCTTCCGCCACCTTCGGGGTGAGGCGCGAGGGGAAGGACAGCCATTAGCCTCCGCGCAGGGACTTCCGCCGTACGAGGGCACTGGGTCGGTCGCCCACCACCGAGGTGAAGGGACGGACCACGTGAACCGGCTGGAGCGCGGTCTCGTGCTGGGCGACCGCTACACGCTCGTCGAGCGCGTCGCGTCCGGGGGGATGGCCGACGTCTGGGCGGCCGAGGACGACGTCCTCCAGCGCCGCGTCGCCGTCAAGGTGATGCGGCCCGACGCCGAGCACGAGGAGCTCTTCGCGCTCCGCTTCCGAGACGAGGCGCTGCACACGGCGAGCCTGATCCACACCAACATCGCCACCCTCTTCGACTACGGCGAGGACCGGGAGCTGGCGTACCTGGTGATGGAGCTGGTCGACGGCAAGCCGTTGTCGCAGGTGATCAAGGAGCGCGGCAGGATCGAGGCCGATCAGGTCCGCTCGGTGATCGGCCAGTGCGCCCTCGCGCTCGGCGTGGCCCACGAGGCGAAGGTCGTCCACCGCGATGTGAAGCCGGCCAACATCCTGGTCCGCGAGGACGGCCTGGTGAAGCTCACCGACTTCGGCATCGCGCGCGCCGCCGACGCCTCCGGGCACACCCGGGCCGGGGACCTGCTCGGGACGCCGAGCTACCTCAGCCCCGAGCAGGCGCTCGGGCGTCCGGCCACCGGCGCGAGCGACCTCTACGCCCTCGGCGTCGTCGGGCACGAGATGCTCTCCGGCGCCAAGCCGTTCGACAAGCCCACGCCGATCGCCACCGCGATGAGCCACCTCCACGAGCCGCCCCCGCCGCTGCCCGAGGACGTGCCCGAGGACCTCGCGTACGTCATCGAGGATCTGCTTGCGAAGGACCCGAAGGACCGTCCGGAGAACGCGCGGGCGGTGGCGGTCCGGCTCGGCCTCGCCGACCACGAGATCATGGGTCTCTCCCTGGGTCTGGCCCAGGCGGTGTACGGCGAGTCGGCCCTCGACGATGGCGACGTCGTCGATCCCGATCCCACCCCGGCGGAGCCCACGGGGACCATGGCCGTGGACCGGGCACAGCTCCTCGAGGGCTGACCACGGGTCGGCCCCGCGGGACGATCAGCGGTGGGCGTCGGCCGCGGCCTGGATCTTCTCGACGTACGCCGTCCACCACTCCTCGCCGAGATCGTCGGCGTCGCCCCCGCCACGTCCGTCGATCAGCTCGCGGACGAGGTCGCAGTGGCCGGCGTGCTGCGCGGTCTCGGCGACCACCCGCACGACCAGCTCGCTGAGAGTCGTCTCCCGGTGCTCCTCCGGCCACCACGGGACGGACGCCGGCGCGTCGAGCGGCAACGTCTCCAGCGTCTCGTCGCTGTGCTGCCAGGCACGGCGGTAGAGACCGAGCAGGTGGTCACGCGACTGGTCGGCGGTGGCCCACATGTCGGCCGACTCCCAGACGGACCCGTCGTCCTCCCACGGCAGGGAGACCGGCGACGGCCGTCCGACGCAGGCGCCGAGGTAGCCCAGCTCGATGCCGGTCAGGTGCTTGACCAGGCCGAGCAGGTTGGTGCCGGACGGCACGAGCGGCCGGCGAACGTCGTACTCGGAGAGGCCGTCGAGCGCACCCACGACGTCGTCGCGACAGAGCTGGAGGTGACGCCGGAGGTGGTCGGTCACGGTCGTGGTCATCGCCGGGTCAGCTCCTGGTAGTCGGGGTGGCGACGTAGCCAGGCGTTCACGAACGGGCAGAGCACGGTGACCTTCTGGTCTCCGTCAGCCCGGAGCCGGTCGAGCACCTGCCGGGTCATCGACGACCCGATGCCCTGACCCTCGAACGCGTCGTCCACCTCGGCGTGCAGGATCGTGATCCCCCCGTCGGTCCGGTCGTACGCCGTGAACCCGGCGAGCCGGTCGCTGACGTAGGCCTCGAACCTGTGCTCACCGGGGTTGTCACGAACCTCGACCGTCGCCTGCTCGCCCATGGCGCCAGGCTAGTCATGGTCATCCACGAGCCGGCACGGGCCGACCCTCGGCCACGGCGGCGAACCGGTCGAGCAGGATGTGCCACTCGGTGAACCTCGCCCGGCCGGCGACGTTGCCGGCGGTCCAGCCGCCGTGCTCGAAGCGCACCCGGCAGCCACCGTCCCGTTCAGCGAACCAGAGATCGAGGCGGCTGGGGTGCTCGGGGTCCTGTGCGAGCGTGAACGCCTGGGCGTAGTGGGACGGGCGATCCCACACGAGCACCTCGCCCCACACGTACGCCGTGCCGTCGGCGAGGTGGTGGGTCACGCGCCCGCCGGCGTGCGGCTCGATCTCGACTCGCACGAGCCCCTCGGGCGCGTAGCTCGGCCCCCACCAGTCATCGATGCCGACGAAGGTGTCGAAGGCGTGCTCCGGCGTGCACGCGAGGTCGTACTCCAGCTCGATGGGTCCGGCCGCCTCGGCCGGCCTCGGGTCGACCTCCTCCGTGGTGCGATCGATGGGTTCGTGGAAGACCAGCCGGTTGTGGAACGGGTCGATCACGACCATCACCCGACCCCAGTCCTCCTGACGCACACCCGGGTGCGCGTACTCGTAGGGACGCGCGTGGAGCTCGTCGTGCAGGGCTGTGACGTCGGTGACCGGGATCAGCGCGGCACCACCGGGGCTCGCGTCTCCGTGGTGCTCGCTGAGGTGGAGCAGCGCCCGGCCGCGGTGCACCTGGGCGTAGAGCGGCGAGTGGTCGGCGTGCCCGTGCTCCCAGTCGAGGACGAAGCCGAGGTAGTCCACGTAGAACTCGACCGCCTTGTCCCGGTCGAAGATCCTCAGGATCGGCACCGCCGGACCCTCGGCCGACTCGTCGTGGGACGACCGGGCGGCCAGGGTGTTCCAGTCGCGGGCGCCGTACTGGTGGGCGACGAGCTCGAGTGCCTCGCCGTGGCTGATCGTGACGTTGCGGTCGGCCAGGTCGCTGCGCAGCCGCTTCGCCATCTGCTTGTGGGTGTCGGACATGACGGTGCTTCTCTCCGGCGAACCACCGCTGGTGCGGTGAATCAGGGGCCTGCGTTGCCTGGGTCGAGGTCCGCCCGGGGAGGGCGCATCACGGACAGGGATGGGACGTGCGGGGCATTCACCGTCCCGGCACTCCAGGGAGTCCCGGTGCAGGCGGCCGGCTGCCCGGGCCGTCGTCAGCGTAGCCCGGCAGCGACAGCCGCAGGAAGACTCGGTGAACAGCGGACGCGGCTCGCCCGGAACGCCGTCGTACGCGGCCCGCGATGCGTCATGATTGCTGACATGCGGCCGCAGGTCGTCGCGCACCGCGGCGCGAGCTTCGAGAACGCAGAGCACACCCGGAGGGCCTATCTCGAAGCCATCCGCGAGGGAGCCGAGGCGCTGGAGTGCGACGTCCGGCTCACCGCCGACGGCCACCTGGTCTGCGTGCACGACCGTGACCTCCGGCGGATCGCGAGCACCCGCGGCGTCGTCTCGACGATGGAGCTGTCCGACCTCGACCAGCTGGAGTTCGCCTCCTGGAAGAACCCCTGGGCGGCGCTGGACGACGAGGGTGCGGAGCTGGACCCGGACCTCGACAAGGTGCTGACCCTGCGCCGGCTGCTGGAGACCGTGGCCGATGCCCCGCGTCCGGTCGAGCTCGCGATCGAGACCAAGCACCCCACGCGGTACGGCGGGTTGGTCGAGCGCCGTCTCGTCGAGGCCCTGGCGGAGTTCGGATGGACCGGAGAGGACAGCCCGGTCCGGGTGATGAGCTTCTCCTACGTCGCGTTGCAGCGGATGCAGCGGCTGGCCCCGCAGCTGCGCCTGGTGATGCTGATCGAGAAGGCGCGGCACTGGCCGGTGCTCAAGCCGGTCGTGGAGGAGGGCTGGATCCTCGGGCCCGGTATCGACGCACTCACCCGGCACCCGAAGTTCGCCGAGAGGATGGCGCACGGGCGGCACGACGTCCACGTCTGGACGGTCAACACCGAGGAGCAGCTGGAGCTGTGCGTCTCGCTCGGGGTGGAGGCCGTGATCACCGATCGTCCACGTGCCGTCCTCGAGTGGCTCGACGCGGACGCCCCCGCCGAGGAGCGCTCCGGCTAGTGGTGCTCGATCGACCGACCTCCGTCGCACACCACTAACCTCGCCGCATGGCGAAGCGCTCCCGCACCAAGGCCCGCGACCGCGTCACCGACGACGGCGGCATCGGCCCGCGCGAGCCGTGCCCCTGCGGGTCGGGCAAGCGGTACAAGGCCTGCCACGGGTCCGCCGGCGGCGCCTTCGTCGCCCGGCCCTTCGCCGGCCTGGTGGCCGAGTGTGACCTGGTGGCCCTGCGTGAGTTCGTGCCGTCGGCCACCGCCGCGCTGACGGTGGGTGATCGGTCGGTCCTCCTGGGCAGCCTGCTGCCGGGAGCCGCGCCCGCGATGGTGCGCGACTCCGGCGCGGTGTGGCTGGGGATGCAGGTGCGGCACGCGTTCGGCGATCCCGCGCGCGACCTCGGCGCCGTGCTGGAGAAGGCACTCGCGGCCGACGAGCCCGGCGTCGTCGGACTGGTCGACCAGCCCGGCCCGGGGGCCCGGCTGCAGGACCTGGTCGCCGACGAGCCGCTCGAGGTGTCGGTCCATGCCGGATTCGACTGGTGGCTCGGCGACGTGACCGAGCGCGACCAGGAGATGGCCGACGCCCTGGAGCAGGCCAACGGCGCCGTCGCGCCCACCGTGCGGCTGGCCTCGGTGGAGGCGGCGTACTGGGTCGACGCCGGGAGCAAGGAGCACCTGCGCTGGGTGCTCCCGCACGACGAGTCGGCGCTGCTGGACGCGCTCGCGCGGCTGCACGCCGCCGGCGCTGACTCCATCGCCGAGGGGTCGAAGCTGGTCGGCATGTTCCGGGCGCACGGGCTGCTGACCCCGGTCTGGGACCTGCCCCACGGCACCGGCGCCGGCGTTCTCGAGGAGCCGGCGGTGGCGTTCCAGGGACGGCTCGAGGCCGCGTTGGCGAACGCCGCGGACCTCGCTCCGGAGGAACGCGCGGCCCGGTCCCTGCTGGCCAACCAACAGGTGACACTGCGCTGACCTGCGACGATCCGGGGGCCGGGAAAGACACGCCACGGTAAGGGTTGATCCGCCGACCGGAGGTTCGCTAGCGTCGCGGACGGCCCGGTCGTTGTTGCCTCCCCCGTCGACATCGACCGGGCCTTCTCCTGCCCCGGCCCAGATGACGCTCAGCCCAGGGGGTCGCGCTCGATCGGGCAGCTCATGCAGCGCGGGCCGCCGCGACCGGAGCCGAGCTCGGAGCCGGCGATCCGGACGACCTCGATCCCGGCGTCCTCGAGCCGGGAGTTGGTCTCGTCGTTGCGCTCGTAGGCGACGGCCACCCGCGGGGCCAGGGCGAGGGTGTTGTTGCCGTCGTCCCACTGCTCGCGCTCGGCGGTGACCGGGTCGAGGCCGGTGTCGATCTGGTGGAGGGTGTCGATCTCCATCGCCTTGGCCGCGGCCACCAGGAAGTGCTCGGCCTCGGCGACGTGGAGGTCGAGGTCGTCGCCCGTCGCGCCCGGGTCGCCGAGCACGGTGACGGCGTACGCCGTGAGGGTGTCGGCGACGTTGGGGTACATCACGACCTTGTCGACGTCGACCATCGTGCACACGGTGTCGAGGTGCATCGTCGCCCGCTCCTGGGCGATCGGCACGGCGAGCACGGTGTGGGCGAGCCCCGCGGTGAACACCTCGCGGGCCAGCTGCTCGGCGCCGGCGGGCGTCGTGCGTTCGCCGACCCCGATCGCCAGCACGCCCGGAGCGAGCAGCAGGACGTCGCCGCCCTCGACGTGCTCGTTGCGCCAGCCGTGCAGGTGGGGCGCCTCGACGAAGCGCGGGTGGGCGCTGTAGATCAGCTCGGTCAGCTGGGTCTCGCGGGCCCGCGCGGGCATCGCCAGCGACGTGATCGTCACCTGGTCGCGCACCCACACCGAGGAGTCGCGGGTGAACAGCAGGTTGGGCAGGGGATCGATCAGGAAGTCGTCGCTGGGAAGCAGCGAGGTCACCAGGCCGAACCCGCCGCGCACCTCGTCGTTGCGGACGCCGGCCGTGAGGTGGGTCGTCAGCTCCTCCGGCGACGCGTCGTGGAGCATCGGGCCGAGCCAGCGCTTCATGGTCTCGCCGAGGTGGAGGCTGCCCAGGGCCGTCTCGATCGCGCGGTCGCGGGCGCTCGCGTCCGCGAACGTCTCGGTGAGCAGGTCGGTGAGGTAGAGGACCTCGACCTCGCGCTCGCGCAGGGCCGCGGCGAAGGCGTCGTGCTCGTCCTGGGCACGAGCCACCCAGGGGATGCCGTCGAAGAGCAACCGGTCGTTGTTGCGTGGCGTGAGCCGCGTCAGCTCGGGCCCGGGGCGGTGGAGCATGACCGTGCGCAGACGGCCGACCTCCGAGTCGGCGCCCGAGGGGCGCCCGGCGAGTTGCGTCGACATGGGCCGCACTCTAGTGGGGCGTGGTGACGAGAAGTCAGCCCGCGACGACCTGGTACGTCGTCACCGCGGCGAGCAGGAAGCACACCGCCGCCCCGACGTAGTGGATGGTCGACAGCCGCAGGTAGCGCAGGAGGAATCGTCCTGCCACGACGGCCAGGCCGGACACCACCAGCAGCGCTCCCCAGGCTCCGACGAACACCGACACCGGCTGGTGGTAGCGGCCGACCAGGCTGATCGTGAGCAGCTGGGAGAGGTCGCCCCACTCGGCGGCGAAGAGCACCAGGAAGCTGGCCCCGACGGCGGCCAGGCCGGACTTCGGCGAGGCTGCCTTCGCGGCGTACTCCTCCTCGGTCTCGGCCTCCTCGGCATCGGCCTTGGGCGCCTCGCGCAGCAGCAGCAGCGCTCCGATCAGGAAGATCAGGCCGGCCACGATCTCGACCACACGATGCGGGAGCAGGGTGACGAGCCCGCCCACGGTGCAGGCGATCAGGGTCTGGACCAGGAACGCGAGGCCGACCCCGACCCACACCGCGAGCGGCCGGTAGCGCGTCGACAGGACGAGGGCCGCGACGAACGTCTTGTCCGGGAGCTCCACCACGAAGATCGCCCCGAACGCGATCGCGATCACGGCGAGGTCCACCCGTCGAACGTATCGGGTGGCGTTTCGGCAACGTTCACCCACGCACCCGTTGCCACCTCAGAGCCTGAGGTGTTGAGTCGGCATGGGGTCGACCCACACCGCAAGGAGCACACGATGGCCACGTTCGATCACTACGACCAGGGGACGCCGAGCTGGGTGGAGCTGGTGACGCCCGACCAGGGCGCCGCCCGCGAGTTCTACTCCGGGCTGTTCGGCTGGGACTACGACGACAACGACATGGGCGAGATGGGCCACTACTACATCGCCACCCTCCAAGGCAGCGAGCTGGGTGGGGTCAGTGGGCAGATGCCCGGGATGGAGGGACACCCGGCGTACTGGGGTGTCTACCTGGCCGTCGACGACGTCGACGCCACCACGGCCAAGGTCGAGCCGGCCGGTGGGAAGGTCGAGGCCGGACCGTTCGACGTCGCCGAGGCCGGCCGGATGTCGGCGATCGTGGATCCCACCGGCGCACGGGTCGGCTTGTGGCAGGCCGGCGAGACGACCGGGACGCAGCGGGCCAACGAGCCCGGCACCCCCACCTGGAACGAGTGCGTGACCGGCGACGTCGCCGCGGCGACGAAGTTCTACGCCGAGGTTCTCGGCATGGGCAGTGAGCCGATGGACATGGGCGAGGCGGGCAGCTACACGATCCTCACCGACGTCAACGGCCGGCAGATCGGTGGGTCGATGGACCTCGCGATGATGCCGGAGGGCACCCCGGCCCACTGGAACGTCTACTTCAACGTCGAGGACGTCGACGCCAGCGTGACCAAGGCGCAGGGGCTCGGCGGTTCGGCGGTCGTCCCGGCGATGGACGTGCCCGGCGTCGGCCGGATGTCGATGGTCGCCGACCCGCAGGGCGCGATGTTCTGGGTGATGGCGCCGGCCGACGCGGCGTAGGGTCGATCAGCCCGGCCGGCCCGACTCCGCCTGGCGGAACGGGTCGGCCGGGTAGACCCCCAGCACCTTGACCTCGGTGGTGAAGAACGCCAGCTCCTCGAGCGCGCGCCCGACCCGCGGGTCGTCGGGGTGGCCGTCCACCTCGGCCAGGAACTGCGTCGCCGTGAACTCGCCACCGACCATGTAGCTCTCGAGCTTGGTCATGTTCACGCCGTTGGTCGCGAAGCCGCCGAGCGCCTTGTAGAGAGCGGCCGGCAGGTTGCGCACGTTGAAGACGAAGCTGGTCACGACCGGGCCGTCACCCGCGGGGGCCTGCTCGAAGTCGCGGGAGAGGACCACGAACCTGGTGGTGTTGTGGTCCTCGTCCTCGACGTCCTCGAGCAGCACCTCGAGGCCGTAGATCTCGGCGGCCAGGGGCGGCGAGATCGCCCCCTGGGTCGGGTCGCCGGCCTCCTGGACCTCGCGCGCGGCCCCGGCGGTGTCGCCGGAGATGACCGGGGTGAAGCCGTGCTCGCGGATCACCCGGCGGCACTGGCCGAGCGCGTGCACGTGGCTGTGCACCGTCTTCACGTCGTCGAGGGTCGCGCCCGGGACGCCGAGCAGCGCGAAGCGGATGCGCAGGAAGTGCTCGGCCACGATGTGCAGGGGGGAGCTCGGCAGGAAGTGGTGGATGTCCGACACCCGCCCGGCCAGCGAGTTGTCGATCGGGATCATGGCGAGGTCGGCGTCGCCGTTCTCCACCGCGGCGAAGCAGTCCTCGAAACTGGCGACCGCCACTGCCTCGACGTCGGGGAAGCGTTGCTGGCAGGCCAGGTGGGAGTTCGAGCCGGGCTCGCCCTGGTAGACGATCCGGCTCCCATCCCGATCGGGGGTGGTGCTCACGCGCGTCAGTGTCACATGTCGGCGCGGTCGGCGATTACGCTCGCTCAGCGTGTGGATCCTCGATGTCGTCGCGATCCTGGTGGCCCTGGCCGCCGGGGCGCTGGCGGTCGTCGCCCTCCGTCGCCAGGCGGCGTACCGCCACGCGCCGAGCGCCGACGCTCTCCCCGAGGACGTTCACGGTCTGCGGCAGGAGGTGGCGGCGCTCCGGGTCGAGAACGCCGACGCGCTGCGTCACCTCGCGGTGGTCCGGTACGACGCGTTCGGCGACATGGGCGGACACCTGTCCTGGTCGCTGGCGCTGCTCGACGACGCCGGCAACGGAGTCGTCCTGACCTCAATCCACGGGCGCTCGGACGCCCGCACGTACGCCAAGAGCGTCTCCTCCTGGACCTGCGAGCAGCAGCTGTCGCCGGAGGAGGACGAGGCGATCAGCCACGCGCGTCCCTGACCCCGTCGGGCCGAAGGTCACGACTGGGACACGGTGGTCCATGCCGCGCAACCTTCCGCTCGCCGCGCACGTCCTTCCAGGTGACGGGCAGCTCGGGGACAACAGGGGGCGACATGGCCACCACACACGTACCAGGGACCGGCATCGGACCAGGCGACGCGCGGGGGCACGGACGACGCTCGGCGGTGATCGCCGGCGTCGTGCTGGTGTGCGCGGCGATCGTGATCCCGTTCGGACTCCACGGCGTGCAGCGCAGCGGCGCACATGCCTCGCCCGCTGCCCACCGACCGACGCCGACGACCAGCCAGCAGCCGGCCGGGCACCACGAGACCCCGACCGACCCCGCCCTGGGCTCGCACGGCGACCTGCCGTCCCTGCTGCCGACCCGGGCAGCCGGCCTCAGCACGGGCCTGCGGGTCCGGATCGGTGACATCACCGGCGGCATGCTGCGCCGTACCCCCACCCACGGCTGGGAGGTCGCCGTCCGGTGGGACGGCCGGCTCCAGCCGATGGTCATGCGCGGCCGGGTCTCCCTGGCCGACGGCACCTCGTGGGTCTCCAGGTCCGGGCTCCTCTACACGCGCGTCCCCACCGACACCGCCGGTCGCTTCCGGGTCTACGCCTGGGACCCCCAGGGCGGAACGGTGTACACGCCACCCGCCCTGGTCGCCACGGGCCTCGGGACCGTCTGCTTCAACCCCTCGTTCACCGCCTACGGCGGCTGTCGCGCGGCCGGGTGACCGCGGGGAGCGCCGTCCCCCTGCAACTCCCGCACACCCGGCCGCGTCACCCCGAGGAAGCCCTACGGCACCCGCGCCCGGTGACCGGACCGACCGGTAGTACGGATCAGCTGGCCGGCGTACGCCGCCTCATGACCGGCCGTTTGATCCGCACTATCCGGACGTCTCAGCGCGGCACGCGGACCAGCACGCGACCGTGCAGGCAGGTCATCCGCAGCTCCTTGCCGGCGCCGAGCGGATCGCCGTCCAGCTGGCGCGGCGTGGGGGAGGCGGCTCGGATCGTGACCGTGCGTCCTGTCATCCGGGCGATGGTCTCGTCGGTGCGCGGGCGCTTGGCCAGGACCCGGAACGCCAGCGGCAGCCAGGAGACGAACCGTTTCGGGTACAGGAGTACGACGTCCAGCAGACCGTCGTCGATCGCGGCGTCGGGGAGCAGCGGCATCCCGGCCTGGAGGAACCCGACGTTCCCGACGACGACCGTGCGGGCGCGGTGGGTGGTGAAGTCCTCGTCGTCGACGGAGATCTCCATCCGCACCACCGGCGACATCAGGGCCTTGACCCCGGACAGCAGATAGGCGACCCAGCCGACCTTGGCCTTCAGCTGTTCGTTGACGCCCTGCATGATCGCGGCGTCCAGGCCCATGCCCGCCATCACCATGAAGTGGGTGTCCTCCATGTCGTCCCCCGAGACCTCGACCAGGTCGATCGCCCGGTCCTGACCGGTCAGCGCGACGTCGATCGCGGCCCGGAGGTAGAGCGGGATGTCGAGGTTGCGCGCCAGCAGGTTGCCGGTGCCGGCCGGGATGATCCCGACCGGGATGCCGGTGCCGGCGAGCTCGGCGCAGACCTCGCGCACGGTGCCGTCGCCGCCGCACACCAGGACCAGGTCGGCACCGGCGACGGAGGCCGCCTCCGCCATGCCGGTGCCGGGATCCTCCACGGTCGTGTAGTGCCAGGTGGGGCGCGACCAACCGGCCTCCTCGGCCATCGCCCCGACGATCGAGCGGAACTGGCCGACGTCCTCGAGCTTCGACGGGTTGAGGATCACCGCGAGCCGTCGGTCGGACGGCACCGACTCGGTCAGCGGGATGGCCGACTCCGCGTGGCCGCGCGGCACCGGGGAGTAGATCGCCAGCCAGAACAGGGTGATGAAGGCGCCGAGCAGCCAGCCCGCCAGGACGTCGGTCGGGTAGTGGCGCCCCAGCAGCACCCGGTCGAGCCCGACCAGGAAGGAGACCAGCACCGCCGCCGAGCAGACCAGGTGGCGCAGGTTGGACCGGCGTACCAGCATCAGCGCGAGCACGATCACGACCCCGGCCAGGGCGGCGGTGCTCGCCGCGTGCCCGGACGGGAACGAGTGCGACTTCAGGCCGCCCGTCGGGTCCTGCCAGACCGGCCGGTCGCGTCCGTAGACGACCTTGAACCAGGAGTACGCCAGCGTGTCGGTCAGGACGACGACCACGGTGTAGACGGCCGCTCGTCGGTACTTGCGGAACCACAGCGGAACGGCGAGCAGCAGCGTCAGGACCACCATCCCCGTGGTGGCGAACCCTGTCTCGACCCAGAGCAGCACGTGGACCAGGCCGTCGTGCCCGCGAGCCCAGTGCTCGGCGCTCCGGCCCCAGTCGTCGAACCCGTTCAAGGGCGCCCGGCTCATCTTGACCAGGAGGGCCAGCGCCGCGAACAGCGCCGCGCACACCCCGGCCCAGGCCAGGGTGAGGGGGCGCGGACGGTCCAGCACGCGCGTCAGTATGCCGGGACGCCGGTCGAGCGACCCCACCCGCACGGGCGCCGGGAACTGATGTGCTGACCCGGCGTCCTCGCCGATAGCCTGGGGAGGTGATCGACCCGAAGGTGCTGCGCGAGGACCCCGACCGCGTCCGTGCTGCCCAGGCCAAGCGCGGGCTGTCCGACGACGTCGTCGACCGGGCCCTGGCGGCGGACGCCGCCCGCCGCAGCGCCATCTCGACCTTCGAGGAGAAGCGGGCCGAGCAGAAGCAGCTCGGCAAGCAGATCCCGCAGGCCCAGGGGGACGAGAAGGCCGCGCTGCTGGCACGTACCAAGGCACTGTCCGCCGCGGTGAAGGCCGCCGAGGCCACCCAGACCGAGGCCGAGGAGGCCTGGCGCAAAGCCGTCCTGGAGATCCCCAACCTCGCCGCGGACGAGACACCGGCCGGCGGTGAGGACGACTACGTCGTCCTCGAGACCATCGGCACGCCGCCAGAGTTCGACTTCGAGCCGCGCGACCACGTCGAGCTCGGCCGGATGCTCGGCGCCATCGACCTCGAGCGTGGTGCGAAGGTCTCGGGCTCGCGCTTCTACTTCCTCACCGGCATCGGGGCACAGCTGGAGTTCGCCCTGGTCAACATGGCCCTCGACCAGGCCCGCGCCAACGGCTTCACCCAGGTCGTGCCGCCGTCGCTGGTCAAGCCGCGCGCCATGGAGGGCACGGGGTTCCTCGGCCAGGCCGCCGACGACGTCTACCGGATCGAGGGCCAGGACCTCTACCTCGTCGGTACGTCGGAGGTGCCGATGGCGGCGTACCACTCCGACGAGATCCTGGACTCCGCGACCCTGCCCCTGCGCTACGCCGCCTTCAGCCCGTGCTTCCGCAAGGAGGCCGGCTCCCACGGCAAGGACACCCGCGGGATCTTCCGGGTGCACTGGTTCGACAAGGTCGAGATGTTCGTCTACACGACGCTCGAGGACTCCTACGCCGAGCACCAGCGACTGCTGGAGTGGGAGAAGGAGTTCCTCGACAAGCTCCAGCTCTGCTACCGCGTCATCGATGTCGCCGCCGGCGATCTCGGTCTCTCGGCGCAGCGCAAGTTCGACTGCGAGGCCTGGATCGCCAGCCAGGGCCGCTATCGCGAGCTCACCTCGACGTCCAACTGCACCGACTTCCAGACCCGCCGGCTCGACACCCGCGGCCGGTTCCCGGCCGACGGTCACGACCCGGAGATCAGGCCGATCGCCACCCTCAACGGCACGCTGTGCTCGACCAACCGCCCGATCATCGCCCTGCTCGAGACCCACCAGCAGGAGGACGGATCGGTGCGCGTGCCCGAGGCACTGCGGCCCTACCTCGGTGGGCTCGAGGTGCTCAAGCCGGTCGCCCGGTGACGACCTCGTGACCGCCGCCGGGTGGCGGCCGAAGCTGGTCGCCCTCGACATCGACGGGACCCTGCTGAAGTGGGTCGAAGGGGTCGGTACCACGTACGAGCAGGTCAGCCCGCCGGTGTACGACGCCGTCCACCGTGTCCTCGACGCCGGCGTCCACGTGGTGCTGGCCAGCGGCCGCTCGCCGTACGGCATGAACCGCGTGGCCGACCTGCTCGACCTCCATCCCGGTGTCGGCGAGCGGCTGTGGGTCGTGGCCAGCAACGGTGCGGTGGTGTTCCGCTACCCGCCGCTCGAGGTGGTGCACGAGGAGACCTTCGACGCCGCGCCCGCGGTGGCCGCGATCCTCGAGCAGCGCCCCGGCGCCCTGGTGGCGGTCGAGGAACGCGGCGTCGGCTACCGGGTCAACCGGCCGTTCCCCGAGGGCGAGCTGACGGGGGAGTCGAAGATCGCCGAGGTCGCCGACCTGGTGGCCGTCCCGGTCAGCCGCGTCATCATCCGCGACCCCGAGGCGACCGCGGACGACTTCGTCGCGCTCGCCGAGCGGCTCGGGCTCCAGGGCACCGACTACGTCGTCGGGTGGACCGCCTGGCTCGACCTGGCGCCGGTCGGCGTGAACAAGGCGTCCGGCCTGGCCCACGTCGCGCACGAGCTCGGGGTCGACGCCGCCGACGTGCTCGCCATCGGCGACGGCCGCAACGACATCGAGATGCTCCGATGGGCCGGCCGGGGCGTGGCGATGGGGCAGTCCATCGAGGTGGTCCAGGAGGCCGCCGACGCAGTGACGGCCACCGTCTACGACGAGGGCGCCGCCGTCGAGCTCGACCGCTGGTTCCGTCAGGACGCCCGATGACGACGCCACGACTCGTGGCCACCGACCTCGACGGCACGCTGCTCGACGACGAGGGCGAGCTCTCCGCACGCACCAGCGACGTGCTGCGACGCGTTCAGGAGCAGGGCGTCCGCGTCGTCATCGTGACCGCCCGGCCGTTGCGCTGGATGGACGAGCTCTGGGCGCACGTCGGCGGCGGGCGTGGGGTGGGCATCGTGTCCAACGGCGCCATCACCTACGACATCGGCAGCCGCGCGGTGCTCGACTGCCACGGCATCCCGGCCGAGGTCGGACTGCCCATGGTCGAGGCGATCCGCGAGGCCGCGCCCGGCTGTGCGATCGCCCTCGAGTGCCTCGGCGGCTACCGCCACGAGCCGGCGTACGTCGACCTGCACCCCACGCCACCCGACATGCGCGTCGGTGACCTCGAGGAGCTCTGGGACGAGCCCGCGGTCAAGGTCCTCGTCCAGCACCTCACCCTGGACCCCCACGCCTTCCGCTCCCGGGTGATCGACGCGGTCGGTGAGCGCGCGACGCCGACCTGGACGATCGACCACCTGATGGAGATCAGCGCGGTCGGCGTGACCAAGGGCGGCGCCCTGGCCGCGCTCTGCGCACGACTGGATGTCACCGCCGACGAGGTCGTCGCGTTCGGAGACATGCCCAACGACCTTCCGATGCTGACCTGGGCCGGCGCGTCGTACGCCGTCGCGAACGCCCACGAGTCGGTCCGCGCCGCGGCCGACCACGTCGCACCGCGCAACACCGAGGACGGGGTGGCGTCGACGCTCGCTGCGCTGTACGGCCTGTGATGTGATGGTCCGGTGACCAGGTCCCTCCGACGTGCGCTCGCGGCCGGCTCGGCCGCTGCGTTGATCGGTGGTGCCCTCCTGGTGGCGTCGCCCGCGTCAGCCGCGCCCACGCAGTGCCCGCAGCCCACGCTGGACAAGCAGATCAAGCGGGCCGACGTCGTCTTCCGGGGCGTGGTCGAGAAGGCGCGACCGGTGCGGGGCCACGGTGCCCAGCGCACCCGCACCTACAAGGTGAAGGCCGACCGGGTCTACCAGGCGTCCCTGGTGACCGACACCGTGCTCGTCACCGCCGAGGTCGGTGCGGCCTGCCCGCCGCCGACGTTGAAGCCGGGCAAGCGCTATCTCTTCTTCGTCACCGAGCAGGGCTCGAAGCTGGTGTCGACGCCGTCCACCGCCCGGGCCACCCCGAAGGCCACCCGTCGTGTCGTCGCCAAGCTCGGCGACGGCGTCCAGCCGCAGCCGGCACCGCCGGCGACGGCCGAGTTCACGAGGGTCGCGAACGCCGCGCCGCCGCGTCTCTCGCGGCTGCTGGCACCCGGTGCCGCGCTGCTGATCGTCAGCCTGCTCGGCCTGGTCGTCGTCGGCCGCCTGGGCCGGCGTACGAGCTGACCGCTAGAGGTACATCCCGCTCTGGGCGGTGCCCTCCTCGGGACCGTCCGTGCCGGACTGCGGCGGCATGCCCGGCCGCTGACCGAGTCCTGGCCCGGTGCCGCCCTGACCCTGCGCGCCGGGAAGGGCCCGACGCATCTGCTCGAACTGCGCCCGTGCCGAGACCTGCTGGGCGTAGATCGCCGTCTGGATGCCGTGGAAGAGCCCCTCGAGCCAGCCGACGAGCTGAGCCTGCGCGATCCGGAGCTCGGCGTCCGAGGGCGTGACGTCCTCGGTGAATGGCAGCGAGAGGCGTTCGAGCTCCTCGACCAGCTCGGGCGCGAGCCCGCTCTCGAGCTCTTTGATCGACGAGCGGTGGATCTCCTTGAGCCGGTTGCGGCTGGCCTCGTCGAGCGGTGCGGACTTCACCTCCTCGAGCAGCTGCCGGATCATGCTCCCGATCCGCATCACCTTCGCCGGCTGCTCGACGAGGTCGGTGAGGTTGCCGAGGTCGTCGCCCTCCTCGCCACCACCGGCCGCCTCGGTCACGGCCTCCGCGGGAACGGCCACGGGCTGCCCGTCCGGGCCGACCACGATCACGTGCTGCTGTGCCGCCTCGTCCTCGCTCATACCGTCACCCTACAAACGTGGCGGGCGGGTCAGACGACCAGCAGGATCTTGCCGGTACCGCTGCCGCTCTCCATCAGCCGATGAGCCTCCGCCGCCTCGGCCAGGGGCAGCGTCCGGCCGATCACGGGCCGGACGGTGCCGTCGGCCACGAGCGGCCACACGTGCTCGACGACGGCCCCGCAGATCGTGGTCTTCTCGGCGACGGGTCGCGCGCGCAGGCTGGCCGAGAACACGGCGGCCCGCTTGTGGAACAGGGTCGTCAGGTCCATCTCCGCCTTCGAGCCGCCCTGGAAGCCGATCACGATCAGCCGCCCCTCGGTCGCCAGCGCCTCCAGGTTGCGGTTGAGGTACGACGCGCCCATGTTGTCGAGGATGACGTCGACACCGGCGCCGTCGGTCGCCTCGCGGACGACCTCCACGAAGTCCTGCTGTCCGTAGTCGATCGCGACGTCCGCACCGAGCTCGGCGCAGAGGGCGAGCTTCTCCGGTGAGCCGGCGGTGGCGAAGACCCGGGCGCCCAGCGCCCTGCCGAGCTGGATCGCGAAGGTGCCGACGCCTCCGGCGCCGCCGTGCACCAGCAGCGAGTCGTGGGGGCGCAGCCCGGCGACCATCATCACGTTCGACCAGACCGTCGCGGCGACCTCGGGCAGTGCGGCGGCCGTGACGAGGTCGACCCCGTCGGGCTTCGGCATCACCTGCCCCGCGGGTACGGCGACCCGGGTCGCGTACCCACCCCCGGCCAGCAGGGCGCAGACCTCCTGCCCGACCTCGAACCGGTCGACGCCGCCCCCCAGAGCCGCGACGGTGCCGCTGCACTCGAGGCCGAGGATCTCCGACGCGCCGGGGGGCGGTGGGTAGAACCCCTGCCGCTGCACGAGGTCGGCCCGGTTGACCGCGGTCGCGGCCACGTCGACCAGGACCTCCCCGTGCTCGAGCACGGGGTCGGGGGTGTCGAGGTACTCCAGCACCTCGGGTCCGCCCGGCTCACGCCGCAGGACGGCCTTCACTCGTCGTACTGGTCGCCGGTGTGGTCGACCACGCTGTCGTCGGGTACGTCGTCGTCGACGTCGACCGGGTCGGGCGCACCCGAGGGGTGGTCCCACTGCTCGGCGAGTGCCTGCGCCTTGGCGGCCAGGCGCTCGATCTCCTCCACGTCGGCGTCGCTGGCACCGGCGGCGTACCCGAGGAGGTACGTCGTGATCGGTGCCGCCTTCCGGATCACGTTGTCCGCCGCCACCTTCGCCAGATCGAGGACGAGGGCCTCGTCGACTTCGGTCTCGATGTCGAGCGCGTCGCACAGCTCGTCGATCCAGTCGTGGAGGTTCACGGGCCCAATCTGGCGAATGGACGCCGCACCTTTCAAGTCCGCGGGCCGGATGGGTCGTCACGACGGAGGCGTGCCAGGTCGTCCCAGTTGTCGATGTCGTCCGCCTCGTCCCCCCGTGCGGGAACGTCGCGGGACGTTCCGGCGCTCATCAGCAGCCGCATCGGCGCACCGTGGGCGCGGTCGGGAGGCGGGACGAGCGACGGCCGTACGACGCCCGCCAGCTGACGTCGCCCGGTGCCGTCGGTGAGCCACGCGGCATCGACCTCGGCCGCCGCCTCCAGCAGCCGCCCGACGGTGCCGGCGGTGACCTGCGCCATGTCGACCGCGAGCACCACGACCCGCTCGTGCGCGCCGTCGAGCGCTGCGACTCCGGCGGCCACGCCCGCCAGCGGTCCGCCACCCGCTGGGTCCTCGTGGACGAACCGCACCGGCACGCTCGTCTGCGTCTCGGGACCGACCACGAGGAGCTCGGCTGCGCCCGCCACGGCCACCAGGGCACCCTCGAGCAGGGTGCGGCCTCCGTGCTCGAGGGCCGCCTTGTCGGCCCCACCGAGGCGTGCCGCCGTACCTCCGGTCAGGATCACCGCGGCCCAGGTCACCACGCCATCGTGAGGCATGACGGATGCCGGGTGGCAGGCTGGGGCCATGCAGGTGGTGCTGGTGCAGGAGCAGTCGTCGCTCGACCCCGCGGACAACCGCGCTCGCCTGGACGCCGTGGTGCCCGACGGCGCCGACCTCGTCGTGCTCCCCGAGGCGTTCGCCCGCGACTTCGGCGAGCCCGGTTCCGACCTGGCGCCCTACGCCGAACCGCTGGCCGGGCCGTTCGCCACCGAGGTGGAGCGGGTGGCCGCGGCCCGTGGCACCACCGTCGTGGCCGGCATGTTCGAGCAGGCCGCCCCGCCCGAGGGGACGCCGTACAACACGGTGGTCGTGCGCGGCGGTGCCCGGCTCGACTACCGCAAGATCCACCTCTACGACTCCTTCGGCTACCAGGAGTCGAAGGTGCTCGCCCCGGGTCCGATCGAGCCGGCGACGTTCGAGCTGGGCGGCACCACGGTCGGCCTGATGACCTGCTACGACCTGCGCTTCCCCGAGCTCGCGCGCCGACTCGTCGACGCCGGTGCCGAGGTGATCCTGGTCCCCGCGGCCTGGGTCGCGGGTCCGCGCAAGGTCGAGCACTGGACCACGCTGCTGCGGGCACGGGCGATCGAGAACACCGCCTACGTCGTGGGCGTCGGGCAGCCCGCGCCGCGCTACTCGGGCCACTCGACGGTGATCGGGCCCCTCGGCGACGTGCTCGTCGAGGGCGGCGACGACGCCGCTCTGCTGACCGTCGACCTCGACGTCGCGGCCGTGGCCGAGGCCCGTCGCACCAACCCGTCACTCGCCAACCGGCGCCTGTAGCCTCACCCCCCGTGTCCAGGGCTGCTTCTCGCCGGCGTGCGAAACCCGGCGGACGGCGGACGGCGGAGGGGGCCCCGCGCCGGTCGGTCGGGCGCCGCGCGGTGCACGGCCTCGGCTTCACGCTCTGGTTCGTGGTGCTGCTCGCCTCCGCGGCGGCCCTGGTGGCCGCTCTGCTGGGGTACGTCGACGACTGGGTCGGCGACGCCGGTGCGATCGCCACGAGCACGGCGTACGCCTGGGGCCTGGCCGCGCGCACGGGTGGTCGCCCGGTCGTCTTCTCCCTGCTCACGCTGGTGCTCGGCGGTGTCGTGGTGGGCGTCGACCAGAACGCGCTGCGCAGCGGAGCCGCGGTGGTCACCGCCGTCCTGACCGCGGTGTTCGCGGTGATGGTCACGGTGCCCGCGGTCCGGTTCGTCGGCGCGGTCCGCGAGACCGTCGTCGCGTTGCTGGTCGCGGCGGTGGGGTCGATGGCCACCCTCGGCTGGTCGCCGGAGGTCGACCTGCACCGATTCCAGTACACCGTGCTCGGGCTCTCGCTGGCCGCCTCCTTCGTGACCGTCTACCGGCTCGGCGCCGGCTTCCACGGCCTCGGCTCGCGGGGCGTCGTCACGGTCATCGGCGGCAGCATCATGCTGGCGGTCACCGTCGGGTACGCCGAGCTGCTCCAGCGCTACGGCACCCACGGCGTCATCGAGTCCCTCGACGAGGCCGTGCGGTGGAGCCACCACCACCTGGGCGCCTTCCCGCGGCCGATCATGGCGCTCCTCGGTGTGCCCGCCCTGACCTGGGGCACCCACATGCGTGCCCGGCGCCGCCAGGGCTGGTGGGTGTGTGCCTTCGGGATCGCCCTGACCGCCCCGGTCGCCTACGCCCTGGTCGACCCCGGCCGGAGCGTGAAGGAGGTCGCGCTCGCCACGGCGTACGGCGTGGTCATCGGCCTCCTGCTCGGCTTGCTGCTGATCCGGCTCGACCTCCGGCTCACCTCGCCCCGCGGACGACGCGGACGCCGGCAGGCGGAGCTGGACGAGGAGACCGGCGTCCGCCCCGAGCCCGGCCGCACGCACGCCTTGTGGTGACGACGGCGGAGGTCGGGCTACCGAGGGGTATCCACTAGGTTCGGGACGTGGCTCGCGAGCAGACCGTCCAGATCCTGGCGGAGATGGTGGCCAACGTGATCGTGATCGAGGTCGCCGTCGGCGACCGGGTGGAGGTCGGCGACCCGGTCTGCCTGCTCGAGTCGATGAAGATGGAGATCCCGGTGCTCTCCGAGCACGGCGGGGTCGTCTCCGCGGTCAAGGTCACTCCTGGCGACGTCGTCCAGGAGGGCGAGGTGCTGGTCGAGCTCACCGCGCCGCGCTGAGGCTCTCCGGCAGAGGGGGCGGGATTCGAACCCGCGGCTGACATCTCTGCCAGCGACCGCTTTCAAGGCGGTTCCGATCGGCCACTCCGGCACCCCTCCGAGCGCTGCCCTGCTGATCAGCAGGAGCCGTCGCCGGGGAGGAGTCTAGGTGGCCTTACTCCGAGCCGCCGATCTCCAGCTCGACGTCGTCGTAGGCGAGGTCCTGCACGCGTTGGTGGTGGCGCGCGATGTCGGCGAGCAGCCGGCTCAACCGGTCGGCGAGGTCGTCGACGTCCTCGGCCACGAGCACCTGGGAAGCCAGCGCGTTGAGCCGACTGATCAGCTCGTCGCGCTCGCGCAGGGTGCGCGCGCTTCGCGCCGACAGCCAGGCCTCGCGCCGGTCGGGGTGCTCGCGCAGGAGCCGGTCGCGGACCGGGACCAGGTGGCGGCGTACGGACCAGCGCCAGGCGCCGAGGTTGTCGCGGTCGTGACCGGGCCGCAGCAGATCGTCGAGGGACGCTGTCAGTGCCGTCATGGGGGACCTCCCGAGTGCCGGTCACTCGTCGTCGGGGGTGTGCGGACGGGTTGGGATCCACTGTGGACCCCACCGGGCTCCGCGACAAGGCCGGGAACCGTGCCGATTGGCCGGGTCGGCGACGGTTTCAGTTGAATGGCCCGATGACCGGCGAAGGGCGCGCGCCCACCACGACCTACCGGCTCGCGCCTGCCCTGGCCGTCCGCCTGGTCGGTCGCAGCCTGGTCACGCTCGCGTTCGTCGTCGTGGTGACGACCGTCGTCGGGGTGGCGAGCGGAGCGGGCTGGCTGCCGGCCGGCTGGGTCACCCTGGTCGGGGCGCTGGTGGCCGTGGGTTGGGCGGCGTACCTGATGCGGTTCTCCTGGGCCGTGCGCCTCACGCCCGACGGCTACGCCGTCCGGTTGCTGGGCGGGATCGGCGCGGCCGGCGCCTCGTGGTCGCAGGTCGAGGAGGTCCTCGCGGCGAGTCCGGGTGGTCGTCCCTGCCTGGTGATCCGGCTGCGCGACGGTCGGCTGACGACGGTGCCGATGTCGGCCGTGGCCGGTGACCCGGACGCCTTCGCCCACGACGTACGCCGGCGGGTCCGGGACACGCACACGCCCGGGATCCAGACCGACTCCTGACCGCGATCGGCAGCCGGGGCCTGATTGGGTGGCCGCCCGCCACTGCTTGTAACCTGTGCGGGCTGACGGGGAGGCGTCGCCTAGCCCGGTTTATGGCGCCCGCCTGCTAAGCGGGTTGAGGGTAATCCCCTCTCGCGGGTTCAAATCCCGCCGCCTCCGCCAGTGGTCGCAGGCCTCGTCGCATCCGCGACGGGGCCTGCGCCGTACCTGGGCGTAAAGTCGCTCGTACGGCGTCCCGGTGGCCGCCGTCACCTCCGTCTGCAGGAATGTGCATTGCAACGAAATGAGCCACGGCCGGCATGTCGGCAGGTTCGAACCTCCGCGAAGATGGGTACAAGGGGCCCTAGAGGCTCTTACCCCGGGAGGATGTGCACCACATGAAGACGATGCGAAAGGTGACCCTGGCGCTCGCCGCGGCGGCGTTCAGCATCACCGCGCTCGGCATCACGGCTCCAGCGGCTCACGCGCAGGACACCAACTGGCCCTGCCAGGGATGCGCCAAGCCGACACCTCGTCCTTGACGGTCATCGACGACTGATGTCCCCACGACGGCCCGAGAGCCCCATGCTCTCGGGCCGTTCCCCTCTGTGTGTCCCTATTCGTCCTCGCGGCCCGAGACGCCGCTCTGTCCCATCGTGTAGCCGAGCTGGAAGCGGGTGTCCGAGTCGTACTCCGCCTTCAGGTCGGCGACGTAGCCGGCGAAGGTCCGGGCACTGACGCCGAGCCGCTTGGCGCTGACCGGGTCGGAGTGACCCTCGATCAGCATCCGGATCGTCATCGCGCGCTGCTCGCGGGCGATGTCGTGCATCATCGACCGCTCGGTGTTGGTGAAGGGGCGGGCACGTTCCCACGCGCGTTCGAAGATGTCGACGAGATAGGCGACCAGGGCCGGCTCCTGAACGGCGATGGCGACGTTGTCACCGCTCGGGCCGGGGATGATCGCGAGCCTGCGGTCGACGACGATCATCCGGTTGAAGAACTCATCGAGGGTGCGCGCCTCCGCTCCGAGCGCGGTCATCTCGGCGACGTACTCGCGGGTCATCGCGTGCCGGCGCGCGCTGTGCTGGTACAGCGTCCGCATCGTGACGCCGCGGTCGAGCGCCGCCTTGTCCCGCTCGGCGGCGGCCTTGAGGCTGGCGCGTTCACGGCCGGCCTGAGGCTGTGCCGTGAGCAGCTCCTCCTCCGCCTCGGCCACCGCGCCGCTGATGAAGACGCCGATGGCCTGGTTGTGGAACTCACTGATCGGGCCGCGGACGGCGCCGGGCGAGCGGCGCCACGCCTGTGACAAGCCGCCGAAGGCCCGCGCCCACTCCGACGACTCGTTGAGGAGGTCGGCGCCGCGCTGGCTGAGCGGCGACACGACGTGCGACTGCACGGTCGACGGGTCGACCGGGGCGTAGGTGTGGTTGGGCTCGTCGTGCACGAGCAGGTTGAGTGACAGGAGCAGCTCGAGCGCCTGGTGCAGCTCGCCGCCACGCTCGAGACGCGGATCGGAGTCCTTGAGGCCGCCGCTCAGCGCCGCCTCTTCGTACAGCGGCGACGCCACGGACTCGAAGAGCTCCCGCTCCTCAGGACCGAGCTCTGCCACCGGTCACGCTCTCACCTTGCGTCACGCAGGCATCGTCGCACATCGACGCGAGCGCCATCACAGTCTCCGGAAGGTCTCCGTGACTGTGATGGCGGGACGCGGAATGTCCCGTTCACATCCCCAGGCGAGCCTTGAGGGCGTCCAGCTCGGTCCAGAGAACGGCGGGCAGCTGGTCGCCGAACTTCTCGAACCACTCCTGGATCTGCGGGATCTCGGCCTGCCACTCCTCGACGTCGACGGCGAGTGCCTGGGCGAGCTGGTCCTCGGTCATGTCGAGGCCGTCGATGTCGAGCGACTCCGGCGTGGGGACGTGGCCGATCGGGGTCTCGACGGCGGCCGCCTGCCCCTCGATCCGCTCGACGACCCACTTCAGGACCCGGCTGTTCTCGCCGAACCCGGGCCACAGGAACCCACCCTCGCTGTCGCGACGGAACCAGTTGACGTAGAAGATCTTCGGCAGCTTCGCGGCGTCGCTCTGCTTGCCGACCGTGATCCAGTGGTTGAAGTAGTCGCCGGCGTTGTAGCCGATGAAGGGCAGCATCGCCATCGGGTCGCGACGAACGACGCCGACCTGGCCGACCGCCGCGGCGGTGGTCTCGGAGCTGAGCGTCGCGCCCATGAACGTGCCGTGGACCCAGTCGCGGGCCTCGGTCACCAGCGGGACCGTGGTCTTGCGTCGACCGCCGAAGAGGATGGCGTCGATCGGGACGCCGCGAGGGTCGTCGTACTCCGGGGCGAGGATCGGGCACTGCTTGATCGGCGTGCAGTAGCGGCTGTTGGGGTGGCTCGACAGCTCCTCGCTGTCCGGCGTCCAGGGCTCGCCCTTCCAGCTGGTCGCGTGGGCGGGCGTGTTCTCCAGGCCCTCCCACCAGACGTCGCCGTCCTCGGTCAGCGCGACGTTGGTGAAGACCGAGTTGCCGATGTTGATGGTCTTCATCGCGTTGGGGTTGGTGTGCTCGTTGGTGCCCGGAGCGACGCCGAAGAAGCCGTACTCCGGGTTGACCGCCCACAGCCGGCCGTCGTCGCCGATGCGCATCCAGGCGATGTCGTCGCCGATCGACTCGACCTTCCAGCCCGGGATGGTCGGCTCGAGCATCGCCAGGTTGGTCTTGCCGCAGGCGCTCGGGAACGCCGCCGCGACGTACTTGGTGATCCCCTCGGGCGAGGTGAGCTTGAGGATCAGCATGTGCTCGGCCAGCCAGCCCTCGTCGCGGGCCATCACGCTGGCGATGCGCAGCGCGTAGCACTTCTTGCCGAGCAGCGCGTTGCCGCCGTAGCCCGAGCCGTAGGACCAGATCGTGCGCTCCTCGGGGAACTGCACGATGTACTTGGTGTCGTTGCACGGCCACGCGACATCGGCCTGGCCGTCGGCCAGCGGCATCCCGACCGAGTGGATGGCGGGGACCCACTGCGGGTCCTGGCCGGCGTCGTTCAGCTCCTCCATCCGGCGCAGCACGTGGGAGCCCATGCGGGCCATCACCCGCATCGAGGCGGTGACGTACGCCGAGTCGGTCAGCTCGACGCCGAACATCGGCTTCTCGGCCTCGAGGTGCCCCATCACGAACGGGATCACGTACATCGTGCGGCCCTTCATGCTGCCGGCGTACAGGCCGCGCATGAGGTCCTTCATCCGGTCTGGGGCCATCCAGTTGTTGGTAGGGCCCGCGTCCTTCTCGTCGACCGAGCAGATGAACGTGCGGTCCTCGACACGGGCGACGTCGCTCGGGTCGGAGGCGCAGTGGAACGAGTTGGGCTTCTTGGCCGGGTCGAGCCGGGTGAAGGTGCCGGTGGCGACGAGGGCGTCGGTGAGCTCCACCCACTCCTCGTCGGAGCCGGTGCACCAGTGGATGCGGTCGGGCGTGGTCATCGCGGCGACCTCCGCCACGAAGTCCAGGATCCCCTGGTGGGTGGTGGGCGTCGGCTCGGAGTCGTCCTGAGCGGTCGGTCGGGTCTGCGTATCGGCGGTCATGAGCGGTTGTCCCTCTCGTACGTCGCGGTGGCCGCTGGGTCGGCAGGGAGCTGCCGACAGGCCCGAGAAAGGCCACCGGTCCGTCTTTCGACGGGGTGAACGTGAAGTTGTCGCGATCGGCCGGCGTCGTTGTCGCCCGACTGTGGCGCGGACGTTACCTGTGTCAGGAGTCCTGACATATTGGATCGATCAAGCGGTTGACGCGGCCGCCCGCTCCGCGGGCGAGCGCAGGATGCAGAACTCGTTGCCCTCGGGGTCGGCCAGGACCACCCAGCCCGTCCCGGGTCCCCAGGTGCCACGCAGGTCATGCACCTCGGTGGCGCCGTGCTCCAGGAGCCACGCCAGCTCGTCGTCACGGGTGCCCTCGCGCGGCATCAGGTCGAAGTGGATCCGGTTCTTCGCCGCCTTCGACTCGGGGACCTCGATGAAGAGCACCTGGTGACCGGTCTCGGGGTCGCGGATCATGCACTCCTCGTGTCCGGGCTCGTTGGGGTCGCCCTCGATGTCGACGTACCCGAGCACGGGCTTCCACCACTCGGAGAGCTCGTAGGCGTGGGCACAGTCGACGGAGGTGTGCGAGATGAAGGAGGTCATGCGTCACTGTGCCCGGTGCGCCGGTCCGGGCTCAACGCCATTCGCCGCCGCGGTCAGCCCGCGTGGGGGCCGAGGACCTCGGCGGAGCCGTCCTGATGGACGACGAGAGCGGTCCGGCCGCGCTCGCGGAGCCAGGCCACGCCGTCGGGCCCGAGGGCGTACGCCGTCGTGGCGTCGATGTCGACCTGCGTGAGGTCGCGGCCGATGACCGTGACCGACGCGAGGTCGGTGGGCGCGAGCCCGGTGCGGGCGTCGACGACGTGGTGGCCGCGGTGGGCGTGGCCGGACGTCGCGACGGCTCCCCGGCGTACCGGCACGACCGCGAGGACGCGGGAGGTGTCCAGCGGGTCCTCGATCCCGATCTGCCAGGCGGGCCGGGCGTCGTCGGCCACGTGGCAGACCATGTCACCTCCCGCGGACAGGCAGACGTCGGTGTCATCGAGGGCGAGGAGGTGCGACGCGGCGCGCTGCACGGCCCAGCCCTTGACCACGCCGTCCGGGTCGAGGACCACCCGCCCGTCGGACGTGGTCCGGCGGACGTCGAAGGCGCCGCCCGAGTCGATCCGCGCCTGCTCGGCGAGCGTGAGGACCTCGCCGACGGCCTCGGGGCACGCGTCCAGCCCGATCTCGCCGGCCGCGAGCCGGGAGACGAAGGAGTCGGGGCGGTAGGTGCTGAAGACCAGGTCGACCTCGCGCAGCTCGGCGAGGCATGCTGCCCACGCGTCGTCGGCGGCCGCGTCGTCGGTGTGCCGGCCACGCAACGCCAGGCTCACGGGCATGCCCATGACGTGCTCGACGGCCCGGCGTACCGGGGCGTCGGAACGTCGTGTGGTCGCGGTCGTCACAGGCCCGCCTGGTCGATCGCGGACTGCAGGGACTGAAGGTAGCCACCGCTGGTGACGGTCGCGCCGCTGACCATGTCGATCGACGCGCTCTGCTGCTGCGTCGTCTCCTTGATCAGGATCGGCAGGGCGTAGCTGTTGATCTCGGCGTCACGCCCGTTGCCGTTGGGGTACTGCAGGACGTCGACCTTCGTGATGGAACCGCCACTGACCGTCAGCTGCACCTGGACCGGGCCCCACTGGGTCTGCGCGACCGCTCCGGTGACCGTCGTGGACGTGGGCTCGGTCGTCGTGCCCGACGACTTCTTGGTCGACGACCCTGACGTGGCATCGCCGCTGGGTGTCGCCGCGTCCGTGCCGCCGGAGCTGGTGGTGCCGGGGGTGACCGACGAGGTGATGGGCGTCAGCGCCGTACCGCCGTGTCGGGAGGCGTCGAAGCCGACGAGCAGGACGACGGCGGAGAGAGTGGAGAGGATCCAGTAGGAGATGCGTCTCATCGGGTCACCAGCTGAAGGTCTCGAGATGGAGGCGGTCGTCGGGCAGTCCGGCGGCCCGCAAGGTCGATCGCACGAGGTCGGTCCAGGGCTCGGGCCCGCAGACGAACACGTCGCGCTGGGCGATGTCGGGGATCCAGTAGGTGAGGGCCGACAGGTCGTCGACCCGAGGGTCCACGCCGAGCGGTAGCCAGGAGTCGTCGTACCGGCGCGGTCCGGGCAGGTCGAGCACGGCGAGCCCCCGACGGCGGGCGAGGTGCTCGAGCTCGTCCCCGAAGAGCGGGGTGGTCGAGTAGCGGTGCAGCACCACGCAGTCGCCGTGTGCCACGTCGAGTCCCTCGGCCAGGGCGCGCAAGGGGGTGATGCCGACCCCGGCCCCGATCAGGGCGACCCGCGAGCGGGTGCGGGATCGGGCACCGAGCCGGCCGAACGGTCCCTCGACGAGTGCCGGCGTACCGGGCCGCAGGGCGGCGGCCGCGACGCTGCCGTCCCCCACGGACTGCACGGAGATCCGCAGGCTCCGCCCGTCGGGGGCGGCCGAGAGGGAGTACGGGTTGGCGCGCGTCCAGCCGGGGCGGCCCAGGAAGCGAATGGTGAGGAACTGCCCGGCCTCCACGCGCAGCCGGTCGAGGCGGCGTCCCGAGAGGTGCACCGAGACCACGTCGTCCGACTCGCGCACCACGCGCTCGACACGGATCTGGTGACGCAAGTTGCGCGCCGCCGGCAGCCCGAGCCGCCAGACCACGACCGCACCCGCGGCGACCGCCCAGGCGGTCCACCAGAACGCGGTCCGTCCGGGGGAGGAGAGGAGCTGGGCGCCGGTCCACAGCTGGTGCGGCAGCGCGAGACCCGCGCCGAGGTAGGCGTAGAGATGGAGGAGGTGCCACGATTCGTAACGCAGTCGGCGGCGGGCCACCTTGATGCTGGTCGCCACCACGAGCACGAGCGCGACCGTGCCGCCGGCCGACAGGAGCACGCCGGGATACCGGGTGAGCAGGTTCCACAGCGTCGACGGTGTCTGCGGGAGCCCGCCCCCGGCGTAGCCCCAGGTGATCAGGACGATGTGCGCGAGCATCAGGTTGAACGACGTGAAGCCGACCACCCGGTGGATGCGGGCCAGCCGGTCCTGGCCGTACGCCGACTCCAGCGCGGGCACCCGGGCCATCAGCACGACCTGCGCGAGCAGCAGCACCGACGCGACCAGGCCGGTGATCCGGCCCGTCGACACGAGGGCGGAGGTCCAGGCGCCCAGGTCGAGGATGCCGCCGTCGACGGTCCACCAGTAGGTGACCAAGAGGAGGCCGAGCCAGAGGGACGCCGAGGCCGCCGTGCGGACGGCCGCATCGCGTCGTGCGCGACGGCCGAGGGCGCGTCCGAGCCGGGAGTCGTCGTCCGTCACCACCGGGCGGGCCACCGCGCTCATGCCCCCAGGATGCGGGCCCGATCTGGTCGTCGGATGGGAGTCGGCTGTGCGTCGGCTGTGGATGGCACGGATTCGGCCCGACCTACGGGGTCGGCTATCCTCGTGCAGTCCTCGTCGGGGCTTCCACCCGGCGCGGACGCTGCGCCCGTAGCTCAACGGATAGAGCATCTGACTACGGATCAGAAGGTTTGGGGTTCGAATCCCTACGGGCGCGCGCCACCCTTGTCCGACGCCCGTGACCACCCCGGGTGAGCGGGGCCGTCCCAAGCCGTCTCGCGGCCGTCCACCGCGTGCTCACGCCCTCCCTTGACCCGCGCGGGTCGCCGTAGCAGACTGCTGCCTGTTCCTCAAGACGCACCCAGGTGCACGATACGCAACAAGCGACGCAACAAGCGACGCAACAAGGAGTCTCCCGTGGCAGACGTCCCAGGAACGGCGCGCTGCGTCGTCATCGGTGCCGGCATCGTCGGCAACAGCCTGGTCCACCACCTGGCCAAGCTCGGGTGGACCGACATCGTGCAGATCGACCAGGGCCCGCTGCCCAACCCCGGGGGTTCGACGGGGCACGCGTCGAACTTCATCTTCCTCACCGACCACTCGCGCGAGATCACCGACCTCACTCTCGACTCGGTCGAGCAGTACAAGGAGCTCGGCGTCTTCACCCAGTGCGGCGGCTTCGAGGTCGCCCGCACCGAGGAGCGGATGGAGGAGCTGCGTCGCCGGATGTCCTCGGCGAAGGCGTGGGGCATCGAGGCCGAGATGGTGAGCCCCGACTTCGTCGAGGAGAAGGTGCCCTTCCTCGACAAGGACCAGATCATCGGTGCCTTCTGGCAGCCGGGCGTCGGCGTCGTCGACTCGCTCCGTGCCGGAACGATCATGCGCGAGCGGGCCCTCGAGGCCGGCGCGCTGACCGTCGTACCGAACGTCGAGGTCACCGGCCTCGACGTCGAGGACGGCCGGATCCGCCGCGTGCACACCGACAAGGGCACCATCGAGGCGGAGTACGTCGTGATCGCCTGCGGCGTGTGGAGCCCCAAGATCGGCGACATGGCCGGTGTCAGCATCCCGCTGACCCCCGCCGTCCACCAGATGATCAGCGTCGGCCCGTGCCCCCAGCTGGCGGGTGAGTCGGGCGAGATCACGTTCCCGATCGTCCGCGACATGGACACCTTCTGCTACGAGCGCCAGCACGGCGCCGACATGGAGGTCGGCTCCTACGCCCACCGGGCGATCCTGATGGAGCCCGAGGACATCCCGACCATCGAGCAGTCCAAGCTGTCGCCGACCGAGCTGCCGTTCACCGAGGACGACTTCGACACCCAGCTCGAGCAGGCCTACGAGCTGATGCCCGAGCTGCTCGGTGCCGACGGCGCCGAGATCCGCTACGCGATCAACGGCCTGCTCTCCCTGACCTGTGACGGCGCACCGATCCTCGGTGAGAGCCACGTGAAGGGCCTGTGGACCGCGAGCGCGGTGTGGATCAAGGAGGGCCCCGGCGTCGGCCGCGCGGTCGCCGAGTGGATGACGCAGGGCTGGTCGGAGATCGACCTGGCGCACAGCGACATCGCCCGCTTCCACGAGCACCAGAAGCGCCGCGAGCACACCCGGCTCCGCACCACCGAGTCCTTCATCAAGACCTACGGGATCATCCACCCCAACGAGCAGTACGAGTCCGACCGCGACCAGCGCAGGGCGCCGATGAACGAGAGCCAGCAGAAGCTCGGCGCGGTGTTCTTCGAGACCGCCGGCTGGGAGCGCCCGCACTGGTACGAGTCCAACGCCGACCTCCTCGAGCAGTACGGCGACGCCGTGATGCCGCGCGAGCACGAGTGGGACTCCCGATGGTGGAGCCCGATCATCAACGCCGAGCACCTGCGGATGCGTGAGGCTGCGGGCGTCATCGACCTCACGGCGTTCCAGATCTTCGACATCGAGGGCCCGGGCGCGCTCGACAGCGTGCAGCAGACCTGCGTCGCGCAGTGCGACGTCGCGGTCGGCAAGGTCATCTACACGCCCGTGCTCGACGCCCACGGCGGCTTCCGCTCCGACCTGACCGTGATGCGGCTCGGCGACGACCACTTCCGCGTGGTCACCGGCGGTGCGCACGGCCCGGCCGACCACCAGTGGTTCGCCGACCACCTCACCGGCGGCGCCACGATCACCGACAAGACCAACGACCTGTCGACGATCGGCCTCTGGGGCCCGAAGGCGCGCGACATCCTCGGCTCGCTCACCGACGCCGACGTGTCCGGCGAGGCCTTCCCGATGCTGTCGTGCCGCGAGATCACCGTCGCGGGCGTCAACGTGCTGGCCTCGCGCATCTCCTACGTCGGGGAGCTCGGCTGGGAGCTGTACGTCGACATGGCCGACGCCGCCGGCCTCTGGCAGGCGCTGCTGGACACCGGCGACAGCCACGGCACCCGGCCGGTGGGCATCGGTGTCTACGGAACGACCGGTCGCATCGAGAAGGGCTACCGCGCGTACGGCTACGAGCTCGACGCCGAGCGCTCCATCACCGAGGCCGGCATGCAGCGGCCCAAGGTGAAGGCCGCCGACTTCGTCGGCCGCGAGGCCTACCTGACCCAGCGTGACGCCGACCCGAAGACGGTGCTCTGCACGCTGACCGTCGAGGACCACACCTCGGCGTCCGGGATGAAGCGCTACATGCTCGGGGGCGAGCCGATCCTGACCCGCGACGGCGGCACCCTGACCGACGGACACGGCCACCACCCCTACGTGACCACCGCCGGCTCCGCGCCGTCGCTCGGCAAGCACGTCCTGCTGGCCTACCTGCCGGTGGAGCAGGCGCAGATCGGTACCGAGCTCGCGGTCTCCTACATGGAGGAGCTCTACCCGGTCGTCGTCGGCTCCGTCGACGCCACCCCGGTGTTCGACCCGAGCAACGAGCGGATGCGCTGATGGCCCCTTCGGGCAACGTGCTGGTCTGCGTGAAGCGGGTCCCCGACAGCACCGAGGAGGTCGTGCTCAGCGAGGACGGCCTGTCGGTCGACGGACGGCGTTCGGGCTTCACGATGAGTGCCCACGAGGAGTGCGCCGTCGAGATCGCCGTCCAGACGGTCGCCGCGACCGGTGGCGAGGCGACGGTGCTGACGATCGGCGACGCCGAGGCTGTCGAGCAGCTGCGCAACGCGCTGGCGGTCGGCTGTACGGCCGCGACGCACGTCGTGGGTGAGCCCTTCACGTTCGGGCCGTCCGACGTCGCGGCCGAGATCGCGGCGGTGGTCCGCGACCACGAGGCCGAGGGTCGTGCCCACGAGCTGGTGCTGCTCGGCAACGACGCCGCCGACAGCGGCGACTTCCAGGTCGGCATCAGGCTCGCCTACGAGCTCGGCCGCCCGGTCGTGAACGGCGCCTCGACGGTATCGGTCGAGGACGGTGACGACGGTCCGGTCGTGGTCGCCGTGGGTGAGGGCCCCGAGGGCCAGGAGACCTACCGCGTGCCGCTGCCGGCCGTGGTGACGATCCGCGAGGGCGGCGTGGAGCCGCGCTATCCATCGGTGCCCGGTCGCCTCAAGGCGAAGAAGGTCCCGATCGAGGAGCGCCGACCCGTCTCGGAGCCGAAGGGTCCGGCCCGGGTGCGGCTGGTGCTGCCCCCGCCCACCCCGAGCGCGGTCGAGATCCTCGGTGAGGGTCCGGCGGCCGCGCCGGCCGTCGTCGACCTCTTCGAGAAGCTGGGAGTGCTGTCTCCCGGAAAGGCTGCCCCGTGATCCTCACCCTGGTCGAGACCGACCTCGAGGGCGCGGCCACCGAGGTCTCCCTCGAGGCCGTCACGTTCGCCCGCGACCTCTCGGCCGCGGGCAACGGCGTCCCCGTCGACGCGGTCGTCATCGGCGACGTCTCCGAGGACCTGCGCGCCGAGCTCGCGTCGTACGGCGTCCGGAACGTGCACCGCGTCAGCGGTGACGACGTCGCGGCGTACTCCGGAGCCGGCTGGGCCTCCGCGATCCAGACCGTGCTCGCGGCGGCCGGGTCGGTGGTGCTGATGGCCGCCGGTACCGACCGGGGCAACGAGCTGATGGCACACGTCGCCGCGCGCTCCGGCGCCTCGATGGCCGCGAACGTGCTGTCGTTCTCCGGCCTGTCGCCGTTCGTGGTCACCCGCCAGGTCGTCGGGGGTGCGGCGATGGAGGAGATGAACCTCCACCAGCGGCCGGCCGTGTTCACCGTCGCCGGCCACGCCGTCGAGGCCAAGCCCGCCGACGTCAGCGGTGCCGGCGAGGTCGTCGAGCACACGCCCTCCCTTGCGTCCGAGGACCTGGTGGCGCGCGTGGTCTCGACGGCGCAACCCGAGGCCGACGAGTCCGGCGCCCTCACCTCGGCCAAGATCGTGGTCGGCGCCGGCCGCGGCGTCGGCGGGGCCGAGAAGTTCGACGACGTGCTCCAGCTGACCGAGCTCCTCGGTGCTGCGCTGGGCGTCTCGCGCGTGGTCACCAGCGCCGGGTGGCGTCCCCACCACGAGCAGGTCGGCCAGACGGGCAGCCGGATCTCCCCGGACCTCTACATCCCCTGCGGCATCAGCGGCGCCATCCAGCACTGGGCGGGCTGCTCCTCGGCCAAGACCATCCTCGCCATCAACTCCGACGCGGAGGCGCCGATGGTCACCCGGGCGACGTACGCCGTGATCGGCGACCTGCACGAGATCGTCCCGGCGATCAACGAGGAGCTCCGCACCCGCGGCTACGGCGCCTGAGCTAGGAGGCGCGGTCGAAGAACGTCAGGACCGCGAGGACGCGGCGGTTCTCGTGTCGGTCCTCGTTGAGCCCGAGCTTGGTGAAGACCCGGCTCACATGGGTCTCGACCGTCTTGAGCTCCACGGTGAGCTGCTCGCCGATGGCGCGGTTCGACCGGCCCTCGGCCATCAGCGCGAGCACCTCGAGCTCGCGCGGCGAGAGCTGGTCGAGCCGGGAACGGAACAGGGTGGTGGTCATGGATCCTCGTCGCTCCAGGTGGAGGGTCGTTTCCTTGTCACCTGTAAGTCGATCGAGGGGCCCGCAATACGACATCCGGGGCGACCGTCTGCGCGGAGGCTGGTCAGGACAGGCGCCGGCGGGTCCACCAGAACGAGAGCCCGGCGAGCACGGCGGAGGCCGTGAGGTAGAGGCCGGTCTCGGCCCACTGCAGGGGCCAGAAGTGGTTGCGGGGCTGGTAGACGAGGCGTTGCCGGTAGCCCTCGTCGGCGAGCCTGGACAGGCATCCGTCCAGGCTCCCGTTGGTCGAGGTCGCCGCGGCCTTGTCCTGCGGGCTCCCGGCGCCCGGAGGTGGGGGCAGGCACGTGCTGAACCACGAGGGGAGTGCCGCGGAGTGACCTCGGGCATCGATGGTCCGGTTGCTGAGGATCCAGTCGCCCCGGCTTGCGTGGGTGGTGATGGTGAGGGTGCCCGAGCTGTGGAGGTTGATTCCGTCCAGGGTGCCGTGGGAGATGACCATCGTCGTCGTGGTGGCCGGCACCAGGTGGGGGCGGACCCACAGGGGTACGGCGATCTGGACGGCGACGTAGATCGCCAAGGTCACCGCCATCGCCGGGACGGACCGGCGCAGGATCAGACCGATCAGGGTCCCGAGGAGGAGTGCGAACACGGCGTACCCGACCGGGACGACGCCCCGCATCGCGAACGAGATCGGGGTCAGCCTCGAGGCGAGGCTGCCGTGCTGGTTGCCGGTGGCGCCGTCGATCGGGTGTGCCCACCAGGTGACGGCCGTGGTCAGGATCCCGACCGCCACCGCGGTGGCGAGCACCGCGAAGCCCAGCTTGGCCGCGAGCCAGCGACCGCGGGTGATCGATTGGTTCCAGGCGAGTCGGAACGTGCCGGTCTCGAGCTCGCGGGCCACCAGCGGCGCGCCCCAGAAGATCCCGATCACTGCCGGCGCGACCGCGAGGACGGCGATGCCGCCGTTGAAGAGCAGCCGGTCGGTGCTGGTCAGGAGGTCGTACACGTCGTCGTTCTCGCGGGCCAGGCGCGCCAGAGCCGGCCCGGTGACGGCGAGCCAGACACAGGCCGCCGCGACCAGCGCGTAGACGGCGATGAACTGGGTGCGGAACTGCCGCCAGGTCAGCCAGATCACCGGAGCACCTCCAGGGCCGGGCTGGCCGGAGCCCCGGCCGCCGTCCCCTCCATGTAGGCCAGGACGAGGTCCTCCAGCCCCAGGGCGGTGATCGACCAGGCCGGGTCGAGGATCGGCGACTCCGTGCGGACGACGTACGTCGACTGACGATCGGTGTGGCTGGCCCAGACGACGTCCTGATCGTCCGGCAACGTGGCGGGGTCGCGCCGCGGCCCGGTCAGGCGGTGGTGCCCGGCGAGCAGGTCCTCGACATCGCCTGCGATCCGGACCTGCGAGTCGACCAGGACGATGACGTGGTCGCAGACCCGCTCGAGGTCGGAGACGACGTGCGAGGAGAGCAGCACGCTGATCTCGTCCTCGGCGACCGCCTCCATCAGCACCTGCAGGAACTCGCGTCGGGCCAGCGGGTCCAGGCTCGCGACCGGCTCGTCGAGGATCAGCAGCTCGGGCCGCTTCGCCAGTCCGAGCGTCAACGCGAGCTGGGCGCGCTGGCCGCCGGAGAGCTGGCCGGCCCTCTGGCGCGGATCGAGGTGAAGACGGTCGATCCGCCGGCGGGCGGCCGCGTCGTCCCACCGCGGGTTGAGGTGGGCACCGAGGCGCAGGTGGTCGGCGACCGTGAGCCCGGCGTACGTCGGGTTGTCCTGCGCGACGAACCCGACCTTCGCCAGCTGGGCCGAGTCGGCGGCCGGTCGTCCGCCGCACACCTCGATCGTCCCCACGGTCGGGGTCAGGATGCCCACGACGAGACCGAGGAGCGTGGTCTTGCCGGCGCCGTTCGGTCCGACCAGGCCGGTGACCCGGCCGACCGGGATCTCGAGGGTGCAGTCCTGCAGCGCCCAGCGCCGGCGGTACCGCTTGCCCAGGCCGTCGGCGGTGACGACGGCGCTCACGCGATCTCCTCGTTCACGGCTCGAAACGTGCTCATGAAGAGCGCCTCGATGCTCTCGTCGTCGAGCCCGGCCGACCGGGCCTTGCCGAGCCAGCGACCCAGGTCGCGACGGAGGGGCTCGTGCGCGGCCAGCGAGGAGTCGGCGAGGGTGCGGGTGACGAAGGTGCCGACGCCGGGCCGGGCGGCGACGAGCCCGTCGCGCTCCAGCTCGCGGTAGGCCTTGAGGACGGTGTTCGGGTTGATCGCCAGGCTCGCGACGACGTCCTTGACGGTGGGCAGCTGGTCGCCTTCGACGAGAAGGCCGAGGCGCAGGGCACGTCGTACCTGGTGGACGACCTGGAGGTAGGGAGAGACACCCGAGCGGGAATCCAGCGAGAACTCGATCATCGGTATCCATTCATCTAGGTACCTAGCACATTAGATACCTACGTGAACGGGTCGTCAACACCCTGGTCCTCGATCCAGGGGCCGAGGTCATGGGCCGGACTGCCGGTGCGCGAGCACGAGACCAGCGGTCCACCCCGGCGCGCGGCCCCCACGTGGTGGTCCGATCGCGCCCATGTCGTCGCCCGTCCGCGCCGGCGCCCACGCCACCGCAGGGTTGGAGTTCCACATCTCGCCCGGAGGTCGGACAGCCAGCACCGACAGCCCCTACCGCGACCATCTGATCGCCGAGGCGCGACCTAGGTTGGACCACATGTCCTACGTACGACGCTTCGACCACGTCGGCATCACCGTCACGGACCTGGACGCCGTGACGACGTTCTTCGTCGCGCTGGGCCTCGAGGCCGGCGAGAAGATGTTCGTCGAGGGCGAGTTCCTGGAGACGGTGATCGGGATCCCCGACTCGCGCACCCAGATCGTGATGCTCACACCACCGGACGGCGGCACGACGCTGGAGCTCTCGAGCTTCGTCCGACCGGACCACCTGCCCGGCTCGCCGGCCGCTCCCGCCAACGAGCTCGGACTGCGCAACGTGGCCTTCGAGGTCGACGACCTGCACGCGGCAGTGGACCGCGTGGCCGCGGACGGCTACGAGCTGGTGGGCGGCATCGGCGAGTACGAGGGCGTCTGGGCCATGGCCTACGTCCGGGGACCGGAGGGGATCATCGTCTCGCTGGCCCAGCGCCTCGGCTGAGCCCGGCCGAGGCTGTGCTGTTGCCGCGGCTGTTGCCGGGTGAGAGCCTCGGGCATGCGCGTGCTGTTCGCGACCACGGCCAACGACGGCCACTTCGGGCCGCTGCTGCCGTTCGTGCGCGCGTGTGCCGAGCTGGGTCACGAGGCGCGGGTGGCCGCGCCCGAGTCCTACGGCGTCGCGCTGTCGCGAGCCGGGCTCCGGCACGAGCCGTTCGCCGACGCCGCACCGGAGGTGATCGGTCCGGTCATGGCAGGCCTGCCGTCCATGTCGGTCGAGGAGGCGGACGACGTGGTGGTGCGGGAGGTGTTCGGACGGATCGACGCGCAGGCTGCGCTCCCCCGACTGCTGGAGACGGTCGCGCGCTGGCGCCCTGACGTCATCGTCCGAGAGTCCGCGGAGCTCGGTTCTCTCGCTGCGGCCGAGCGTTCCGGCGTTCCGCACGCGCAGGTCTGCTTCGGCATGCACGAGGTGGTCTCCCACATCGCCGAGGTGGTGGACGAACCCCTTGCGGAGCTGGCGGGGATCGCCGGGCTGGCGGACGGGCAGCTCGCTGCGGCACTTGCCGCGGAGACCATCGTGAGCCTGGTCCCCGAGCTCCTCGACCACGCCGCGGGCGACGTGCCTGCTGAGGCAAGCGCGTTCCACCGGTTCCACGCCCCCTCGTCCGCCGGCAACGCACCGCGGCCGGCGGAGTGGGGAGACCCCGGCCTGCCCCTGGTGTACGTCACGTTCGGCACGGTCGCCGGCTCCCTCCCTCCGTTCGCCGGGGTCTTCCGCGAGGCACTGGACGCCTTGGCCGATCTCGACGTGCGGGTGCTGATGACGGTCGGACGGAAGCTCGACATCGAAGCTCTGGGGCCACTGCCGGCGAACGCTCAGGTCCTGGCGTGGCTGCCCCAGGACGACGTGCTGGCCCACGCCGACGCGATGATCGGACACGGCGGTTTCGGCACCACCATGGGTGCCCTCGCGGCTGGCGTGCCGCAGGTGGTCGTGCCCCTCTTCTCCTTCGACCAGATCGTGAACGGCGACCATGTCGCGGCCGTCGGGGCGGGCCTGACCACGGATCGAGGAGAAGGTGCCGTGGAGCGTGCGTCGGAGGAGATCCCTCGGTTGCTGTCGGATCCGGCGTACGCCGAGTCGGCTCGCCGGGTCGCGGCCGCCCTGCGTGATCTGCCACCACCCACGGAGGCCGTCCCGCTCCTGGCCGCCATGACCGGCTGACACCGGCGGCCGAGGCAGGACCGGACCACCTCCCGAAGGGGGCCCGTCTCCACGTGCGCAGGCCAGAAAGTCGGTCGCCCTGGTGCGCAGCCCCGGCCTACCGTGCAGGAATGGGTGTGCGTCTGGAAGCGGTGACCTTCGAGGTCGTCGACGCGGCTGCGGTGGCTCCGTTCTGGGCAGGGCTTCTCGATCGAGAGATCCTCGTGGAGCCCGGCGGCGCACTGGTGGCGGGGGACGAGACGCAGGTAGGGCTCCGGTTCGTCACCTCCGACACGCCCCAGATCGGCCCCCGACGGCTGCACCTGCACCTCACCAGCAGCAGCCTCGAGGACCAGCAACGAACAGTGGAGACCGCGCTGCGCCTCGGTGGCCAGCACCTCGACGTGGGGCAGGACCCCGAGGACGACTTCGTCGTGCTGGCCGACCCGGGTGGCAACGAGCTGTGCGTGATCGAGCCGCACAACAACTTCCTCGCCGGCACGGGCTACCTCGGCGAGGTGACCTGCGACGGGACCCGGGACGTCGGCCTCTTCTGGCGCGACGCCCTGGACTGGCCCCTCGTGTGGGACGAGAACGAGGAGACCGCGGTCCAGTCGCCGATCGGCGGCACCAAGGTCTCGTGGGGCGGACCGCCGGTCGAGCCCCGGCACGGACGCAACCGGCAGCGCCTCGACCTGGTCACCGCTGACCCCGCGCGTGAGGCCGAACGGCTGATCGCGCTCGGCGCGACCCTGCGCGCCGAGCTCGAGGGCGGCGTCGAGCTGGCCGACGTGGACGGCAACGAGTTCGGCCTGTACGCCCGATGAGCTAGGTCAGCAGGTCCTGCGGGACGGTGGCCAACGCCGCCTCGATGGCAGCGACCAGGTCGCGTGCGGAGGTCGCGGAGAGCTCGAGGGCCACCCGGGCACCCGGGCCCTTCGCAGGGTCGGCGAGATCGATGTTGAGGGTGTGGTCGGCCAGGGCGTGGACGGGATGGTCGAAGTAGACCGTGGCGTCGGTGACGTGGAACCAGGCGCTGCCCGGACCCTTCGCGCTGCCGTCCATCGGGGCGGTCTCGGTGGTGTAGGTGCACATGGTGGTCTCCTCAGGCGAGGTGGGTGACGAAGAAGGCGGCGATGCGCTCCCAGCCGTCGTTGGCGGCTGCGACCCGGTAGGAGGGACGGTCCACGGCGAAGAATGCGTGGCCGGCGTCGTCGTAGCGATGGAACTCGTACGCCGAGCCCTGGCCCTGGAGGATCTGCTCGAGCTCGTCGACCTCGGCGATCGACGGGTGGACGTCGTCGTTGCCGAACAGACCGAGCAGCGGCGACGACAGGTTCGGCAGCTGGTCGACCAGATTGGTGATCGGCCGCTCCGGCGGCACCTCGCCGGTGACGAAGGCGCCGTAGCAGTCCACGGCGGCCTGGAGGTCGAGGTGGCAGGCGGCCAGCACGGCGTGGCGACCGCCCGAGCAGTGCCCGATCGCCGCGACCCTGCCGTTGCTGGTGTCGAGCGCGCGGAGGTACGCCGCGGCGCCCTCGACGTCGCCGACCAACCGCTCGTCCGGCACGCCACCCTGCGCTCGCGCTACCGCGGCTGCATCGTCGGGGGCGGCTCCGGGAGCTTCGCGGTGGTAGAGGTTCGGACAGATCGCGTCGTAGCCCAGCTCGGCGAACCGACGGACCATCTCCTTCGTGGCCCGGTCGTAGCCGGGCATGTGGTGGATGACCACGACCCCACCGCGCGAAGCGGCGTCCTGCTCACCCTCGGGCCGGGCGAGGTAGGCCTCGATCTCGTCGTCCTCGGCGCCGGCGATCGCGACGGTCCGGGCGCTCAACGTGTCACTCATACCAGAAATACAAGCATTTCCTATGTAACTCGGGTCGCGGGCCCACCCGGGGGACAGGAGCCCGCCACCTCTCGGTGGCGGGCTCCGTGCCGGAAGACCTCGGGCCTGGTCGGGTCAGGAAGTCGCTCCTGTCCCTTGCAGCCAGGCGTTGACCTTGTCCGGGTTGGCGTCGATCCACTTCTGGGCCGCGTCGGCCGGCTTCATGCCGTCCTTGGCGATGTACTCGGCCACCAGGTTCTGGTCGGCGTTGGTCCACTGGAAGTTCTTCACCAGGGTGACCGCCGGAGAGCCGGAGTCGGCGAACTTCTTCGAGATCAGCTTGTTCAGGTGGTACGGCGGGTAGTCGCACGCCACCTTCGCAGCGTCGGAGTCACAACCCGGGGTGTACTTCGGCAGGTTGATCTTCACCAGCTTCATCTCGGAGAAGAACCACTGGGGCTCGTAGAAGTACGCGAGCAGCGGCGTCTTGTTCTTCTCTGCAGTACGGAAGCTCTGGATCAGCGCGGCCTCGCTACCACCGACGACCACCTGGTAGTTCAGGTTGAGGTTCTTGACGAGGGCCTCGTCGTTGGTGACGTACGACGGGTCGCCGTCGAGCAGCTGCCCCTTGCCACCGGACTCGGACGTCTTGAACATCGAGGCGTACTTGTTCAGGTTCTTCCAGTCGGTGATGTCGGGGTACTTCTGCGCCATCCACGGCGGGACGTACCAGCCGATGATGCCTTGGTTGCCGGTCTGTCCGGCGTCCTCGACGGTCTTCTGGTCGGTGATGTACTTCTTGACCAGGTCCTCGTGGCCCCAGTTCTCCAAGATGGTGTCGATGGTGCCGCTGGACATCCCCTGCCAGCCGACCTCCTCCTTCACGTTCTTGTAGCTGACGTTGCAGCCGAGCTTGGTCTGGGCGAGGTCGCCGACCACGTAGGCGTCGGCGACGTAGCCGGTCCACGGGTTCACGGCGATGTTGAAGTTCCCGCAGGTCTTGCCGCCGCCGGCGCCGGTGCTGGTGTCCTTGATGCCGCCCCCGCCACACGCGGAGAGCGCCAGCGCGGCGGCTGCCACCACGCCGAACAGTCGGACATGGGTGGTTCGTCTCATTCGTTTCCTTCTTCCCTGTGAGGTCTCCGAGAGGTGTGGTGCACGTCAGCCACGGCCGTAACGGGCGGCGGAGTAGCGCGCGACTCGATCCAGCATCACCCCCAGTGCGGTGATGGCGATGCCGGCGGCCAGCCCCTTGCCGAAGAGCTGGTCCTGTGAGAATCCCGAGACGACGAGGTAGCCGAGGCTGCCTCCTCCGACGAGACCGCCGATGACCACGACGGACAGGACGTACAGCAGGCCCTGGTTGGTGGCCAGGACCAGCGACTCGCGGGCCATCGGGATCTGGACCTTGAGGATCATCTGCCACGAGGTGATGCCCGAGGCCCGGGCCGCCTCCACCGTCGTCGCGGAGACGCCCCGGATGCCGTCGGCGACGAGCTTGGTGGCGATCGGCACGCCGTACGCCACGGCCGCCACGATCGCGGTGAACCGGGTGGCTCCGAACAGCGCGAGTGCGGGCACGAGGTACACGAAGGCGGGGATCGTCTGGAAGGTGTCGAGGAACGGCCGGATCCAGACATCCGCGAGACGGTTGCGTCCCATGGCCACACCCAGGACGAGCGCGATGACCATCACCAGGATCGTCGCGACCAGCGTCATGGTGAGCGTGATCATGGACTCGTTCCACAGGCCGGTGCCGAGGATGATCGCCCCGCAGACCGCCACCGCCGCGAGGGCACGGAGGCCGCCGAGCACGAAGCCGGCTCCGAGCAGGACGAACGCCATCAACCACCAGGGCGACTGCGCCATCAGGTCCTGCAGCGGGTTCAGGAGGCCGTAGGACACGGCGTTCTTGAATCCGGTGGTGACCGTGTCGACGTGGTCGACGAACCAGTTGACGAACGTGTTGATCTTCGAGGCGATGTCGCTGCCGATGTTCCACGAGTCCGGGAACCGGGCCAGGTCGATGTAGGTCCGTGACAGGTAGATGCACACCAGCACCGGCACGAGGGCGACACCCAGCATGATCCGGCGCATCAGCGGAGACGGCAGCCGTCGGGGAGCACGGTGGTCCGCGCTCGCCCAGCGCGGAAGGCGCTCGAGGACCACGCTGGTGAGCATCACACCCATGCCGGAGACCGAGGCGACCCGACCCTGGTTGCGCTCACGGCGCTCGCTGGCCGCAGTGGTGGTGCGGTCGAGCATGATCGCGATGACGACGATCAGTCCACCGGCGACCGCCGCCGTTCCGACGTCGAGGTTCGACAGGGCATTGTTCACGTCCTGGCCGAGCCCGGGCCCTGCGACGAAGGCCGCGATCACGGCCATCGAGAGCGCGGCCATCGTGCACTGGTTGATGCCGACGACGATGGTCCGCCGCGCCATCGGCAGCTGCACCTTGCGCAGCAGCTGACTCTGGGTCAGGCCCATCGAGCCGGCCGCCTCGATAGTCGTGGCCGGCACCGACCGGATCCCGTGCTCGGTGATCCGGACCAGGGGCGGCAGGGCGTAGATGAACGTGAGGACCACGGCCGAGGACGCGCCGATGCCGAAGATCAGCGTCAGGGGCGCGAGATAGGCGAACGACGGCATCGTCTGCATCACGTCGAGAACGGGGGTGATGGCGGTCGAGAGCCATCGGCGTCGCGCCATGGCGATGCCGAGGGGCAACCCGATCACCATGCACACGAGGACCGCGATCACGGTGATGATCAGCGTGTCCACGCCGTCCTGCCAGAAGCCGCCGACGCCGAAGAGCAGCACGGTCACGACGACCATCAGCGCCCAGCGGGCGCCGGCCGCGGCGAGCCCGAGGAAGCCGAGCAGCGCCACCACCCCGAGCCATCCGATCTGGGGCACCGGTCGCGTGGAGGAGGGAAGGCTGACCAGCTGCTGGAGCTGGGTCACCAGCCAGTTGAAGAACTTCGTGATGTTGCCGATCACGCCGTGGAAGAACCAGTTGGTCTGCGCGGAGGCCTGGATGTTGTCGCGGAGGTCGTTGATCCAGGTGTGGAACCCGTTCAGCTGCTGGAACGGGACCGCCAGGGTGTCCTTGTCGTGGAACACCCGCCAACCCACGACCCACACGACCGCCACCGCGAGGAGCTTCCACCCGGTGTAGCGCTTCTCCCGGGTGACGGTGCGCGGCTGTTCCTCCTTGTTCTCGAGCTCGGAGCCCCGAGGTGGAGTGGCGGTGACGGACATCAGTCGGCCTCTTCCGCCACGACGACGCGCAGGATGTCCTCGTCGTCGACGATCCCGACCACCCGGTCGCCCTCGACCACGCGCACGGGCCCGTCCGCGGCGAGCACGGCCCGCGCGGCCTCGCGCACGATCGTGGTCGACGGCAGCGAGGGTGCGCCGTCCGCCTCCCCGGGCTTGGCCTCACGCATCACCCACTTCAGGGTGAGCACGTGTGACTTCGGAACGTCGGAGACGAAGTCCTTGACGTAGTCGTCCGCCGGGGCGCCGACGACCTCGTCGGGCGCGCCCACCTGGACGACCGCGCCGTCGCGCATGATCAGGATCCGGTCTCCCAGCTTGAGCGCCTCGGCGAGGTCATGGGTGATGAACACCATCGTCTTGCCGACCTCTTCGTGGAGGCGGATCACCTCGTTCTGCATGTCGCGCCGGATCAGCGGGTCGAGCGCGGAGAACGGCTCGTCGAAGAGCAGGACGTCGGGGTCGGCCGCCAGCGCCCGCGCCAGACCGACTCGTTGCTGCATGCCTCCGGAGAGCTGGTCGGGGTAGGAGTTCTCGTAGCCGGAGAGGCCGACCAGGTCGACCATCTCCTGGGCTCGGTCGCGGCGTACGCCGCGATCGTCGCCGCGCACCTCGAGCCCGAAGCCCACGTTGTCGACCACCTGTCGGTGGGGCAGCAGACCGAAGTGCTGGAACACCATGCCCACCCGACGGCGGCGCAGGTCACGCAGGGACTTCTCGTCGGCCGAGGTGATCTCGTCGGAGCCGAGGTGGACCGTGCCCGCTGTCGGCTCGATCAGCCGGGTCAGCATGCGCACCAGCGTCGACTTGCCGGACCCGGACAGGCCCATGACCACGAACACCTCGCCGGGGGCCACCTCGAACGAGACGTCCTTGACCGCCATCACACAGCCGGTCTTCTCCTGGAGGTCCTTGCGGGAGAGGTCGGCGTCGGGGCTGCCGATGATCTTCTCGGAGCCGGTGCCGAAGATCTTCCACAGGTGGTCCACCTTGAGGGCGGCCTCGGTGGGGTGACCCGGTGCTGACTGACGGGGCTCTTCGGTGGTGGGCGCGGTCATCGTGCGGCCTCCTCTGGATCGGCCGGGGCGGCCGGGTGGGTGGGAGCGGAAGAGTTGCGTGGATCTCCGGGCGGGTAGAGGGGCGTGTCGTCGCGGAACCGGTAGTACGGGACGTGAGCGGCGGCCAGGGGAGTGTTGCCCGCGATCAGGTCGGCAGCCTTCTCGGCAACCATCATCACCGGGGCGTAGATGTTGCCGTTGGTCACGAACGGGAAGACCGACGCGTCGACGACGCGCAAGCCCTCGAGACCGTGGACGCCCATCGTGGTCGGGTCGACGACCGCGTCGTCCTCGGTCCCCATCTTGGCCGTGCACGAGGGGTGCAGAGCGGTCTCGGCGTCCCGCTTCACCCAGTCGAGGATCTGGTCGTCGGTCTCGACGCTCGGACCCGGTGAGATCTCGCCGTCGTTGAACGGCGCGAGCCCCGGCTGGCCCAGGATGTCGCGGGCGACCCGGATCGCCTCGACCCACTCGCGACGGTCGTTGGGGGTCGACAGGTAGTTGAAGAGCATCGACGGGTGCTCGCGCGGGTCGGTCGACCGGATCTTCACGTGGCCGCGGGTGTCGGCGTACATCGGGCCGATGTGGACCTGGTAGCCGTGACCCTCGGCCGGCACGCTCCCGTCGTAGCGGATCGCGACCGGCAGGAAGTGGAACATCAGGTTGGGGTAGTCGACGTCGTCGTTGCTCCGGACGAAGCCGCCGCCCTCGAAGTGGTTGGTGGCGCCGAGACCGCGGCGGTGGAACAGCCAGTCGTAGCCGATCTTCGGGCGCGCGCGCATCCGCAGACCCGGCGCGATCGAGACCGGCTGCTTCGAGGCGTGCTGGACGTAGACCTCGAGGTGGTCCTGGAGGTTCTGCCCGACACCGGGTACGTCGGCGACCACGTCGATCCCCAGCGCCCGCAGGTCCTCGGCGTTCCCCACTCCCGAGAGCTGCAGGAGCTGCGGGGTGTTGATGGCACCGCCGCAGAGCACGACCTCGCCGGCGTCGACCTGCCGCTTGACCCGGCCGCGGGTGTAGTCGACGCCCACGGCCCGCGTGCCCTGGAACCGGACGCCGGTGACGAAGGCGAGGGTGTGGACGGTGAGGTTCTTCCGGCTCATCACGGGGTGCAGGTAGGCCCGGGCCGCGGAGAGCCGTCGTCCGCGGTGGAGGTTGCGGTCGAAGCGCGCGAAGCCCTCCTGGCGGTAGCCGTTGACGTCGTCGGTGAGCGGGTAGCCGGCGTCCTGGGCGGCCTGGAAGAACGCGCCGAAGAGCGGGTTCTCCGCGGGGCCACGCTCGAGCACCAGCGGGCCGTCGCCGCCGCGCCAGTCGTCGGCGCCGGCCAGGCAGGTCTCCATCCGCTTGAAGTAGGGCAGGCAGGAGGCGTAGTCCCAGTCCTTCATCCCCGGCTCGCTCGCCCAGCGCTCGTAGTCGAGCGGGTTGCCGCGCTGGAAGATCATCCCGTTGATGCTGCTGGAGCCTCCGAGGAGCTTGCCGCGGGCGTGGTAGATCCGGCGGCCGTTCATCTGCGGCTCGGGGTCGGACTCGTACTTCCAGTCGTAGAAGCGGTTGCCGATCGGGATCGTGAGCGCGGCGGGCATGTGGATGAACGGGTCGATCCGGAAGTCGGAGCGGCCCGCCTCGAGGACCAGCACCCGGGTGCCGGAATCGGCCGAGAGGCGGTTGGCCAGCGCGCACCCCGCGGAGCCGCCGCCCACGATCACCACGTCGTACCGATCGGTCATCGGCTCATCCGTCGCTGTCGGTGCCGTCGCGAGAGCCCTCGAACCACCGCTGCTCGGCGGGCCGGATGTTGTGCCACACGTGCTTGGTCTCGCGGTACTCCGCGAGTCCGTCCTCGCCCAGCTCGCGACCGAAGCCGGACTGCTTGTAGCCGCCCCACTCGGCCTGGGGGACGTAGGGGTGGTAGTCGTTGATCCAGACCGTGCCCATCCGCATCCGCGCCGCCACCCGCTGGGCCTTGCCGGCGTCCTGGGTCCAGACCGCCCCGGCCAGGCCGTAGGTGCTGTCGTTGGCGATCGTCACGGCCTCGTCCTCCGAGGAGAACGTCTCGACGGTCAGCACCGGGCCGAACGACTCGTTCTGGGTGACGCTCATGTCGCTGGTGCAGCCGTCGAGCACCGTCGGCAGGTAGTAGAAGCCGTCGGCCAGGGCGGGGTCGTCGGGGGCACTGCCGCCGCAGCGGAGCACGGCGCCCTCGGCGATGCCGGCCGCGACGTACGCCGCGACCTTCTCGCGGTGGGCCGCGCTGATCAGGGCGCCGGACTCGGCCTTCTCGTCGTGGGGTCCGCCGAGCCGGATCAGCTGGGCGCGCTCGACGAGGGCGTCGACGAAGCTGTCGTGGAGCGACTCCTCGACCAGGAGCCGCGCCCCGGCGGAGCAGACCTGGCCGGAGTGCAGGAAGACCGCGGTCAGGGCGTAGTCGAGGGCGACGTCGATGTCGGCGTCGGCGAAGACGATGTTGGGGTTCTTGCCGCCGAGCTCGAGGGCGACCCGCTTGACGGTGGCGGCCGCCGACGCCATCAGGATCTTGCCGGTCTGCACGCCGCCGGTGAACGAGACCAGGTCGACCCGTGGGTCGCTGGCCAGGGGGGCACCCGCCTCCGGCCCGGCTCCGAGCACGAGGTTGCCCACACCGGCCGGGAGCCCGGCCTCCTCGAGCAGCCGCATCAGGTGGACGGAGGTGTGGGGCGTGAGCTCGCTGGGCTTGAGCACGAAGGTGTTCCCGGCGGCCAGGCAGGGTGCGACCTTCCAGGACGCCTGCAGCAGCGGGTAGTTCCAGGGGGCGATCAGACCGCAGACGCCGACCGGCTCGTGGACGATCCGGCTGACCACGTCGGCGTTGCCGGTGTCGACGACGCGGCCGGCGTCCTCGGCGGCGACGCGGCCGTAGTAGCGGAACACCGCGGCCACGTCGGCGACGTCGTACCGGCTCTCGACCAGGCGCTTGCCGGTGTCCTGCGACTCGGCGAGCGCGACCTGCTCGGTGTCGCGCTCGAGGAGGTCGGCGGTGCGGAGCAGGAGGTCGCCGCGCTCGCGCGCGGAGGTGGTGGGCCAGGGTCCGTCGTGGAAGGCGCGATGGGCCGCGGCGATCGCGAGGTCGACGTCGGCGGCGGTGGCTTCGTCCACCTCGCCCACGAGCGTGCCGTCGGCGGGGCAGTGGATCGCGCGTCGGCCTCCGGCCGCGGCAGCCACCCAGGCCCCGTCCACGTACAGCTCAGGCATCCTCGCCGCCCATCCCCCTCCTCGCGACCGAGAGAGTTGCGCGATCTGCAACTCAGTGCTCATGCCGCAACGATCCGTATGAACGGAGGATAGGTGACCTGCGCCACACGTCAAGGGTCACGACCAGATTGCCACTCCGTCCGGGACCTGTCAGGTGGCCCGGTCCCGCATCAGCTGCGTCGGCCCCAGCCGAGCCGGTGGGAGACCTCGGTGGCCGCGGCCACGACCATCGGCACGGTCTCGTCGAGGCGGGCGCGGGTCAGCCGGAACGTCGGGCCGGAGATGCTCATCGACGCGATGATGTCGCCGTGCGCGCTCCGGATCGGAGCGGCGGCCGCGGTGAGCCCGACTTCGAGCTCGTCGGTCGCCAGCGCGTAGCCGAGCCGGCGTACCTCGTCGAGCTCGTCTCGCAGACGCTGCCGCGCGGTGATCGTCTGGTCGGTGTAGCGGGGCAGGTGCGGGAGGGCCTCCGCCAGGTCCTGCTCGGAGAGCTCGCTGAGCAGGACCTTGCCGTTGCTGGTCGCGTGGAGGGGGATGCGCTGACCGACCCAGTTGTGCGACTGCAGGGCCGAGGAGCCGGCGACCTGGTCGAGGTAGAGCGCCGACTCGTCGGAGCGGACCGTGATGTTGACCGTCTCGCCGGTGTCGGCGGCCAGCTGCCGGGTCACCGGGCGGGCCTCGCTGACGACGTCGAGCCGGGCCGTGGTGGCGCCGGCCAGGCGGAGGTTGCCCACGCCGAGGCGGTAGCGGCCGCGGTCGTTGACCTGCTCGACGAGCCGGTGGGTCTCCAGCGTCGCCAGCAGTCGGAAGGCCGTCGACTTGTGCACGCCCAGCCCGGCCGCGATCTCGGTGACGCTCGACTCGCCCCCGCGCGCCAACAGCTCGAGGATCGTGATCGCCCGGTCGACCGACTGCACCGGTGCCGTCGTACCGTTCTCGGACGGCGGCCCGGTCGTGGGAGCGGGATCCTGCGCCACGGACATGGGGCGCAGCCTAGGTCACGAGTTGCGCATCGCGCGACATGTCCCTCGACACGCAACAAACTCGGCGCCCACCTCGTGTCCTAGCGGAACACCACCGTCCGGCTGCCGTTGGTCAGGATCCGGGTCTGGGAGTGCCAGCGCACCGCCCGCGAGAGCACCTGCGCCTCGACGTCGCGGCCCGCCGTCACCAGCTGGTCGGCCCCGAGCGTGTGGTCGACGCGGGTGACGTCCTGCTCGATGATCGGCCCCTCGTCGAGGTCGGCGGTGACGTAGTGCGCGGTGGCGCCGACCAGCTTGACGCCCCGGTCGTGCGCCTGGTGGTAGGGCTTGGCGCCCTTGAAGCTGGGCAGGAACGAGTGGTGGATGTTGATCGCCCGACCGCTCAACGTGCGGCAGAGGTCGTCGGACAGGATCTGCATGTAGCGCGCCAGCACCACCAGGTGGATCCCCAGGTCGTCGACGAGCTGCAGGAGCTCCGCCTCCGCTGCGGCCTTGGTGTCGGGTGTGACCGGGATGTGGTGGAAGTCGACGCCGTAGTGGCGGGCCATCGCCTCGGCGTCGCGGTGGTTGGAGACCACCAGCGGGACCTCGATCTGCAGGTCGCCGGTCGTCGTCCGGAAGAGCAGGTCGTTGAGGCAGTGCAGCTGCTTGGAGCACATGATCAACGTCCGGTACGGCGCGTGCGCGGCCCACAGGTCGTAGGTCATGCCGTAGGTCGCCGCGGTCTCCGCGAACTCCTGGTGCAGCGTCGCGGCATCGGTCGCCTGGGCCGTCTCGAAGTCGATCCGCATGAAGAAGCGGCCGCTCTCGCGGTCGCCGAACTGCTGGCTCTCGCGGATGTTCCCGCCGTTCTCGATCAGGTACGTCGTGACGGCGTGCACGATGCCGGGCTGGTCGAGGCAGGCCAGGGTGAGGACGTAGTCGCCGAGGGGCTCGACGGTGGACGTGGTCACGTGTGCTCAGTCCCCCAGCTCCGCGCGACGGCGGACGACGTAGGCCTCCAGCTCCTCGCGGACCGCCTCGTCCAGGGGCGGCTGCTCGTACTCCTCGAGCTTCTTCTTGTAGAGCTCGCCGGCCCGGGTCGCGGTGTCCTTCGCGCCGTTGCGCATCCACCGCTCGTAGTTCTCCGACGAGTTGAGGAACGGCCGGTAGAAGCAGGTACGGAAGCGCTCCATCGTGTGCTGGGCACCGAGGAAGTGCCCGCCGTGGCCCACCTCCTCGTGGGCGTCGAAGGCCATCGACGCCTCGTCGATCTCCAGCGGCGTGAACTCGGCCTGCAGCATCTCCACGATCTGCGCGTCGATCACGAACTTCTCGAAGCCCGCGACCAGGCCGCCCTCGAGCCACCCGGCCGAGTGCATCACCCAGTTGGCCCCGGCCAGGAACGTCGGCATCAAGGTCATCAGCGCCTCGTAGCCGGCCTGGGCGTCGGGGACCTGCGACGACGTCAGGCCGCCGCCGGTGCGGAACGGGAGGTTGAAGTGGCGGGCGATCTGGCCGGTGCAGAGCAGGCCGATGCCGGACTCCGGCGTACCGAACGTCGGGGAGCCGGACTGCATGTCGATGTTGGACAGGAACGAGCCGAACACGACCGGGGCACCCGGGCGGATCAGCTGCGACAGGGCGATCCCGGAGAGCGCCTCGGTGATCTGCTGCACGAGCGCGGCCGGGATCGTCACCGGTGACATCGCGCCCATCAGGATGAACGGCGTCAGCACCACGGGCTGCATGGCCGCGGAGTACTCGAACTGGGACTCGAGCATCCGGTCGTCCCAGCGCAGCGGGCTGTTGCAGTTGATCAGCGAGATGATCGCCGGTGTCTCCTCGATCGCCTCGCGCGAGCCGAAGAGGATCTCGGTCATCTTGATGGTGTCGGCGGCGTTGGTGCCCGAGACGACGTTGCCCATGTAGAACTTGTCGGTCAACGTCTGGAGCGCGTAGACCATGTCGAGGTGCCGGCTGTCGAGCGGGGTGTCGTTGGGCTCGTTGACCACGCCGCCCGCGGAGTCGAGGACGTCGAAGCTCTGGGCGAGCCGGGCGAAGTTGCGGAAGTCCTCCATCGTGCCGTCGCGGCGTACGTCGCCGTCGCGGACGAACGGCGGCCCGTAGACCGCGCCGAAGGCCATCGAGTCACCGCCGATGTGGACGCTGTTCGCGGGGTTGCGGGCCTGGAGGTCGAACTCGCGCGGCGCCTTCGCGACCTGCTCGAGGACGAAGTCCGGGTCCAGGAAGACCGTCTTGTCCTCCACCCGCTGACCCGCCTTCCGGAACAGGTCGAGGGCGCGGTCGTCCAAGAACTCGACGCCGATCTCGGACATCAGCCGACGCCAGCCCTGGTCGAGGGTCGCCATGGCGTCCTCGGACAGCACCTCGTATCGCGGCATCCGGTTGCGGAACATCGTGCCTCCTGTCTAACCTCATGATGTGGGACCACAGTTCCACATCATGGAACCATCACGAAAGACCCCCTCCCCAGAAATGCGGGAGCGAGACGGACGGAGCGAGGTGAGCATCCGGTGACCGAGTCGCCCAGCAGCGGCACCCAGGCACTGGACCGCGCCGTCCAGCTCGCGTCGATGGTGGTCCAGGCCGACCTACCACTGTCGTTCGCCGAGCTGCAGGAGGCGACCGGGCTCGCGAAGTCCACGACGTCGCGCCTGCTCGCCGCCCTCGAGCGCGGCGACCTCCTCGAGCGTGACGACAACGGCGGTTACGTCGCCGGCAGCCTCTTCTGGCTGTACGCCGCTCGGCACGACCCGTGGGAGCAGCTGGTCCAGCTGGCCCGGCCGGCCATGGAGCGGGTCGGCAGTCATACCCAGGAGACGGTCCACCTGTCGGTGATCCGGGGCGACCAGGTCGTCCAGGTCGCGCAGGTCGACTCGCAGTACCTGCTCGGCACCCGCGACTGGACCCAGGTAGACGTCCCTCCGCACACCTCGGCGCTCGGCAAGGTCTTCCTGGCCTGGGGCGCGCTCGACCTGTCCGGGCTGCGCCTCGAGCGTCTCACCCCCGCGACCCTGACCACCGCCGCCGCGCTCCGGCGTGACGGCGCGACCGCCCGTCGGCGCGGGTACGCCGTCACCGTCGACGAGCTCGAGGACGGGCTCACCGGTATCGCCGTACCGGTGCACGGACCGCGCGGCGACCTGGTCGCGGCGCTCGGCATCTCCGGCCCCACCAGCCGCCTCGACGGACGGGTCGACGAGCTCGGCCGCTACCTGATCACCCGCGCGGCCGAGGTCGCCGCGGTGCAGCACGGAACAACAGCTCATCTCAAGAAGGAAGGCGTGGCATGACGAGTAGCCCCGAGGAGATCCTCCGCGGACTTTTCGACGAGACGTTGGTGGGCAACGCGCCGCGCGTCCTCGAGCTCACCGAGGAGGGCCTGGCTGCCGGCATGGAGCCGCAGACCCTGCTCTTCGAAGCCCTCATCCCGTCGCTGGAGGAGGTCGGCGCCCGCTTCGAGCGCGGTGACTTCTTCGTGCCCGAGATGCTGATCGCGGGCCGGGCGATGGCCGGCGCCATGGAGCGCCTGCGCCCGCTGCTCGCCGAGACCGGCGTCCAGACCATCGGCAAGTTCCTGATGGGCACGGTCAAGGGCGACGTCCACGACATCGGCAAGAACCTCGTCAACATCATGCTCGAGGGCGCCGGCTTCGAGGTGATCGACCTCGGCGTGCAGGTGGCGCCGGAGAAGTTCGTGGAGAAGATCCAGGAGCACGAGCCCGACATCGTCGGGTTCTCGGCGTTCCTGACCACGACGATGCCGATGTTCAAGGCCAACATCAACGCCTTGGAGAAGGCCGGCCTGCGCGACTCGGTCGTGGTGATGGTCGGTGGAGCACCCGTGACCCAGGAGTACGCCGACGCCGTGGGCGCCGACGGGTACGCCGCCGACGCGTCCGCGACGGTGAAGAAGGCCAAGGCCCTGCTGCACGAGAAGCGCGCCAAGGTCACCGCATGAGCACGTCTCCCGCGGCCGAGCCCCAGGAGACCCGTCTCCGCAGCGCGACCAAGGAGGTCGTGATCGGGCACGGCCACCGCTTCTGCCTGATCGGCGAGCGGATCAACCCGACCGGCCGCCGGATCTTCCAGGAGCAGCTGCGCGCGGGTGACCTGTCGGCCATCGAGCGAGACGTCCAGGCACAGGTCGAGGGCGGTGCCGACGTCCTCGACATCAACATGGGCGTCCCGCTGACCGACGAGCCGGAGCTGCTCGCCAAGGCGATCCAGATGGTGCAGTCGCTCACCGACCTGCCGATCTGCATCGACTCCTCGGTCGTCGAGGCGCTCGAGGCCGGGCTGTCGGTCTACCAGGGCCGCGCGCTCGTCAACTCGATCACCGCCGAGGACGACCGGATGGCCGCGATCCTGCCCCTGGTCAAGAAGTACGACGCGGCGGTCATCGCGCTGCCCAACGACCACGACGAGATCCCGATGGAGGCCGACAAGCGCCTCGTGCTCACCGAGAAGATCATCCGCGTGGCCACCGAGGAGTACGGCATGGACGCGGCCGACATCGTGATCGACCCGCTGGCCATGCCGATCGGCGCCGACACCGGCAACTCACTGGTCACCATGGACACGATGCGACGGATCCGCGAGCAGTTCGGCGTGAACATGACCTGTGGTGCGTCCAACGTGTCGTTCGGCATGCCGGCTCGGCACACCCTGAACTCGGTCTGGCTGCCGATGGCGATGACGTCCGGACTCACCAGCGCGATCATGGACACCCGCACCCCGCAGATCGTCGAGGCCGTCAAGGCCGCCGACGTGTTCCTCGACCACGACGACTGGGGCACGGCCTGGATCTCGGCCCACCGGGCCAAGCAGGCCGCGACGGTATGACCACCTCCGGCGAGCCGGACCAGCCCGAGTTCTCGCTCGACGCGGTGCGCCGGGAGGGGCTGATCGCCCCGGCCGGCGCCGAGCAGGCCGCGCACGACGGCACCGGGCGGGTCCAGCTCTCCTTCACCATCGAGGACAAGGAGGCGCCGCCGGTCCACAAGCAGGTGCGCGTCCCTCCGGGCGTCAGCGTCTTCGACTCGGCGTCGTGGAACGGCATCGCCATCGACTCCACCTGCGGCGGCCACGGCACCTGCCACAAGTGCAAGGTGCGCGTCTCGCCGGAGACCGCGGTCAGCCGTCACGACGCGCGGACCTTCAGCACCAACGAGCTGGACGCCGGCTGGCGGCTGGCCTGCCTCGTGCAGGCGACCCGCGACCACGACGTCGTCGTACCTCCGCTCACGACCCGGCCCAAGGCGGCGACGGTCGGCGTCGGTCGCCAGGTGATCCTGCGGCCGGCCGTCCAGAAGCGCTACGTCGAGCTCACCGAGCCGACCCTCGAGGACCAGCGGTCCGACCTGGTCCGCCTGCTCGACGCGATCGACGACCTCGAGCCGACGCCGGACCTCTACGCGCTGCGTCGACTTCCGGGAGTCCTCCGCAAGGCCGACTTCAAGGTCACCGCGGTCATCGTCGACGAGACGCTGATCGACATCGAGCCCGGCGACACCACCGGCGTCCGCTACGCGATCGCCTTCGACCTCGGGACGACGACCGTGGTGGCGACGTTGCTCGACCTGGTGACCGGCACCCCGGTCGCCGTGGCGTCGATGCTGAACAAGCAGCAGCCGTTCGGCGGCGACGTGATCTCGCGGATCAGCGCGACCATGCTCGACCCGTCGGCCCTGGGTCGGCTGCAGGACGCCGCGGCGCAGACCCTGTCGACGCTGGCCGAGCAGGTCTGCCGCGAGGGCGGTGTCGAACCGCTGCACGTCTACGAGGCGGCCCTGGCCGGCAACGCGACGATGACGGCGTTGGCCCTCGGCATCGATCCGGAGCCGCTCGGCGTCGCGCCGTTCGTCCAGACGACGGCGACCCCGCCGACGGTGCCGGCCAGCGAGATCGGGCTCTCCCTCCACCCGGGCGCGCGGGTGGCCCTCTTCCCGGCCCTCGGTGCGTACGTCGGCGGCGACATCGTCGCCGGCATGCTCGCCACCGGCATGGACCGCGACAAGCGGGTACGTCTCTTCATCGACGTCGGCACCAACTGCGAGATCGTGCTCAGCGACGGCGAGCGGATCCTGTCGACGGCGGCGCCGGCCGGCCCGGCGTTCGAGGGCGGGGCGATCCGCTGCGGCATGCGTGCGGCCGACGGCGCGATCGAGGTGATCAAGCTGACGCCGGACGACCCCGACGTCGAGCTCGGCGTCATCGGCGACGTGGAGCCGATGGGACTGTGCGGATCGGGCCTGGTCGACGCCGTGGCCGAGCTGGTGAAGGTGGGGCTGCTCGACGCGAGCGGCCGCTTCGCCACCGACGAGGTCGCCAAGGAGGTCGCGCCCGGGCTCGCCGACCGACTCACCTTCATCGGTCAGGAACGCGTCTTCGTGCTGCACCGCGAGAGCCCGGACGCCGACCCGGCCGAGGGTGTGGTGCTGACGCAACGCGACGTCCGCGAGCTGCAGTTCGCGAAGGCGGCCATCTCGACCGGCTGGACGCTGCTGATGGAGGAGCTCGGGCTCGAGCACGGTGACCTCCAGCAGGTGCTCCTCGCCGGGTCGTTCGGCAGCTACCTGTCGGCGGCATCCGCCGTCCGCATCGGACTGGTGCCGAAGCTGCCCGTGCTGCGCATCGTCGCCGCCGGCAACGTCGCCGGTGAGGGCGCGAAGATGGCGCTGCTGTCGATCCGCGAGCGCGCGGGCGCGCTGGCCCTGCTGGAGGAGGTGGCCTATGTCGAGCTCTCCGACCGAACGGACTTCAACGACCGGTTCGTCGACCTCCTTGCGTTCCCGAGCTGACGGCGGACCGCGGGTGGCGCTGGTCGCCTGCGGCGCCATCGCCCAGCCGGCCGCCACCGTCGTCGCGCGACACGACTGGCCGGTCGACATCCATCCGCTGCCGCCGCTCCTGCACAACCGGCCGCACCTGATCGCCGACGAGGTACGCCGGCTGGCCGTCGAGCTGGCGGCGACGTACGACTCCGTGGTGGTGGGGTACGCCGACTGCGGGACCTACGGCGCCCTCGACGCCGTCTGCGACGAGCTCGGACTGCAACGGCTGCCGGGGCTGCACTGCTACGACCTGTACGACGGTGAGGCGGCGCTGGCGGAGCGGCTCGAGGCCGAGCCGGGGACGTACCTGCTCACCGACTTCCTGGTCAGGTCCTTCGAGCGGACGGTCATCCGCGAGCTCGGGCTCGACCGCTGGCCCGAGCTCCGCGACGACTACTTCCGCCACTACACACGCGTGGTGTGGCTGGCCCAGGAACCGGACGCGGAGCTGCGCACCCTCGCCCAGCAGGCCGCCGACCGGCTGGGGTTGCCGTTGACCGTCGTCCCCACCGGGACGGGTCGTCTGGAGCGAGCCATGTCCGACCTGCTCGCGGGCGCCATTTCCCGATAGTCCGAGAGGTTTCGGTGGCTTTTCGCGCGTTCAACCAACGGAAACATCTCGGACTATCCCTTCAGTACGTCGTCAGTCGAAGACGCGGAGCAGCCGCTCGGCCTTCCAGCGGGACTCGGCGTACTCCTCGGCGGCGTCGGAGCGGACCGTGATCCCACCGCCGGTGCCGAGCTCCCAGGTGCCGTCGCCGGCGGTGGTCAGCGTGCGGATGATGACGCCGAGGTCGGCTCGGCCGTCTCCGGCGATCCAGCCGAAGGCACCGGCGTACGCACCACGCGTCGACGACTCGACGTCGCGGATCACCTCCATCGTGCGGAGCTTGGGCGCGCCGGTCATCGACCCCGCCGGGAACAGAGCGCGCAGGGCGCCGATCGTCGAGACGTCGTCGCGGAGCCGGCCGCGGACGGTGGAGACCAGCTGGTGCACCGACGCGTACGACTCCACCTCCATCAACGTCGGCACCGCGACGGTGCCGACCTCGGCGACCATCCCGATGTCGTTGCGGAGCAGGTCGACGATCATCAGGTTCTCCGCCCGGAACCGGGGGTCCGTCGCGAGCTGCCGTCGGAGCTCCGCGTCCTCCTCCGGCGTCGACCCGCGCGGGGTCGTGCCCTTGATCGGCTTGGTCTCGAGCATCCGCCGGCGGTCCACCGTCGCGTAGCGCTCGGGCGACGAGCTGAGCAGCCACCGGCCGCGGTGCCGCAGGAACCCGGCGTACGGCGCGGGGTTCAGCTCGCGGAGCCGGAGGTACGCCGCCACCGGGTCGAGATCGCTCGCGACGGCGACCCGGTGGGTCAGGTTGACCTCGTAGCTGTTGCCGGCGTGCAGCTGCTCCTGCACCTCGGCGAACGCCGCGGCGTACTCCTCGGGGACCGGGACGTCGGGTGGTCGCCCGCCGGCGACCGCGCCCGCCTCGGTGGTCTCCGGATGGTGGAACACCTGCACGTGGCGCGTACGCATCCACACGGCGTCCGGCATCGGCGCGTCGGGTCGCACGATCGCGGGCAGGTCCGGTCGGCAGGCGTAGCCGAAGTAGCCCACCCAGTGCACGTCCGGCGGATCGTCGGCCAGGTGCTCCTCGAGCACCGCGAAGACGTCGTCGCCCACGACGTCCGACCGGCCGCCCGCGTGCCGGGTCACCTCGCGACGCCAGGCGTCGTAGGTCAGCGAGACGTCGTCCTCGTCGAGCCAGCCGAGCAGGGAGCGATGCCCCGACCACGGACGCGCACCACCGCCGTCGAGCCAGAAGCAGCGGTCACGGTCGGCCGCCATCTCGGTGAACCGCGCGACCGGGTCGTTCACGACACCACCTCGCGATCGAGGGCGAGGAAGTTGGCGACCAGGCGGGCGCCGTGCTCGCTCAGCACGGACTCCGGGTGGAACTGCACGCCGTGCAGGGGGAGCGACCGGTGGCGCACGCCCATCACCACCTCGCCCCCGCGCTCGTCGGAGCAGGTCGCGGTGACGACCAGGTCGTCGGGCACCCGGGTCGCGGCCAGCGAGTGGTAGCGGACGGCGGCGTACGGCGACGGCAGGCCGGCGAAGACGCCCTCGCCGTCGTGGCGTACCGACGCGACGTCGCCGTGCGCGGGCAGCACCCGCTCGACCAGCCCGCCGTAGGCCGTGACCAGGCCCTGCATGCCGAGGCAGACGCCGAGCACCGGCACCGTGCCCGCGAGCAGCACCTCGCGACCGACCGAGAAGTCCGCGGGATCGGCCGGATGACCGGGCCCGGGCGAGAGCACGACCCGGTCGAAGGAGAGGACGTGGGCGGCCGTCGTGGCGTCGTGCTGGACCACCTCCGGGAGGGTCCCGGTGACGCCGGCCACGAGGTGCACCAGGTTCCAGGTGTAGGAGTCGTGGTGGTCGACGACCACGACCCGCGACTCCCCCTCCACGCCGTGGCCCACGCGCGCAACGTACGCCCTTGACGCCGGGCGGGACCAGGGGCCATCGTTGCTATACACGCATCACATTGCGAATGACGCAACACTAGGGCCCTCGAATGGGGGACGAAAGGCGGCGGGTCCCGATGGCGCTGTCCGCCTTCGACCTGTACTCGGTCGGGATCGGGCCGTCGTCGTCGCACACGGTCGGCCCGATGCGCGCTGCCAAGCGGTTCGCCGACGGCCTGGTCGACTCCGGCCGGATCGGCGACGTACGCCGGATCCGCGCCGAGCTGTTCGGCTCGCTGGGCGCGACGGGTCACGGCCACGGCTCTCCGAAGGCCGTCGTCCTGGGCCTCGAGGGCGAGGACCCGGCGACCGTCGACACGGACCTGGCCGACGGCCGGATCGACGCGATCCGGGCGTCGGGCACGCTGCGGCTCGCCGGCACGACGTCCGTCGCGTTCGACCCGGACGAGGACCTGGTGATGCACCGGCGGCGCAGCCTGCCGGCCCACCCGAACGGGATGACGTTCGCGGCGTACGACGACTCCGACGCCGAGATCGTCTTCCGCACCTACTACTCGGTCGGCGGCGGGTTCGTCGTCGACGAGGAGGCGACCGGCGCCGACCGCGTCGTGCTCGACGAGACGCCGCTGCGCTACCCGTTCTCGACAGGTGGTGAGCTGCTCGCCGTCTGCGAGCGCGAGGGGCTCTCGATCAGCGACGTGATGCTGGCCAACGAGCAGGCCTGGCGGACCGAGCCCGAGATCCGCGACGGCATGCTCCACCTCTGGTCGGTGATGCAGGAGTGCGTGCAGAACGGCTACAGCCGAGAAGGCGTGCTGCCCGGCGGACTGCGGGTGCCGCGTCGCGCACCGGCGATGTACCGCGACCTGATCGCCCAGGGGTACGCCGACCCGCTGCACGTCATGGACTGGGTGAACCTCTACGCCCTGTCGGTCAACGAGGAGAACGCGTCGGGGGGCCGGATCGTGACCGCGCCGACCAACGGCGCCGCCGGGATCATCCCGGCCGTCCTGCACTACTACATCCACTTCGTCCGGGACGCCGACGACGACGGCATCGTCCGCTACCTGCTCACGGCGGCGGCGATCGGGATCCTGTTCAAGACCAACGCCTCGATCTCCGGCGCCGAGGTCGGCTGCCAGGGCGAGGTCGGGTCGGCCTGCTCGATGGCCGCCGGCGGTCTGGCCGAGGTGCTCGGCGCTACGCCCGCACAGGTCGAGAACGCCGCGGAGGTCGGGATCGAGCACAACCTCGGCCTGACCTGCGACCCGGTCGGCGGGCTCGTCCAGATCCCCTGCATCGAGCGGAACGCGATCGCGTCGGTGAAGGCGATCAACGCCGCCCGGCTGGCGATCAACGGCGACGGGAGCCACAAGGTCAGCCTGGACAAGGCGATCAAGACCATGCGGGACACCGGGCGTGACATGTCGACGAAGTACAAGGAGACCGCCCGCGGCGGTCTGGCCGTCAACGTCATCGAGTGCTGATGGTGCTCGCCACGCGGATCGACGGCACCCGGGTCGCGACCGAGATCAAGGAACAGCTCGCGCACCGAGTGGCGGACCTCGCTGCACACGGTGTCCACCCCGGGCTCGGCACGATCATCGTCGGCGACGACCCGGGCAGCCGGAAGTACGTCGCCGGCAAGCACCGCGACTGCGCCGAGGTCGGGATCGCCTCGCTCCGGGTGGAGCTGCCCGCGACGGCCACCCAGGCCGAGGTGGAGGCCGCCGTCCAGGCGCTGAACGACGACCCGGCCTGCACCGGGTTCATCGTGCAGCTGCCCCTGCCGGCCGGCCTCGACATGCACCGCGTCCTCGAGCTGATCGACCCCGGCAAGGACGCCGACGGCCTGCACCCCACCAACCTCGGCAAGCTCGTGCTCGGTATGGACGGTCCGCTGCCCTGCACCCCCCGCGGGATCATCGAGCTGCTGCGGCACCACGACGTACCGATCACCGGCGCGCGGTTCTGCGTGATCGGCTGCGGCCTCACCGTGGGCCGTCCGCTGGGGTTGATGCTCACCCGCCCGACCGAGCACGCGACGGTGACGCTGTGCCACGAGGCGACCGTCGACGTCGCCGAGCACGCCCGTGCCTCCGACGTCGTGGTGGCCGCCGCCGGGGTCGCCCACCTCGTGCGCCCGGACTGGATCAGCCCGGGCGCCACCGTGCTCTCCGTCGGGATCACCCGCACCATCGAGGGGATCCTCGGCGACGTCCACCCCGAGGTCGACTCGGTCGCGGGCAAGGTCAGCGGCGCCACCGGTGGGGTCGGTCCGATGACCCGGGCGATGCTGCTGACCAACATCGTGGAGATGGCCGAGCGGTCGAGCGCCCCCTAAGGAACGACGTGGTCCTTGGCGGGCCCAGGAGCCTCACCGGGCACAGCCCGCGGTCGTTTCCGTCGCTTAGTAGGCGTTGCAACGCCTACTAAGCGACGGGATCCCCGGTCGGCCGGGGATCCCGACAAGCCCGACGCGCCGAGCGCGATCAGGAGCGGGAGGTGAGCTGCTCGAGCAGCTCGGTGCGCCACTTCTCGGTCTCGGCGACCTGGTTGAACGTGAAGACGTGCAGGCCCTCGAGGCCGTACTCCGGGCCGCCGAGCTCGGCGGCGCACTTGCGCAGGAACTTCTCGCCGGTGAAGCCGCCGGGGGCGGCGAGGCGGGCGAAGGTGCCCTTGTGCTTGGCCAGGAACCGGGTGGACTCACCTACGCCGATCTTGCCGGCCATCGACAGCAGCTTCGCGCGGTCCACCGGCCCGGGGATGCCGAGCAGCAGGGGCATCGTGATGCCACGCTTGCGCATCCGGCGCACCCAGTTCGTCAGCACGCCCGGGTCGAAGGTCAGGTTGCTGACGACGTGGGTGGCGTAGCGGCGCTTGTCCCACATCGACTGGATGGTGAGGTCGTCGGCGATCGTGGGATGTGACTCGGGGTAGCCGGTGATCCCGACGTGGGCGAACGGGTTGCCCAGGGCGGCGAGCTCCTCGAGCATGCTGAGCGCGTCCGGGTAGGCACCGGGCGGATCGGCGTCGCCACCCGGCACGAAGACGCGGGAGATGCCCTGGCCGGTCAGGCGCTCGCAGATCTCGGCGAGCTCCTCCTTGTCACGCACCATCCGGGCGGCCAGGTGCGGGATCGCGACGTACCCGTGGCCGGTGAGCCGTTCGGTCAGCTCGAGCGTGGGCTCCAGGCCCTTGCTCGGCGACGCGGTCACGGTGATGGTGCGCTCGACGGGCACGTGCTCGAGGAGCTTGTCCTCGATGGTGGCGGTCGGCAGCACCTCGTAGCGGGTGTGCTGCAACAGCCGGACCGTCGTGTCGGCGACCATCGTCTTGTTGCGCATCATGCGTCCTATTCCGTAATACGCACAGCCTGTGCCGCGAGTCTAGGCGCACGGACGGCCCGCCGTCGACGGTCGGACGACTCCCGTTCCGGCACTCGTGGAGGACGGCGACCGGCGCCGTACGACGCGAGGTCACCCCTTGCGGTGAAGACGGCCCCGGAGCGGGTCACGCGACAATCCGCCGCATGCCCGAGGCACGCAGGTTCTCCCCGCCCACCGGACGTCCGCTCGTCCGGACGCTCGTGCTCCTCGTGCTCGGCCTGGCGGTGCTGTGCGCCGTGGTGGTGGGGGTCGGCTGGCTGCTCACGCACCCGCTGGAGTCGACGATGCGCGGCGAGAACGGCGTGAACCGCTGGTTCGTCCGGCAGCGCTCGAGCAGCCTCACCGACGTGGCCGACGGCGGGACGATGCTGGGCCAGACGGTCACCGGCCTGATCGCCCTGGCGGCGCTGGGGATCGGCTTCGCGGTCTGGAAGCGCACGTGGTGGCCGCTGGTCTTCGTCCTGGTCCTCGACGCCGGGATGGGGTTGTTCTACCTGGCCGGCACCTCGCTCGACCCGCGCGACCGGCCACCGGTCCACATCCTGCAGTCCGGGCTCGTGCCCGACCACAGCTTCCCGTCGGGGCACACCGGCACCGCCACCGCCATCGGCGGCGCGCTCGCCGTCCTGCTCTGGGCCTACACCCGCATCGCTGCCGGGCTGTTGGTCCTCCTCGTGGTGGTGCCTGCGTACACGATGATCTCGCGGTTGTACGTCGGCGCCCACCACGTCAGCGACGTGCTCACGGCGTTCCTGTACGCCGTGGTGTGGCTCCTGCTCTGTGCCGGGCTGTTGCTGCCGTCGCGCGGGCAGCCGGTCAGCGCCGTTCGGTCAGCTGATCGGAGCTGATCCGCACCCGGTCCGGCTGGAACCCGTGGTCGATGCCCCAGAGGATGGCCCGCGACCGCGAGGTGACGCCGATCTTGCGATAGGCCGACCGGATGTAGGACTTGATCGAGTTGATCGACAGCATCGTGGTGTCGACGATGTCGTTGTTGGAGTAGCCCTGGGTGATCAACGAGAGCACCTCGGACTCACGCGCCGTCAGCCCCTCCTCGCGGCCCGGCCAGTCGCCCCCGACCGGCGGTCCGTGACCCGAGTCGCGGAGTTGCAGGGGCTCGTCGTGGTGGATGCGCTCGAGGGCGTCGACCAGGTCGGCGGCCGCGAGCCGCTTGCTGATGTACGCCGCGATGCCGGGCACCCGGGCCGCGCCCACGGCCGGGTCGTCGGCGCTCCACGTGTACACGACCACCTTGCCGATCTGGGGGTCCTGCACCAGCCGCGCGATGCGCTCGCGGTCGCGGAAGCTCTGGGCGAAGGTGTCGAAGAGGGCGATGTCGACCGGCGACGCCGGATGGGCGTTGACGTCCACCTCGACCACCGCCACGCGGTCGCTGTACTGACGCAGCATCGAGGCGAGGCCGTGCACGACGACCTCGTAGTCGTTGACGATCGCGAGTCGGATGGCCACGGGCGGAACTGTAGAACCTCAGGGGTGCCTCCGGGGCTCACCTCAAGGGGTGTATCGGTGACCCGCGACGCGCGACAGGGTCCCACCGTTATCCCCGTGAGAAGGAAGGTGTGGTCCCGCAATGGTCATCCTCGGTCTGATCCTGCTGATCATCGGACTGGTCGCCAGCATCGGCATCCTGACCGTCATCGGCGCGATCCTGCTGATCGTCGGTCTGATCCTGAACCTCGTGCCGATCGGCGGCACGCGGCGCAGGTACTACTAGCCGCACGTTCCATCGCCCGGCCCCCGCGTCCCTGATGCGGGGGCCGGGCTGCGTCCGGGGCACCGCCTAGGGTCGTGCCGTGAGCCTCCACGTCCACCGAGCGGTCCGCGCCGACGCGCTGGCCGACGGGCTGGGACGGCTGCTCTCGACGCCTCTCCCGGACCCGTTCGCCGGCGAGCTGGTCGTCGTACCGGCCCGCGGGATGGAACGCTGGCTGAGCCAGCGACTGGCTCACGTGCTCGGTGCCGGACCGGCCGGCGACGGAGTCTGCGCCGCGGTCGAGTTCCGGTCGCCGGGGTCGCTGGTCGCGGAGATCACCGGCAGCCGTGACGACGACCCGTGGGCACCCGATGCCATGGCCTGGCCGCTGCTGCAGGTGCTCGACGGCTGCCTCGACGAGCCCTGGGCGGCGACGCTGGCGCGCCACCTCGGGCACGGGCTCGCCGGGGAGGAGGCCGATCTGCGCTCGGGTCGGCGCTTCTCGGTCGCCCGGCGGTTGGCCGGTCTCTTCGCGTCGTACGCCGGGCAGCGGCCGTCGGTGATGACCGACTGGTCGCAGGGACGTGACACCGACGGCACCGGCCGGCCGATCGCGCGCGACCTCGCCTGGCAGCCGGAGCTGTGGCGACGCCTCGTCGACCGGGTCGAGACCCCTTCTCCCGTCGAACGACACCGGCACACCCTCGATCTCCTGCGCGAGGATCCCGAGGCGTTCGACCTGCCGACCCGGCTCTCCCTCTTCGGTCACACCCGGCTGTCGGTGACCGAGGTCGAGCTGCTCGCGGCGCTGGCCGCCGAGCGCGACGTCCACGTCTGGCTGCCGCATCCGTCGCCGGCGCTGTGGGCCGCGCTGGCCGGGCGTCGGGGCACGGTCGAACGCGCGACCGACGACGCCCACCAGTCGGTGCGCCACCCCTTGCTGTCGAGCCTGGGTCGCGACACCCGCGAGCTCCAACGAGCACTGGCCGTGGCCGAGCCGGCCACCGATGTGGAGGAACCCTCACCCGCACCTGCCGCCACCCTGCTCGGGTGGCTGCAGGCGGACCTGGCGGCCGACGAGGCGAGGCCCGCCGGCCGCACCCTCGCCGCGACCGACCGGACGGTGCAGGTGCACGCGTGCCACGGCGTGGCTCGTCAGGTCGACGTGCTGCGCGAGGTGCTGCTGGGGCTCCTCGCCGACGACCCGACCCTCGAGCCCCGCGACGTGCTGGTGATGTGCCCCGACATCGACACCTATGCGCCCCTGATCGAGGCGGGCTTCGGACTCGGTGAGGTCGTCGGCGGGTCGGGACACCCGGCCCACCGGCTGCGGGTCCGGCTGGCCGACCGCTCGCCGGTGCAGACCAACCCGCTCCTCGCCGTCGCCCGCGAGCTGCTCGACATCGCGGGCGGCCGTGCGACGGCGACCCAGGTGCTCGACCTGGCCCGCGCCGAGCCGGTCCGCCGCCGCTTCGGGTTCAGCGACGACGATCTCGAGCAGCTCGACATCTGGGCCCGCGAGTCCGGCGTGCGCTGGGCCTTCGACGCCGAGCACCGCGCCGACTACGGCCTCGCGTCGTACGTCGCCAACACCTGGGAGTTCGGGCTCGACCGGCTGCTCACCGGCGTCGCGCTCTCCGACGACTCGTCGGCCTGGCTCGATCGCGCGCTCCCGCTCGACGACGTCGGCAGCGCCCAGGTCGACCTCGTCGGCCGGCTCACGGAGTACGTCGAGCGGCTGCGGTCCGCGACCGACCGGCTCACCGGGACCCACCCGCTCGAGCACTGGCTCGCGGCCCTCGACGACGGCGTGGCCTCGCTGACGGCGGTGTCGTCGCTGGACGGCTGGCAGCCGGGACAGGTGCAGCGCGAGCTCGGACGGGTCCGCCAGGCGGCCGCCGACCTCGGGCGGGTCGAGCTGCGGCTCCCCGACGTGCGCGCCCTGCTCTCGGACCGGCTCGCCGGGCGGCCGACCCGGGCCAACTTCCGGACCGGCACGCTGACGGTCTGCACGATGGTGCCGATGCGATCGGTCCCGCACCGGGTCGTCTGCCTGCTCGGTCTCGACGACGGCGTGTTCCCGCGCCAGGGCTCGGTCGACGGCGACGACGTGCTGGCGCGGGACCCGCTGACCGGCGAGCGGGACGGGCGCAGCGAGGACCGGCAGCTCCTGCTCGACGCGATCCTCGCGGCCACCCAGACCCTGGTGGTGACCTACACCGGGGCCAACGAGTTCTCCGGTCAACCGCGACCGCCCGCCGTACCGCTGGGGGAGGTGCTCGACGCCCTGGACCTGACCGCCTCGACCGGTGACGACCGGTCGGTGTCCGAGGCGGTCACCGTCCGCCACCCGCTGCAGCCCTTCGACACCCGGAACGTCTCGCCCGGCGAGCTCGTCGCGGGCACGACGTTCTCCTTCGACGCGGCGGCGGCCGCGGGTGCCCGGGCCGCCGCCGGGCCGCGCTCCCAACCGGTGCCGTTCCTCGACGCACCCCTCGCCGTGCGTGAGGGCGGCGACGTCCCCCTGGCCGACCTCGTGCGCTTCTGGGGCGATCCGGTCCGGGGCTTCCTCGGCCGCGACGGCGTCGACGTCGCTCTGCCCACCGACGAGGACCAGCCCGAGGACGCCCTGCCGGTCGAGATCGACAACCTGGCGCAGTGGGCCGTGGGCGATCGGGTGCTCACCGACCTGCTCGCCGGTCTCGACCTCGATGTCGTGAAGCAGCGCGAGTGGCGGCGCGGTGAGCTGCCGCCCGGTCAGCTCGGCTGGCGGATGCTCGGCACGATCATCGAGCGCGCCGGGCCGCTCCGGGCCGCGGCGGCCGAGCTCCGCAGGTCGCCACCCCGGGCGGTCGACGTCGCCGTCGACCTCGGTGGCGGTCGACGACTGGTCGGCACGGTTCCCGAGGTGTACGGCGACCGGCTCGTGCCGGTGACGTACTCACGGCTGGGTGCCAAGCACCGCCTCGCGTCGTGGGTCCACCTGCTCGCGCTCGCGGCCTCCGACGACGACCACAGCTGGACGGCGCACACCCTCGGCCGCCCCCACGGTCGCTCGCGCGAGGTCGTTGCCGTGTCGTTGCTCGGCCCGCTCGACCACACCGCCGTCGACAGCCTGCGCGACCTGGTCGCCCTCCGCGATCACGGCTTGCGGGCGCCGTTGCCCCTGCCCCTCAAGGCCTCGCTCTCCTACGCCCGCGCGCGGCGCACCCGGGCGGACGTGACCGATGCGCTGGTCAAGGCCGGCTACGACTGGCGCGACGGGATGTTCCCGGGCGAGCAGTCCGAGCCGGCCGCGCTCAAGATCTGGGGTCGGCTCGACGAGCCGCCCGAGGTCCGCGACGCGCCTCTGGCCGGTCAGGAGTTCCCCGGTGAGACCGGCCGGTTCGGCGCGCTCGCGATGCGCGTATGGACCCCCTTGATCCAGGCCGAGCAGGGGAGCTGGTGATGGACCCGTTCGACATCGCCGGCCCGCTCCCGACCGGCACGACGCTGCTCGAGGCCAGTGCCGGAACGGGCAAGACCTTCACCGTCGCCGCCCTCGTCGCGCGGTACGTCGCCGAGCAGGACGTGCCGCTCGACCAGCTCCTGGTGATCACGTTCGGCCGCGCGGCCAGCCAGGAGCTGCGCGAACGGGTGCGCGACCAGCTGGTGCAGGCCGAACGCGCCCTGGCCGACCCCACCGGTGCCGACCGCAGCCACCCGGTCATCGCGACGCTGCTGGACGCCGACGACGTCGAGGTCGGGCTGCGCCACGGTCGGCTGCGCGACGCCCTCGCGTCGTTCGACGCCGCGACGATCGCGACGACCCACCAGTTCTGCCAGACCGTGCTGCGCTCCCTCGGCGTCGCGGGCGACACCGACCTCGGCGCGGCCCTCGTCGAGTCCCTCGACGAGCTGGTCGTCGAGGTCGTCGACGACGTGTACCTCCGGCGCTTCGGCGGGGCGGCCGGGGAGCCGCCGTTCGGCCGGACCGCGGCGTTGACGCTCGCCCGCACCGTGGTCGGCGACGCCCACGCCGAGCTGGCGGCTGCGGACGACGCTTCGACAAGCTCAGCACGACGCAGCGAGACCGAGGCGGGGGCGAGGGTCGCCTTCGCCGACGCGGTGCGTCGCGAGGTCGACCGACGCAAGCGGCGGCTGGGGATCCTGTCCTACGACGACCTCCTCGGCCGTCTCGCGGACGCGCTGGCCGACGACGACGCCCCGGCCCGCGAACGGATGCGGCAACGCTGGCGCATCGTGCTGGTCGACGAGTTCCAGGACACCGACCCGAAGCAGTGGGAGGTGCTCGACCGCGCCTTCTCCGGCCACGCCACCATGGTGCTGATCGGTGACCCGAAGCAGGCGATCTACGCCTTCCGGGGCGGCGACGTCGTCACCTATCTCGGAGCCGCGGCGACCGCCACCACGCAGAAGACCCTGAACACCAACCGGCGTAGCGATGCCGACCTGGTCGAGCGGTTGCAGGTCGTGCTGCAGGGCGCGGCCCTCGGCGACCCGCGCATCGTGGTGCGCGACGTGACCGCGGCCCACCCGGGCACCCGCCTGGTCGGCGCACCCGCGTCGGCTCCGTTCCGCGTACGTCGCGTGGACCGGCGCGGATTCCGGCTGGCCCGCGGTCTGATCCGGGCCGACGACGCCCGCCGCCACATCGCCGCCGACTGCGCCGGCGACATCGCCACCCTCCTGGCCTCCGACGCGACGTGGGACGGCAAGCCGATCGAGGCGCGCCACGTCGCTGTCCTGGTCGGTGAGTGGTCGCACGCCGAGCTGGTGCGGGGGGAGCTCGCGGCTCGCGGCATCCCGGCCGTCGTCGGTGGCGGCACCAAGCTCCTCACCTCTCCGGCCGGCGACGAGTGGCTCGCGCTCCTCGAGGCGCTGGAGCAGCCCCACCGGTCCGGGCGCGTCCGGGCCGCCGCGCTCACGTCGTTCCTCGGCCGGACGCTCTCCGAGCTCGACGCCGGCGGGGACGAGCTGACCGACGAGCTCGCCGACCGGCTGCGCGGCTGGGCCCTGCTCCTGCGGGGTCGCGGCGTCGCGGCGCTGTTCGAAGCCACCGAGGAGCGCGGCCTGACCGCACGTGTGCTCGGCACCGTGGGCGGCGAGCGGCTGCTGACCGACCTGCGCCACCTGGCGCAGACGCTCCACGAGACCTCGCGCCGCGAGTCGCTCGGGTTGACCGGCCTGCTCGAGTGGCTCCGCTCCGAACGCGACAACGTCGCCTCCGAGCGCGTCCGCCGCCTCGACAGCGATGCCGCGGCCGTGCAGATCACCACGGTGCACCAGAGCAAGGGGCTGGAGTACCCGGTGGTGCACCTGCCGTTCGCTTCGATGAGGTTCGTCCGGTCCGTCGACGTCGCCCGCTACCACGACGACCGCGACACCCGGATGGTCGACGTCTCCGGCGGCGGACCCGGCTGGGCCGCCCACGAGCGGGCGCACCTGACCGAGGAGGCCGGGGAGGAGCTCCGCGACCTCTACGTCGCGCTCACCCGGGCGCAGTCGCAGGTCGTCACCTGGTGGGCGCCGACCCGCAACACGCCCGACGGCGGGCTCCACCGGCTGCTGTTCGGGCGTCAGCCCGGCCAGTCCGAGGTGCCCGACAGCCAGGCCGTGAAGGACGACGACTACGCCGAGCGCGTGCTCGGGCTGCTGCGGGAGCTCGGTGGCCCGGCGCCGGAGCTGTCGGTGGTGTCCGGTGAGGCACCCGGTGTCGTCGTCGCTCCCCCCGGCACCCTCGCGGCGCGCGCGTTCGACCGCGAGGTCGACACCGAGTGGCGCCGGACGTCGTACTCCGGGTTGATCCGGGTGCAGGAGCAGCCGGCGGGTGTCACCTCGGAACCTGAGGGCGGGCCGAAGGACGACGAGCTGATGTCAGACCACCTCGCGAGCGAGCTCGCTTCGGTCTCGCTGCGGCCCCTGCGCTCCGACTCCGTCGGATCCCAGGGTCCTCGCTCGCCGATGGCGGACCTGCCGGCAGGTGCGGCCTTCGGCAGCCTGGTGCACGGTGTGCTGGAGGTCGCCGACCCGGAGGCGGCCGACCTCCGCGGCGACCTGCTCACCCGCACGCGCGAACAGCTCCAGTGGTGGCCTGTGGGAGTCGCGGCCGAGGAGATCGCCGACGGGCTGCTGCCCTCGCAGCACACGTCCCTCGGCACGCTCGCCGGGGGGCTCCGGCTGGTCGACATCCCGTTGCGCGACCGGCTCTGCGAGCTGGACTTCGAGTTCCCCCTGACGGGCGGCGACCGGCCCGCGGCGGTGCGTTCCGGCGTACACCTCGGAGACCTGGCGGGGCTGCTCCGCTCCCACCTGCCGGCCGACGACCCGCTCGCGGCGTACGCCGACCAGCTGGTCGGGCCGCTCGGCGAGCAGGCCCTGCGCGGCTACCTGTCCGGGTCGATCGACATCGTGCTGCGCGTGCCGGGCGCTGCGGACGGTGAGCATCGCTACGTCGTCGTCGACTACAAGACCAACCTGCTCGGCGAGCCGGGCACGCCGCTGACCTCGGCCGACTACGGCCGGGCCGAGATGGCGGGGGCGATGCTGCACAGCCACTACCCGCTCCAGGCGCTGCTCTACTCCGTGGTCCTGCACCGGTTCCTGCGCTGGCGACTGCCGGCGTACGACCCGGCGACCCATCTGGGTGGCGTGCTCTATCTCTTCCTGCGGGGTATGTGCGGCCCCGGGACGCCCGTGGTCGACGGGCACGTCGCCGGGGTCTTCGACTGGTCGCCGCCCGCGGAGCTGGTGACGGAGCTCAGCGACCTCCTGGAGGGCGCACCGTGATCGAGCCCTTCGAGACCGACGACGACCACGACCGCCGGTACGCCCTCGGCGTGGACGGCCTGGTCGGTCGCTTCAACGCCGCCGGCGTCGTCGAGGCCGCGGACGTCCACGCCGCGCGGCGGATCCAGGCGCTCGCGGGCGAGTCCGACGACGATGTAGGGCTGGCGGTGGCGCTGGCCGTGCGTTCGCTGCGACACGGGTCGGTCTGCCTGGACCTCCCGTCGCTCGTCACCGAGCCGCTCCCCGGTGGGCTCGCCTGGCCGGGTGACGACTGGGTCGGACGCGTCGCGGCGAGCCGGGTCGCCGAGGCCGGCGTCGTACGCGTGGAGGACGGCGTCGTCTACCTCGATCGCTACTGGCGCGAGGAGTGCCAGGTGCGCGACGACCTCGTCGCCCGGCTCGCTCTCCCGGCGCCGGCCGTCGACGAGCGGCGGCTGGCGGCGCTGGCGCCGGTGCTCTTCCCGGAGGGGTACGACGAGCAGCGCGCGGCTGCGCTCGCCGCGGCCCGGCAGTGGACGACCGTCCTCACCGGCGGACCGGGCACCGGCAAGACGACCGCGGTGGCCGGGATGCTGGCGCTGCTGGCCGACCAGTCCGAGCGACCGCTCCGGATCGCGCTGTCCGCGCCGACCGGGAAGGCCGCGGCGCGACTGCAGGAGGCGGTGCGAACGGCGCTCGGCGGCGCGGCGTTCGCCGGCCACTCCGAGGCGGTGGGGCGGCCGACCGCGCAGACCCTGCACCGGCTCCTCGGCTGGAAGCGCGGAAGCCGCAACCGGTTCCGGCACGACCGGCGCAACCGGCTGCCGCACGACGTGATCGTGGTCGACGAGACCTCGATGGTGTCGCTGACGATGATGGCGCGACTCGTCGAGGCCGTGCGGTCAGACTGCCGTCTGGTGTTCGTCGGCGATCCCGACCAGCTCGCCTCGGTCGAGGCGGGCGCCGTCCTCGCCGACCTGGTCGAGGGGCTGAGCTCGTCCGCCGCGTCGTCGGTCACGACTCTCGCGACGTCCCACCGCTTCGGCCGCGAGATCAACCGCCTGGCCGAGGCGGTCCGCGACGGTGACGCCGACGAGGCGCTCGCGCTCCTGGCAGCGGGCGGACCGCACGTCGAGCTGCTCGACTCCGCCGACCCCGACGTGCTCTCCGGCCTCCGGGACCGGCTGGTGACCCACGCCCTGCGCCTGCGCGACGCGGCCCTCGCCGGCGACGCGACCCGGGCGATCGCGATCCTCGACGAGCACCGTCTGCTCTGCGCCCACCGCGACGGTCCCTGGGGCGTCGGTCACTGGAACCGGCTGGTCGAACGGTCGCTCGCGGAGCACACCGGCCTCCCGATCGGGTTCGCGCAGGAGTGGTACGCCGGTCGTCCGCTGCTGCTGACCAGCAACGACTACGGGCTGGAGCTGTTCAACGGCGACACCGGCGTCGTCGTCGCCACCGGTGACGGGGTCCGTGCCGCGATCGCCGTCCCGCGCGGCCACCGCGAGCTCGCGACGTCGCGGCTGACAGACCTGGAGACGATGCACGCGATGACCGTGCACAAGAGCCAGGGCAGCCAGGCCGCCGAGGTCACGGTGCTGCTCCCGCCCGACGACTCGCGGCTGCTGACCCGCGAGCTGCTCTACACCGCGCTGACCCGCGCGGAGCGCAAGGTGACCGTGGTCGCCACGCCCGACGCCGTACGCCTGGCCGTCCAGCGGCCCGCGCAACGAGCCAGTGGTCTCGCCGCCCGGCTGGTTCACGGGCCGGTCGCCGAAACGTCACCGTCATGAGGGCTCGTTAGGGTCGAGACATGCTGCTGCTGAGGGTGGAGCTGCCCAACGTGCCCGGGTCACTGGGTCGGTTGGCGTCGGCCATCGGTGCTGCGGGTGGCGACATCGAGTCGATCGAGATCGTCGAGAAGCGTTCCGACGGCACCGACGTCGACGACGTGCTCCTCGACATGGTGAACGGGACGATGCCCGACTCGGTCGTGTCGGCCTGCAACGCCGTCGACGGCGTGCGGGTGCTCTGGATCAGCCGCTACCTCGCCGGCGGCAACCTGTTCCCCGACCTCGAGGTGGTCGAGTCCCTGACCGGCGCGCCCGAGGTCGCCCTCGACCGGTTGGTCGAGGCGCTGCCGGTGGCGTTCCGCTGCGAGTGGGCGGCCCGGATCGCGAGCACGGATGACGGCTTCGACATCGAGTGCGCCACCGAGGGCGCGCCGACGTCGATCGAGCTGGAGCCCGGCGGCGGGCTCACCCGGCAGGTGATCGGCGACGACCTGGTCGCCGTCGCCCCCGTCGGTCACCGGCGGGTCGTCGCGATCGGTCGGCGTGGTGGGCCTGAGTACCTCGACTCCGAGCTGGCCCGGCTCGGCCACCTGGTCGCCCTGGCGGCATCGATCGCGCGCTCGTAGGGGTCCGTCCCGTCCGCACGACGCCGCGGAGCTCAGCCGGTCCGCTCCAGCAGGAACACCGGGATCTCGCGCTCGGTCCGCTTCTGGTACTCCCCGTACGTCGGCCACGTCGCCACGGCGTGGTCCCACCACTCACGACGCTCGTCACCGCTCAGCAACCGCACCGAGTAGGCGTGCTTCTCGGGTCCGTCCTGGAGCTCGACCTCGGGGTGGGCGAGGAAGTTGTGGACCCACTCCGGGTTGTCGTCGGACCCGCCCTTCGACGCGATCGCGACGTACGTCCCGTCGCGCTCGACCTTCATCACCGGGTTCTTGCGGAGCTTGCCGCTCCTGGCGCCGACCGAGGTGACCACCACGATCGGGTAGCCGGTGTCGCGCAGCGTGTTCGCGCGCTCGCCGTCGGACTCCTCGTACGCCGCGACCTGGTCGCGGACCCATTGCTGCTTGCTGGGGGCGTAGCTGCCTGTCAGTGCCATGTACGGCACAACAGGTTGAGGTCCGTACGGATTCCGCCGCCCCCTACGCTCAGGCCCATGAGCGCGATCGACGGCGTCAGCGAGATCTTCGACCCGGAGCAGTGGGACGACGTCCCGGGGTTCGACGACCTCACCGACCTCACCTACCACCGCGCGAAGGCGCACGGCACCGTCCGGGTCGCCTTCGACCGCCCCGACGTCCTCAACGCGTTCCGGCCGCATACCGTCGACGAGCTGCTGCGGGTGCTCGAGCACGCGCGGGTGTCGAGCGACGTGGGGTGCGTGCTGCTCACCGGGAACGGGCCGAGTGAGAAGAACGGCAAGTGGGCCTTCTGCACCGGGGGCGACCAGCGCATCCGAGGTCGCGCCGGCTATCAGTACGCCGAGGGCGAGACCGCCGACACCGTCGACAAGGCCCAGCTCGGCCGGCTGCACATCCTGGAGTGCCAGCGGCTGATCCGCTTCATGCCCAAGGTCGTGGTCTGCCTGGTGCCCGGCTGGGCCGCCGGCGGCGGCCACTCGCTGCACGTCGTCTGCGACCTCACGATCGCCAGCGCCGAGCATGCCCGCTTCAAGCAGACCGACGCCGACGTCGGCTCGTTCGACGGCGGCTTCGGGTCGGCGTACCTCGCCCGCCAGGTCGGCCAGAAGGTCGCCCGCGAGATCTTCTTCCTCGGCCAGGAGTACTCCGCCGAGGACGCCGTGCGGATGGGCGCCGTCAACCGCGCCGTCCTCCACGCCGAGCTCGAGGCGACCGGCCTGGAGTGGGGCGGCCTGATCAACGGCAAGAGCCCCACCGCCCAGCGGATGCTGAAGTACTCCTTCAACCTGATCGACGACGGCCTGGTCGGCCAGCAGCTGTTCGCCGGCGAGACCACCCGGCTGGCCTACATGACCGACGAGGCCCAGGAGGGACGCGACCAGTTCCTCGAGAAGCGCGACCCCGACTGGTCGCCGTTCCCCTGGTACTACTGATCTGACGCGTTTGCGCAGGTCAGCGGCCTATTAGGGCCTTATGCGTGGCAGATGCGTGGCAAGAATCGCGATCGACGAGTCGGAGGCACGTGGAGATGACCTTGAGTCCCGACCAGGTCGACCGAGCGCGGGGGGCAGTTCTCGGCTCTGCTGTCGGCGATGCGCTCGGGGCGCCCTACGAGTTCGAATGCAGGGCTGTC
>Ga0070665_100000305_pt1 | contig 76881 bp, 84 predicted proteins | sample KBSS13metaG_FD_65862 | JGI IMG/M metagenome (GOLD analysis project Ga0070665, IMG submission 65862) | Switchgrass rhizosphere microbial communities from Kellogg Biological Station, Michigan, USA - KBS S1-3 metaG | ecosystem: Host-associated > Plants > Roots > Rhizosphere > Soil ... | reverse complement strand
GCCTCCAAATGGAAGTCATCGCGGAAGGAGTCGAACATGAAGACCAGATGCAAGTTCTTCAAGATCTTGAGTGTGACTGCATACAAGGCTTTTTGTTGTCACAACCTTCGTCCCCTGAGAGGATAGAAGCTTTACTTATATGACGTGAACATCTCCTCGACTGATCCTTGGAGAGGATCTTTACTTCAGTTCGCTGCATAATAATCCGCCCGTGCCGATGCGCCAGGTCCTATTTAGAATAGGGATGAGAGTAGCCCCTTAAATGCAGCGGCAACAAGTCGATGGAATATCAGAGGTTCCTCGAATGCGAGCACAGCGGGACCTTTTTGTTATCGCTCAAGTCCAACCTGATCGAGCGCCTTCTTTATGGCCTCCTGGCCAAGTTCGAGGGCTCCCTTGATCCATAGATCATTGTGTTGGCCGAAGCCGGAGAGCGTTCCCAATGTTTCGAGGGGAAACATGATGTGTCGGAAATCCACGCCGCAATTCGAGTGGAGGCGATCAATAACGCCAGGAATCTCCAATTTGTCCTGCACACGATCCTTGAGAGCTTGGGTAATGACTGCCTGGGGGTAGCGATATACGGGAAATGCAGTGCCTACAGATGCGATACGCATGGTAGCAACCTCTCGAAAGAGACGGAGCTGGTTATGTTGCTGATGCCTAATCATCAACAACCAAGATTTGAATTGGTGTGAGTCGAACAAAGCGGCGGGAGGTCGAAACTCTATCCTCCAGCGCATAGGGAGGCTTTGGTATTCCTTAACAGTAATTGCGAAACGCTACTCTGGCTGTAGCACCTTTTAGTTGCGGTCGTACAACTTATTTCAAACTTAGTGTATGCATAGATTGCCGTGATGAAGGATGAGCCGCGGTTCTATCATGCCGCGATGAATGCTCGGAAAGTGTGGGGAAAGCACATGCTAGAGAATGTGCTCTGCAACCCGGTACAAATAGTCCACCGTGCCGGGGCAGCATCAGTCGAAGAGACTCACTGCGCCGAATGGCTCTCACAGAGTGTGATCGAATCACTATCTAATCACGAGGCAGGATACTTTGAACCGCCAATATCCGGCGATAGCTTCGTCACCGTGCAGACTTTCAACGTCTTCAGATCGAACAATAGTGGCGGAGGGTGCAGAAGCTGTTTTGCAGTGAAATTGAATCCCAATTGCTCAACGCCTTCAGGGTGGCGCTCTCGCCACAGCTCCAGCAGCAGCGGAGTCACCTCGACTAGTACGATCTGTGTCCGCTCAACTTTTGCGTGACATTTCGGGCATAGAAAAATCATGAGATCCAGTTCAGAAACACCTGGTCGGCGATGATGCATGACAATCGAGCGTTTACGCCTACCCGAAGCTCCGCAGCCACGGCAACGGTAGCCGTCGCGCTGCAAAACCTGTTCGCGCGAGAATCTTTGGATTCCCGCAACGGCAGTGCATCGCGACCTGGACTGGCTTCCGTTTGCGTCTCATGGACAACTCAGATATACAACTGGCGCGCTGCAACAGCACGTCGGTAAACCTCGCGCCCCTCGCGTAGCTCAGAATGGAGAAGAAACAGCAAGGCGTCTCGCTCGTGGGAATCCTTGTTCGCAACCAGAGCCGGAATATTGTGAACGGCATCAGCTAACTCATGAATCAATAAAACTGGCACTTCGCGAACTTTCCCCGAAGTCAATACCCGGATCTCTACAAGGATATCGGTCACGAGCTGCAACGCTTCTCGCTCCTGCTTTGTCATGCTCTCCCCTTCCCTTTTGATTTAATCTCGCGTCCCAGATAACGGTAAACCGTGGTTCGATCTACCTGAAACTCGCGGGCCAGGGCGGCCTTGCTTTCACCCGCTGCTGCGCGGCGGCTTAATTCGGCAGCCTTCTCGGCTGGTAAGGTCCGCTTGCGGCCTTTGTAGACCCCTGCTCGCTTCGCCAGCGCAATTCCCTCTCGCTGGCGCTCTCGAATCAATTCCCGCTCGAACTCCGCGAACGCACCCATGACACTCAGCAGCAGTTTCGACATTGCAGAGTCTTGCCCGGTGAAGGTCAGACTCTCTTTCACGAACTCGACGCGGATACCGCGTTCCGTCAGACCCAGCACTATCTTCCGGAGATCGTCGAGGTTTCGGCCTAACCGATCCATCGAGTGACAGACCACCGTGTCACCGTCGCGTACAAAGGCCAGCATCGCTGGCGGACATGTGCGTAACTTTGCCGATGAATTGCGGAGGCTCTTCCATTCGTTCTAATTGGTAAAGACCAGCCCTTCTGCGAATAGCCATTCCTTGTATTCGGGTACGTTCTTCTTTAGGAATTGTGTGACAGAGAATAAACAATTCATAGCGGGACCTCTCTCGATCTGCCAAAGTAAGAAATTGCTGCAAACTGGATACGGTATAAACGTGAAATCCGCTGCTTACCAACAACAGTCGGCGTGTTTCGAGCAAGGTTGGATCTTTTCCATAGATCAGGATTCGATATTCATCTGTCGAAGGCGCAATCATGGTCGATGTCCTCTCTTTCGGAGCTACGACATGAACAAATCTGGAGAAAGAGGGAAAAGTCTAGCTTGCCCTCATTGCGTCAATCGCCTTAGACCTTCCCATGCTTTCACGGTTGAACTGTTCTGAAGCCTGGCTACCATTTGATTGGACAGAGACGGGTAGTATCTCTACGACACGAATACCCTGCTCTGCTCGGTCCATGGCATCCTGAATTCGTTGAACAAGAGTTTTCATAATTAGAAAAAGATGCAGTCTCATTTCCCACTCGTTGCTCGAGTAGGTGGTGTCAATTTCTTTGAGGCGGGAAAATAAAGGTTGCCTGAGCCTTTCGGCGCAAAGCACACGAATCGGTCGGATCGCTATGATGCAACCAGAACCTCGGCTATAGCATCGCTACCGAAAAGGTAGAGCTAAATCTCAGAATCAAATAACGCGCGCGATCTTCTTTGTCATCTAAACTCAAAGGGTTCGGAGAGGCTCGAAGCAATGCAGCTAAAGAATATGGAAAATGGACCAGATCTCACGGACCGGCTGCAATTGCTTCTCGCGGCCATTGTGGAGTCTTCCGACGATTCAATCATCAGCAAAGATCTCAATGGCATCATTATGAGCTGGAACGCTGCTGCCGGCAGAATGTTCGGCTATGAGGCTGTCGAGATCATCGGCCAGAGCATTCTTCGACTGATTCCCGAGGAACTCCACCACGAAGAAGACATGATCCTGGCGAAGCTCCGCGCCGGGCAACGTATCGATCACTATGAGACGATCAGAATTAGGAAAAATGGGGAACGCTTTGACATCTCCGTAACCATCTCGCCTCTTATCGACAGCGGAGGCAATATCATCGGTGCGTCGAAGGTTGCGCGCGAGATTACCGAACGGAAACTGATGGAACAGAAACTGATCCTATCGGAAAAACTCGCCGCTACTGGACGCATGGCAGCGACGATCGCGCACGAGATCAATAACCCTCTCGATGCTGTCATGAATCTGATGTACCTCGCCAGAACAAGCAAAACCTTAAATTCCGCCAAAAGCTATATCCAGACTGCCGAGCAGGAGCTTGAACGCGTCTCCCATATCGCGCGGCAAACCCTTGGCTATTACCGTGAGAATGGGGCTCATTCTCCCATCCTCCTTCAAGACCTGGTTCAGGATGTGCTCACGGTCTATCAAGGCAAGATCACCGCGGCCGGAATTACAGTCGATTGCGAATTCGCGGATCATCCCGCCATAACGGCAAGCAAAGGAGAGCTGGTGCAGGTCTTGTCAAATATTGTCGCCAATTCGATCGATGCGATGTCTCATGGTGGAGTTCTCCGCATTCAAATTGAAAGGGCGGACTCTCCCGCAGGAGTTCGTATCGAAATCAAGGATCAGGGCATAGGCGTCCGCCAGGAAGATATTGCGAGAGTGTTCGATCCTTTTTTCACCACCAAAGGACAACTCGGAACAGGAATTGGATTGTGGGTTGTGAAACAACTGGTGGAAAAACATGGAGGCGAAATCACGCTGTCCAGCAGGACCGAACCTGAAAGGAGTGGGACAACTGTTTTCATCTTCCTGCCACTTACAAGTCAGGCCGCGACTGAGTCAAATAACGTGAACTAAAACGCACAGACGATGTAGGTGCGCACGAGGTGCTCGCATGTTAGATATCACACCCTCTGAGGCTTATCTCTTTGCAGACGAGATCGCATCGAACCTGATTGCTCTCGAGAAGAGAAGAGCCCGTAGGAACACTCGGTCGATGTCGAAGCCGACCATACTCATAGTTGACGATCAGCATCTCGTCGCTGATACGACGAAGGAGGTGCTGAACAGGTCCGGCTTCAAAGCGGTTTGTGCCTACAACGGACGGTCGGCGCTGGAGATCGCGGCTAAACTCAGGCCGGATTACTTGCTCTCGGATGTGCTGATGCCTGGCATGAACGGAGTGGAATTGGCCATTGCAATCCAAAAGGAGCTTCCGGAGACGAGAATCGTCCTCTTTTCCGGGCAGGCAGGAATAACCGATATCGTCTCAAAAGCAAAAGCTGACGGTCACACATTCGACCTTCTCGCCAAGCCGATCCATCCAGAAAAACTTCTAGAACACCTTAAGCAAAAAGCATAACGTCACAAGCCCTAGGTAAATATTAGGAGAGTATGGGCTGCCGAACCTTTGTAGCGGGCGCACAGTGATCTGAGATACCGCTATCTTTCTTCCAGCATTCCGTCGATCGATTCCAGCGCCACAGCCCAGCGATCCTCGATATCCATGCGCAATTCGTCCAGTTCTTTTGCTGCTTCGGATGGAACGCCCATCTTCGTCACGAAACTCTTCAGTGTGACCACCTGCTTTTCGAACTGCACTAAGTCTTTTCGGCGAGCTTTCTGAAGGAATTTCCGGACCTCGTCCACATCGACCTTAGGCTGATGGGCGATTGCTTCGACCAAGCGTTCACTAATATTATTCAGCTCGGTTATTTTAGGAAGCTGGTGGATAGGCATCTCGACAAGAGCATAACACTATAGCGATCTAAGCTGTCCGAAGAACACATGACGCAACTTTCGAATAGCTAGCTTCTATGCACACATTTGCAGAGTGGGAGCGCGCGAGAACATTGATCCAGACTCCGGGCACCTGTAACTTACGTGACACGGGAGAAGATTGCTGAGCTGGTCAGATTAGCCAATCTTCTACATGCGCTTCAGCGCCATTATCTCGATCTTCTCATCAAGATGACTGACTATTCAGAGAGGACCACCTGATTGCGTCCCAGTTCTTTGGCGCGATAGAGCGCAGAATCCGCGGCGCGCAATATCGCTTCTGCGGTAGTGCCACTTCTTGGATAACAGGCCACACCGATAGATAAACGGATACCATCCAGTGTTTCTCCGTAATGCTGTACCTGAATTCCCCGGCAAGCCACCTGCAGTCTCGTCGCACACTCATGAGCTGCTTCGAGACTAGTGTCAGGCAGAATCAGGAGGAACTTCTCGCCTCCATACCGGCTGATGATGTCCTCAGTACGGAGCAGAGCCTGAAGAACCTTAGCCAGCTCTCGAAGCACAGCATCACCAGCTTCATGCCATCGTGAATCGTTGAAGCGTTTGAAGTGGTCGAGATCCAGCATGAGAATCCCCAGTGGCAAGCCTTTAAGTAGCGCTCGACGAAACTCGTTCAAGCGACTCTTCCATATATTGAGTGTCGGTGGAGACCGTGATCTCGGACGCAGCGTGACCTATTCCACTATCTAGGTAAAGAATGCCGAGCGTTCTCCCCCTGAGCCATCATCGGAATACAGATTGCGTATACCGGGATGGGAGAGCCAATGTGTGCGCGGCAAGTTTAGGGGCAGATGCGAGAGATGTGTTCACTCTATTACTTCGAAACGCCCAGCAATCTTTAATTGAGTATGTATATCACTTTCCGCCCTATCACCAGATCTCCGGTCAGATACCACCGAGTCCTTATGAACTGACGTGGAACCACTTTTGATTCCCTTGCGCTCGGATAAGCGGTTTATCTATTTGTTGAGACGGGCAGGTTTACGGTAAACAATCAAGGTCAAGGAGTTGCTTCTCTGTTCCTCTATAGTCGCAGTGCATGGAGACCGGGCACTAAAATGTAAGCGCAATTTGGATGCCAGCAACGGCCGCATCCGGGAAGCTGCGGCCGCTGGGCTTCCGGATGTACTGGAATTGCGGAATGACAACCAAGTATTGGGAGTGACGCCATTGGTAGTTCACTTCGATCATTTGCTCCTCGGTTGTGCCAGGGACGAATTTGCTGGCTTTACCATAGATCCAGCCAGCCGAGACGATGTCTCTCTGTCTTGCCGAGATGAGTCCTTCATAGCTCAAGCCCGCGCCCGCAAACATAGGCATAGGGTTAACGAGTTGCTTCGAGTTGTATGTCCAAGTAGCCCAAGTGGTGAGCCCCTTTGAGGTAGCCGGGCCATTGGGGCAGTAAACCATTTGTTGTCCCATGACGTATATTCCCGTATAACCGGCGCTTTTCTGTTGACTGTCAGGAAGTGTAGCGAACGAGTTGTCATTGTGCAGAAGACCGACTGTGTATTGACCTGGCTTTCCTCTGTCGCTCATCCTTTGATTATGCAGATAGTCTATCTCTGAGATTGCCAGCACCCCCTTATTCCCCTCTTGCCAGGAAAAATCCGTCCCGTGTCCTTCACCGTTTGCGGAGTTCACGTTGGTGTTAAAAATTCCGGCTGAAATCTCGATCACCGGACTCAGCTTATAGCTAGCCTTACTTCCCCATTGGGTACCTGTTGGTGGCCCGAAGAAAGTGATGTCGTTCGAACCGATTGAGAATGGATTGGGGTTGATCCCATAGCTCACATAATTGGCGAATACAGGCAGAGTCGCAAAACTATTGCTAGCTGAAAGCCTCCCTGCTGCCAGTTTGAACTTTCCTTCAAGAAGATTCTGCCGCAGATACATCTCACCGAGATAAAAGCCAGGCGCATAGAGGGCGTTAGTGGGAAGCGAATTGCCCAGAGAGCCGGTAAGGTTGCTCCCTGTGCCCCACGACATACCGACATAGGCTGACGTTCCCGGTATCTTAAGCACTCTCCTAAGATCGATTGCAAATCCCATGCTCAACTGACCTGCATAGGACCAAACCTGATGCTGTCCACCGCTTGCATTGGTTTGTAGCGCACCGGTGTAGGACATTGTCGGCGTGACGCCAATCTTCCTCATTCTCACGCGTATACCGCTCCAACCTCCCTCAAACGTTTCATCCCAATTGAAGTCCTCATCGAGACAATCGGCGTGCCGACGCAAAGGATTCGCGGGGTGTTGACACTCGCCGTGGTGAACTGCAGTCCCTGCCTGCGCCAAGGCAACACTGCATGTTGCGGTAAGCAACACTATAGATAGTGGAGTGGACAGAGTGCGCCTCATGAAGCTAGCTCTTCAGCAGCGCTCTAGGTGTCATATTGGACCAACGTCGCCATCCCTGCTGCCAAATGCCAAAGGACATGGCAGTGCAGATACCACAACCCTGGATTGTTTGCATCAAACGCCACTGTGACGCTTGTGTTCGGAGGCACCAAGACCGTATCTCTGAGAGCTCCATTAAGAGCGCGACCGTTGATTTCGATCACCTGAAAGGAATGCCCGTGCAGATGCATCGGATGAGACATCCCGGTCTCATTCACAAACTTGAGAGCCACACGTTGCCCAGGCTTTACGTGAATCTGAGGCTTCTGGGTACCAGGATTGCTGACGTCGAACGAATCGCCATTGATGAGCCACGAATAACGTGCCATGTCGCCCTGCAATCGCAGCACATGAACCTGATCAATGTCTCTCTGAATGAGCGGGGCAACAGCAACCAGGCGGCTTTCCAGATCCAGAGTCAGCAATCCCGTGCCCACCGAACCTTCCGCTGGTAGTCGCTTGATCCCGGCGTCTTTTGTAGCCAGGAAGATCCCTGTTTGCTCTCTGGAACCTTCACGCAGAGCGAGGATGGGAAAGGCTCCTCCTTCACGCGGCAACTGAACTCTCAAATCAATACGCTGGGCGATCGCCAACGGAAAATGGCTGCCCTGAACCGGACAAACAGGCATGCCGTCGGTGGCGATTAGTTCTCCGTCGAGGGCATCCAGGTCGATGAAGAAGTTCGTGCCTGAGCTGCCATTGATAATCCGCAGACGTACTCTTCCGCCTCTCTCAACCCGAACGACCTCTGGATCGTTCAACGTTCGGTCATTTGCCAGATAGGCATCGTAGTTCCAATCGTTCGCATCGGGTTTCCCCATCCCCATCTTCATATCGGCCATCTTCGGAGAGTTGGGCATAGCTGTTCTGCTGTTCATTCCAGGCATCGCACTCTTCCTCACCGAGTGGAGCTTGGCGTAGATTTCTCTTGGTGGAGTAAAGCTGAAGTCTCCGAGAAAGAGGACAACTTCTTGCTCATCCCGAGCATGATCGGATAGATCATGAACAATCAAGGGAGCTGAAAGCAGAAATGCTTCCTGAAGGCCACTATGGGAATGCATCCAGTGCGTGCCGGCAGGCTGCAGGGGGAAGTCATACAGAGTGCTTGAATCGGGACGGATTGCAGGTTGCGTTACCCCAGGAACGCCATCCTGATTGTTCGGTGGATGCAGGCCATGCCAATGGATCGCTGTCGGCACAGGGAGCTTATTCTCAAGCAAAACTCGGAACGGCTGCTTGACGTTTGCGACTAAGCCTTGTGTACCGCTGGATTGTTGAACTCCCATCACGGTAGCTGCTTTCCCATTGATTTCGAGAGTACGGGTAACAGCTTGGAGTGTAGTGGAGACGGATTGCTGGGGGTGCTCTTTTCCATAAGCTCGCAAATCACGAGCGTGAGCGCCGCAATCGATCAAGGCCGTCCCCAGACACGCACCTGCCGAGCTTATGAACGAACGACGAGAGAGATTTTGCCTCATCCGTTACCTCCTATTCCTGTACCGCGTTCGCGAACCGCATGAGTGCCGGGCGCGCGAGGATGCGACGCCATCGCCAATGATGTCGCATCCTGTGGGTTAGTAATTGTCGGGATCGGGATACCAATCCGACAAACCGCGAGTGTACGGCGCAGAGTTTGGAGGCGAATTCTGATACCAGAAGTCGGTCGAAGTTCCTACCTGTTCGTTCACGACAACGCCGCTTCTTTGATAGAACCATGGCTTGTAAAATCCAAGCGGCGTCGGATTGCCGGGATCGATCGGACGGAAGAGTCCGGTCGCGTTGTAGAAACCTCGCGAAGGTAGTTGATCGGGATGATCGGTCACGCAAGTTGGGTTGCTGTTCTTGTCCTGCAGTGCCCATACGTCCCACCAGAGATCCCACGGAAATAAATTTCCAGAGTTCAGCGAGGACGAGACCGTGGATCCTGGTCCATCAATGAGAGCACCTGGAAAGTAGGCGTACGCATCTGGGTTGTTTTGCAGAAGCCCTGGTAACCCCTGCCAGAACAAACATTGGGGAGAACCGGGTCTCTGATAACCGGACGTATTAGGAAATACCCCGGGGGCCGCGTACCTATAATGGACAATCCAATATCCGCTTGCCAGTAGACTCTTGTAGAAGCTGCGACGAATCGACATGTCGAATGACTTGAGGAGCTGGCCAGAAGCATCTGGTGCCCATACAAAATCATTGTTCACAATTGGCTGAGCAACCATCTGAAGACGGCCCCAGTCTGAGGCAATTCTGGAAAAGTCAGCGCCGACCGAAATTAGCGTTTGTGCGTACTGGTCCGCCTTTTTCTGAGCCAGTCCACTTGCCACCGTCAGATCATGCGCTTGCTCGATCAGCGGACGTCCATTGGGATCGTTGGTCTGTTTGGCGGAGGCGTCGAGAATAAAGTCGGTAGTACCAATGGAGGCTTGTGTGCTTCCTGCGATCAAGGTGCCATAATCCGGGACGTAACCGGCGAAGTTTGAAAGAGCTCCAATTATGTTCAAGCCGTCTTCGACATCCTGTCTCCAGTTCGAAATACCATAGCTTGTAGTGGTATCGATGTACTGTACGTTGCCGAGAACTTCGTCGGTCGTTTCTTGCAAAATCACCGATACGTTTGCTTGTTCCGCCTGCAATAATCCGACGACATTATTCTGATATTGGCGGAGAACCCCAAGGTATTGAAACTCGGTGAGGAGCTGGGTCTTGGCGGTGTCAAAATCATTATCCAAAAAGCCGGGCGGACAAGGGTTACTTCCAGAACCACAATCCGTTGGAATGTCCAAATCCCCCATCAAATTAAGCCAGATTGCCGGAGATTGATTCAGGTTAGTGTATGCGGCGCGGATGTCGTTGCAGCCATTTACGCACGCCAGCAGCTGCTGACTGATCCATTGATATGCCGCGTTTGGACCCGGATCGGCGAGGGGCCAAGCGACTGGAGGAACACGGGGAGCAGATGTGAGTGTAAAGGCGGCGTCTGGAAGTAGACCGCTATACTGCGTGCTTAGTGTGACACGATAATAACCGTCGTTCTCCATCTCCAATGCGCCCTGCACGTTGGAAGGCACAGGATACTTCGAGGTCTGTCGCGAAATCTGCGAACTGGCCTCAATAGCATAGGGATTTGCTACGCCGGAATCGTTGATCCACCACTGGCCCACTAGGGCGTAGTCATCTTTGGGGACTGTGTTCTGTGTGTACTGACCATAAGCATCGTTCCCAAAGGCCGGATTGTTGAGTGAAACAAAAGTAGCATAGGTGCCGCCGATATCCTGGATGGCCTGCCCCGCACGATCCCACACGTCCTGCATGTTGTATTGCGTACCCGAGGAGGCATCTTTGAGGCTAATGTTGTGGTTCAGATTGCCCATGCTCGCTACAAAAAGGATATTCTTTCGCGAGTTGAATTGGGTAATGAAGTTCGCAAGCTGGTCCAGATGATAGATCGGTGTTCCATCTGGACCGGTGCAGTAGTTTTGACCGTATTGCAACGAACATGCATTCGGATTGATGACAAAAGTGGCGTTGAGCAGATTCTGAAAAGTTACAGCGTCGAAGACTACCAGGCGGAAACCGCCGACCGGTGAGCCATCCGGGTTTGCTGGAAGCTGCGCGGACTCTAATTTCTGAGTGGTTTGTCCGCCGGGAAAGGTCATCAGCGATCCAGCAGGAATCGTAAGAGTGAGCAAGTTTTTCGTTGGACTGTCGGGGGCTACTCCCATCTCAAAGTGAATCGGAGGATTTGCGTAAGCGAACGTATAGTTGCTGGTGTTATCAAGAACCAGTTCGCCCGCCATGGCTCCGTTGTTGGAGACGGCCATCGTAGGCATCGAATTTGTTTTTGTTGCCGGAACACTTGTCGTTCCGGAGCTTCCGGTATTCGCGAGATTGGGCATGGTTCCATCCACACCGTTGGGCGCGATCCCATTCAAGAATGCCTGATTATTATTGCTATTTTGTGGAGAGAAAGGTGCGATGCATCCGTCGCTGGAAGAGCAAGTGACTCGTTCAAAGAAGCTGCCGGCATGAAGCGTAATATTGCCGACGTTACCGACAAAAGAATATGCCAGGTTCTGCGCGCCATTGCCGTTTTGCGTCGGTTGGATTCCTAAGGTAGTGGTGGCACCAATGGACGCAAGAGCGTTTTGAAAGATATAACAGTTAGGCCCCGGACATCCGGTATAACCAATCGTGTTAAGACTTTGAATGACTTCCAGGCAACCTGCAAGACCACACGCGCTCTTGTACGGGCCTCCGGGTTGGATAAACGAAACGAAATTAGCCACATCTTGATCGGCGGACAACTGAAAGCTAGCGTTATATACCGGTGCCAGATTAGAACGGTTTAGCAAGAGTACCTGGAAGCCATTCGTAAAGGCATTTGGATCAGGATAAGCGGTTTGGCCTATTTGTATGCCCCAAACTTGTTGACCTTGACTGTTTGTCGTCTGAACGCGCGTTTGGATTGGAACAACATCCGGTAGCGCAGTGCTGACAGCAACAGGAGACGGAGTTGTAATACTTTTGCTTGTGCTTGGGTCATAGATGAATTGTGACTTCACCGTTTGGGATCCAACTAGAACCTGAATTCGGTTGTTACCGATATAGATCTTCTTACTTATCTGTGCCGTCGCTGTCCCATCAGTTTCCGTTGAAAATGAGGATGTGATGTCATTTCCATCAAGGGTCACCTTTAGGTTGTCCAGTGTGGCGCCGTACAAAAGGTTCAGCTTGACGATCATTGGCAGCTTGGCGACAGTTGCGCCGCTTGCAGGCGCGGCAACGGTAACAGTAGCTGGGTTCAGGGGTGGAGGTGTATTACCACCACCATTGTTCGAAGCAGTGGAATTTCCGGCACACCCTTGAAGAAGGAGGAAACAGGCAGTCAGGAGCACGATTCCAACGCCGGAGTTTCTCCTGATGACAGAAGTACCGAAGAAGCGAAGAGAGCTCGACATCCTTCGGTAGGACGAGCCATTGTTTGTGCCAAGGCGATAGTGCTTCATGTTGAGCTCCTTATAGTTTTTGGCGTTCCTGGCCCCTTCTGCATAGTGGGGTCTTCATGTCCGGCCAATAATCTGACGAATTGCCAATAAATCGTCCTTGAGTACATAGTCGGCGGCACCGGCTCGACGAGCGTCCTCTCGCATTTCCGTGTCGTCGTATTGGCTGACAACGACGATTCGTGCTTGCGGGAAGACTTTCTTGATCTGGCGCGTGGCCGAGATGCCATCGAGCCTAGGCATTTTGATATCCATCAAGACCCAGTCCGGCCCGTGCTGGACATAGCTAGCCAAAGCGTCGCTACCATCGCTGCATTCGTACACGATGTCGCTCTCTTTCGTAACTGCGCGTTTGATTAATCGACGCATCTCACTGTTGTCCTCGACGATCAAGAAGGTCATACAGACCAGCTCTCTCAGAAACTCTGAATTAGGATTCGCAAGCAACGGTTCACATCCAACCTGCCTTGCGGTTCCCTACCAGCCGGCAACTGAAATATCCATCAACCCCTCAGATTGTGAATGGAGTGCCACAGAAATGGCATGGCGACAACTACTCAATCTTTCTGAGTAGTCCTGCTTAGACGAACCAGTTTTTGGCCCTTGCTAACCTCCTCAGAGACACTCGAAGTTAGGCCGTGAGGTGCGATGGTATCGGAATCGATCTGCGGCAAAAGAAGCAGCTTGGTGAGAATGAGATCGTCTGTCTCGGCAGGTAGGGTGCGCCGTACTGGATGCCGAGATGGACGATCTCCAGCAACAGGACTGCTACCAGAATGCGGAAGACCCAGAACTTGGCTCGCTCCTGCATTGTGAGCCGTGCGCCAAGATATCCCCCTGCGAGGCTGCCAGCTGACATTAGCATCCCTTCCATCCAGCGCACATTGCCCGCACGGGCGAACATTGCTATCGGCACAAGCGTAGTCGTGACCAGCAGTAGCACTTTGAGCGCGTTTGCATGCACAAAGTCAAACCGAAACATGAGAATGAGCACGAGCAGCAAGTAAGTGGCCCCATCCAGAACGATGAACCCGAGCCAGAACCCTACGCCGAGCATCGCAAGCAAACCAAGAGTTGTGACGTACTCCGGCTTGCTCGAATTCCGTTGCAGCATTTGGCGCAGCTTCGTGAAGAGGAGTAGCAAGGCTGCGAGAACTGCCGCAGTGATGATCAGCGCAATGTCTCGATGAGGAACGGCTTCGGCTGCCAGCACTCCTATCACACTGCCTATCGTGGCTGGAATCGCAATTACGAATCCAGCACGCCATTTCACCTGGTGGTTCCTCTCGAATGTATGGAGCGCCATGAGCGACCCGAACAGTACTGGAAGTCTGTTGGTCGCATTTGCGTTGATAGGAGAGAGCCCCAGCATCATCAGCACCGGCAGCGAGATCGCAGATCCCGAAGAAGCAAGGGTATTGATGAGCCCGCAGGCAAGACCGGCACCAAAGAGAGCCAAGCCGTATATGAAGAACGAGAGATCTAAATGCATAGAGCACCCTTCTACACTGTGGCCCTTACTCCGGCGATTCGTTCAGATTGGCCTGGCGTTCAAACACGCGTAGCCGAACCTCTTCAAAACTAACGTGCGGCTGAAAAGCTAACGTATATACAAAAGCTAATTTTGCTCCGTCTGTCGATAGAAGGCATGGCGAGAACTACTCAATTACGTTGAGTAGTTCTACTCAGGCAATGAGGAATCAGCAAAGTGGATGAGATTATTCGAATTCTGATAGCGAGGGAGTGACGGGACGAACCCTGCGTTGGATATCACTAATGCCAGCCTTAGGAGAGCTCGGACTTGTGTTTGAGTGCGAACTTCATCAGGGCATGCGTGCCGTGGAGATCGAGCTTCGAGCAGATATTGGCGCGATGGTTCTCGATAGTGCGCACACTGACGAATAACTCACGCGCGATCTCTCGGTTGGTTTTGTAGCCGGCAAGGAGCGTCAGCACTTCGCGTTCGGTTGCCGTCAGCTCAGACAAAGCCGGCTTCTCTTGTCGCAACGCCGAGGCTCGCCGCCCTCGATTGAGCAGATATGTCGAAAGCTCGGGGCTGACATAGCTCTGCCCTGCAACGACTGCTTTGATGCAGTTGGTAATGTCGGTGGCCGCGCTCTCTTTGAGAACGTACCCCCTCACTCCAAGATTCAAGGCTTCGTTGAAATGCGTTTCGTCCTTGTGCATCGTCAGAAAGATGACAAGGGTAGGCAGGTGCTGGCTCTGCAGGTCGAGTAATACAGCAAATCCATCTTTTCTCGGCATGTTGACGTCGAGCACCACGGCTTCGGGGCGATGGACCGCAATCAGCTCCAGCGCGGTCTCGCCATTGTCGGCTTCAGCCACGACCTTGATCTGCGGATCTTTTTCTACAAACTGCCGCAGACCATGACGAAAAATAGGATGGTCGTCAGCAATCAGCACCGTTATTTCACGAGACATGAGCGCGTCCGTTCAATGGAAGTCTGATTGTAACTGTGGTTCCCCTTTCCGGGGTCGATTCGATGCCGTATGTCCCACCAAGCATGCGCGCTCTCTCGGCGATGCCGATCAGGCCGAATCCTTCTGGCCTCGACTCGGCTACATACGTCTCGGGGGCGTGAAGACCTTTGCCATTGTCTTGGACGCTCAGGTGCAGGTCGCCACTATTCCGGTGGGCGGCCACCGAAGCTCTTTCAGCCTGAGAGTGTTTGATGATATTGTTTACCGCTTCCTGAACGATTCGATAGATGCTGCTCTCCGTCTCTGCCGAAAACAGACCGTCAATCTCGTCAACATCCGCTACGATATCGATTCCGGACGATCTTGAAGTTTGCAGGCAAAGGGCCCTCAGTGCCTTGGTAAGTCCGAAACGGTCTAATTGATACGGTCGCAGATTGTAGGATATCTCCCGTACCTCCTCGACAGCCTGAGAGGCCCCGGAAGAGATCTCCTCCAATTGTTCCTTGGTAGCGTCGGCATCAGGGAGGGAACGCAGAGCAAGCACAGCGCGATTCTTGATGATCAGAAGACTCTGACCCAGACTATCGTGCAGTTCAGCGGCGATTCGTTGCCGCTCCGCCTCTTGTGAGGAAAGCAGCTGCCGTGAGAAAGTTTCCTGCGCCACTCGAGCGCGCTCCCAGTGTGCTGCGCGCAGACGGTAGGCCAGTGTAGCCAGCCCAATTAGAGCCAAGGTAGCCAGAGACATAAACCACTTGGTGCTCCAGAAGGGCAGAGGAGCGTTGATCTGAATGCTTTTCCCATTTAGATTCCATACGCCCTCGCCGTTGTCCGCGATAACTCTAAATGTGTACCTACCTGGCGGCAGGCGAGAGTAGTACACAACCCTACGCATTCCCGCATCAACCCAGTCACTATCAAAGCCGATCAATTGATACTTGAAGACCACCTGCTCCGGTCGGCTAAGGCTCAGTGCCGTATAGTGGATTTCCAGATTACGGTTACTAGGAGGTATGTTGATTGGCCGGTCTGGAGGAAGAGTTGCTCCATCAAGTTTCACCTGCTCGATGGCAATCGGCGGAGGCACAGTATTCATCCGATTAGGATCGATAACGACTAATCCTTTAATCATTGCAAACCAAATACGGCCATCACGAGCCATGAGTCCGCTCGGCCCTCCGCCACCGTTCGTCTCGCTTACGACCATTCCGTCGGCGACACCATAAGAGACGCACCTAACGTCTTTCAGACGGCCCTCAACGAAGTCGTTCAGATCTGTCTGTCGCACTCGGAAGATACCCCGGTTTCCGCTCATCCAAAAGTTGCCATGTGCGTCCTCGAGGATGCTCGAAGCTACGTCATCAAACAAGCCATTTTTGGTTGTGATCTGGGCAAACTTCCCGTCTTTGAAACGAAACAGTCCATAGCCGTAGGTGCCGATCCATAGGGCCCCATGACCGTCCTCGTGAATGGTTCGAACCAACGATAGCCCGGGAGTACGGTAGCTGACGAACGCTCCATTTTTTAAACGACCTATTCCGGATGGTGTCCCTATCCAAAGTGCATGATCACGATCCTCGTTGATGAAGGCAACACTGTTGCTTGGCAACCCATCATTGACCCGGTAGTTGGTAAATTCCCCATCTTTCAACCGGTACAGCCCCGTCTGATCTGTTCCGATCCATAGCGCACCGGCACTATCGACGTATAGAGAGCGCACCACATCTAAAGGGCGTGCACCACCGTCCAGCAATCCCGGTATGGTGTAATGCTTCAGTTGCCCCTGCTTGACACTTAGAAGTCCCAAACCATATTTCCAATCGCCCAACCAGAGACTGCCACTGTGATCTTCCGCGAGATTGGTAGCCAATTCGATGTGGCCTTGTTGATGGGGATAGGGAAAGAACTGACTATGCTTATAAGAGAACAGGGCGTGACCGCTAAGGGATCCGATCCAGATGACACCGTGATGATCCTGAAGGATCGCCATCGTAGGATGATCGGTAAAACCTTGTGTAGCAGTGTACGCGCGAACATTGCCCCGTCTCCAACGGTTCAACCCTCCTCCGTCCGTACCAATCCACAGATTCTGTTCTCGGTCTATGAAAACAGATCGCAAGTTGAGGGCTGACAGCCCGTCGCTCGTTGCAAACCGTGTCTTCACACCATCGGAAAAACGAAAAAGTCCACGATCGCTTGCCACCCAAACGATTCCTGGTGCCCCTTCATAGATTGCCCTCACTACTCCGATTGGACGAATTTTCGGTAGAGATCCGGCAATAAATTTGGCCTCGTCGAAGGAGATCAATCCTGTTCGAGTTCCCACCCAGAGGGTGTTTTGCTGTCCCTCGTGAATGGCCAACACGTCGCTGTGCACTCCATTCTTCGCGGCATATGTCGTCACAGCTCCTGCAGCGTATCGGATCAGACCGACGCCGTCCGCCCCCAGCCACAGATTTCCCTGAGAGTCGTGGCAGATCGCTTCGATCGCCACCCTCGGCAACCTGGTCTCGGCGCCGAAGCGAGAGAATACGCCGGCATGTAGCAGGGCTAAACCCTGCAGCGTCCCGATCCACAAATTGCCACCCGCATCCCCGGCGATGGAGAGAACGGAGGTCGATGGGAGTCCGTCGCGAAGCGAGTAGTTAGTGAAGACCCCTTGGTGGTAGCGAGTTAATCCTCCGTGCTCGCTTCCAATCCACAAACTACCCTCAGCATCCTCATAAAGCGCCCGAACTCTATCGCTCTTTATCTCTGGTGTGTTGACCGCATTGAAGACCGTGAATTCTACTCCATCAAAGCGAACCAGCCCGCCGAACGTGCCGAGCCACAGATATCCATCCTGCGTTTGCACAATGGATGTAATCGAGTTTTGCGGCAGCCCATTTTCTGTGGTCCAGTTTTTATGTAAATAGGGATTATTGTCTTCAGAAGTTATTTCGCGGTCATACGCCTTGCCTGGACTGCAAATCAGCACAAAGCAGGTAAATAGTGCCAGCGCCGAAATATCCCGCCTTGTCTTCATAGGACCTATCTCTTTGGAACGCACATTATACCTAGATCCCACTCGACATCAGGCTTAACGCGTCCTGTGTTGACAATTCGTGTGCACTCCCCTGCCAAGCTGGTCGCGTGCCCAATAGGCACCGGGACAGGCGGCATTTCACGATCCGCACGCGAAATGCTAACCATGGCCTTTAGTGCGCTAGGCGAATTCAGGAGGTGAGTTGCTACCTCATGAACTATCGAGGCATCCTCGGCGGCCTTGATTTGCTACTGCAAACCTGCCCGTCTCAACAAATTGATAAATCTGCTGTCTGAGCGCAAGGGATACATAAGGGGTTCCACGCCGACCAAAAGTGGCGCGTCACTCCGCTCATCAAATCCTTTTTCTAAAAAATGAAGGGCTGCTTCCCGATTGCCTAGCCGCATATAAGTTTCGGCGAAGAAGTACGCAGGAACGAAACCCTCCTGGGCTTCTTTTTGAAGAAGCTGGAGTTTTCCCACCCAATAAGCATGCCATCCCGAAATGATGAACTTCCTGCGGAGCGCGGCGGTCTCTTTTTCGGATTTATTGGAAAGTCGCAAAACTTGCAAATCGGCTTCTATCGCTTGCGGGTAATCATGCTTTTGTTCGTATGCGTAGGTCAACGTTTCATAAGCGTTCTTGTAATTCGGATCGAGCTCGAGCAGGTGCTTCGCTTCGGTGATGGTTTCGTCATAGCGGCGAGTGCGATAAAGGGCTCGCGCCAAATCACTTTTGATACGCAAAGAGAATGGGTCGAGGGATTCTGCTTGCCTTAGCTGAGCTAAACCTTCATCGGAGAGCCCACGTAACACTAGAAACTCCCCAAACCAGTGATGTGCTAACACGTAATTAGGATTGAGCTGAAGTGCGCGGCGAAAGTATCGCTCCGCTTCCGACCAGTTCCATTCGAACTTATAAAGAATGAATGCGCGGGAGGTATAGGCTTCTGCAGAAGATTCATCTAGAGCAAGTGCGCGCTCAGCATCTGATCTGGCCTGTACCCAACGTTCGATAGCCGGTAGGCCGGATGCCGTCACAGCATAAGCGTCGGCTAGTCCCGAGTATGCTAAAGCGTAATTCGGATCGAGGTGCAAGGCTTCTTCAAAAAGTGTGATCGCTTTCTCATCTAAATCCGGAGTGCGTTTGGACCAATAAAAACGTCCCTCGACATAAAGCCGCAACGCTTCTTTGTTGAAAGTGCGCGCCGGTAGTTTGGCTTCTTCCCCCCGGCGATACTGACGAATTATGGACCAATAACCAATGGAGCAGATGAATCCGGCGGTAAGCACGACAGCCAAAAGGTGAAATTTGTTGGAGGATAAAGACTCCTGAACGACTTTGGCTCGAACCGTTTCATCGGACTTCTTCGGGAGGTGCGGCGTACCATCGTCGTGATGCTCTGTCGTTGCCATGAAGTTCCGAGATTCAGCATAGCGCTGCCAAATCCTCACTGCAATTACCCGGGTTGATTCTTTCAAGTATTTGTGAGAAAGCTAACCTGGTGGCCAGCTACCACTCTGGTGTATGGCTGAAATCCTTGCTCACAGTGCCGATTCCTATGTTTTTTGCGTTGTGGCATCCAAAGGGCAGGGGGCCAGCAGTCCAAAGCAGACCGTTAAGTAATGCTGAGATTGCAGACAGGCTCTCCGGACTCGCGCAGCTATCGACGTTAGGAAGTCGAATCCTTATAAAATTCGCGCGTACCGCAGAGCGGGATGGTCATTCGCGGACTGGGCGAAAGCAAGCACGACACTGGGTGGGCCACATCCGATCTCAAAGCCTTGGAGCAGAGGACCGAGGTGAGACCGAAATCACTCGTTGAGACTGGGACACACGAAGCGGTATCGGTCTGGACGCGTTCGATCTGTGAAGCGCGGAAACGATCGGTACTAGCAGGCGTTCTTACAATCCTCCCTTTTTGTCTGCTGGCCCCCAAAGATGGTGATACTGTTCATCAGTAGTTCGTTCGTACGGAGAGTGGCAGACGCCAAGCATGTGAATCGAAAACGAACATCACGCGGAAAGTAGCTGGGCAGATTGGAGCGCTCGCCGCAGTAACCTCCTCAGGTCCGGGATCTGAACCCGGAGTACTGGATCGACAGCGATGAGCTTTGTCAGCGTATCGAGCTGGCGCTCTTCTGTCCTCGGATACTTCAACGTGCTGTCCGGACCTTCAACGCCAGCCAAAATCGCTCTGTCAATCGCGTCACCGTGATATCGCAGCACACTTAGGCCGAGAGTTGTCCCATAGCTGCTCCCCAGAGACGTAGTTGGGAACTCCCAGTGCATGCCGGAGCGATTCAATATCGTGCGCACTTTCAACGACTGTGTATGCAGAAAGGTCTACACCGCGGGCCTTCCAGTCATCGTGGACACACTCGCCGGCTTTAGCCCGGTAGAAGGCAGCAGCGCAGGCAGAGTTCCCGGTTGATCCAGCGGGAAGTCCATTCGTTCGTCGCAATCGAGAGTCGGCTTCGATAAACCAGCTCCCCGTTGCTCCAGTGCGATGACATCACCGGCTGCTCGCATCTTGAGGAAGACTGCTCCGCGAGGAACTTTGGCGAGTCTGATCGCCGAGCCTCCCGACCCTCCCGCCAGATAAATCACTAGGGGGCCAGGATCTGAGGAAGTAGTTTTTAGACGGAGGAAAGCCAATGTGATCTTATGGCCTTCAGGATAAGAGTGTCGTTCGGACACCTCAAAGCGGCCAAGCTCGGCGTGAATATTCTGACCTTGATACTCGTATTCATATGGTTGGTACCGAATAGTGTGGGATGTCCAGACTCTCGATAAACAGGGAGTGGTCACGACGATCAACGAACAGAGGAGGAAGGTAACCGAGCCGTTTTACCTACTGTGTCACTCGCGCTGAAACCCCCAGCTGCCATAGCGAATGTACGACCTGACGGCATCTGCGCCGCAGCCCCACGGAGGTCTCGCACAACGTCGGTGACAGCCGGCGAATTATCTTGCGTACCGGCTGTTTGCGCGAAAGCTGCAATCCCAAGAAATAAAAGAGGCATTGCGCATTTCATGCGGACGATTCTAGTCCCACTTTGAACCGTGCGAAAGGCTATTGTTGCATACCGATCAGCGATGAGAAATTGATGAAACCAGCCGCCGCTCGTCAAGGGAACAGCGACTCCTAAGCCATACACCGCGAACGGGCCAGTAGCGCGAGGGCTCGCATCAAACCCAGCATCCTTCACGTCGTGATGCCGCCGCGTGTATCGCTTTGGATGTCGGCCCGTGAAGTTGTCTGAGAGGGTTATCTCCTGATTCGCAGAAATTGAGCGAATCTAGATTTATAATCAAGCAATAAGAAAAAGACCTAAGTAACCAGGCTTTCCCCGCAAGCAGCGGGGATTCTTTTTGCCCTATATCGCTCGCACGAACAACAGTAGTTTGCGTATGGACGATTTAGACTCAATCCGCGAATGGCTCAAGTATGTACCCGATCGCCTTCTGGCCGCCGAATCAGGACGCAGAAACAGCAGTCGCCGCCGGAATTATCACGGCGGCAGACCGAAGGCGAAGCTTCAATGCTCAGCTTGTGAGCTCGAGATGGGTGCGCGTGAGCCTCGCAGGCGCAGCGCAATATGCAGGAGGGGCCGGTCACTCAGTGAAGAGCTTCCAGCCCCGTCGGCTTACGATGATGAGCAAACTATAGCATTCTTTTGCTCGGTATCACCTTCGCTGGTATGTGCTCGTTCCAGTGACAGCCAGAGCAGAGCCAATCCAGGTTTTCTAAGCTATCGTCGCGTTTGCCTCCGCCGAGCCCTCGAATGCCGTTTTAATGGTGCGCATGGCCAGCTGGCGTCATCACCTCGCCATAATCCGGTCTATGACGTTATGGAGCGGAGCCACCCGGGTTACACCTGAACCGATTCCGTCCTCTTGCTCTCAGCCCTTCGCAGCGTCCGCGCGCTCGGTCGTGGCATTCCTTCCGCCACCGCTCCCATGCTTCGTCCCGGCAGATCTCGCGACCATCACTGAAGACAGACCGCCGTTCTCTCTTGCCGGGTTTAGGAAATGCCAACATGCAGAGGAAAAGAGCAGGCCGAGGAATTCCTATCGATGTGTCACCGGTGACCGGTTCGGCTCAACGCCCTAATAGTTCCCGCCTGCTCTTGATTCCTATCCACGGTGGCAACTCAAAAGGGGGCAAATAAGCATCGAAATTGACATGAACGTAGAAGCAGCAGAGGTTATCTCAGAGGATTTGTGCGCTATCTATGGATGCGAACAATGTCCAGGTGCGGTAAAGGACGCGTATGGAACGCCTGTCTTCTGCACCCACCAGTGTCATCGTGATAAATGTGACGCGTGATCTAGAGAAATCAAGACTAAGCATCTCTCACCATCATGACCCCCGGCGAACGAAATAGAAGAGGTCAGCAGAGATGTTGGTTCGTGCACAATAACTTTGCTGACCTCTGAATAGCAGATAGAACAACTGAATGTTTCCAAAGCACATCTGACAAGTAATGCCGCCGCTATGTCCGAAGGGTGAACGTCTTCACCAATCCGTCTTGGATGCTGAGGCGCTTCTTTCGCAAGCGATTGCAACAGCGGCTAACCCTGCTTTGAGAAGAAAACCCTTAGTTACAGCTGAAGTCCTATGGCTCAATCACGCCAAAAGATGTCTCATCTGTAGTACGGCGGCTAATCCTCCATCTGAGGCCTGAACAGTCAGGCGGCCACCTCTCCAAACATCGACATCTGGTCGACCTTCGCCACGATTCGGAAGCCCTCGAAGATCTCTTCCTCCACCTCGTCCGGCGGGTTATTGGTTAGAAACTCGATACGGGCATGCACCTCTTCCGTGTCGAAATCCGCACACTCGTCAATCTCGCGCAGCATCCACGTAGCCTCGTAATCCGGATTGAGGCTCAACAGCTCGCAGCAGTGCTCAAAGCTGAGCAAATATCCGCATGGGTCTTCGTGACGGTCAGGCGTCTCCCTGGCTATCCAGTGGCGCCATAACGGCGTCGTCCCATGACTGCCGCTGCGACTTCGTAAACATCGTGTCGCCGTCACCGAACTCCATCGGAGATCCATCGGCATACCATCCGCCGACATACGGACACGCAACGCCCCTTTTACCGCTTTCGCCTCGTCCAGCGCCGTTCGTATCATCCGGAGAAAGAACTGCATGGCAGGGTCATCGAACTGCTTACGCCGTGCCGCCTGCCACTTTGAAACGTTGAGCCCTGCCATTACGCCACCCTCCTAAACTCGCCGTGCTTCTCTGTTGCGGCCTGGTAACGCCACATCAGCGCCTCTTCGACCGTTGTGAATGTTTTGCTTTCTCGCTTGCCAGCGACTGCGATGCGAACCTCGAAGACGTTGCCTTTTTGCCGAACGCCCTTCACGCCGAGCCGATTATCTTTCCGCGTCGGATGGTTCCATGCGTTCTGCCCTGGTGTCGCAATCCGCAGGTTGCTCTTCCGCATGTTGAGCGTGTCGCCGTCCCGATGGTCGACGATTAGAGCAACAACGGCTTAAATAGGTCAAAATCCGATCATTGCTTTATTCTTCTATCGGGAAGAGTACGATTCGTATTACCGAGCCCCACATCCCGCAGAGTGACAGACGTTGACGGTCGGTGTGGTCAGTACGGCATGATAGAAGGGTGGCTACGAATACTTCCCTTAACTATGAATTCGGCCTGACTCAGCAAGCGAAACGCGAGGTGTTGAATCGCGTTCTCAAGGCTGTCGAATCTAAGTTCTACAAGCCCGAGCTGCTGGGGTACGAATGGCAGGATGCAGTTACAAAGAGCCGTTCTGCCATCGAAACTGCGAACAATCTCGAGACGTTCGAACAGGCAATGACGAAGCTCCTTCAAACACTCAAGACCTCACATCTTGGCTTTTTCCATCAATCCGCCAAGAGAGCTTCGAGCCGTGCTGCACTCAGCGCGACCTACCTCTCCGACGAGACACTGTATGGAACGCGGTGGATCTTTCAAGATGTACATGATGGCGGAGCTGCTGCGATTGCGGGTGTCGAACCAGGCGACATTCTGCTTCGAGTAGACGGAAAAGAAATTTTTCCTCCTGAGCATCCCGTCTTTCCCATGGGACAAACATCAACACTCGAAATTGTTGCGAAGGACGGAAATGAACAAGAACTTTCTGTTGACGTGGCCCGGCCGAAGGGTAAGAAATTGCACTTTGTGGAACCCACACTCGTACAATCGAAGACTCTCGGGGACGGAATCGGCTACCTGAAGGTGGCGATGTTCCCCGGCATGGTCGGCGTAGATGTTGCAAACGATATGTCGAATGCGGTTGACAGATTGGAGAAGGTAGACCGACTGATTGTGGATCTTAGAGGAAACACTGGCGGGGGCGCCGGTGCTCTTCGGTTGATGAGCTTATTGACTCCAGATCGCAGGCCAGTGGGATATTCTCCAAATAAAAAATGGGCCGCTCGTGACCATTTACTAGAGAAGACCAGATTTCCCCGCTTTGGAAATATCCCTGAGACCAAGGGCGTGTCGCTCTGGCTTTTGGGTCTGCGCTATCTACCGTCATTGATCAGCAAGTCTCCAATAGTTCTTGAAACGGAGGGCCTTGGTTCGAAGCCTTACGATGGGCGAATCGTGCTGCTAGTTGATCGCCATACTGCGAGCGCCGCCGAAATGGTCACGATCTTCGCAAAGGAGAATAAGCTAGCGACGATTGTTGGTGAAAAGACAGCCGGGCGATTGGTTTCGGCCACTTCGGTGAAGGTGGGACACGGTTTCCGCCTCGCTTTGCCGACCGGGGCTTACTATACCTGGACGGGAACGGTACTAGAGGGTAGTCCCATCGAGCCCGATGTATTCGCAGCGTTCTCTTGGAAGGACCGGAGAAAGGGAGGGGATGGACAGCTTCATAAAGCGCTCGAAGTGCTGAACGGCTAGGCGTTTAGATGGCAAAATGATGAACGTCAGAGCGTTCCATTCGGGTCTCCTACGACCTGAAAGCTTGCCCAGTAGTACGGGGGTAGCCCTTCATCCCTTAGTTCGACCATTGCTGCACGAAGCGCATCGACTTTTCGCTCGTGACGTGCAAGATGGGAGTAGAACTGCTTCATCACATGCGCTGTGGTCTGATCTTCGAGTTCCCAGAGTGTGGAGACAACCGAATCGGCTCCGGCTTCGATGAACGCATTAACCAGATTTGCGACGCCTGTTTCTTCGACGGGACCGACACCGGTATTACACGCGGAAAGCGTGACCAGTTTTGTCTTCAAATGAAGGCTGCGGATTTCGCGTACCTGCAATAGCCCGTCGTCGGTACTGTCTGTTCTTTCTGCGGGGGCAAAAACCAATGCTGAACGATCGGGATAATCCAGATCGACATAGCCATGCAAGGCAAGGTGCACAACGTCGGAGCTTTCTGACGAAACCTGTTTGAACCGAGACTCCGTGGCGTCGCCACCTAAGAGAATGGTACTCGGATGTGGCAGGTCTTCTGAGATGGTCTCCACTTCCCTTTTACTGTTGGGCAGAGGAACAAACTGACTCCGCTCTGGTCCATTCACCGATCTCATTACAGGGCTGCGGTTCTCATTTGATCCAGTCCACGCAGCGACGCCGATATAGGGCATCGTGGCTACTTCCCTATTCTCACTACGTCTGGCAAGCAGCTCATAAACTGTTGAGGAGGGAGCGACGTCGATAGCATGAGATTCGACCAAGTAGGCTGAGCCGTCATCGAGGGCGGAGAATGGAAGGAGATGGAGGGACCCATCAGGGACAATCACCAAATCCATCTTCTCTTTGTACTCGTTGATAGATCCCAACAATTCAGAAAAGAGATGCTGCGCCAAGCTTCGATCTTCTTTCTTGTCATGAATCTCTTTGCGGTATCGCTTTGCATCTGCCTCAAGCTGTCTCTTGGAAAGAAGACGGTGGGGCGTCACGCTATTCTGCGTAATTGCCAAGGCGTATGAGTTGGGCTCCGCCAAGACGTATTCAACAAGCAGCGTATTCGCGGATAGACTGTGCTGCAGCTCAGATAGTGCTACCGGATGATCGATCGTGTTCCGAGTAAGGGCGCTTGGACTGATTCGAAGTTCTGTGTTGTAGATTTCGGATGTAATCGACGCGCGTTTTTCTGGGTCGTCCGTGTTGATGAGAGCAATGTTCAGCTTCGTGAGTTCTTTCTCTTCTGACGTTGGAAAATGAACGATCCGGCTGGCATGATGTTCCAGAGCCTCTGTTTCAATGCGTCCTCGCACTCTTTCGAGCACCTGGAGAGCCTCATCGTACCGCCTTTGATCGCAAAGTGAAGAGAAATAGCCTGAGTAAACATCACTCATCTCAGACAACAGATATCGTTCGATATTGGTCGTGGCAGCGTGCTGAAGCATGACATCAACCAGAGCGATGCTTTTGCGGTAAAGCGTCTCTGACTCCTTCGTGCGGCCCATCTTCCGCGTTATCTCGGCCTTGATCGCGAGATTTCGAGGGACAAGATAGAGCTCATCCGAAATGTGGGTGTTGGCGGTAATCGCGCTGTCTATGGCGCTCAGAGCCGACGGGAGATCGTCTATGTGCTCGTAGGTCTGCGCAAGAAGGCCACCGGCGTCGGTGATACCCCGGTAATTGTCCGTCCTCTCGGCAAGTTTGATTGAATTTCTATAGTCCGAGATCGCAGAGTCCCAGTGATCCATGTCACGGTTGATCGACCCACGGGAGAGGTAGACTTGCGCTTTATGCTGTTCCTGTTGAGTTCCCTGAAGTCGAGCGAGCGAAGCATTGGCGAGCTCGAGAGCAGAATCGTATCTCTTCAGGCCTCTCAGAGCATCGATCTTCGCATAGATCGCGATCGTGGGATAGGCGATCGACGGATCAGAAGTCCCCGTCTTGATCGCCTGATCAAGCGGAGTTAAGGCTTCCTTATAGCGGTGTAATTGAACGAGGCCGGCTCCGAATACACTCGCGTATCGAACTGTTGCGGCTGGATCCCGCTCGAGTTTGGAGAGCACCCAGGCTTTTACTACCTGCTTTTTGGCTGTATCGGTGTCGCCCGATATGAAAGCCGCAATTCCCTGCTCTCCTTCTGCCCTTGAGGCCAGTTCCAAATGACCGCGCTTCACTGCCAACTTCTTTACTTCTCCCCAAGTGGATCTGGCCTGTGCGGCATCGTAGTTTGTCTCGAGCATTCCTCGGATTGTGAGGATACGAAGCTTTGTTTCGGGATCCTGGGACTCGGGCTTCTCTAGATCTTGTGTCAGTCCCAGGATCTTTGCCGGTACGCTACCGGATTCGTCGGGCGGAATCTGGCTAACCTTCGCGTAGAGGGCTTTTGAGAGGTTGTGTTGAGAGGAATAAAGTTCCTCGGACTTCCGGAACGAAGGCTGCGCATCCGTCCAACGATTGCCCCAAGCCAAAGCGTCGGCTCGATCCAGAAGGCCCTCGGCGGAATCAGAAGCTGCGAAACTGTGGTGCGGAGAAGTTAGGTAAAGGTAAACCGAACCCAGAAGAACGGTTGAGACAACGATAACAACAATTGATTTTTTGCCACAGCAGGCCTTCAACATTTATCTCATCTTAGCCGACGGTATTCACATACCACGCAAAGAGGGGCAGATTTCCTTATAAGAAGACACTTCCTAGATCGCTAAGATTTGAAGAAGATCACTCGAAAGCGCTTTTATGTTAACGGAGTAGGCGGCTGTCAAATCGTCTATTCGGCGAATGTCACGAATCAGACCCGAGCCTCATTTGCGCGGTCTCGATCGCGTTATGTAATTTCTCTCGGAGGGCATCCGGGGGTGGGAGAACAGTGAGGTACTCGGCAACATGAATACCAGCGGATCCAAGCTCCAACAGTTCGATCTGCTCCGAATTCTTTTCGGCGCAAAGGATTATCCCGAGAGGACTCTCTTCCCCCACTTCTGTTTCATTTCGCGCCAGCCAGCGAAGATATAGTTCCATCTGACCTTTGTATTCAGGTTTGAAGCGTCCTTGCTTCAGCTCGACTACGATCAGCCGCTTCAGCTTTCGGTTATAGAAGAGCAGATCGATATAAAAATCTTCTCCGTCAAGCTGAATTCGCTTCTGTCGAGCTACGAATGAAAATCCTGAACCCATCTCTAGTAGGAATGTCTCGAGTTCCCGCAGGATTGCCTCCTCCAGGTCCCGCTCCAAAAACCGATTCGAAAGACCAAGAAAATCGAGGATGTAGGGATCTTTTAGCAACATGGTCGGAGTGATATTGTTTTGGGCACGAAGCGCGGCTAATTCCTGTTTCACCAGTTCTTCGGGTTCTTTAGAGAGGGCGGTTCGTTCGTATAGCATCGAGTCGATACGTTCACGCAACGTTCGAATGCTCCAACCTTCGATACGGCACATTTCCGCATAGAACTCGCGCTGATATGGCCGGGGTAAAGGGAGAAGCTCTACGAAATGTGACCAGCTCAATTGTCGCGACAGTGTCGCGACAATTGCCTCGTCGGGAAAGGCTTCGGCGAACTGCATCATTCTACGGAGGTTCTTCTCAGCAAAACCTCGGCCGAACTCCTTCACCAATTGTCGCGACACTGTCGCGACAATCTGCTTCCCATATTCCGCTCGCTCGTTTGTGAGGATTTCCCTAGAGATCCTGTCTCCTATGCGCCAGTACAGAGAGGTTAAAGCCGCATTGACGATAAGAACCGCTTGACCGCGTGTATCTTCAATCAACCCTCGAATCTCTACCAAGAGTTCTCGGCCATCGTCCGGAACTAAATCGCGTTCTACCTTCTCCATCGTCTCTTTCTTCACCGCTTCAATCCTAAGCGCCAACCTAACCGAGCTGCCAGCTAAGCAAGAGGCATTTCGGCGAAATAGAAGTACCAAGGGGATAAATCAATGATCTTGTTGGGGTTATCAGATTCTTTCTGTAGCCTAGCATTAATGCGTCATCGCGCATTAATGCGAACAAAAGGCAAATCACCCCCGATTCTAAAAAATTTCACTCCCTCACCCTCCTCTGCCGTCGCAATCCGGACGATCAACAGTCGTAATCGGGTAGATGAATGGCAGCCGCAACTCTCATTACCTGGCAAGGCGAAGGAGTTGCGCTCAGGTGTGGTTCAGGGCAGATCAGTTCATGTTTGGATCATTCTAAGGATCAAAATACGACGCTGGATGGCCTTTTGGGTGATCCTTTGGCCATCCAGGCCTCCAGGTGCGTATCCCGGAATATAGACCCGTTTCAATCCATACACATAGCTATCTGGGTGCTTTCCCTCCTGAGCGTCCAGCTTACAACCCCTATAGTCATATACACACCCGGCCCCCCTCAAGGGCATGCATCCGCCCAGATGGTTTTCTGTGTTTCCATGTGGGAGTGTTCAAAGCCATCTTTATTGGCGGATAGACGGAAGACCTTCAGTGTTCCCATATAACCACATGGGTACGAGCGATCCCAGATATCTGGATGGCTGGATAGATATTCACCCATCTGTGCAGATGTACCTCCATAAGTACTTCCCCTTGCCCAAGTGTGTTCCTATGATCGTGGATATGGCTACGATCATTTCCATTGCAAATCAAAAGGGTGGCGCCGGTAAGACGACGACGGCGATCAACCTGGCCGCGGTTCTTCATGACTCAGGCCGACGTGTTGTAATCGTCGACACAGATCCGCAAGTGACGCTCAGTAAATGGGGACGGACTCGAGAAAAGGGCAGTATCGGTAAAATGTCAGTCCTCTCTGTTGCTGCCGGTATGCTCGAAGATACCTTAAACGAACTGAGAGCCAATCAAGAAGTCGACATAGTAATAGTCGATTGTCCCGGCAACATTCTCGATATCACCCAAGCTGCAATCGAACTGAGTGATGCCGTTCTCTGTCCTGTGCGCGCGACAGCCTTCGATTTCGAAGCAACGAAGGCGCTGGCTAAGTTCGTCGAGCGAGTACGGGATCACCACAAAGACACTCGATTTATGCTTTTCGTGAATGCAAAACACGTCTCTCGGTCGATCGATAAAGGTGCTCGCGAAGACCTTATCCGGATCTTCGCCAAAAACAAGAACACGACAGTCCTGGCTACCGAAATTCCTGATGCGGCAGTCCTGGCGGAGTTTGGCGGTACCGGCAAAACAATCTTTGAATACGCGCCGAAATCTCCCGTCGGCCGACTCTATAAGAAATTGACTAAGGAGGTTGTCGAATGCCTAATGGCGCAACCCGTTTCAGCCTGAAAGATGTATCAGAGGAAGAGATCGAAATCCCAACAGGATCCTTACTTTCACGCCCTGCGTCAAAACCGATAGTTTCGGCGACACCGGAGCAGGGAAGTGCAATTCAGGGCCCAGGACCAATCGTAGCCACTCCACAACCTGCGCCGGTCCATGCCGAAACTCCCGTGCAAGCATCAACACCCGTCATAACTCGAACCCCGCGAAAGTCGGCACCTAAGGTCGAGGAAGAGGAGTCTCCGGCCATGGACCTAGCAATGACTCAGTTCCCGATTGAGGAAGAGAAAATCAAAACCTCTCTTTCGATTTATAAGTCAATCGACAAGAAGCTGAATGAATTGGTCTTCGAGATGAAGTCAAAAGGGCACCGCGGTTTCACGCGCGAAAGTGTCGTCAACGATGCATTGAAGGCTTATTTCAATATGAAGCACTAGCGATAGGTTCCAAAATCGTCCGGGCGGTCTCTTTTCGAGACCGCTTTCGCATTTTTGGGGAGTATCTTCGAAGGTTCTGTTTCAGGTAAAGTGTTGGGACTAAAGCAGCCTTTCCTCAGATATCCTTGTTTGAATTGTTTTCATGAAGAAGTCACCCCAGTCCGACCAGGAGGTCCTTCCTGGGATCCGCTCTTACCAGAAGGAGCGGGATCTGGCTGTCTCTCGCCAGGTGGATCGGGTGATGGAGATATGGAAGGCGGGGCTCAGCGGCGACCGGCTCTACACCGCGGTCATGATGGTCATCTGTGGCCTCCCCGTTCGAGACACCAGGAGCATGGAGCCTGTCGTCAGGAAGGCTCAACTCGGCGACAAGAGCTGGATCCGAGTAACCTATTCGAGAAAAAGCGACCAGGTTCCTCTTCCATATGGAGCGGATCGGACCATGGTCTACTTCTTGACGAACAAGGCTGTCCTTCAGCAAAGTCATATTCTTCAGTGGGAGCATGCAAACGAGTACATGCACCTGTTTGGAATGGATGTCGATTCGGGCAAAAACTACCGGGACGTTCAGGAACGCTTCTTCCGGGTAGCCTATATGCGGATCATGGTTGAGTACTTGGATCAAGAGAACCAGGTCGTCGAGACTTGGGATTGCCCGCTGATCGATCATTCTCGAATGCCAGCAAGGGTCGACGGAGAAGGGAACTGGAAACCACGGTATTCAGTTTCCAAGATGCTCGATATTGACCAAACGATTTCGTTCGGATATCGCTTTTTCAGCGAGCTCAAGAAGACGCCGGTTCCGATTCCCCTAGAGTTGATCCTTGCAGCGGACAAGAAGTATCGCGTCATGGATTACATGCTCTTCCTCTACTGGCGGTGTTTCGCTGCCAGCTCTCAAAGCTTTATCCCCTGGCGATATCTTCAGCTCCAATTTGATGCCGCAGACACAAATGACCGTCGTTGGGTTCAACAGTTCAAACTTGCGTACAGCATACTCAAGTCTCTGCCTGATCCCACAAATCAGATTCGGGTCGAGATCTCGTCTGCTGGACTAACAATTTATCCCCTTCCGATCGGCACAGCCTTCTTCGAAGGACATGGGAAGCTGGGTTATAGAAAACTTAAAAATGAAGACTAGCCGTCGACCGCGTTTCACGACATAGTGCTAGTTGTTAGATACTGCAAATCCTCGAGAAGAAACTTCTTGAAAAAACATCCTGCTTCCTTATTAAGCGTACAGGGAAGTGCGGGTGGTGTACGGGGAGGTGCGGGATCCGTACAGGGAAGTGCGGAGATCTGTACAAACAAGTGCGGCTTAGTAAGTACAGGGAAGTGCGGGAAGGGAATTGATTTGCCCGAAATGAGGTGCAAATTCGTACTGAGAAGTGCGGTCCTGTACCAGGAAGTGCGGCCCTTACAAGTCTTGTTATTTCATTCACTTACATCAATAACCTAATCTCGTTTTGGTTTCGGATCTAAATGAGCTGCAGGACTTTTCCGCCTAGTTTCCACAATACATCCACAATATTTCCGCATAAATATACAGCTCCGGCCTAGTTGCCATCACAAAATGTGAGGACGCCTGGATGCTTGTTGCTCCCCGATGAGCACTGATTTAGATAATGGTCAGACCATATTCTCCAACTATGCCCTGTATGTATTGCACGGTGTACAGCGATCCCCACCATCTTCTTCCTTACTAGTCACTATTTGTTCGATTTAATTTACAAATAATCTGTAGGGTAATCGCTATACATCTAGCTATATGTATCGTTTGCGTGGTAACATGTTGGCACGATGGCTGACGACTATCAACTAACGGCCCCTACGAGTCCGAAGATATTCACCCAGGACGAGCTTGCTAAGGGAAGAGATCTACTTGAGCGTGTGTCGAAACTCGCCGTTCAAAGACAGCGGTCTAGGGTTAAGTTGGAGGCGTGGAGCTTCCGAATTCCGATCAAGCTTCACGACGATCTCCGGAAACTGTCGAAGGAGTATTCGAAGGCGCGACCCGAACTTGCTATGAGTGAGATCGTCGTTGGGCTACTTCAACTGTATGTCCCAGTTATGTTGGCAAGCTGTGCCGAGCCTGAGCGAGCTGAGTCGCCTCAGCAAGCCGAACTGAGAAGCATCCTAGGGCGGTTGACAGAGATTCTAGGACCGCAGGGAATGGATGCCCTGCGATCTTCGCAAAAGTAAATGTCTATTTTGCAATTACCTACAGTGAACTTCTCAACCATCAATACAAGCTGCATGCGTGACATAGATATCTAGACAGGAATCCAGATATCCACCCAGATATTAGATTTGATCTATGCAAACCACTGAAGGAGGTAAGGGCTCGGTACCGCTGCCTATACGGCGATTTGAAGTGAAACGGTGAAGTGGGGATTTTGTTTGGGTAGAGCCGATGACCGGCGGGATTGAAACTGATCATAAGGATCCGGCCCCAAAATATTCCAACAAAAGTGCTCCTGACCTTCCACCGTCTGGGGCCGGCGATGGTTCGCGGCGACGATCTCTGGGCATTGCGCCTCGGCACGGCCGAGATGGACCCCGCGGATCTCGCCCACGATTGGATACTTGCACCTCACCCCCGAGTCAGCTTCCAAGAGCCAGTGCGTGAGGGGCACGATGACGAATATATAGGGATTCAGAGTCGAGCTAGGAATTGGCCCTGCTGACGTCGGATCTTTTTGCAGTCGTCGCACAATCGAATCGTCATCGCTGAGAACGGCTGAGCGCCATCCGCTGGAATGAGAAAATCCGAGGCAGGCTCATCTCCACACACGCCGCAAACGTCCTCTCGACCTGTCTCTTCCAAGATCTGTTTTGTGTGGGAAGCCTGTCGAGGGTCAAACTGCTCCAAGGCCATAAACCATTCACGGCTATGGGGAACAAGGTAAATGTCTGGCATGTCGAACATTATGGCACCTGAGATTCCAGGTCAGCGGGCCTCAAGCGATTTCGTCCTAAGGCTACGTGAGTTGCTTTGTCATAGCTGGCTACGATGCTTGGCTCGCGATAAACCCGACACATTCTTCTGCCTTCTTTCCCCAATTAATAATGCGGCCGGCGAAACATCGAATTTGTCGGCAAGCGCCTGGATTTCGTCTTCCGCCACCGCATCATTATGGCACTGGGGACCGGCTAAGCTGGGAGTATTTCTCGCTTTTATTTCGCCTTCACTGACGTACATGATCTCTGTTCGACAACTGGGAGAGGTCCAACAAGTCACCATTTTTGGATAAATATGATCCGTAAAATCAGCATTTTGCGTCAGATATATAAACAGTGACTTAACTAGTAACTGAGATGCTATGTCCTCTAAATGCCCCTTGCTCGGTGTGTGGGTGCGCTGCCAATATATCGATTCTAGAAGCGTATGTTTGACCTAATTCGAGGCCGACTGCCTCGGAAGGACGGATGTTCTAGCGGACATCCTTCTACGTAGCGAGAGGTCCGGCTCTGTCGGGTGCAATGCCATTCGAGCTCGAACGAAGAAAAGGGAGCAGCAATGCGCCATGCTTTATCGGCCGATTGCAGCCAGTATTAGGTCGGACCAAATCCGTCTTCGGTACACTCTTGAGCGAGGAAGACGAGGCACTGGATCATATTGGAAGTTTAGCGTCAGATCTGGACCTCATCCGGAATATTGATCCGCCTGGCTTCATTGCATTTTTGACACTGGTTGCGGTGCTTATAGAAGGCTTGAGCGTACTGCCCGGTCGCATCGTCTGGAACATTGGGAAGCATGCGATCCAGGGTAGGGTCGTGCGCCGCCCAGCGATAGAGCAGGATCATACCGGTGTCGCAGGCCGGCGGATCGAAGTCTTCGCCGCGCTTCGAGATCAGAAATCGCGCATTGAACTCGCTTGGTCTCATCGAAGATTACTGCGGAAGGCGATGGCAGCTGATGAGTTCCTCGGACCCATCAGCATGCCTTTTTTGAGATGCTACGGCTCGTGGTGAAGGCGGCCCGGTCTCATCGTCAAAACAACAAAACCTGAGTCCCAGCTGCATCCAGTAGTCAATAATGAATGGATGGATGTCGCCAGGGAGCGCGGGCTCGGACACTTGGAAGGGCTAGGCCTTCTGGATTTCTTAAGGGTGAGGCGCGAAGAGATGCATCTCAGCCAAGAAGAAGCCTCAAGAAGAATCGGACTGGCTTCTCTCGCCCATTATGGTCACTTCGAGAGAGGAACCCGCGAGGTCCAGATTGAATACATCCGCCCCATCGCCTTTATGCTTGAAGTCCCGCCCGGGCTCATTCTGGAGAAGTACCTAAGACATAGGTACGGTGCAGGCGAAGACCGATGGCTTGTGGATGAGCTCTATGGCCCGGACTTGGCGATCGCACACAAAGTTAAACGGCTCTCAGAAGAAGAGAAGAAGGGCATCGCAATGATGGTCGACCTCTTCCTCACTAAAAATCGATAGAGCGAGGGTGGAAATCTCAAAAGTATAAGATTCGCTTTTATTTGTATCACGTTGATTTAAATAACCTCCAGTGAAATACTTATGCCGGTTATGAGGTCGACGGCTCGCTGGGCCGCAGCGGTAGCCTGGATGACCAGGCGGTTGTCATTCCGAAGTGCGGCGATCCAGTGCTGTATATACGAGTGGGTGTTTTGCTCTGTCCGTTCCGTGGCAATTTGCGCCCAAACACAGAGAAACGCGGCTCCTGTCTCGGCTACCAATTCTTCCCTGCTGTAGAGCTCGTCTCCGAAGGACTTGCCGAAGTCGCGATTGAGCCGGCTTGGATGGCCGGTACTGTGGACCAACTCGTGAAAGAGCGTCGAGTAATAGTGTGCGGTATCGACGAAGCGAAAGCGGGCGGGAAGGTGAACGGAGTCTGTACTCGGTCGATAGTAGGCGCGACTCTCTGTTTTGATCTCGGTGCGAATGGCCGGGCGGCCGGCCCAATCCCTCACAATGGCTTCGCAGGCTGCGTCGTTTTCGACCTCGCTTCTCTCAGACGTTTCGATTGTTGGGACATCCAGTCCATCGCACTGTTCACTGTTGAAGACGTTGTAGTAGGTCAGAACGTAGGGACCGCGTTTGCCGTCTGCTTCATCTTCGGCCCCGGATCGATCCTCTTCTCGTGCCGGGAGCTGTTTGTAAAAGACGATGGATTCGCTTCGTTCCCCTTTGCGGACAGATCCTCCCATCTCCTGGGCTTGTTTGAAGGTCAGCCAGAAAGGCGAGCTGTACTCGGCAGACCAGAGCAACATGACGTTCACGCCTCGGTAGGGTCGGCCCGTCTGGAGATTGCGGGGGAAGAAACCACCCTTGTACTTTGGAGCCTGCCAGGGTTTCTGCCAGGGGATGACACCCTTCTCTAGGCTGGCGATGATTCGATCGGTGACCATCTGATAGATATTGAGCTTCTGCGACATGAGTTTCTCTCCTTTGCTTTTGTCTTTGCCTGTCGTGGAACACGGCATAGCTAAATGCCGAACGCCTCCTGGCGAAGGCGGGGTAGCAAAGTGCAAGGGGAGGGGTATCTCCCACCCGAAGTTCGTTGGAACGAACGAGGGCGCAGTCTTATCGCGTGATTTTGCGCAGCAAAATTATGGGGATACCCTTGCGCTGCGCTAGGGCAGAGCCCTTAGGGAGGTTTGGTTACCGCATCCAGTGCGTGCCGCACAGAAATATTGCCTTATGTTGTTTGGGCGGGAGAACCGAGTAATCAGAAGAAACATGAAAAAGGCCGCCCGAAGGCGGCCCTCTCTATATATTGAGTGAGATTAGAAATTAGCGGGATCGTCCGCAGCCTCTAGACCGTGGTCGTCTTCTTCGGTCTCGGCTACATCGTTATCGTCGAAGATGGAATAGTCCAGTTTACGAACCTTGGTGACCGTGACGAAGGTCGTTGAGATGGTCATCTCGCCCTTGTTGTAGCTTCCGGTACGAAGCTCGCCTTCGATGAAGATGGCGTCGCCCTTCTGAAGTCGTCCGCAGGCTGTAGCGTTATGGCCCCAGGCCTCGACGTTGTACCAGTCGGTTATTGTGGTGATCTCTTCGCCTTTGCGGATCTTCTTGTTGACGGCAACGCTGAATCGGGTGACCTTGCGTCCGCGGGGAAGCTCGCGAGTTTCGGGGTTCTTTCCAAGACGACCTTCGATCTGTACGAGTGCTTTCATGTGAATTCTCCTTTGTGCTTTTCTCTATCCCGTTCGGGACACACCTCCCGAAGGGTGCGAAGGCGGTGAACTCCCAAGAGCGCTGACCAGCGCGGGCCAAGCAATGAAGTTCTTGGAGACGGGACCCGGAGCCTGTCGAGGGGGGAGGAGGCCAAGACCCAGAGGGCGCCGAAGGCGAGTTCTTTGCGCCGTCGCCGCAGGGCGAGAACGTTCTTGGACTGAAGCAGTGTCCGAACGGGTGCAGAGAAATGTACGGAGAAGAGCGAAGCTTCCTAGATCATACGAAGTCAGACGACCAATATCGAATTCTGCTGCCCATGAAACCAAAGAGTCAAAACCGCAGATGGGATGATCTGCAAGGCGATGCCGCTGTTCTCAGAACGGAATGTACGAGGCCTTGATTGTTAAAGCTTCCAGCTGGGTTCGGTGCATGACACTCGTTCTAGAAAAGGCTCGAAGTGTAAAGTAGGGAATTATGGCGCGACCCATCTCATGGCTGCCTCGACTGCATGCTATCCGACAATCGGTCGCCAACTCAGTACGGTCGCACTATGATCGCCACGACTTAGAAAACCTGTTTGGAATCGGTGGTCGCGCTGCACAGGAGTTGTTCAAGTGTCTGCCCACGACTCAAGTGGGTCAAAGCCTCCTGGTGGCGAAAGAAGATCTTTCCGAACTGTTGGACGGAGTCCACGACGCCCCCGATCCTGCAGCGCATCTCGCTGCGATCAAGGAAAATCCTCCTGGCAAATCTCGGAAAAAGCTACGATTGCTGATTCGGAAAGATCAAGCTGTCACCACTCTTGATTCGCTTCCTGAAAATCTTCGTTTAGAACGGGGGCAGCTAACCGTCAACTTCCGAACTTCCGAAGAACTAGCCGTCACTCTGTACGGGTTAGCTCAGATCCTGGAAGAAGAGCTCGAAGAATTTGAAAGGCGTTACCAAAAGATTGAAGAACCCGATGACTCAATATCTCCTGAAAAGCTTGATCTCCAGCGTCTCCTTAGAGAGCTCGACGACATCGAACATAAGCGGACCTAGGGGAGTCTTCTTTTCCGGTGTGTCTTAAATCACGGTGGAACTTCTCGGAGCTGCCAGCGTATCCACGCCAATGCGATTTGCGACATCATCTCGGCATCTCTTAGCGTCAGCCATCTGGACATTTGTTGCCTTAATCCGCCTGACGGTCGACCGACCATACGCCACGGACATCAGCAATAGCTGTGACACGGGTCTGGTGGCGGGTTCTTATCGCCACGCGGACGGCGATGTCAGCACTGAAAGAAACCTAGAGATCACGCGCCCATATAGCGGCAAGGGAAGAATGATTGTGACCGTATGTGCCGGCGACCGTTCGCATCTTGCCAACGTTGGACGGCCAGCTGCACCTCAACGTCGTTGTAGAAGGTCGCCCCCATGGCTCTATGAACAGCTTTGTTCGAAAGGTAGAGGTTCAGAATGACAGTGCAGAGGCGGCGAAAAGTTTTCATATCGGTATGGGCGATTACTACCGATATGCCGACTTATGAGGACTGATCGAAAACACCAGTCGAATAGAGCGCATCGCCGGTGTTAATGATGAACGCCGAGCCTCTGCCTGCCGTATCTGCGCTGCGTTGAGTGGTTGCTACTAATTCAACGCCCGTAATGTCTTTGGGGATTGCAGAAACCGGTTCACCGCAAGATTCAGCAGCCAATCTGATCGCAGAGATCTGACCTTTGGCCATGTGAATGATTTCATCGCCACGGATGGCAAATGCATTTCCCAGTACACCAAACTCAGGCCATACCTTTTCGAGGGTATGGTGATGGAGTCGAACGAGCGGAAAGTCCATGTAGTAGTTGAGCCACACGTCACCGCTCGCGTCCACATTCAGCGCATAGCAATCACAGATCATCGGCAAGTTATTCTGCTCTGCGAACTCGGCATACTTAAAGAGACCATTCCCCGAAGAATCAAAGCAAACCAAACCTTGCCGACCGATTCCATTGCCGAACACGCCCTCATCGAAATAGCTCACCCAAATGCGGCCATCGGTAGTCGTCTGAATGGATTCGATCGCATCTCCAAGTTCAACTTTAGAACGCGACGCTCCAGATGCGTCATGAAATGATGCATGCCCTCCACGACTGTCCGCGAGCAGCCACCCGCTTTCGAAACGCTGAACATGAGACGTTGAAATGCCTTGTGAGTGATCAAAGGCGACAGATTGAAGCTTACCTGCTTCCTCATAGATGACGTGATGAGCTTTGGGCGGTGTCCTGTACCAGCGTGACCAAGCTTTCATATCACGATGAAAATCTGGTTGCGGGGGTTTACCCTCGACATACAACAGCAGCGGGTGACCGGACCAGTCTGCCGATAAGCTCACGAGTTTCCAGTCGTCGGGGATATCAATGAGATCGAAGACTTTGCTGAAGTAAGGCAAACCCATACCTAGAGGATACTGTGAATTCCCTTAGCCTCATTACTCCTGATAAACGCCGATTTCGGAAGTAATCCAGCAGCCTGTTGACTGGCTCGAAGAGTGCATCGCCCGGAATTCGATAGTTGACGACTGGTCTCGCCGCCCGTCAGCAAATATAGGACTTATTGAGACGAACACTACGGTTCGGGGTATCAACGGAAATACCGAAGCACGCCTTTTTGTGAATGCGACGGCGGACTTTATATCCCATGAGCGGCGCAGAGCAGTTGGTCAGGTTTCCTAGTTCGGCAAAATGCGCACTTCGCTGCGGAAGTTATGGTAGTCATCAAAAGTGAAGACGCTCATGCGAGTTTCGTATGGTCCCCAACTAGCGAAAGTAAGGCCATTCCATTGGGCGGGAGCCATCGCAATCGAGCGTCCCCTCTCGATACTGACGCTATATACAGGTACAACAAAGGTTCTGCCGTGAATATCCACTGGAGCGTAGCTCACCATCACGTCGCTGCGCTTGGTTGGCACAAATCCACCTAAGATGTCCTGCACTTGAACGCGAAGGATAGCACCGTTCCGCGGATCAATCGCAACCTCTACATGGGATGCGGTGGATATCTCCATCCGACCGCGGCCTCCATGATTGGGAAAGCAGCACCCTGACAGCGTCACTCTCGGAGTTCCGGGATTTTCGTAAGCGAAGACAGCAAGCCGACCGGTAGCGCTCTTTTCCCAGCGTTTCCAGGTGAAGCGGGTGCGATCAGCAAACAGGACTTGCAGCGAATTGAGGATCGGGCCAAACGTACCGTAGCTCTCTAGTGATTGATTACTGCGGGGTACGGGTTCCCCCTTCTCATCCACTACTACCTCGTCGCCATGGCGATAGACTACTGTTTCCTTCGATTGGGTGACATCCTGGGCAGGAGTGCCACGGTAGTAAATCGCGCTTCGTCTCGCAAAGAGATCTGGCAATTTTGGGACGATGGTGTCCAGATAATCGGCGGCGGTGGACAGAATCCTCTGTTGTTCGACCTCTTTCGGCGGTGGATCCCGAAGAACTTCTGAACTCGGCGGTTCGAGAAATGCCGATTGGTGTGCGAGTTCGTCGAACGGGTGTGTGTCGCCATGCCAGCCAGTGAGCCTCAGGAATTGCTGAAGCTCGGTGGGGCTCAAACGTTCTGTAAGTTCAAGCTGCTGGAGTCGTCTTGGAATCGGCTGTTTACTCGGAAAGTCTGCCCCTCCAGCCATGCCGCGATTGACGCTCAGGAGAATCGTCTGCAACTGAGCTACTGTCACGTGCTGAATGGTTAGATTCGGTGGGTCTTCGTAATAAGGCTCATCATAGTAGCCTGTGGTGGTATGAGCCGTGAGATTCGGTTGGCTCACCTCCACTTTCAATGAGTGATACTCTTCCGTTCGTGTAGGTAAAGGTTCAAAGGTGAGGGTGTAGTAATTCTGTTCCGCATCAATCGCATCCTGAATCTGGCGAACCCTGTCTCCTCCAAAAGAAAACACACGGCCGCCCGATTGAACTGCCAGGACTTTCTTATATAGATTCATCCAACTCGCGGATTGAAGCGGCGATGTGCCGCGCAGAAACTTCTCCCACTCGGAGGGGGCCTCTTCGTGTTCTGTCTCAGCCAGAGAATCTAACGTCACGCGAGCCTGTCTCAGGAGCGCCGAGAACCAGATAATCTTTTTGAAAAGATCGAGACGGTGTTCCTGCGCATGGTCGCCGCTGAGGGTACCGGTCAAGGGGTAAAACGGCGTGGGGCAACCAGGGGACGATTCCGTTAACAAACTTTGGCCGTCTGCGGCGAATGCACCTGATCCTCCAGGCTTCAGTCCGGGCCCAATCCAGAGAAGCAGTTTTCGTCCTGGCCTAGAAACCTCGAGCGTTGCAATGGTGCCGAGAGCCCTCAAACCAGTCATCGCAGGAATGAGACGAAAGTTGTTATCGCCCGGCTTGCACAAGTTCGGCGGAGGAACAAAATATGTCTTATCTTTGTTATCCGCACTCACAGCCCGGGCTAGAAATTCTCCATCGAGAGACGGCCCGGCGGTAAGAAAAAAGCCGGATTTTTCCAGCGAATAAATCGTCACTGGATGCGCCAGCTTGCCTGCATTTCGCCGTAAAAACTCCGCCGCCTGTTGTCGCTCTTGCTGCTGAAGATCCGGTGAATACTTAACCGCACCATATTCGCTTCGCTGTTCCTTAAGGCTTCCCGGCAGATGGAGCATATCCAGAAGCAAGATGACGCTCAAACCATCGTCGCTTGCCGCAGGCGAGTCGTTGGGATTTCGGAACGCAACCACTGATTGCGTCACCCCATTCTCCAGAACTTTAAAATCGGTCCGTTTAAGGTCATCCACCGCTTTGCCCGCTTGGTCGGATACAACCACATCCAGGCGAATAAGGCCCTCGAGGCTCACCGCCTCACTCGGAAGCTCTTGTCGTAATCCAGGCCGTTCGGTGGGAGATGGAGCGGATGTGCTGATCCCCACGCTTCCGGTTTGCCCCGGAGCATGAGCAAGAAGAACCAGAAACCCAATGACGGTTGATCCGCAGAATCTACGCACCGAGAGCTCATCGCCTCCAAATCGCACCGTAGAGTATACGGTTTCGATAAACGATGTCGAGAACCACTCTCAGATACCGTGGAACCATGGATTCGAAAGAACCCGCCTATGCGGCCGTCGATCCAACCTAGCACACATCTTCCGGGCTCCGGTCGAATCGTCGCCAACCTTGAAGCTGCTAATGAGTACACGGGGAAGAGAATGCAATTGATGCCAAATCGCCAATGCGCTTATCGAGCCAATCGAGGACCTCAGAAGTGACTATTTACAATGGTTTGTAAATCGCCACGATATTAGAGGGACTGGAGCAATGTGCCGATGTCTGCCGCAGCTCTGCAGATTTTTGTCGAACAGTCGCGATATTGCATCTTCAGAGAACGAGGCTCCGGGACAGAGATACCGATCGAACCTACGATCGATCCGTTCGCGATCCGTATGGGGGCAGCAATGCAACGCATTCCTTCCTTATACTCGGCATCGTCCGTTGCGAATCCACGTTTCTTGATCTCTGCACACTCTTCAGCAAGCTCGCGGATATTGGTGATTGTGTCTTGAGTGTATTCTTGCAGCCGCGAGGACCCAAACAGGGACTTCAGTTCTCGTTCATCTGCATCTGCTAGCAGCGCCTTGCCGTGAGCTGAGCAGTAGAGTGGGACAAACTCCCCTATCTGTCCAGCCACGGCAATAGCGTGTTTAGAGTAAGCAGAATCGATGAAAAGTGCTTTGTTAGCTTCTCGTATTGCTAGATGTGCAGTCTCGTTCAGTTCTTTTGCAATCCGCTTGAGATGCTGATGAGCTATCTTGACCAGCATATTGCCCCAGTCGTATTGATTAGACAGAACCCATATAGCAGATCCGAGAACGTAGTCCTTTCGGCCCGCCGGCGAAGCGAGGAAACCTTGACGGCGGAGTGTCTGCGCGAGCCGAGACGCATTGCTTCGATCGATCATCAGAAGCTCTGACAGATCTTTAGTGGAGACCGCTTCTTTGGATAGAGCAACCGCGCGCAGGATCGTCAATCCTCGGTCGAGACTCTGGACGAAAGACGCCGGAGCGGTTCTTCTGATTGGCATAGAATTCCTTCTCGTAGGAATCAGAGGTCTATTCAAACCCAATATCGCCATGGTCTGCTTACGCGCTGGAAACAGATTCTCAATCGTTATGCCTCACTCACGCCGGAGAACTTTCATCGGATCGTTAGAGGCCGCCCGCAAAGCAGGAATAAATGTGGCAACAAAAATAGTTACCAACATGAGCAGCGAGACCGAGGTCAGGACGGCGTAATTTTGGACTGCATTCGGGATCAAACCGGCGAGCGGTTTATGGAGGGCGGCTATAATCAACGATCCCGCTACAAGGCCGACGATGACACTGGCAACCGATGAGAACAGGGCCACTCGTAGAAGGTGACCGCGTTGGGCGCCGAAGGCCATGCGGACGGCAAACTCCGGCGTTCGCTGGGCTATCCGATACCCGGCGACGCTGTAGAGGCCGACAGCGGCCAAAGCTAGCGCGATGGCCGAGAAGACGCCGAATAGAATCGAAACAAGACGACCACGTTGCCATTCCGGTTGGCGTCCGATCCATGTTTCGAGGTCAGAGGTGCGACCGGAGATCTGTTGGTCGGGATTGACGTTGGCGATTTGCTTTTGAATGACCCGCAGCATCGTAAGAGCAGGCCCCTGAGTGCGAACCAATATCTGGACATAGGGAGGCGTCAGCAACGTGTAAGGTACGTAAATCGCTGGTTCGATAGGCTCGTTTAGTCCGGAGTTCACGGCATCGCCAACAATCCCTATGATCTGAAGCCATCCATCGCTCCCGGGAGCTGCCTGCATACCAGCAGGAGGATCAATCAGCCTCGGAAAACGGAGGGAGTGCCCGATAGGATCGTCGTCGGGAAAATATTGGCGCGCGAAAGCCTGATTGACGATAACCACGAATGCACCGTGGTTCAACTCAGCTTCGGTCCAGTTACGCCCCCTAATCACGGGAATACGAAGGGTCTTGAGATATTGATCGTCGATAAAGTTTGCGCCAATTTGAGGTTTCTCCGATGAAGGCTTGCCAAGAATCTCAAAAGGCATTCGGCCGCCATTGTGTGGCGGATTGGCAAAGAAATTAATACTGGCGGAGATGACGCCAGGGGTATCGGCAATGCCTTGGCGGATCTGCTGGAAGTAAGCTACTCGTTGCGGAAGGCTGGTGTACGTATACGGGCGAAGCGTGAGTCGAAGAGCGAGAATGTTGTGCGGGTCGAACCCGAGCGGCATTCGCATGAGCCGATTAAATCCCGTAATTGCGGTGGCCGCAGTCGTTAGAAGGAGTAAAGTGAGGGCTATTTGCCCAGCGATGAGAGTCGCATGAGTTCGTTTTCCATGCGAGTCACCAACAACTCGGCTCACGCCAGATTGCATGACATCGTTGGGCTGAGAGCGCGCCAGTCTGAGAGCCGGCCATGTACCGAAGACGATGCCAGTGACGAATCCAAGTGCAACGCTGAAGAGCAAAATTGGGATGTTGATACTGAAATCCGCTTCCGGCGCAAAGGATGCTTCCGGTAGCCTCTTGACGACGGCGTCGATAGCTGCATAAGCGAGCAAGATGCCGAGTCCTGCGCCAGTGATCGAGAGGAGAAGCGATTCGACAAGGAGCTGACGAACGATGCGGTAGCGGCTCGCTCCTAGTGCCGCGCGGATCGAGAGTTCATGACGTCTGGTTGATCCGCGTGCCAACAAAAGAATTGAAACATTCGCGCAGCCGATAAGCAAAAGAAGCACAACTGCGCCAAAGAGCAGGTAGAGTGTGCCACTTAGCTGGTGGGCGTAGCCTTCGAGAATGTTCGTAACGTGGAGATGGAACTGGCGCGGAAACTCGCTAGGGGTCTCTTCTTGAAACTGCCGATAGAGTGGGGTGAGTTGCGAGGCAATAGCAGAAGCGGTTACACCGGGCTTAAGCTTGACGAGATGGCCAAAATCGTCGCCACGCACCAGCTTCAGTGGAAGGAAGATGTCCTGGTCCATCCAACGATAACGGGGTGGAATGACGCCGATGATGCGGTAGTCCTGATGATCGAGTTGTATGGACTTCCCGACCACTTTGGGATCGCCTGAGTAATGACGCTGCCAGAATTTGTAGGTAATGACGGCGACGGACTGCGGATCTTGGCCTTCGGGAGCGTCGATGGGCTCGATCATGCGACCCAAGAAAGGCGGGATGCCTAGGAACTGGAAGCTGTTGCCGGTAGCACGCGTGACATCGACTGATTCTGGAACGTCGGCTCCTGTGATGACTACGTTTGCGGTCTGTATCCCAATGACGTCCTCAATACCTGTCACCTTGCGAAGTTCTTGAAGCTGTCCGCCCGATAGATGATGGAGGTATCCGAACTGGTCGGAAAGGCCGGGTGAAACTACACGTATCTGGCAGATTCGTTCAGGAGCAGGGTACGGATAAGGATGCAGCATGGCGTCGTAAATGACGCTGAAGACAGTAACCGTAGCTCCGATCCCCAGCGCGAGAGAAACGATTGCGACGATCGAGATAGACGGATTCCGATAAAGGGAACGGAGGCCGAAGCGGAGATCTCCTACGATCTCATGGAGCGGACGAAGGCCAATCGTTTCAATGTATTTTTCTTTCTGAGTGCTGGGTTGGCCCAGCTCAACTCTGGCCTGACGGCCAGCCTCTTTTGGGGAGAGACCTTGATCAACAAGATGCTGGGCACGGGAATCGATGTGAAATTGCAGCTCCGCCTCTACTTCACCAGCCAAGTCCGATGAATGGACCAGCGCTTTCCACCAAGAACGTATAGCTCCCAGAATATTCATGGTCTCTACGAAGTCGCCCCTAGGATTCCGTTCACGGCTTCGGTCATCTCGCCCCACTTTGCCGTTTCTAACTTAAGCTGACGGCGACCTGCGGCTGTGAGACTGTAAAACTTCGCACGTCGATTGTTTTCAGATTCTCCCCACTCACCGCGGATGAGATCTCTATGCTCGAGCCGGTAGATAGCGACATAAAACGATCCCTGTGGTATCTCGATACGGCCTCCGGACAGTTGCTGGATACGGAGAAGTATCCCGTAGCCATGCAATGGACCGAGGGAGATGGACTTGAGTATGAGCACCTCCAAAGTGCCTTGTAGCAGGTCGACCTGCTTAGCCATGCAACTCCCTCCTATTTGGAATAGGAGAGTACGATGGATATGTTTCGGATGTCAATTGCTTTTAACAAAAAAGGTTTATTGTTCGCAATAGCCCATGCACTCATCGAGGCAATCTAGGAAACACAAACGAGGGTTTTAGAATGCGACACTATTTGTGGCCAACCGTCCCGAACGAGACCGATGAACCCGTCTGCCATCTCGCGCTCTTCATGTCCAGGCCACTTGCGTTCGAAGTCGAGGACTTGGGTGTCGAAACGCAATGATTTTCCAAATAGCTAGCCTCAATCACTGGCACGATCTTCAGGACAACCCACAGAAACTAGATCGATAAAACACTCTCAAAGAGGACTAGCATGCCGCTCGGCATGGATACGATGCGAGCGTCGGTGTTTGAAATGTTTTGCGCATTCAACCCATCCCTTAGCCTGCGTATGTGGAATCGCGTTGACAGCCTAAAGTGCTGATGTGGGTTTTGAGTCATCAAACAGCAGGCTTTTCACTAGACATTTAGTGCCGGCGGTAGGATACTTTTGGCCTCTCGGTCATGCAGTGCAATCGAATCTGCTGAGGTGTCATTTGAGCTCTAAGCAAATACGTTGCGGACCTACAGATTCGATGTTCCATCTTGGTTCCAAGAAACTTGAGCTCTGGGAATTGGCGGGCGGAATGATCGCACTGCTCCTGATCACTGCAACTGCTCTCAATAGCGTAATGCCTTTTAGCTCTGCGTTGCACAGGAGCTTCTTCAGCCTGGTCCTTGAGACCGAATTCTGTGTGGGGTTCTACTACAGTTGGAGTGGAGACTGTACTGTTATGAGTTCAGCTCTTGCTGCGGCAAAGACGGCATTCCTAGGTCTCGCACCTGAGGCCGCCCTCGCAATCGCTGGCAGCATGGGCCTGTTCCACATTACAGTCCTGAAGAATGACGGTACTGCTGATCAAGCAACGCGGGGTATCGTGGATTTCTGTACTCGAACGGATGCAACGATCTCACCAATATATATACTCCTAGCAGTTCCAATATCGATAGCAGGCGCACTCGTCGTGGGATTGATAGGAGCGCTACTGGCTAGGTTTGCATCAAGGCGCTCGCCCCAAACAGCTTAAGCAGCTGGCCACGAGAGGGCGAACCCACGTAAGCGAACCATCTGGCGCAACAGAGACGCCGTACATTTCCCCCTCAGTACGCCCTGCGTTCAGAAGCATCGTGAACGTTCAAATTACAAGGACCCTTCTCTCCACTATGACTAGTCATCGACCGTAGGTGAAGCTCTTGTGCGTGGACGCAAACCTATGAGTGCGGTCTCGGTCGGGCGCTAGCAAGGTTGTAATTTACAGCTTCCATGCTATCTTTATGTGCATCAATAGGTTGCCACAGGCCTGACAATCTAAATCGTCCGATCTTGATTCCATAAATTTGATTATTAGTGGAAGGACTTCTGCGATGAAGCGATTATTAAACGCAATGGCGATGATCGTTTCTCTGCTGATCGGGTCATCGGGCATTTCGCAGACTATCGTCGCCACTCCAAGCTCCGTTCTGTCGGACGGAACCGTAGCCGTCACAGTCACAGGTTTGAAACCTGGCGAGCCCGTTACGATTCGAAGCGAGCTGGCCGATGGTGAGAATAAAGTCTGGTCAGCAGAAGCCGATTTTGTCGCGGATGAGAGAGGTGCCGTTGATCTCTCTCGGCAGGCGCCGGAGAAGGGAAGCTATCGAGGCGTGTCTGCCATGGGATTGATTTGGTCCATGCGTCCTTCCCAGAGAGAAACACACATCTATCGCCCACCTAAAGATCTGCAGCCTCAGATAATCAAGTTCTCAGTCATCACGGAGGGCAAAGAGGGCTCGAGTGCGATGCTCGAAGAGTTGTTCCTTACAAATCAGGTGAAACAAGTACGTCTTGATGGAGCTTTGCATGGCACATTCTTTGTTCCTATCGGAGCCGCAAAGCATGCGGCGGTACTTGTCGTCGGCGGGTCAGAAGGCGGCACACCGGTATCCAAAGCGGCGTGGCTAGCGTCGCATGGCTACCCGTCCCTCGCCCTGGCTTACTTTGGTTCTCAAGGGTTGCCACAGAAGTTGGAGAAGATACCTCTAGAGTACTTCGGGCAGGCCTTGAGCTGGCTGACGCAGCGGCCGGAGGTCGATAAGGACAGGCTTGCAGTTATGGGAACATCCCGGGGCGGGGAACTGGCGTTGGAGCTAGGCTCGCTTTATCCGATCGTCCATGCAGTCGTCGCCTATGTGCCAGCAAACGTTCGCTACCCTGCCTGCTGCGGAGGTGCAAGAGGCGCAGCATGGACACTGAAAGGTTTGCCTTTGGCCTATGCCCTGCCCGGAAGAAATCGAACTGTGGCAAGCATCCAGCCGATGGCCTTGATTCCTGTCGAACAAACGCATGGACCTATTCTTCTAATCTCGGGACGGAGTGACGGTATCTGGCCATCATCCGACATGACAAACGACGTCGCGCGGCGCCTCCGCCAGGACCATTTTGCGTTTGAGGTAGATCGCTTGGACTATCCGCACGCTGGCCACCGAGCTGGCCTGCCTCAGATTATCCCTGCGTGGTCATCGGGCGTGACTCATCCGGTGAGTGGTGCGACAGAAGATTATGGTGGAACTCCGGAGGGTAATGCAGCCTCATCGCTTGATGCGGCTCCCAAGGTGCTTGAATTCCTCGATAAAGCATTCACGAGTTCCATAATCGGCCCATCGGCGTCTGGACTCGACAGTCGCTAAAGAATCCAAATGTCGGAGTCGTCATGAGATTACTACATGTACTGATTTCCATCACTTCATCACTCGTCGTTGGAACGGCTCGGCAAAGCGCGGCACAAACAGTCGCGATAGCGAATGTTATCGAAGCGCCCTTCACCGCTACCTGGAGCTGGACTCGTATAGAAACAAGAACGGACGGTACTCAAACCAGTACCGTGGTCGCCACAGCACAATTGGCTCGAGACAGTTATGGAAGCACCTACGAAGCGGACTTTATGAACGGACATCTTACTGCGATCTGGATCGTTGATGTGTCAAAGAATCGTAGGATCACGATCAATTCGCAGAACTCCACTTATCGCTACCTTCCCATATCTGAACCCGCAGGCAAGCTGAGGACGCACTCGGTCGGAGAGATCTTCAAAGAACTGCAGGGCCTACTGGAAGGCTTCAACGAGCATCCGGATCGTCCAGCTGCTTCTGGGGCAAGTTGGCACTTCACATCGCTTGGCTGCCACGCGGAAAAGGGATTCAATCTTTGCGGTCTCAGGGACGAGGTTTCGTCAGATACACAGGAACATCACGTCAGAGACACATGGTGGTCCGATCTAGGTCTGATGATTTCGTCGTTAGAGCAGACGGACCATCTCACTGGGAGCGAAAAAGGTCTCCGATCTGTAACCTACAAGCAGGAGGTCGCAGCTCTTCAGCGCGCAGATCCGAGCTCCGAACTCTTTGATATTCCTACAGGGTTCACACTAGAATCATCTGTTTCCAGTGAAAATCATGATGGCAGGTAGGGAGAGCCCCGAAGCGGCCGATTATCTAGTTTCAGTTCGGACAACTAACCGTCGTAATCGGTACGCACCTAAGGTAGTGGAATCATCTCTCCGCATTCTGTGCCCTTGTAGATGTGTGCGGTGTCACCTTCGCGTTTCCACCATTGCGACCACTTCGCTAATTCAGCTTGCCGGTTTCGGTGAAACGGATCTCGCACGGCGGTTCGGTGGGTCAGAAGCTGCAGCGCGTAGCCAGCTCGATCGCTGATATTGATGTCTGGGCTTATTAGGTAATCCAGCAACACCGGTATTGCATCGCGTGAACCCGTAGAGCCCATCGCCATAATCGCGTTGCCTCCGGTGAACTCCCGATCCGGACTCCTTGCAAAATCAACCAGCATTGGGAGTGCTTTGTCGCCTCCGAGTTCGGCCGCATAAGCGGGGTAGGGGCTGTTCCGGACATTTTTCTCAGCTGCGTCACGTAGTAGGGGATACCACCTCTGATCGCCGGTCTGGGCCAAGTAGCGAGCCGCCTCGATTTGCTCGCTTGTGGCCGAACCTTCCATCAACTTAGCCATGGCGTGGATGCTTCGGGGAGTGTTGAGGCGGTGGAATGCGAGCGCCGCATACCTTCTGAACTCTGGGTTATTTATGAACTCCAGCAGCATCTCCTCCAAAGATGGTGGCGCGATACTAGCCAGAGTCCGTGCGGATTCAAATCGTTTCCTTCGATCGTTTGAAATCAGGCTGTCGAGCCACGGTTGAAGCTCATTCGGTGCGATGGCGTTCTCTTCCACGCGAAAGTTCAGCTTTACGTGCGCATCTCCTGCGGTCGCCTTTCCCACGCCGAAGTTCTTGGCCTCTACCCAGTAATCGCCAGGCGAATTGATTTCGTGATCGAAGTTCAGCAGAAACCGCTCTGTGGAGGACTCGCCGGGGCGTAATAACCTTGGTTGCTGAGGCGGACCGTTATAGACGCAGCTCTCGAATCCTGGGCGGGGACACAAAGGTGTCGGGATTGGGTCATTTGAGACCGTAATCGAGTGACCAGAGCAGCCAGGTTGTTCCGGGTCGAGAATACCGGCGACCGTTACCGGTTCCGATCCGTTATTCGTAAGCCGGTAGTAGAGGAAGACGGGTTCCCAATGAGCGAAGGAGGCTTTCTCCAGATAGAACTTGCCCGTTAGCTGTCCAACGGCCGGTACAGGCAAGAGAAGCGACAGACATGCGAGGAGCTGTCGGAATTTCACGCCTGCATCATATAACATCAGTCGCCTAACACCCGAGTTCCATCAGCGCGTAGGAGAAGATTGAGGTGCGCCCAGCGAATTCAATGCGAGATTTCCGCCTCGGGTTGATTGGCCACGACATCGATCCGCCGGCATGCGAAACGGGTCTGATCCTACCTTGTCGAGCGAGTCATGTTCCGATCCTAGACCGAACAGAGATTGCGGACGACGAGACAGGGAAGTGCGCTGAGGATCTCTATAACATCGGAAAGGGTGTTCGAAGTGCAATAAAGAGCGGTGAAACATGGCTGCGGACGGCTTCAGATCTGAGCCGAGTCCCATAGGTGAATTGATTGGTAGTCCGAGTCGGCAGGTAATCTCCCGGATCGATCGAATGTCTCGTGAGCCAGCTCGACGAGCTGTCTCACAGATAGACCTCCCGAGCGAAATTGAGATTGCTGTTCATGAGCTCGTATCGATACCATTTCCGATGTCAATTCGGGGGCTCAACACCATGTTGCGACGCGACTTGCTTCTACTCTCCTTATTAGTCTGCTTGTGTCCGAACCTTCTGGCGCAGCAAAGCTCATCAGAAGCGATTGAACTGATTGGCCGGGTCTCAGACAAATATAGCCAAGCGAAAAGCGTCCATCTCGAGGCTACTTATACAACTTCCACTCACAGCAACCTCTTTGACTACTCAACGACAAGCCCATCTCATCGTATGGACTGCGGACGGCAAACGCTTCCGATATGAGGGGAAGACCTCCAATGGCTCCGGTCTGGTGGTATCGGATGGAACGACAGAATGGCACCTCCGCCGCAGCTTCGCTCAATACGATAAATCTCCATCCGGTTCATTCTTTCGAGGCCCTAATGTAGTGGGCAGCGACGATGATGCTCCCTTTGCAGCCCATAGGCTGCTTCCACAGATAACGAAGATGCGTGTCCAGATAGATCTTGCGCACTTCGCCCCATCCGAATCTCTAGAGTATCAAGGCCACAAGGTTAAATGCACAGTTGTCCAGTTCGAGTTCAAACGGGCTGTTGATCGCGATCCCAAGCGGCCAATTGAATGGCACAACACCGTCTGGATCAACCTCGCAAATCTCGCTGTACTCAAGATCGAATACCGTGACCATTATCCAATGAAGCAGGGTATGGTTACGCCTCCCAACGGTGAATGGCAGGATAGACTCGATCAAACGGTGTTCACCGTTGCGGATCTGGATCCTTCAATTCCACACGGAACCTTCTCCTTCGCACCGGCGGTTGGCGCTAAGGAAGTTGCGAAACTGCCCCCGCTGTTCCCACAACCTGGAACCCCAGTCGACGGGCCTTCACCCGAAGCGGCGCAATACGTCGGCAAGAGGCTACCCGATATAGTTGTGCACGACGCCGCGGGAGCAGATATCTCGCTCGCCCAATATGAAGGTCACCCTTTGTTGATCGACGTATGGGCTACTTGGTGCGGTCCGTGCATCCACGACATGCCCGCTTTAGGAAAGCTTCGGGCTTCCACTTCCGCGACTGACCTTCAGTTCGTTGGTATCGATGAGGACGGGAACACCACTGATGCTGTTGCGTACTTGAAGAAGAACAAATACGACTGGCCCGACTACCACCTCACGGAGACCGCAGAAAGTGCGTTGTCAGTTGTTGGAATACCGGTCACAATCCTTGTTGACGCTAAGGGAAACGTCGTCTACTACCATACCGGCGAAATCATCACGAAGGAGCTCGTCACCGCAATTCGAGACCTCGGTTCAGCCTACTCCACTGCCTCGACGGATTGAAGGCTTGAAAACTAATAACCATATGCCTACCCCGATAAAACTACGTGCAGCAACGACAATGGCTCTTCTATGTTGCTTGCGTCTCTTTGCACAAGAGCGGGGTGCTGACCACGCAGAACAAATTATAACCTTGCATGCATACGCTGATCTCGTCCAAATGCCGGCTCTAGTACTCGATCACAGTCGAAAGACTATCGACCCGCGAATCGATGAACGGAGATTTTCAATCAGGGTCGACTCCGGACCTTGGTTCAAAGTCACTCATGTCCGTGCGGAAGGGGACGACCCGATATCGCTCTCCATTCTGCTCGATCGGAGCGCATTGGAGCTCTTGCCCAATATCGCCACCCAGATCGCGAACTTCGCGACAACTCAATTAACCTCTCGTGACCACATTTCTCTTTACGGTCTAGGTTGCGGCCTGGATCGCTCTCTTGATAATGCGGCGGGTAAGGATGCCGCGATTATGGCCAGAGTAGATGCGCTCGTTATCCCATGGTTGAATCGGATCGACAAGGAATCGCCCTGCACAGCGACTCCAGTCTATCTTTGGGACGTGTTGGGGTTCATTGCGAAACAAATGGAAGGGCTACCTGCTCGGAGGGTCATACTCGTCATATCGGATGGACGAGACAAGGGAAGTGCGCACACCTGGAATCAGGTACGGGAATACGCCCAAATCGCAGGCATCGCGGTCTTTGGCATAACAATGTTGCCGACGAGGACCTCCGTAGTCGTTGCTCGCACCGACGCCTATCCCTTCTTATCGATTTGTGAGCTGAGCGGCGGCATACTTATGCCAACGACACCACAGTTCATGGACAAGACCTTGCAGCGATTCATCAAAATGGTGCGGGAGCGCTACATCCTTGAATTCCCTCGACCATCCAACGCGACCAAGGGAGAACATGCGTTGGATATAAAAATAGCCGGTGGGGACAATTACTTTATCCGATCTACCGGCGTCTCGGTTCGGCTGCCTGACGAACTCATCTTGAAAGATCCAACCACGGTTCCGTCCGATCCCTCCCGGGCACCTGAGCAAGGGAAGCGTCGCATTTTGCGCCCATAAGGATGGCTACTGTGTCACGATTGTTGCGAACGATTGGTTTCATGGTCGTGGGAGCGACGTTATAGTCTGCAGGAGGCAAAGGGAAGTCGTCGACATGCTTTACGTGGAAGGCCTCAGCGATCTTTTGTTTGTCGCTCTTTCGGTAGTAGCGTCCGCACACAGAACTATCCTAGTCGTTCCCGCTTCCACCAAACTTGTGCTTAATCTCTTCAAAATGCTAGAAGCCTGGGAAAAGCACCTCCGCCCCTGCGCGCAGTTTGGAAACGATAGCTGTCGCATCCTCTTTAGGCACAATCCTCGAAAAATCTTCGACGAAGGTGCCGACGTTCACTGCCGTCCACTTCGCAGTGATGATGCGATTTTCCGCGACGAAAGTAACAAATTCTAGATGCCCTTTATCTTCGCCTTCGGCAATTCGCCCGGGTATAGCGGTCAATGTGAATGGTTCGGTCATAAGGTCAGTTCCCGAGTTGGCTCCAACCTGGAACTTTTGGCTGTTCATATTCTCCGCAACAGTGCGGGCAACGGCAGTGCACTCCATCGACCCGCATAATCTTCGCAGCTTCGATGTATCCCTTACAAAGAGGGCAAGTATCGCCGAATGACTTCTCGTCGATACGGACTATCTTTCGCGTTTTCATGAGGATGGTCTAGGCGAAACAAACGCGAAAGCCATCCACAGGCATAATCTATTGATATCAGAGGCTTACTGCACCGAACGATGGTGTGGGCAGGTGCAGTGCGAGACACATTTGCCATGGCTTGCGACCTAAGTTGGCAACTTGGACACTTGCCGGCTTTACGGCCATGTGTGCCTAAAACGCAGATCGATCTGAATAGCGAATGAGCGCATTGCCCTTCCATGTGATGCTTCTAAAGCTATGTCGGCTATCCGATATCGACTATAGTTGAAGCAAGGCAGAGCCCACACTGTTTGCCCCTTGGGGGGTAAATGACCGTCGCGAACGTTCTGTTGGTCGATGATGATGCGGCTCTGCTGTCCAGTCTGGCCCAGGTTCTGAAGCACCACGATTTCATGGTGACGACAGCCTCGACCGTGTCGGAGGCCTTGAAGTACATCAGCTCCGCTCAGTATGACGTGCTGTTGAGTGATTTGCACATGCCCGGCGCGGGGGATGGCCTGACGGTCGTGAGCGCAATGCACCATTCCAATCCTAAAGCTGTCACGATGCTGCTCAGTTCGTTTCCGGAGATGGATGCGGCTGCCCAAGCCATTCTGCTTCAGGCGGACGAGATTCTGGTGAAGCCCATGAATATGCCCGCGCTTGTCGATGCGATCAAGAATCGGCTGGCAAGTGGCCCTTCTCGCTTTCGTGTGGTGGAGAGCGTGGCTACAATTCTGGAGCGATCGGCGGAGAGCACCATACAGGACTGGTTTGAGCGCGTTCAACACGACGAGAACCTAATGGCGGTGCCATTGACTCAAGACTTACGTTGCGCTCATCTTCGTCCTCTATTCCGAGACCTGGTGGATCGTCTGCGTTCCTTCAAGCCTCTGGGGACGAAAGAAGCCATGTCGACCTCCGCCACCGACCATGGGTTTAGCCGTCGTCAACAGGGGTATACCGCTGCCCAGATGGTGGAAGAGTCACGGGTGTTGCAAGTGAGCATCTTCAATACGCTGCAGAAGAACCTCGCGAGTATCGACTTCAGCGTGTTGCTGATTGGTGTGATGACTATTGCAGATGAGGTGGACTCACAACTGAGTCAGGCGATGAGGAGTTATATCGCTGAATCAAAGGTGGATGCTCTAACGGCCTGAAGCTTGGAATGATTACGGGCTGGAAATTCAATTGACGCACCATCGCCAATGCACTCACTGAGCCGTGATCGAGAATCACAAAAACGTAGCTGGATCTGCAGAGCGACCCAGCGGCGATGATGGGGGCAGCTCAAGAAAGGGAAATTTACGTACGCTAAGGATGCCGGGAGCCGCCAGGAAGGGTTTGTCTGTCGGATATAGTCAACTCCGCCACCCGTTCCACAGATGTGCCGCCACCGCTACAACACCATTCCGCCACTGAATTAGAGCGGGGTGGCGGTCTCAAACACATCGCCCGCGCCGAAGGCGTGCTCCGGGGATTCGAAGTTTCTCATCACTCCGTTTCAAGGAAAGTTCGGATATTCTGTTTGGACTTGGATATCGACAGTCCGGTGTATCGGAAGCGGATTACTTCTGGTTTAGCCGATTCGCCCAAAGCGTTCGTCTAAGCAGCTAGCGGAGGAAGACTTTTGAAACTCGCCGCTTTGTTGTTGCTTCCGGGAGTGTTGACGGTCCAGGCTGCGGCAGGACAGACTTCCGCAGCCCGCTTTGAGTCATTCCTCCTGCGAATTTCGGAATCGCACACAACATTGAGGCCAACAGCGGGACCGAATAATGTGGGCAACTGTATGATCGTGTATCCTGACGGTCGTTTACACCTTGAGCTTCGGAGACAGGAGTTCTTCGATGGACAGGCCACCTTCGTCTCGTATGAGGGGAAGCTTTCGAGCCAGGAATTCACATCTCTCTCCGGTCCATTCTCGATTCGGACGCCGTAAGAAGCCTCCAAACAGTTCCCTCGCGGAGAGTGCCCATGGTTGCGGATGATTGGGAGTCGTTCACAGCAGAAATTCGGCGGCCGACAGAAATGCAGACCGTCGGCACCTTTACCTGGCGTGGCGGGGGTCCGAAAACTCCGAAGATGATAAAAGAGCGTGGCAGGAGGCAGGTTTAGCGCTGCTTGGCGAAACCCCGTTTGCAGGGAACCTCAGCGAGGGGCGGCGAGGCAGGAGGCTCCCCTCATCCGCGTCCATTTCTCCCGAATCGTACTTCCGCTCTGTCCCGATTGGATCTTCTTCCTGTCCGGTGTGAGCTTGCCCGCATAGGTGATCGAGCAACATCCTGCGGATAGTGCTTTCAATTCGATCAGCAGGGCCTTCGGAGATACTGCCTCGACAAGAGCAATCGACCCATACTGCTCGAAGGTTTCGACGGGCGGCCGGATTCCGTTCGCATACCGAATTGCTCCTGGCGTTGCAAGGTCGTCGGACCAAGCAGCAAGTGACTCGCTCCCAATCTGTACGATGTGGATACAGTTATTATTCCCCGGATCAGGACGACTCCAGGTTCCTACAAATGGGCTTCTGGCAGCTCCAGTTTCCGGATGAGGGCGAAGAAGGGTGACCGAGCGATCAAAGGTGCCACGGCGGAAACGCCCGCACCAACTGGTAGAGACGGGATCGAAGGTGAGATCAAGTTGTACTTCCGGACCAAAATTGGTCGCCGACTGTTTGAGTACAAGATGACGGTCGGTCCACAATACCGGGGCTGACTCATCTGAAAACCAGTTCCCGTCGCCAACCTTCCGCGTGGGACCTGTGCGTTCATATACCTCAATAAAAGCACTATGAAAAATCTGCTGAACCCCGATAAGCGTGATTGGCGCTCCGTCCACTCTGGTGGCTAATTGAATATGTAGTCCATAGACAGCGTGATCGCCTTTCACCTCCCAAGACCCTGACAGCCCCTCCGGATGGTCAATCACAAGGCCCCGCATCGTTCCTCTGGCAGCTTGTGGCTGCTGAGCAGGGACGCGACTTGGCAGGAAGATAAAAAGGATTAGTGGAACGAGTCGTGAACCTATCATTGTCTTGGACGCTAGTACTTTAGACACCATCGAAACGGTAAAAGTTCATCGAAGCCATTGGAGCGCCTCGAAGTCCCCGTTTTGACCAAGTTCGCGGAAACGGCAAATTGAACTTAGTGAAAAGCCCGTTTTGCAGAAACCGCGATACGTCGTCGAGCCATCTCCAAAAGCTACATACGAACTGGTCGTGCGTTTTCGGACAATAATTTTGGATACTGGACATAGTTTCCTGTGGCATTACCACACAAGCCTCTGAAAACACAGATCTCAGCAATGGAACCAGACATGCACTCCTGATGGGCGATTGATGTCTTCCAACTCAGAAGGAGGAATGAGACGTGCGTCTGAAACATGTTGCCGCTGGGTTGATTGCAGTAGGCTGTCTGACGACGGTGGCCGAAGGGCTGAGGAGCTTCTGGGACAGTCCGCAGGCATACCTGGGACAGACGCGCCCGTCGGACACGCCTCAGATTTTTGCGCGTGATCTGCTGACTGAGCCGGGGACGATCGCGATGGATCACATCGCGTTTTCGCGAGATGGACGAGAGATCTATTACTACCAGTGTGACCGATGGGGTAGCCTGGCGAACGCGAAGATCAAGGCCTTCCGGTATGACGGCCATCGTTGGACCGGGCCGACGGTGCTCAATGAACACCTGTTTGCTGTCGTGATAGCGCCCGACGATAGAGAGCTTTATTTCGAAGACGACGATCCGAAGCATGTGTGGCGTTCGCAGCGGACCAAAGATGGGTGGACCACACCTGTGGTGGCCTACGAGGAGCCTTTCGGCATGTATGGCTTCACGCCGACGAAGAGCGGAACCTTCTATATCTCAAGTGATAGCGACGCGGAGGATAAGAAGAGCGGGATAGCGAGTTCGTTTTCGACGATGAAGATCTCAGAGGCTGGTCCGCAGGTGCGGAGTCTCGGCGTACCGCCGAATGAGCCCGGATATAACGGCGATTTCTTTATCGCACCGGATGAGTCGTACATGATCGTCAGTGCGAAGGAGACCAAGACCTTTGAGTGCGAGCTATACATCTCCTTTCGCAAGCCAGATTTGACCTGGACGGTGCCCGTGAGTCTGGGGCCGAAGATCAATGATGGACTGGCGCATCGGTGGGCAGCATACGTGACTCCGGACGGTAAGTATCTTTTCTATACGCGGGGGACGAGCGCAAAGGATTCTGCTATTTACTGGGTCCGGTTCGACACGTTACTGAAGAGCTTGAGACCGAAGTAGCGTTGACTAGAGGTGCTGCAAAGCCCCGTTACTGGCTCCAGCAAGCATCCTCGCTGATTTGCTGGGAATTTGTCAGGTTCTTCTACGATCGCCTTGCATAATTTGGAAACAGAGATGTAGATTGTCTACAGCATGGTGTAGACGTTCTACGGCCTATGACAAAAAGCAGATATCAAAACCGGATTGAACTGTTGCAGGGGACGCTGGACATGTTGATCCTGAAGACGCTCCAGTGGGGCGAACGACATGGGTATGGGATCAGCCAGGCGATTCGTGCGAGTTCGGCTGAGGTGCTGCAGGTAGAGACGGGGTCGCTGTACCCGGCGTTGCACCGGCTGGAGCAGCAAGGGTGGGTCTCCGCTGAGTGGAAGAAGAGCGACAGCAACCAGCGGGCGAAGTTCTACCGGATTACGGCGCTAGGGAAAAAGCAGCTGGCCGCTGACTATCAGCGGTGGGGCAAGATGGTCGCGACGATTGAGAGCATTATGCGCGCGGATGGGAGTGGAGCATGAGCTTCTTTTCGTTTATGCGGAACCTGTCTCGGCGCAAGCGGGACTTAACAGACGAGATTGAGAGCCATCTGCGAATGGCGACAGCGGATCGTGTAGCTTGCGGGGAATCGCCGGAGAAGGCAAGGAGAGAAGCGGTGCGTGAGTTTGGGAATGTGCCTCTGGTGGCGGATGTGACGCGGGAGCGTTGGGGTTGGATGTGGCTGGAGCTGCTGCTGGCGGATGTGCGGTTTGGGTGGCGGCAGTTGTGGAAGCGGAAGGTGACGACAGTGGCGGCGGTGTTGTCTGACATGATTCGGGGGCTGTTAGCGCCTTCAAACTCCGACGCATTGAAACGCGCAGTTCGCACGGCTGCTATGAGGGCGGCCATGAGTAGAACGGTATTTGGGGGAACTTCTCGGTCGGCCATGGATTGAGCATAGGCGAAACAAAAGCGAAAGTCATCCACAACATTATGTAGAGGAAGATCCCCTTCGACTGACGGTTAGCACATCTCTAAAGTGTTGCAGTGTATAGGGACAGAGGCCACACGAAATCATCGTTGAACCGAGCCCAGTAGAAGGCGTATGATTTTTCTAGGCTTCTGGTGGGCTCCACCCCCTGAAGATGTGGAAGCGCCTGTTGAGACGCAGCATCGCTTCTTTCAACGAGAGATAACGGCCCTGTTCGCGCAGGGCCGAGTTGCTTTAAGGGTTTGGTTGTCGCTTACCCGGCTAGATGATTAAGAAACTCGTTTGGAAAGTCGTTTTTCAGCATTCGTCGCACAATACATTTTGTCACCAGTAGATGCTGTGTGACCTTATGCGTGTGTAAGAGATCGTCGGATTCAAGCGGCAACTCTCCGCCTCCGCTGAATAAAGCGTGAGCGACGTTTTTTCGTATCGGATTTAATACTGTTTCAAAAACATCCGATACTGAACGCGCGCGGAGGCCCGGAGGAACGGCTGACTCGAAAGTAGAAAGATCAAAATCCCTTCTGATGTAGAAAAGCCCTTCAAGCCACGATCTAATTTCTGTTGTTGTGCTCGGCAATACTTCACTGGGTGGGATGTAGACGGAGCCGGCCTTTTTGGCATCTCTCTCAAGCCTAATTCTGCGCTTGCGGAGGGATTCAATAATTTTGAAGAGGCAAAGGTATTGGTAGACAGGGCTATTAGTGTTTAGTGCTTCTCGATAAAGGGCAGCATAACTCTGGAAGTCCTGGGAGGGTGTGACGGTAGCGTTTACGGCAAAAGGAGCCTCGAGATTAGGCGAAACAAAGCTCATTTGGATACTCTGTGTCGCCAGCTCCTTCGTCTCACGGTGACCAATTTCTATTGGGATATCGAGGTGAATGCTTACGTTGCTGAGCGGTGATGCTATGGCTCTATATGCAATCTCCTCTGCATGGTTTCTATTCTTTGCCATGAACGGCAGGCTAACCAACTTTCCTAAAAACCCTTTCGCGTTTGGTAGACCAATGAACTCAAAGGTTCCATCTGGTGTCTGCCCGAGAATCCTAATCTCGGTTGCGTCTGGATTGCCAGGCGGGGTATACGCGGGTTTCGTAATTGCGAGGTGGGAGTCGCCTGGCAATCCCGAGGAAAAGGTGAGTTGACCTTCCGGCTGAAGTTTGTAACCAGGACGATTGAGAATAAACGTTATTTCATACAGCCCTGGCGATCCCGCCAAGGGCAAACTGTTCCTTGGGTCGTCGCCCTTATAGCGATAGATCTGATGCATACTTTGATAGGTGCCGGGAAACCCCACCAATGAAACACGGGCCTCAGTAGCTTTAAGCGGGACGTTACCGGCCATTGTTGCGGTGTTCTTCAACACTGAACCATGGCAACGCTTGTACTTAACGCCACTTCCGCAGGGACAGGGATCGTTTCTTCCGGCCTTCGCCATATTTGTAATTTTCGCTCGTGACAGGCGTATTCTTGTTTTGACTTCCGGCAGGCTCCACCCCACCGGAAGTTTGCTACCTGTCTACCTCAAGAAGAGGTAGGCCAGAGCTGCAATCCACCGCAAGGGCAAATGGATTGCAAGGTTGAAGCGCATGTTGAGACGCAACATAGCTTCTTCCTCCTTTCAACGAGAGATGACGGCCCTGTTCGCGCAGGGCCGTGTTGCTTTTGGCAACCTCGGTTTTGCCCATGCTAGACCAATCGCACATCTGTGAAGCCTCATTGAAAGAACATCTTTTAGTGTAGAACTTGCGGGTTCGAAAAAAGCTTCAGCTGTTGTCTCTGCTGATGCTCACGACGTGCTTCGTGAATGATCAGAACGACAGTCAATGTGAAGATCCCGTACGAAATAGGAAGCAAATAGATCCACGCAATATAGTCCTCCCAAGCGGGATACATCAGCGATGCGTGAAGTCTTCTCGCTGTTTGGAGGCCGCGGAAATGTGCTTCGCCTTCCTCAGTCATCCAGAGATGCCTTAGGAAAGAATGTTGGCTCACCAATGATGTAGGGTCACCGTGCTCGACGTGGACCAGTTCATGAGAGAGAGCCACGGCGCGACTATCTGGGGTGGTAAGTCGATCCATGCTGAGGAAGATAATTTTGGTTCCAACAGGATTATTGGAATTCACTCTTCCGAAGCATCGGTTCGACGTTGCGCCATCCAACGGCGTGACGGTCACCCCAGCACTATGGAAGTAGGCAACGGCCTGCGGATCGGCCTGAGCGAGTCGATTGAGTTCCTTTGTGAGTGGGTGCCCCGACCGTAGGGTCTGAAAGAGCCATGCACGGGAGACCGCGACCCTCAGCCTCCCGCTCGGCAGTGGTCCTCTCACTCATCTGGTTAACATCGACCAACAATGCAACAAATGCGATCGGAACCAAGCTGAACGCGAAAACTCGACCGAATCGAATGTGTCGCCGAGTCGTTCTCATAGCTAAGCGGTGCGTTTATAGGGGTACGTCTGAGAGCTACAGCATCCCGCATCGGCGTCGGCCCAGCCAGCTCGCCAGCCAGGAGTTGCCCCAAGACACTGAGGTTCACCCGAGAGGCGTGCAAGATAGCCCGCGTCGAATTCGGTGGAATCGAAGGGAACAGAGTTGTCATTACGCGGTTGGAAACGAGTGCTATCCATGGAACCTCCCCATCTCTGGCTTCGCATCAAAAACGACGGTTTGTGGAACGTTTTCGCAGCAGCTTTTGACGCGAGTTATAAATCCCTCAAATAGTACCGCAACTCACGTCATAAACAAATAGAATATGACACTATTTGTGATATCCTTTCATATGGTCATTGGGTATGCTCGTGTTTCGACGGACGATCAGACGAACGCGGCCCAGCTCGCGGAGCTGAAGAAAGCCGGTTGCAAACGGATTTACGAAGAGAAGATCAGTGGGCGGAACGTGGACCGGCCGGAGCTGACCCGATGCCTCGATCGTTTGGACGAAGGCGACACCCTCATTGTGTGGCGTCTCGATCGCCTGGGAAGATCGCTAACCGATTTGTTGGAGATTGTGAATACTCTCCAGCGGCGCAAGGTCGCTTTCGTCTCGCTGAAGGAGAAGTTCGATACGAGTCATGCCGCAGGGCGCTTGATCTTTCACGTCTTCGCATCGCTGGCCGAGTTTGAGAGGGAACTGATCCGTGAGCGGACGATGGCGGGCTTGTCTGCTGCTAAGGCTCGCGGGCGGCTGGGAGGTCGTAAGCCAAAGCTCGCAAAAGACCAGATGAATAAGATTCGTTCTCTCTGGGACGGGAATCAGTACTCGAAGCATGAGCTTGGAGCAATGTTCAACGTGTCGAAGTCCACAATTGACCGAATCGTTAGACCGGAGCCGGTAAGGCTGAAGGTTGTAGCAAAGGCGGGGAAGAGGAAGAGAACCACAATTAGGCCGAGGGGAGGGAAGTGATGCGCGTAATTTGCACTGGGGGCGGGTTCGATGTTGAGGGAGAAGTGATCGGCGGTGAAGACTTCGACCCGATCAGTGGTACATGCGATCTTGATTCCACTTTTACGGTCCGATGCGATGATGGAGCGTTATTTCAGGTGCACGGTTGGATGGTCGAGGTTGCCGCGGTTGAATCTCGGCCCGTTATGGTCATGTGAGCGATGAAGAAGAAGCCTATTCAACGTGCGATCTGCTGTCCCTGTGGATGCGAGAAGATTCTCGCGTTGGGCCTGTGCGCCACCTGCTACACGCTGAAGCGGCAGGATGAGGAATACTTCGGCGGTCATCGCGAGACGGTCCTTACGCGGGATGGCCATCTTTGTAGAATTCCCGGCTGTACGAGCATCAAACGCGGCAAACGGTCATTGGCGGTGCATCATCGTGTACCGGGAAACAACAACCCTGACCTAATGATTACACTCTGCCTAGGCCATCATGGTCTGTGCCGCTGTCACAGCACTGATGCTGTACCTGGCTGGAATGCAGCTCAAGTATTTGGGAATCGGTGCACTGTGTTCCATGCCAATTCTCTATTACTTTCTGTTCTGCGTGCCGTGGCGCAGGGCGCGCATGCTGGCGTTCGTGAACCCCGAGGCCGATCCGCGCGGGACAGGTTTTCATATTCTGCAGTCTCTGATTGCCGTGGGAACCGGCGGCCTGCGAGGCCTTGGGCTGATGGAAGGAAGGCAAAAACTCTTCTATCTTCCGGAGCCACATACAGACTTCATTTTTGCCAACGTCTGCGAAGAGCTCGGATTGATCGGCGCCATTATGGTAATCTCGCTGTTTGTCGTGCTGGGCTATCGCGGCCTCCGCGCCGCCTACCTCTCCACCGATCCGTTTGCACGTTTTCTGGCTTTCGGAATTACGTCGACCGTGCTGATCCAGGCGTTCTTTAATATGAGCGTTGTCATTGCTCTGCTTCCGACCAAAGGAATTACACTTCCATTTATTTCCTTCGGTGGAACGTCCTTGTTCGTGATGCTGGCGAGTATGGGTGTTTTGCTGAACGTCACTCGAGAGATCGACTGAGGGCGCTAGTTCCGCGAAGCGAATGGTCGCCGATTGGTCATATGAAACGACGAGCGTACTAGGAGATCGCGCAATCAGTTGCGATTGACCACCTGGCAGCGACACTTTGACTTTGCGGAGCTAAAGACATTTCACATACGGAATATCCATCGGCCCTAGCTTCACCTCCGTGGAGGTGGTTGCGGCACCAAGGAGAGATGCCTTTCAGCAGGTTTGTTCGACGATCTAGGCCTTTGTCTTTTCGAACTGAAAGTGGTCTCGTTGCCCACACCGGCTAGCAACTCGATGTAGTCCCTTCTGATCTTGGATCGGTCGAGAGCAACAATTCGATTCGTCGATTGAATGGCAAATGGAGCCTTCGAAAGTTTGGGGCGAGAGACTGCAGGGAAGTCATCATCAATTCCCCATACAACGAGTCTCCCTCCCGTGGTGCTTATCACCCGTCCTATCTTTAGTCCGGGTGCGAGGCCTCCATTGCCGACGAACGCAATAATATTGCCTGCGTGAATCTCTTGACCTGCAATGTCCCTGAGGTGATCCAAATTGGCCTCTTATTTGAGCTCCGGAGGAGTCTCTCTACTCCACCGGAGCCTAAAACGAAGCGCTGTGAACCAACACGCTGTCGAAGCTCTGGGACGAGCCAAGCGCTCCTGGCGCGTTGCGATGACCACTCCGAGTGTCGGCGGGCTCTGGGCTGCCGTCGGTGCTGGGCTCGGAGTGACTGTTCGCACAATGAAGCACTTGCCTGGACTTGCTTCCTTCTCTCCGGCGGGACTCCCCAAGCTTGGATCGGTTCCAGTCAGCCTTCTAAGTAGAACCAAGAAAACAGATACTGCTCGACGAAGACTCGCGGACATCATCACAGAAGAAGTGCATGCTCAGCACGCGGACGTGAGGTCGACGGCTACATGACCGTTCCTCAGGACAGACTTGGACTAGTAATGCTGGAGCAGTTTCCCCTGCGCAATCCATTGTGGTCGCAATTCCATCCACAACTAGGTTATTTTATTTTCGCTTTTACTTCGCCTAAACGTCCAGTATGAGAACCTGACGAGTACTTCAAATGCCACCCCTCGGAGACACCTGTCCACGGTATAAGAAATACATCGAACCGGCTAAAATAATGAGGACAGACGGGGTCTACTGCCTCTATCCGCATTGCTGTGAAGAGTACGAAATGCCGAAAGCTCCCAAGTGGAATCAGCTCGGACAGTAGGTTACGACCTAACCATTCAAATAAACCGAACTAGAAGCTTATATGAAACTGTCTACATGCCCCGAGTTGAAAAAATTTTCGCAGGAACTTGCTATCGCTTACGGTCGATTTCACACTACGTCTGGGGAACTGACCGAAATCCACATGAAGTTCGCGAAACATCGCCAAGGATGCCCGATCTGCAAGAGTAACGAAATAGTTATCCGCTCGAAAGCGGCTGAGACACTTTCGGCTGAGGAGCTCTGAAGCGAGTTGGGTCAATGCTGGACGCTCCGCGGCGTCAATTCGCTTGAAGGTGTTAGCCATACCCACAGGTTAGCATTTGAGGTTTTATCGCGGTTGATTGAATCCCAAAGCGACATGAACGATGTGGCCGCGATGGAGTGATTCATCGCGAACGGCGAGCCCGGTTTGAGGCGGTAGTTCTTCCAAGGCGGAAGACATGCGGAGCATCGCTTAGTCGTTCCACTCAGAGAATGGGCTAAAAAGAACATCAACTCAAAATATGTACCCGAGGATCTCCTCAAAGCTTGGGGATTGGGAGCCCGGACTGACAGCTGGGTTAGCTCAGGTACATCGTTCGACCAGGCTTTGCGATATCAGATGCGACAGGGGGGCTGAAGTCAGCCCATATGGATGGGACGAGTTGGGCAAAGCAACGTGGAAAGCGGCTTTTACATCCTGATGAATGTAACTACTTCTTCGCCGTGCTTGCCTGGATGTCAGGCTCCACCGCTCTGGCCGTTCGCAGACGACTGCTGTTCCATCGCTTGATTCCAATACCCCGTTGAGACTCGAATATGACAGCAGGGTCGAAGCAAGACGCGGCACCGTTCGTTCCCAACGAGAGGACCTTGTCCGTTCTGGAAGCTGCCGTTCAGAACTGCCGGGGTTGCGATCTCTATCGGCAAGCGACGCAGGCAGTCTTTGGGGAATTGAAGGCTCGAGCACAATCCTTGAAGCCCAAAGTCGCCATGATGATGGTTGGCGAACAACCGGGCGATCAGGAAGACCAACAGGGACGACCATTCGTCGGGCCTGCGGGAAGATTGCTCAATCAGTGCCTGGAGCAGGCTGCAATCGATCGTCAGAAAATCTATCTTACGAATGCTGTCAAGCACTTCAAGTGGGAACCACGCGGCAAGCTCCGCATCCATAAGAGGCCGAGCATAAAAGAGATCCGTGCATGCCGGCCATGGCTGGATTCGGAACTCGAGACAGTTCGTCCGAAGTTGATTGTTTGCCTCGGTGCAGTGGCTGCACAATCCTTCCTCGGATCCCGATTCAAAATCACGCAATCCCACGGAGAGATCCAGCGGATCGAGGGGCTTCCGCCTGTCCTTACCACCTTGCATCCCTCTGCCATCTTGCGTGCCCTCTCCGAAGAAGATCGACATCGCAATACAGAGACCCTTGTGGAAGACCTGCGACGAGCGGCCGCCTACCTGATCGGCGGATCCTGATCGCAGGCTGGTCTTCGACCCTCAGGGAAGAGCGTTTACGCGCGTTCCGTTTAGCGCACGGAGAGTATCTCCACGTTGCCTGTCCGGCGGAGGACGTTGATGCCGACCGAATCTGTGTATCGTTCGAACGCCAGGTCCAGAGAGGCCGCCCCAACATTGAGGTTGCGAATCTCGACGCGTTGTAGTGATGCAGGCAGGGCTGTGTGATACAGATGAATCTTCGATTCCCGTGCATCGATCGAAAGTCCAAGGCATGCCTGCAATGTCATGAAGATCGCACCGGCGGCCCACGCCTGAGGCGCACAAGCGACTGGATAGAGTGTCGGTCCCTTTCCCGGACGTCGAGGGAAGCCACAGATGAGTTCGGGTAGGCGATGCGAGTCAACAAACAGTGACAGATCCAGCAGGCTCGTGAGTGTCCGTAAGGCCAATTCCTTTTGTGGCAGATCTCTGCAGCCAAAGGCAATCAAGGCATTGTCATGGGGCCATATAGATCCGTTATGGTACGACATGGGATTGTAGAGTTTCTCGCTCGATGCGATTGTGCGTATACCCCATCCTGATGACAGCTCCGGTACAAGAAGTGACTCCATGGTTCGCAGAGCATGCGGTCTCGAAGCAATCCCCGTAAACAAGCATTGACCGGCATTGGAACTGCGCACGCGGCATTGGAGTTTCTCCCCATCCAACGCTAAAGCGAACATACCGAGCTCGTCGGACCAGAAGGCCTCGGCAAATCTGTGACGCAGCCTTTCAGCTTCGGTACGGAGCTTGGCGGCCAGATCACTGTGGCCCAGATCCTTGGCGGCAGTTGCGATGCCACGTTTTGCGGCATATACGTATGCCTGCACTTCAGCGAGAGCGATCGGGCCTCCGGCGAGCATTCCATCGCTGTGGAAGACGGAGTCTTGGGAATCTTTCCAGCCCTGCTGCAGAAGTCCGGAATCGGTCTTGCGGGCATACTCCACAAATCCGTCACCGTCGAGATCTCCGTAACGATTGATCCACTCGAGAGCAGCGAGCAGGTTAGGCCAGATGCTCCGCAGGAACTCTTTGTCCGCTGTGCGTTCGTAGTAAGCACCAGCCAGGAGCAAAAACAGTGGAGTGGAATCCACGCTGCCATAATAGCGGCCAAAAGGCACTTCGCGCAGCCGAGCCATTTCGCCCTTGCGCATCTCGTGAAGGATCTTACCGGGTTCGGCGTCGCGCTTGGGATCGACATCGGTCGCCTGAAGTGCTGCAAGGTAGGAAAGTACTCCTCTGGCAATCTCAGGAGCAATCCACAGCAACTCCAGTGCTGTAAGAATGCCATCGCGGCCAAATACGGTGCTGAACCATGGCACGCCTGCGTACGGATACAGTCCAAACTGCGTCGGCGAGAGCAGCATGTTGAGATCGGCTCGCGAACGATTCAGCCAATCATTGAACTGTTCGTTCGAGGTGTAGATGTCGACGTCGTTGAGTAATGAATGTTGCCGTTCATTCTGGATTTCATGAAGCGTCTTCTGGAACGAGTACACGGGACGGTGTGCGCCATTCGCCTCGCAGGCCAGGTCGAGGGAAAAGACGACCTCTTTATGAGGTTCAAGATGAATCGGAACGAACATCGTGCCGGATTCAGCCCTACTCGATAGACCGCTGCACTGAATACGAGTCCGCCGAACAATCTGATCTAGACCTTCGTACGAGAGAAGGATGCAGCCATGCTCGCTTTCGTCTGAAAGAAGCTTTCCACGTTGCTTGCGCAATTGTCCGCGAACTTCAAAGATGTCGGCGAAATCCGCCGCGAAGATATATGACAGCTCTGTATCGACGGTTCTCGTTCCGAAGTTGCGGACACTAATCTGATCAAAGCAGATCCCGTCGGCGAGGATTTTGTTGCGGTGGATATGCAAGGTGCCCCGCGGTAGTGAATCCTCTGATCCGAATTCGATATCAGGGTTCGTCAGGTCAACGGACAGTACGAGGTTATCTTCCTGCACGGCTGAGCTCAGCAGAAGAGGTTTATGTCCCGCGATACGCATTTCGCACCGCGACAGGTACCGTGTCTCTTCGTGAAAGAGGCCTTGCTGACCAAAACCCACTGGCTGGATATCGCCATATCGATCGAAAACGGCGAAAGTATCTTTGTGCAGCAGGGTGAGCGTTCTGCCATCGGCCAGAGACGAGTCTGCGCGAATGTAAAATCGCTGCCCGATTTCAATAACGTCCGTGGTCCTTTGATCCAGAGCCATTCGGTCTCCTAATTATGCCGCCGAGGACAACAGGTCACCTGCAGTCAGATCGGGATCGCTGTTCTTGATCATGCGGTAGATATTGACATACTCACGCGCCATGCGGCTCGCACTGAAGCGTTCCTCGAAGACCCGACGGACCAATCTCCGATCCATCTTTCCAGCCAGTTCGACAGCTCGCGCCGCGTCCTCCATGGTTTCAACGATGTGTCCCGTAACGCCGTGATCGATAACCTCCGGCACTGAACCCTTCCGCCATGCAATCACTGGTGTGCCGCAAGCCATCGCTTCTGTCATTACCAGGCCAAAAGGCTCCTCCCAATCGACCAGGAACAGCAGAGCGTAGGCGTTACCTAGGAATTCGCTCTTCTCGTGCTCTCCAATCTCACCGATGAACTCGACGAGAGGATCATTCATCAAGTGGCGGACCTTGCTCTCGAAGTACTCCTGATCCGCTAAATCGATCTTTGCTGCAATTTTGATGGGCATCCCAACCCGCTTTGCAACTTCGATCGCTCTGTCTACGCGCTTCTCCGGAGAAATCCGTCCCAGAAACGCCAGATACTTACCCGGCTGTTCTTTTGCTGTATATAGATCTTGAGGAAGGCCATGATGCACCGTTCCTATCCAATTCGCCCACTTCATGGGAGTGCGTTGCGCCTCTGAAATCGAGACGAGATTCATCTCCGGAAATTCGCGGAACAGCGGGTGGATATCCGGGATGTCGAGTCGGCCGTGCAATGTAGTCACCGCGGACAGGCGCTGTCGGCGGGACACGGGAAAATGGAGATAGTCGATATGGAAGTGCACTACGTCGAACTCCGATGCTTCTTGCGCAACCGCTTCCACCAGGCGAATATGGTGCGCGAGAGAATCCACGATCTTATTGCCCTGAAGGCGAAGAGCACGTTCGCAGAGGCGGCGCAGATCGGCTGTTGTTTTTGAGTCCGCGCTGGCAAAGAGCGTTACCTCATGCCCCTGCCGTACCAACTCCTCAGTGAGATAAGAGACCACACGTTCCGTCCCACCGTACAGCTTAGGCGGAACACTTTCATATAATGGTGCAACCTGTGCAATACGCATATTTGATTCCTCCCGATCATGGCAGGACTATGACTGCTTCTCGACGGACATTTAAGCTAGATTGTTTTTGCGTGCCCACAGCGTTGTCCGCAGCTAGTCTACATACGGCACGACGAACTGCCCCAAAAAAGTCAAGCCCTTCCAAGCTCTTGAGTCTCTTTCAACGGATGCCCTAACCAGTTCTCCGGCTTGACAGCAGCAGAGATAAGTCCGACCGCAGGTGTCAGGTGCAGAATCATCTCCCGCTGAATATGCCGGACCGCAAGTTGGACCCTGCAGAGATAGAATCCGCAGAATCCCTTGTACTGAATGCTCACGATCTCCGCCCCATTCCGCGTGCCGGCGATCTTGCGCATTGCTTTACGAAGCGCCTTCCTGGAAGCTTCTTCTTTTCCACGCCCGATCGACCATCCCCGCACTTGTTCTTCCAAGCGGAAGAGATGCCAGCCCGCTTCGTTCACTTGCTCCTTCAGCTTGGAAGCATTATCTGAAAGCGTTAACCAACAAGCATCAATTACCTTCGCACACGGACGAAGCTGAGGGGGGAGCTTCGTTTCTTTTCGGATGAATACCTGTCCTTCAATGACTTGCATTGGCGACCTCCTTGTTTGAGGCGCAGGGAGTCGTGGTGAGCGCGACCGTCTGCTCGAGTGAGGAGGCAAAGTTTCGTACGAGCACTTCGTCATCAATGGTTAGAACGCCATACGTATCGCGGACCTTCGATATCAGATCCTCTTTTGTTTTCGCATCGGCGACGGATCCCATCAGCCTGACCGTTCCATTGTTGAAAGACGCACGAACAGGAACAGCGCCACCGATTCCGATCTCGCCGTTGGTGCGCGTGGCACGGTAGATCGCCTTGTTGATGCGGATCCGCGCGGCCTCATCGTTATGAAGGCCAGGCTCGATCGATAATTTGTCTCTGACAGAGAAGACCCCGTCAGTATTTCCCACCAGTGAGAGAGCGACTGCATGCTCGATCGGATCTTTCACCGTGCCGGTCAGATAGACCACGCCCTTATGGGCTTCTACCTGAATTTGCGGGAAGCTCGGGCCCACATCCATCCTGGCAAAGCGAAGATGATCTTCCACGCGCTCTTCCAATTCAAGATCATCAACCACCGGAGTGGTGAGCGAGATCTGATTGCGAACGCTATGCACACCCGGCATCTGGCGGGCGGCGTTTTCGACGTCGATCCTGTCCTGATAATGTGCCACGGAACCAGTCAAAGTGACGATTCCATGCGACACATTTGGTTCGATCTGGCCGAATGCGGGATTTTGATTTAGGTAACCGCGCAGTGTGCGCTCGATACTCTCATCGCCGTAACCCGCTCGGGAGCTTTGAGCCCTTGCATGCAGAGCAGACGAGCACAAACCAACAATTACTAGACCACAAACGATTCCTTTCCACAGTCTCATGGCAGTCCTCCAGTGATTCAAGACCAGCCCGGCATACTCTGAGGTTGTCGAGGAAAACACGACTCAATCATGTCCGTAGATTGCCGGGCGTGGTCGGGTCAAAAAGTTACGAATGTCAACGTGTCACCGCTTTAACCGGTCAGCTGTTTTTGCTGGCCCTTTACCTGGATCTGACGCGGTCGAGCATCAGCACGCTTCGACATCGAGATATGAAGCACTCCGTGCTCGTAGTTGGCCTCGATGCTGTTTGGATCGACGGTCGACGGAAGGGTGAAGGTCCGGGAGAAGCTTCCGTAATAACGCTCCACCCGCTGGTATCGGCCCTCTTTGCGATCATCGCTCCGCTTGCGCTCGCCACTGATCGTGAGGGCATTGCCTTCGAGTGTCAGATTGACATCTTCCTCTCGAAGCCCAGGTGCTTCCAGTTCCAGGACGATCCTGTCAGCTTCCTCGTAGACATCAGTCTTAGGGGCAAGCGACATGGGAGCCAGGAGCGATTGTTCGAGCGACTCCATCTCAGGAAGGACATCGCGAAAGACTTGATTGATATGTTCCGAGAAAGAAGTGACTTCGCGGAACGGCCGCAAGATATTCAATGCAGTCATAGCTGTTCACCTCTCGGGAGATTCCCGATGTGCCCAAATAGACGCATGATATTAAAAAAGGTTGCTCAAAACTGATCCGGGGAATGCATAAAATGTGAGGGTATAAGGCTAAGATCTTGCCCAGCTCGGACGACTGTCCTAGGTCCAAGCGAGGAACAATCTGAGAAGTTCTTCCCACAGTTTACTCAGCAAACCAGGCGCTAGTCGCGACAGTTCATGAGTTGCTACGCTCCGCTTCTGCAAGCAATTCATCGCCTCAACGGCAATCTTCCTCAAACACGGACGCGATTCGTCCCATGCCCTGTAGACGCCGTTCCAACTTTGATCAGCTTCGCAATGAAATTTGCATCAACTTGAGTCCTGCAGACTTTGTCCAGACAATAGTCTGATACTCGCGAGGTTGCACTTACTGCGTCATGACTGGTGCGCGGCTAGTGCCTCCGCGGTCCGGTAGGACAGTTTCGACAGGCCGCGGATGATGCCCTCAGAGGCAGTTCCTCCCTTGCATGCAGGATGTCCGAAGTCGTTCGGGCTCGTGTTGTTCTGCTCCAATCCAGAATCATATTGTCGTTGTGATCCTTACCGGTCCCATGGGTACGGCATCCAGGTGCAATTCATGCCGGATTTTCCATGTGATCACATGAATACTTAGGTCAACGCGGGGCTACTCACGAAACTGTGCTGACCTCTTCCGCTGCCGAGATGCAAGTCTGGGTGGTCGCAAGATTTGCGGGAATAACGGCAGAAAGTAATTGCTCTGTGCTTCCAGCCGCTGCACTTCCTGGAAAATAAGTGAACTACCATTCTGAGATGGCGACTCCTGTCGCGTTCGGACCGAAGTTCCTTCGGTCCATAAGTTCGGGAATACTTCGGAGTAGCGAGAAACGGCAGAAAAGCCCTGATTTATTTCTCCTTAGTAATCTCGAGGCTCGCCGCAGCGAGAGCCTTAAGAAGATTGAGCAGAAGAAGATGACTAGCACCAACTACGTCATCGCCAACAGCTGAATGTTCGCTGAGACCTACATTAGATCTCCTCAGCTACGGAGATGGTCTTAAAAAAAGGATCATTAGAGGGAAGGGTCAAGGTGGCTGCCCTTTTAGCTACCTCTCGGGAGGAATGGCTTTCGTAGGATGGCAAATCACCAGTGCAGCCGCTCAGCAGGGGTGAGTTCAAACGAGGATCTTCTGGTCCTCGTTTCTTTTTGCACATATAGCGGTTTGTGCTTCGGCTGAGATGAGGTCATTCAGATATCACGCGGCTATTGCTTGGGGTAGATTGATGAATGAAAATGCCGTCTTTTTAAGCCTTCAGCGATGAGAACGTAAAGGACCTTCCGTATCCGTCCCTTTCGTCTGTTCGGCGATGGCGAGATTCTCGACCTTGATTTCAAGTCGCAAACGATTGAATACACCCATATAGAGATTTGCGATCCACACTAGCGCGAATTCCGAGATCACAAAGCCCCGCCATCCCTGGTAAAGCATCTGGAAATGGGTCAGAAGCAAGAACAGTGCGGTGACATAGTGGCTGAAACAATACTCACAAGTGAATAAGTAGAAGAATTTGCGTTGGTAGAGCGGTCTGCAATTCTTGCTTTTCTCCTTGCAAAATTCTCGAGGCTCCCGAAAGACCTCTTCATGGGTAACGGTCCATGAAACGCAGGCGACAGCAAGGCCGAGCATTAGAAGGAAACTGAATTGGTGCGATAGCGGCTCGCCCAAAAGTTTTGGTGACATTCTTATGACTCCTAACGCTGACCTTGCAAGAGGCGAAACTCTCGGAGTCCCGAACCCCGTTGTCCATTATCGCCAAGGAAGATCCCGACCAGCTTGCGATCGATGAGGTAAAGAGGACGTCAAGAAGAAATTAAGAGCCACCAGCGTAGATCTATCGCATCCAGAAGGGGCGCCGAGTATATGTGCTGAATCTCGGCACTGGTGGCTGAATCAATCGATATGGATCGTCTAAGCGTGTAAAGAGCTGCTGAGTTGAACTGTAATGTTGTGTCTGTTCTCGTTGTTGTACTCTTCGAAGCTATGCTCGATGCTCGCTACCTCACCATGCCCTAGATAATATCTGACGAACTCTCCTACACGGGGAAGGGGAGGACATCCCGATGGATCACCGCCGTAGATGTCATAATCTATCCCCTCGGAATCTGTGACCCGAAGATTTACAGTGTGTATCTTAGGGCGTTCAAACGAATCGAAAGAATTTCTGACCTTTGCTTTGGGTTTCATCACGTCTCCTGCACAAGCCTATCACTCAGACGTGCAGCGGCCGCCTCATAGTTCAGGCGAAACGAACAAAGTGACAATTTCCAAAATCGAAGGGCCGTATGCGCGGGGCATCCCCAGTCTGCCCTTCGGCACGGAGAGGATCGTCGCACTGGAGACGCTCACTGAACTTGGGCCGAATTGCCCTCGGATAGGCTGATGTCTAATATGGACGGGCAGGCACCGGCAATTGCGATGAGAAAGAGATTGCAAGGACGAGAATTTTTATCTCCTCCAGAGGCAGAGAAAAGATATCGTTGGAATGAAAGAGTGATCGCTACACACTTCGACCATCCCTCCCGGGCCGACCAGTTCAGAAAACTCGCGGGACACCTTAGCGAAAAGCATTACGTCAAGAACACTAGTTATCAATTAGTAGAGGGTAACGGATCCGTCTCCTTTGAGACACGATCAACTGAGCATCCGTTATCTTTCTTCCAGCATTCCATCGATTGTTTCGAGCGCCACGCCCCAACGATCCTCTATATCCATGCGCAATTCGTCCAGTTCCTTTGCCGCTTGCGAGGGAACGCCCATTTTCTTCACAAAACTTTTGAGAGTGGCGATCTGTTCTTCGAGCTGATCCAAATCTTTCTGACGAGCTTTCTGGAGGAATTTCCGTACCCCGTTCACATCAACCCTAGGCTGATGTGCGATTGCTTCGACCAAGCGTTCACTAATATCTTTCAACTCAGCGACTTTCGGAACTTGTTCGATAGGCATATCGACAAAAGCATAGTACTATAACGGACTACACTCTCGAAGAAGATATTTCACGCGCTCTCCAGCCCCGCCCGTCGATGTACGAATTCGCAGGATCGCCACGCCACAGGCCGTTATGCGGATTTGCGGCAGCTATCGGATTGCCCCTTAGACTACCTGGACAACATACTGCAGATTTTGCGGAACTCTTACGTTGGCCCAATCATCCATCCAGTGGCTCGACTATCCAGAGAGCGCTATCCGGTCCCATTATGACCCCCACGACTTAGAAGATCTTTTTGGAATCGGCGGCCGGGCTGCGCAAGAGTTGTTCAAGTCCTCCCACCACGCAAGTGGAACAAAGTCTTCTGGTGGCGAAGGAAGATCTTTCCGAACTCCTGGAAGGGGTTCATGGCGCTGCCGACCCCGCAGCGCACCTCGCAGCGATTAGAGACGATCCGCCCGGCAGATCTCGGAAAAAGCTAAGAGTGCTGGTGCGGAAAGATCAGGCTGTGGCCACGCTGGATTCGCTCACCGAAAACCTTCGCCTGGAGCCAGGGCGCCTTACTGTCAGCTTCGAGACGTCGGAAGAACTACCCACAACCTTGTACGGAATAGCTCAAATCCTGGAAGAAGAGCTCGAAGAGTTCGAGAGACGTTACCAGAAGGTGCATCAACCTGAAGATTCGGAATCTCCTGAAAAACTCGATCTCCAGCGGCTACTGAGAGAGCTCGACGATATCGAGCATAAGAGAATATGAGATATCCAGCGCGCTGCGACGTCGTTTCCAACGGGGCATCATCGCGAGTTCTTCAGCCATTGAAAAAGTACGCAATCTGCTTCGCCACTGACCCGCCCCGTAACCGCCTTGAGGATTCGCCCCGATTCCCACAGTCGCTTTGACGGTGGACCCCGGCGACATTCTGACCTTCAACTTCTGTCCGGCTCCTTTCACGGAGCTCAAAAAACAGGCGGCGTACCCGGCGGCGAAGAGTTGCTCCGGATTGACACCATCTCCTCCCGGGCCGCCGATCTCTTTGGGTATGGAAAGGTGCAGATCGAGTTTGCCATCCTCGGTCCGAGTTCTTCCATCGCGACCTCCGTGGCGGTGGCGGCAATGCGATATTTCACATCGATAGACATGAGATCTCCTTCGGTTTGAATGTGTGGATGAAGGCCCTTCGATGAATCGATAGCTAACTTGTGGCGACAGCCGAACTCTTCGACAGCTTGCGGCTCAGCAGGATCGCGCCGATGAGAAAGTAGAAGGCGCCGAAGATGGCATATCCACCGACGTCACCAACATGCTTCTTGCCCTGAAGGCCAAGGAGGATGAAGAATGTTCCCGCAAGCGCAGATTGAGCACCGCTCAGAATCATGCTCCATTGACCCCCTCCAAGCTCCTTGCGGCGAATGAGGCCGACGACGAGTTGAAGTACTCCCGCTCCGAACGCCCACACACCGAAGATCGCGACCGCATAAATCGGATTCTGAAAAACCGTTGCGCCAATGCCGATGGCAGCCAAAACTCCAAGCGCTGCGTTGATCACTTGCGAGGTGCGTGATGACCCTGTCTTACTGAACGTGTTGAGATCGTAGATCGTGCAGGCGACGTCCCACAGTGGGTAAAGCAGAAACAACACAGAGGCTACCTGCGGTTGATGCGCAGCTGCGGAAATGACGGCCGCCGCCCAGACCACCTGAAAAGCGGTCCGAACGAAATAGAGATTTCGTAAAGACCGCGTTGAGTCGATCGAAACAGTTTCCATGGTTCACCTCATGATTTGTTAGTTAGTAGGCTTTGGTGCCGGTGGATGAAAGTCAGCCGCCTTCGCCAATTTAGGAACGCCATCCTTCTAGTTGGCGTAGCTGACGGTGCCGTCAAGCATAACGTGTAGGCATACACGCAGTTTCATCAAGAGCCTTGCTCGAAGTTTGTTGACCGGGTGACTGCTTCCCACGCTGCGAACTCCGACCAAAGTGTTTCAAGTTCCTTGTGCACATACTCGAACGCATCGGGGCCGAGCAGAAGATGGAGCGGCGGCTCAGCGGCCGTCAGGAACTCGGCGATCGCTTTCCCAGCCCT